>Ga0209619_10001842_pt1 | contig 15443 bp, 12 predicted proteins | sample Rifsed16ft3_FD_184011 | JGI IMG/M metagenome (GOLD analysis project Ga0209619, IMG submission 184011) | Soil microbial communities from Rifle, Colorado, USA - sediment 16ft 3 (version 2) | ecosystem: Environmental > Terrestrial > Deep subsurface > Rock core/Sediment | place: Rifle, Colorado... | reverse complement strand
AAAAATAGCCGGTTTCCATTCAGGGAACTTTCAGGGGTTGGAGTGGCTTTTTATCTTGCAGTTGCAGTGAGGAAATACCTGAGGGAGCGCGGGTACATCCGCGAGGGTTTTCCCAAAATGAAAGATTATCTTGACCTTGTTGCCATTGGAACCATCTGTGATGTTGTTCCTCTTCTCGGGGAAAACCGTATATTCTCTAGAATAGGACTTGAATTGCTCTCAAACTCCCGCAGGCCCGGCATAATTGCTCTCAAGAAGGTAAGCAATATCAATAACGAAGTTACCTGCTCGGATGTGGCGTTCCGTATGGGACCGAGAATAAATGCTGGGGGAAGAGTATCCTCGCCTGAAACAGGGTTTAAACTCCTCCTTGAAGATGATATGGCAAAGGCTGAAGAACTTGCGGAAGCCCTGAATAGTGAGAACTTAAAGAGGCAATCGCTTGAAGAGAAAATGCTTGCGAATGTGCAGAACATAATTGACTCCGGGGATATTCTAAAAGAGAAAAAAAGCATTGTTCTATCCAGCGAGGAGTGGCATCCTGGAATTATGGGAATAGTTGCTTCCCGTCTTGTGGACAGATATTTCAGGCCTGTTGCTCTGATATCCGTTCAGGATGGAATTGGAAGGGGTTCTGCGAGGAGCATTCCGGCTTTTAATATAAATGAAGCCCTTGAAGAATGCCGGGGGTTTCTGGAAGGGTTTGGCGGGCATAGATATGCCGCGGGATTCAGGATAAAAAAAGAAATGATCGCTCCCTTTAGCGAGGCTTTTGAAAAAACAGTTCTGTCCCGTTTGAGCGAAACCGATTTTTTCCAAAAGCAGTATGTAGATCGCGAAATAACAATGAAGGATATTGATGAAAAATTATTAAAAGAACTTCAGCAGCTGAAGCCCTTTGGAATGGGGAATCGCGAACCTACTTTCTTAATGCGGAGCCTGAATATTCTCTCGTTAAGGACCGCGGGAAATAAACACTTAATGTTAAAACTTTCAGATGGCAGGACGGATATGGATGCTGTCGGATTCAGAATGGGCGATCTTAACCTTTCAATGAAAAACCATATTCATGCATTATTCTACCCTGAGATTCATGAATGGAACGGCAACCGGATATTAAGAATGCGCCTGGAGGACATAAAAGCCGTATGAGATCCCGGAAAGCTCTTTTTGTAATTGTTCTCTCGCTCCTTGGACTGGGAGATTCAATTTGGACATTATACACCTATAATAAACTGATAGGGACGAATTTTGCCTACAAAAGTTTTTGCGCAATATCTGAATTTGTAAACTGCGATGTGGTGATAACAAGCCCCTTCGGCAAGATTTTGGGAATACATAATTCCGCATATGGAATTATTGTCTATCTGGCACTTCTCAGCTTTTCAATGATTTTTTACTTTAGCGGAATACCATCCGGGAAGCGCTATTTTTCCTGGCTGTTTCTGGTCTCGCTTTTTACATCCATGTTTTCTCTCTATCTTTTTTTGGTCTCGCTATTTTCAATACATTCATTATGTATCCTTTGTATAGGTTTATATGTTGTAAATTTTTCCATGCTCGGAATAAGTATTGCCGGTGCAAAGGGTGAGTCAATAAACCCGTTTCTTATCGTGCTGAATGATGCGTTTTTGTCATTCAGGAGATATCCGCTGCTTGCAGTTTCAGGATTGGCGGTTTTTTCTGCAGGGGTGATAGCGCTTTATATTTATGATGATATCAGGATAAAAAAGGATTGGCGGGAACGGTACAGTTATATATTTACCGGAAAAGCAAAGGGTTATGAAATGCATATTGATGATTCTGTGTCCAGGGGACTGTCAGATGCCGCGGTTACTATTGTTGAATTTTCTGATTTTGAATGCCCTTTTTGCAGGGAGGCTAACGCTGTTATGGAAAAGATATTTGATGAATACAGCCCCAGGATAAAAACAGTATTTAAAAATTTCCCCCTTGATTCTTCTTGTAATCCTTTTGTAAAGCGTTCTTCCCACAGGAATGCGTGTCTTGCGGCTGTTGCCGGTTTGTGCGCAGAGGAACAGGATATGTTCTGGAAGTATAAAAAATTGCTCTTTGATAATCAGGACAGGCTCGGTTACGGGGAGCTGCTGATGTATGCTGGAAAAACAGGCATGGATACTGAAAAGTTCAAGGCATGCCTCTCATCTCCCGAGAGCGGCATGGCCAGGATAAAGAAAGATATTATTGATGGCATGAATCTTGAGATAGAGTCCACGCCGACGTTTTTTATTAATGGCAAGAAGATCCGTGGGTCTATTCCGCTCTGGTTCTTCAGAGAGATTGTTGAAAATGAGCTCAAAGGTTCAAAATAGCATTGGCAAAGCGGGTTAATCAGGTTTTGATATGGTATTTCTACTTGCATTTTGATTTAAAAATGCTATGTTAATTTTATGCTGAATCAGGTATTTTTTTACGGTACGATCATGCGCGGGTATTCAAGGTATGAATACCCTGGGATTAAAAATAATAGAATACATGTGAAGCGTGGGAGGGTAAAAGGGATACTTTACGATATAGGCGATTATCCGGCCATGGTCAAGGCAGATAGGGACAATGAAGAAAATTATGTTTATGGCGAAATACATGAATTCTCCGAAGCGGAAAAGGTAATTAAGATAATAGACAGAATTGAAAAGTTTAACCCTAACGATTGCAATCATAGTCTTTTTGTCAGAGAGAAGGTCGCAGTTTTTCTTGAGAGTGGGATAACGGTGGAAGCATGGACATATTTCTACAATAAACCTCTTGGAGGGGCGACAAGAATTGAGTCCGGGAGCTGGCGCAAGGCGAAAAAGGCGTAGCCCTAATTTTTCATTCTATCTTTCTCCGGTCTGTTCTGTATAAAGCAGTATCCGTTTCAGATAATTTCCAACATCCTCTCTAAGGCTGTGCGCGCATCGTTTTTTATTTGTTCAGGGACATGGATTACATTCACTTTTCCAGGGTTGTCCAGCGTCCAGAGTATGTGATTGAGGGTAATTCTGTACATGTTCGGACACAGGGATCTCCTTAGTTCAACAACCTTCTTATCCGTGTTTTCTCCTGCGAGCCTGGAAATGAGGTTTATCTCTGTGCCGATGGCAATAGTGGAACCAGGCGGCTGGGAATTGGCATATCTTACAATAAAGTCCGTTGATCCGTTGGCATCGGCAAGTTCTATCACCTCCACTTTGCATTCAGGATGCACAACAATCTTACAGCCCGGATATTTCTTCCTGGCTGCATGTATATGTTCAGGAAGAAAGCGGGTATGGACGTGACAGTGGCCCTTCCACAGTATGACAGTGGCGCCTTTAATGCTCTCTGCTGTATTGCCACCAAACGACAAACCCGGATCCCATAAAATAATTTTTTCGCGGCGGATTCCCTTGCTTAAAGCCGTATTTCTGCCAAGGTGTTCATCAGGAAAAAAAAACAGTTTATCCTTGCGGGCAAACGCCCAGTCAAAGACCTTTGCGGCGTTTGTAGATGTACAAACAGTTCCGCCATTTTTTCCGCAGAAGGCTTTTAGCTCTGCCCGGGAATTCATATAGGTGACAGGGAGCACATTGTTGCCGGCGATCGCTGACAGCTCATTCCAGGCGTTAAACACATCCTCAATGCGAGCCATATCAGCGAGCGGACAGCCTGCAAACGGATTTGGATGGAGGACGGTCTGGGACTGGGAGCTCAATATCTCCGCGCTCTCAGCCATAAAGTGAACCCCGCAGAAGAGAATGAATTCAGCATCTGACTGCTCAGAAGCAATCCTGGATAATCCAAAGGAGTCTCCCCTGAAGTCAGACATTTCCACGATTTCCGCGCGCTGATAGTGATGTGCCAGAAAAACGAGATTTTTACCCAACAGAGATTTTCTTTTGTGAATTTTTTCTATCAATTCCTCTTCCCGGATGCCGCGATAGGAATCCGGCAATAGTTCTGTCCTCGCCGGGGCTGTTTTTTTGAGAATGTTCATATCTTTAATTTTAATCCAAGCATGAGGAATAGTCAATATTGACTTATACGGATATTATCCTGTTCCGCCAAAATGATGATGTCTTGTTCAGCAAAAAAAATCTTGACAAAATTACACAATATGTATAAAATTGGATCAAGTTTGGAAAAACAAATTAAAAGGAGGAAGAATATGAGCAAAACAAGGATTCTAATTTTATCAGCAGTTCTTATTATTGGAAGCTACGGGCTTGCAGGCGCTGTAGATCTGACCGGGAGGTTTGGGTTTGGATTCAACAATCAGACAGAAGCGAGTTTTGCTTCTGCAGGTGTTTCTGATTCAGTCACTTCATTATCGTTAAAGTATCACAACAGCCCAAAAACCGCGTTTGCCGTATTGTTTGGGGTGGGATATGATTCTTACGATCCTGAGGAAGGCGATGGCGCAAGTGCATCGCGGGTTGCCATTGGAGGCAAGTTTTTTTACAATATTAGAGAAGAAAAACAGATGAATGTTTATGTCGGCGCCGGTGGCATAATTCTTAGAGAGTCGCACGATGAAGCAATAGGCGATTTTGGGGCAGCAACAGTCAGCACTTTCCTATTTAAGATTCCCGGATATATTGGTGGGGAATTCTTTTTGGCAGGATTGCCTAATCTTGGAATCTCCCTTGAGACTGGCATTGAGTTAATTTTGGGAAGCAATACAATTGACCCTGAGGGTGGCGACGAGTTTGATACAGGCCTTTTCCAATTCGGAACAGCCGGCGGAATTTTCAATGTCGGAGTACACTATTATTTTTAAGGAATAAAAACAGATAGTGTTTTTGATAAATGGGCGACCTGCGGGTCGCCCTTATCTTAATTAGACGGAGGTAGCAATGAGAAAAATAACAGGAATTTTGGTTCTGTTTTTAGCCATTTGGTCCCCGGCAATAGCAGGGGGAAACGATATTAATCTTAAACAATTCTATGGACAGTTCCGCGATACCGCGAATTCTCAGTTCAATTCTCTTTGCAAAGATCTCGGCCAAGCCCTGAATTTTATCCCGCTTGCTCCTCCGGAACCATATGGTATAACAGGTTTTGATGTTGGAGTCGGAATAACACTCCTGAAAATAAATCAGGATTCTGATTACTGGAAATACGCCACATCTGATATGGAACAGCCGCCGATGCTCCCTGTTCCAAAACTTTCGGCGCAGAAGGGACTCCCTCTCGGACTGGATGTTGGCGCAGTTCTTGCGTTTATTCCCCAAAGCAATGTAAATCTTGTTGGCGCAGAACTCCGGTGGGCATTATTAAGGGGCGGATTTGTAAAACCTGCAATCGGTATCAGGGGATCTTACACAAAACTCCTGGGTATCCCGCATCTCAATTTCCAAACCGAGACTATAGATGCGTCTATCAGCAAGCAGATCGCTATTATAACCCCGTATGTGGGCGTAGGACAGGTATTTACTCAAGGAAAAGCCTCTTTTGATTATACCGATCCGGACACTAACGCAGTAACCTCAGTAGAACTCAATACAAAGGCATTGTCTGAGACGCGCGGCATTGCCGGTATAAGGCTATCCATGCTGCTTTTAAGTATTACTGCAGAAGTGGATTTCTCCAGGATTATCTCATATAATTTTAAACTAAGCGCGGGATTTTAGAAATAACAGATTACGCAATAGACAGATGGAAAAGCGATCCACTCCAGGGTCGCTTTTTTCAATTTATTAATATTTATCGCTTTCTCACTTTCAGCCTGTTCTCCAGCCGATCAATCTTCAACCGCAGTGTTCCGGGGTTTCTGTATTTTCCCTTTAAGCCCTTTAAAATTTCCAGCGCTTTGTGAAGATTATCATTATCCTCATAACTGCCTGCAAGATAAAATAAAGCATCCGGAGCAAGTTCGCTTTCCGGGTACTCAGAGATGAATTCTTCAAAGCCCCTGATAGCATTTGATGTCCGTTTCTGGATGTAGTTTATAAAATTGACAGCGAACTTAGCATTCATTGATTCCTTGCTATCGGGAAACTTTGATATTATGTTTTTGTATTCCACCATAGCCTGTTCATAGTTCCCAACGGACTCATAGCACCTCCCAATATTCAGGAGGTAGCCAGGAACCTCATCCTGAGGCGGATTCATCTGGAGCAATTTCTGGTATTCGCCAATGGCATTCTGAAAATCCAGCACCTCCTCCATAAATATGCCGGCAATCTGCTTTTGCGCCTCCATGGCTTTGGGATATTCAGGATAATTAACCACAATAGTCTTGAACATTCTTATGGAATCGCGGATGTCCCTGAAAAAGATATGGCTTATAGTAGCAGCGCGAAAGAGCGCATCCGGAGCGTAATCGGAACGGGGAAAATCTTCAAACACTCTTTTGTAATACAGGATGGCTCTGCGATAGTCGCTGTCTTCGTCAAATGATTTTGCCTTCCTGTAGAGGTCTGACGGAGAATCAGCACAATACAATATTGTTATCAGAAGGAGTAAAACGCTACTGAACAGGCGCCTCTTCCTGGCCATTTTCTTCCTGATCTTCTTTTTCAACAAGGAGCGCAATGGATGCAACCTTCCCCTCTCCTTCAACACCGATAAGCTTTACCCCCTGGGTATTTCTACCGACTTCCCTTATCTCCATTACTTTTATCCGTATTATTGTCCCCATGTTTGTAATCAGCATTACCTCGTCGTCTTCCCGTGCCTGAACCATGCCCACCACATTGCCGGTTTTATCCGTAACCTTCATGCATATGATACCCTTTCCGCCCCGTCCCTGAACCCTGAACTCCCCAATGGGAGTTCTTTTTCCAAACCCTTTTTCCGATGCGGTAAGAATGAATGTCCCTTCTTCCACAATATCCATCCCAATCACCTCATCATTTTTCTCAAGGGAAATGCCGCGCACTCCCTGGGCGCCCCTTCCCATTGAACGGACCTTATCCTCGCGAAATCTTATAGCGATACCGTGCATTGTGCTTATAAGAATATCCTTTGTGCCATCAGTAAGTTTTACAGATACGAGCTTGTCACCCTTTTCAAGGTTGATGGCAATTATGCCTGCGGCGCGCGGATTGCTGAAAAGCATTAGATCCGTCTTTTTTATTGTTCCCTGTTTTGTAAGCATCACAATGTATTTGCCCTCTTCAAAATTTCTTACAGGAAGGTAGGCGGTAATTTTCTCATCGCCCTGGATGTTAATAAGATTAACAATGGGCTTGCCCTTTGCCGCTCTGCCTGCCTGGGGAACCTCGTGCACCTTAAGCCAGTAAGCCCTGCCGGAATCAGTGAAAAAGAGTATATAACTGTGTGTAGAAGCAATAAAGAGAGACTCAACAAAATCCTCTTCCTTCGTCCCCATGGCCGCTTTGCCCTTTCCGCCCCTCCTCTGTGCCCTGTAAAGGCTCGCAGGATTGCGTTTTATATATCCCTCGTGTGATATCGTTACGACCATATCCTCTTCCTTGATAAGGTCCTCAATGGTAAAGTCCCTGGTCTCTGTTATTATCTGTGTCCTGCGTTCATCACCGTATTTTTCTTTTATTTGCTTCAACTCATCAACGATTATCTTCATTACCTCTTTTTCACTTCCCAGGATCTCCTTGAGCTTTTTAATAAACGCCTTAACTTCCTTGTACTCTTCAACAATCTTCTCCCGCTCAAGGGATGTGAGGCGCTGTAACTTCATATCCAGAATAGCCTGTGCTTGTATAACGGAGAGATCAAACTTTTTTATCAACCCTTGTTTTGCTTCCTCCGGATTTTTTGATTTCTTTATGAGCGCTATAACGGCATCAATGTTATCCACCGCGATCTTCAATCCCTCAAGAATATGCGCCCTTTCCTCAGCCTTTTTAAGTTCGTAGGTCGTCCGGCGGATTACAACCTCTCTCCTGAAGTCAACGAATAATTGCAGCAGGTCTTTGAGGTTCATGACCTTTGGCTGTCCTTTTACAAGGGCAAGCATTATAATTCCGAAGGATTCCTGCATCTGGGTGTATTTATACAACTTGTTCAGAATTATTTCGGGCACTTCATCCCTCTTTAAATCAAGAACAACCCTTATGCCCTCTCTGTTGGATTCATCCCTTATTTCCGAGATTCCCTCAATCTTTTTATCGCGGATAAGCTCTCCTACCCGTTCAATAAGTTTTGCCTTGTTTACCTGGTATGGTATCTCTGTTATGACAATGCTTGTCTTTTCTTTTCTCTGTCTCTCAATTATTGCCTTTGCTCTGAGTTGGATGATCCCTTTGCCTGTTGTGTATGCCTCTCTTACACCCCCCATGCCGTAAATAAAACCACCGGTGGGAAAATCGGGAGCGGGCATAATTTTCAGAAGTTCATCAATCGTTGTCTTGGGGTTATTTATGAGATGCGCAAGCGCATCTATTGTCTCTGTAAGGTTATGGGGAGGTATGTTCGTCGCCATTCCCACAGCAATTCCCGATGAACCGTTGATAATGAGATTCGGAATCCTTGAAGGAAGAACAGTCGGTTCTTCTGTGGTATTGTCAAAATTAGATACAAATTCGACAGTTTCTTTTTCAATATCCGACAGCATTTCCTCTGCGATTTTTGTGAGCCTTGCCTCGGTGTATCTGTATGCTGCCGCCGGATCGCCGTCAATGGAGCCAAAATTTCCCTGTCCGTCAATGAGCGGATAACGAAGGTTAAAATCCTGCGCCATCCTCACGAGAGAATCATACACCGCCATATCGCCGTGCGGGTGATATTTCTTTAAAACCTCGCCAACGACACCGGCGCATTTGCTGTATCTTTTATCACTGGTAAGCCCCTCGCTGTACATAGCATAGAGGATGCGCCGGTGGACAGGCTTCAGCCCGTCCCGCACATCCGGCAGCGCTCTGCCAATTATTACGCTCATTGCGTAATCTACATAGGACTTTTTAAGTTCTTCCTCAATATTGACTATAAGTTTTTCCTTTGCTATTGGTTGATCCATGTTCAATACCTTCTTTCAATAATGTATTCAGCGAGTTTAACGAGGGAATCCCTCGCGCGGGACGACTTAAGATTCTGCAATTCCGAAGACGCGTCTTCGGAAATTTTTTTTGCTATCCCTTTTGCGTATTCAATTGACCTGTATTTCATAATTAATTTATATATATATTTTATATTGCTTTCCCCGTTTACTCCGAGAAGCGCATCATGAATGGGTTTTTTTTCGGTTGCGTTACAATTCCTGAGCACATAGATAAGCGGCAGGGTAATCTTTCCTTCTTCTATGTCCTTTCCAATTGCCTTGCCAAACTCATTCTCTGTTGATGTGTAATCCAGCGTATCATCGGTAATCTGAAACGCTATTCCCAGCTTCCTGCCGAACCTTGCCATTGCATTTATATTGTTTTCTTTTGCCCCCGCTAAGATTGCTCCGATTTTGCATGCAATGGATGTGAGGTGAGCAGTTTTCTTATCAACTATCTCAATATAATCTTTTTCGGTAATGGCAATCTTTCTGCTCTTTCTGATTTGAAGCAGTTCGCCTTCCACCATTTTGACCATCGTTCGGGAAAATAATTGAATAACATTATTATGTTGTGAGTAGCTGGAAAGTATTGCCGATGATTTGGCAAAGAGAAAATCCCCAATCAGAATGCTGATCTTATTTCCCCATACGGAGTTTACAGATTTAGCGCCCCTTCTGAGGCGCGCATTGTCCAGCACATCGTCGTGCAACAGGCTTGCAGTGTGAAGCAGTTCTACCGCAGCTGCAATCTTGATAGTGGCAGCGCCGTTGTATCCAAAGTGCTTCGCGGAGAGAAGAAGCAGCGCCGGTCTGAGTCTTTTACCCCCGCTGCGGAAAATGTATTCCCCCACCTTTGCGGAAAGAGAATCCGCTGAAGAAAGCTGGCGGTGCAATTCTTTTTCCACATTATTTAATTCCCGGTGGATTGGCTGTAAAAAAGACAGATTACTTCCCAAAATCTTCTCCTTTCAATACTTTTTGATTTTTAAAACATATTTAAACTATTGCAAAAAATCTATTTTTCCCTGAAACTGCGGAGGCGAAACCTTTACCTCTCCAAATTTTGCCTCATACTTTCGGAGATTTTCCTGAATTGCAAGGAAAAATCGCTTCATGTGCTGCGGACTTGTTATGATCCTTGCCCTGACTTTGCCCTTTGGTTCCTGCGGCTGGAGATAAATAAAGTCCATTGTAAACTCTGTCTCCGAATGATTTACAAAAGCAAGGTTGGAATAAGCCCCCTGCGCTGTAGTCTCATCAAGCTGTATCTGAATTGATAATTCTTTTTTCTCGTTCACTGAATGCCTCCTTGAAACAGATCAATATTATGGTGCCGCAGGTGGGATTTGAACCCACATGGGATTAACCCGCCACCCCCTCAAGATGGTGTGTCTGCCAGTTCCACCACTGCGGCAACTTTTAAAATTATATTATATAAAATATATAGTGTCAAAAATAAAAAGGGATATTTATATGAATTTTCTTGACATAAAAATTTTATTATTTTAAAATGAATGAATGTTCATTCATTAACTATGTTTTTTATTTTTGAGATATAAAGGAGGAGTTATGGCTGAAATAAAAAAAGGTTGCTCGTTTCTTTTTGAGCAGGTAGGGTCTGGAGATATCTTCACAATTGAGGATATTCCTGAAGACCAGAAAATGTTAGGAAAGACCGCTGAAGATTTCATGCGGAAGAGCGTCCTTCCCGTTGAGGAAGAAATGGAGCATAAGAAGGGCGAGGTCGCTGTCCCGTTATTGAGAAAGGCGGGCGAAATCGGCCTTCTAATGGCGGATATACCAGAAAAGTACGGCGGATTAGGATTGACTAAGGCCGCATCCGCGCTTATTACCGGAAAGATGACCCTCAATGGATCATTCTCTGTCACCTTTGGAGCTCATACCGGCATCGGAACCCTTCCTATTCTTTTTTACGGCACCGAAGCTCAGAAGCAGAAGTACCTGCCGAAGCTTGCCACAGCGGAATTGATCGGCGCCTACGCCCTTACAGAACCAGGCGCAGGTTCTGACGCTTTGAATATAAAGACTGTTGCAAAACTCTCTCCGGACGGGAAACACTACATACTCAATGGAACAAAACAGTTCATTACTAATGCTGCTTTTGCCGATGTGATTATAACTTACGCAAAAATAGATGGAGAGAAATTCACCGCCTTTATTGTAGAGAAGGGATTCCCCGGGGTATCAATAGGTCCTGAGGAGAAGAAAATGGGGCTAAAGGGGTCATCCACCTGCGCAGTCATTCTTGAGGATGCAAAAGTGCCGGTCGAAAATTTACTCGGCGAGATCGGAAAGGGCCATTATATAGCGTTTAATATCCTTAACATGGGAAGACTTAAACTCGGCATTGCCTGCTTTGGTGGCGCGAAGGAGATTATCAATCAAGTCGTAATATACGGTCTTGACAGGAAGCAGTTTAACACACCGATAATAGAATTTGGCGCACTGAAGCAGAAACTGGCTGACATGGTAGTACTCACCTATGTGGGAGAGAGCATGGTCTTCAGGACCGCAGGCATGATTGACGAAGCAATCCATACTCTGAACATTGATGATCCCAATTATATAAAGAATGTTCCCAAAATGATTGAAGAATATGCTGTTGAAGCATCAATTATGAAAATCTTTGGAAGCGAATCCCTGCATTTTATTATTGATGAGTCCGTACAGTTCCTCGGTGGTTACGGATTCATTGAGGAGTATAAAGTGGAAAGGGTATACAGGGACTCAAGGGTCAACAGAATTTTTGAGGGGACAAATGAGATCAACCGGTTGCTGATCCAGGCAATGATAGGCAAAAGGACAATAAAGGGGCAGATCCCGCTTATGGAAACTGTGCAGCAGATACAGTCTGACCTTGAAAAGGGCACAAAACCGAACATAAAGGATGGAATCTTTAAAAAGGAGATGGAAGCAACAGAGCTTGCAAAAAAGATTGTGCTTTATGTCTCCAACGAAGCAGTAACGAAGTATATGGGCCCCGAACTGGAAAAGCAGGAACAGATGCTGATGAAACTAAGCAATATGATGATTGACCTTTACGGAATGGACAGCGTCCTTGGAAAGGTGCTTAAAGTGATAAAGACAAAGGGCGAGGCAAATGCTAAAACCCAGATTGATATCGCGAAGGTGTTTGTTGCAGAGGCATGCGACAGGATAATGACGGATGCCCGCAGACTGCTTGCCAATGTCTATCAGGGGGATGAACTGAAAGCGCAGCTTGATAAGATAAGCAAATGGACACTTTTTCTTGGTACCGATACAATCAGGGCAAAAGAGCGCATAGCAGACAGGGTAAAAGAGGACAGAGGCTGGAAACTGTCCGGCTGATTCTTAATTTTAAATAAATTGCTCATAAAAAGGGCGCGCACTTGCGTGCCCTTTTTTATTTAATGCGATCATGGATAACTTGGTGGCAAAGCCCGAATGCCGAGCAGCGAAGCCGCGAGGCAATCTTTTTCCAAAACGGCGAAAGTTTCGATTGGTGGAGGCGGGGGGAATTGAACCCCCGTCCGAAGAAGTTTTAGAACTGGCATCTACATGCTTAGTCCGTTAATTTTTTCTCGGATAACCTCTCCCAGCGGACAGGGATTGGTTATCCCAGCTTCATAGAGAGCAACCTTCAGTTCATGAAGCGAAAACCGAAGGCCGTCCTGCTAAAATGATGTGTCTGAAGCATAGCAGGAGTCAACCGCAGACACACTCGCTATTTACGCAGCGAGAGCAAGTTCCGCGTTGGCGGATATTGAGTTCCACCGTATTTACGAGCCAGTGGTGCTCGGCATGCAGCCAGAGCCACATCTTCTCCGTCGAACCCAATCGCCCCCTATCTATTGATTATACCCCTGCTGAAACGGAAGTCAAGCAGGTGTATAATAACTCTTTTGCTTAACTCTCCTTTAAGGTGGCGGCGGAGGGCAACAGTAATTACTCAGACTTGATGCTGCGGCTGTGCAGTCCATCTGCTGAACAACCTGTCCATTATTGTACTTGCTGTCGCTGCAGGAAAATTTTACGCCATCGCCGGTCTCATACCAGCCTTGGCAGGTGCCCGATCCAGAGGCGTCAAAAGTGCACTTGGAACAAGCCCTGATACTGCCGCAGGGACCGTCTGCGCAAGACGGAGTCCAGTCGCTGCATTCCTCTGCTGTGCCGCCCCCGGTTGTTTTGCAGGCAGCGGAATCCATGCAATAGTTATTCTTGCAGCAACCTGTCGAACACTCGCTATTAGCGTTGCCTGGACACGGAGCACTACAACTCCCGATTGCGCCGCAAAAGCCGCTGTTACAGCAACCGGAGTAGCAATCAGAACTCACGCTGCAGGGTATGCCGCATTTCCCATTCTGGCAGGTATATCCCGGACAACAAGGGGTGCTGCCGCATGACTGGCCATTCTCGGAGCATTGCTGACAAAAACCGCCCTGGCATGTATTTCCCGAACAACAAGTGGCTCCGGTACATGAACTTGCATTACCTGCGCAATATTTTTGGATCACTTGGTTTTTTGCATCAGAGGTCTTAGCGGCGGGGGTTTTCTGAAGCATCTGGGCAATCTCATCTGAGACCTGGGGCGCGGAAAAAGACGTTCCGTCCAGCAGGCATCCAGGGGTACCAGGCATAGTTACACCCACCCCTGGTTTGTAAAGCATGTCGCCACCATTGCTTGAATAGTTGAAATTCGTGAAAACCTGTCCGCTTTCGTCCACTGCTCCAGCCATTATTATATGCTCCCATGCCCTTGGAAATGCCACTTTAATCTCTGCTATCACTGGCGTAAGATCCAATCCGTCATTTCCGGAAGCGATAACTACTAACATGTTGTCTAATGCCTCATCAGACAATGCCTCCATCTCCTGAGCGATTCCAGCGAGATAGACTCCATTCTGATTAAGCATATCGAATTCAGTAACCCCGTTACATTCCGGGGGAGGTGAAGGCAAAGAACAATTGCCAAATTCTGGACCCATGGACAGGTTAACAACAAGTTTTTGTCCCTTAACAAGAGCGCCATCGTTCAATCGCGCCAGTCCGAAGCTAAAATCTGATATACTTCCTATGCCAATATTCAGGAGGGATTCCTCTGTTGTATCCGTGCATATATCGTATGAGCCAACACTCTGACCATTCTTCTCAGCTATGGCCCTGACAGCAGCGAGATGTGAAATGTCCTTGCAGTTCGAATCCTCACTGGCAGGGTCGCAATCCAGGTCAATCTGCGCAATTATTGAGTTAGCAGAAGGGATAATTGGTGTTAAAGAAGTAGCCCCACCCAGGTCAACAACATCCTGCAGCCCTCCAATAGAAATGTTTGGAAAAGCATTAAGAACAGAAGGATGCTGGCTGACAGTAGAGATAAACCCTGCCTCTGAGCCGGGAGTTACACTCACCCAGTAAATTCCCGCCTGAGGGATTTGTGCGATAATCTTGCCCTTACTGGATTCAATAAGTTTTTTGGCAACAGATGCGGTATTCCCTTTGTTAAAAAGAATGCAGACCTGGCCCGGAAATGCCCATGTTTTGTATGTCTTCCCGTCCTTGGCAGTATATGAAACAATTGCCGGTGCAGGATATTTCCCCGAATAATTGAACGCCCCTTTCAGCAATCCTTTTCCTCCGCCACCTCCGCCTCCGTTGCACTTATACAATGCAATGCCGCAAAAAATAAGAATTAGCGCTGCGACTAACGATAAAATTATGTTTTTATTCATTATTGCCTCTCTGTTTGCTTCAAAGGCGGGATTTTTCACTCCTTATCTCCCGCTCAATATCGCGTTTTTTTATCTCTTCTTTCTTTTCGTATTTCCTCCTTCCCTTTGCAAGTCCGATCTCAGTCTTTGCAACGCCGTCTTTATTAAAGTAGATTTTCAGAGGAATGAGAGTAAGGCCCTTTTCCTTAATCTTTCCTGTAAGCCGCCGGATCTCTAATTTTTTAAGCAGGAGCTTCCGTGTCCGTGTGGGATCATGATTGAATATGTTTGCAGGCGGGTATTTGGCTATGTGCGCATTTATGAGAAAAACCTCCTCACCCTTCACTATTGCATAGCTATCGCGGAGATTCGCATTGCCATTTCGCAAAGATTTTACTTCGGAACCAAGGAGTACCATTCCCGCTTCATGGGTCTCAATGATTTCATAATCAAACCTTGCCTTCCTGTTAACACAGATATCGTTCATTTTTTGATTATAACATTTTTTTACTTGACAAAAGGAAAATTATTTTATAATTTACTATACTATGAAGATAAAGCTGATAAAAGTCATAGTTCTTTTGGTAATGGGAATGTCCGGTCTTTATAACTGTTCAATAAAGGCCTTGGGTGTAAAGGCGGCTATGCCTGTGCTGGATGACATAAATGCAGCTGTTTTTAAACAGTCTGATATTGCCCTTGTTGAGACAGGGCTGCCGGCAACCCTGATTATAATTGAAGGTCTTCTTGAAACATCCCCGGAGAATCAGGACCTTCTCGCTATGGCGGCG
>Ga0209619_10001834_pt1 | contig 15461 bp, 14 predicted proteins | sample Rifsed16ft3_FD_184011 | JGI IMG/M metagenome (GOLD analysis project Ga0209619, IMG submission 184011) | Soil microbial communities from Rifle, Colorado, USA - sediment 16ft 3 (version 2) | ecosystem: Environmental > Terrestrial > Deep subsurface > Rock core/Sediment | place: Rifle, Colorado... | reverse complement strand
CGCTTCGATGGTTTTTCCCAGACCGACCTCATCGCAGAACATCCCGCGCCCGCGAAAACGGCGCAGCATGATCTGCGCCGCGCGCGTTTGATAATCGAAGGGCGCGAAGTTCAACTGGTCAAGGCAGATCAGCTCGTCGAAGCCGCTCACAAGCTGCGCGGACTCCGCCCATAAGCGTAAGTGATACAACTCGCGGCTGGCAAACTTCCCCGCGTTGATCGCCTTGAATACAGTCTCGTCAATGGGCGTTAATCGAACATCGGGAGCAGGCATCGTGTTCATCAATATAGAATCTTTTCCACGTAATGGTCTTCGTGTTTTTCAGCGCATTTCTCGCATAAGAGTCTTTCGTCATCAGGACTTTTTGTGCAACTCAAACAGATAAATACCGCCGTATTCTTTTTGCCCTTTCTTTGACACTCCACACAATCGGTATATTTTGGCGCATTGCGCGTTGCTTCGCGCGGATACTCTGCATCGGGCTGAGGCGGCTCAATGGCTTCGAGCGTTAACACATGCTCGATCCAATCACCAAAATCAAAAACATACTTCACCTTATCACCGACGGAAAGTTCGAGCTCGGCGATTGTGATATCGGCGGCGTCGCCTTCGCCAAACGGATCCACACTTCCCAAATCTACTTCGCGATAGCGCGCCGCGCCGCGCTTTGTTCCTTTGCGCGGGACGAGTTTCCAGAAACCACCCAGGTGATCAAAGTCATGCTCAAATACACTGACCAGAATTGTATTCAAATCCGAAAGCGTATGTTCGCCTTGAATTTCCACCATGCGCCAGATTTTGGGGTGGTGTTTCAACGCAGCCTTAAAACGGTAAACCTTTTTCTTCTGTTCTTTGGAAATGGTTTTTTTGGGTGGTCTGCGCGTATTTCCGCCGGTCTCACCCATGATCATCTCAAGCATGGATTCTTTTTCATCGCGATAAAAAATAGCCCACCCATCAGTGTCCATGCGTTCGTCGTTCACCACTATTACCATCCAATGATCGGGTGGATAACCATCTTTTTCAGGTAGGCGCGCGTACATCGTAGGGAGACTATCGTGGATGTAAATCCTTTCTCCTGTTGCATTCTCCAGCATCTCATAGAGCATGTCTGCTAACAAACGGTTACGGTTCCCCAACAGTTTCTCATTGCGCTGACCATACGGCTCGTGTTCCAATTTTAAAACACCGTTTTCCCAATCCAAAATCGTGAATAGCAGATAATCCTTGTGAGAAAACTTTTGTTTGCGCAACCAGATGGGCAAATACGCATAGTAGGCGGTAAGCTCAGAATCCCCGAAAATTCCCTTAACTTTCTTAGTGACTGGTTTGATCTGAAACTCAATTGCTTGCCCGTCCACATCCACAAAGCGGAGTTTTGCCAGATTAAATCCCTTCGGCAGATAGTATGACAAGGCGTTTGCAACATCAAAAAATCCTTCGTTCACCTCCTCGCGTTCCAACTGCAAACGAAAACGCGTGCCTTGCCATGCCGAACGGAGCGGCAAAACAGTATCGGGATCCAGAAAAACCAATTCACGGCCAATTGCTTCCCGTAGCTTATTACGCGCGGTCTTCATTGGATCTTTTGCATTGGACGGGCGCGCGGCGAGAATCTTTTCAGCCAGCTCTTGAGCGGACATCGGACCAGATTCGTCGCGCATAATTTTTTCTATTGCCTGATCATAAGTTGGGGCAATATCTTGAGGACGCGGCATGGGGGGTCTCCAGTGTGCAGATATATGCGAACGCAAGTGTAACATAACCTCGCTGTGAGTTTAAGTTTATTATCCCGAAAAATCTCAGAATAACTTCTATTCCAGTGGATTGTGGCTGGGCTGACTACTTCGGTCATCCGCCCGGATTTGTGAGGTAAAACGGATGGAAGGAGGATTATCATGCTGTTTTACACTTATTCATAATCCACTGGGATCGGCATCACGGGCAATTTCCTTCAGGGCAACTATGAAAAGTGGGTGGTCTCGGGTTTAAGCAATTAAAAGAAAACAACCTGGTGTAAACTTACCAAGTTGTCTAAACCAGCGGTCCCGACGGGATTCGAACCCGCGATCTCGGCCTTGACAGGGCCGCATGTTAGGCCGCTACACCACGGGACCAGTTAATTGAGCGGGGCGAGTTTACCATACGCACTAGTGAGTGTCAATACGCCCAGTCTTTATATAGAGCCGGATCAGTTGGCGTTAGACCCGAAGGATCATGGACGTAAACAAAATCACCTTCCTGTGCCCAGTTGAACAGCCAGTGCGAATCACCGACCGAGAGATTGACGCATCCATGCGATTGTGGATATCCAAAGCGCGTGCGCCAGTAAGCACCGTGTAATGCCCGGGCTTTGTCAAAATACATCGTCCATGGAACGTTATCCAAATAGTAATAATCTGTTGGATCGTTATTGCGCATCGTCTCGGTTTCTTTTTTCTGATAGATCTGGAACAAACCGGGACGCGTCCAGAATGGCTCGAGTCCGCTGGCAATGACCGTGGCAAAGATTAGTTTGTTGTCCTCATACACCGCAAGTGTTTGCTCTGCCAGATCTACATCGATCCAACGATTTGCAGTCACGCCTTCAGGCGGGGTGGTTTTCGGCGTTACCCTCGCGAGGATGCGCGCCTCCACCCATTGGTTGGGGCCGATCAAATTCCAATCGACACCATCTGCACTCTGCGTATCATAAACTTGAACGATGTCAATGTAGGGGTAAAGAACTTTGTCAGTTTGAGAGGCGTTGTAACCAGGCGTGCTCCGAACCGGTATGCTGTCAATGTAAAACGGCAATGGCCAGGCAAAAGAATTATGCGGTGTTGAACTGAACTGTAGTCCCGGAAATATTGTGGGCACAGAAACGCGTGAACCCTTGCCCGGTATCCATCCGCCGTTTTGGAGAAGATAATAGACGCCATTAGATTCCACACGGTCTACATAGGATACATACACAAAACCTGGCAGGAAGGTCGGCGTGCCACTCGTTTGGCCGGGCGCGCTGACAATAGGAACGTAATCGTCTTCATTCATTTTGAAGTAGAAATAAGGCAGTTGGGCAAGGGAGGGATCCGGTTTGTAGGCAGACAATGACCGTTGAGGAAAGGTCAATCCCAGTTTTGCCATTTCGGTTATATAAACCGAAGGTCCAAGAGGCAGGCAGTCACCGGGTGCCTCCAAATACACATCGGGTGCACACACAACCGCGCCGCTTTCGAAATCTCCGTTCGTTGTTTCACCCTGTGTGGGTGGAGCATACGGCGTGAAGCTTACCGATATCATACTTGCCAATATAAGAAAGATCGTCTTTTTCATTCAATCCTTTAAAAATGATTATAGCATGGCAATGTTTACACCTCTGTCAGATGCCACCAGTTCTTATGAGACGCTGGCTTGACACTTTCTGTTCACTATGCTAAATTATCCGCACTTCATTAACAGACCGGCTTGGCAATTAACGGCTGGTTATTACTCCATGCAGGAGGGCACTCTTGTCAAAATCACGTACGCAACAAATGGTAGACCGTCTGCGCGAATTACAGGCATCTTCACCCGATATCGAAGCTTCCGCTGTTGTCAGCGTGGATGGTTTGAGCATCGCTTCTGCATTGCCTCAAGGTGTGGAGGAAGATCGCGTTTCGGCAATGTCCGCCGCCATGTTGTCACTCGGGGAGCGTATCGCAACAGAGCTGGGTCGTGGTTCACTCGAACAGGTTTATATTAGGGGACAAAAGGGGTACGTTGTTCTCATGTCGGTAGGGGAAGAAGCCGTTCTCACCACGCTGGCGCGTGAGCAGGCAAAACTAGGCTTGATCTTCCTGGATATGAGACGCGCCGCCGAAGATCTGGCAAAACTGATCTAAGTGGAGTCGAGTTATGAGCCCCGTTCAAAAGACCGGTCTGTACTATCCCAATAAATTTGGACTCATCATCGTCAAGTCCCTCGAAGAGGTGATGGGCAAAAATGGACTCAATGCCATTCTCAATCTGGGCGGCTTGAATAATTATATCGATAATTATCCCCTCGATAACCTGGATAAAGGCTTCGATTTTGCCGAACTTTCTGCCATTGGCGTTGCGCTTGAGGAAATGTACGGTCCGCGCGGAGGCCGCGGCCTGGCTCTGCGCGCCGGACGCGCCACCTTCTCTGACGCGTTGAAAAACTTTGGCGCCCTGGCAGGGGCGGCAGATCTCGCATTTGTTGTTCTGCCGCTCCAATCCAAACTTCGCATCGGCTTGCCGGCATTTGCGAAGATTTTCTCTCAACTGAGCGATCAGTATAGTACTGTCGAAGAAAAGGATGCAGAATTTATCTGGACCATCCATAAATGTCCAGTATGTTGGGGACGGACAAACGTAGATAAGCCTGTCTGCTATATTGCTACCGGGATTCTACAGGAATCCCTGAAATGGGTGTCGGGCGGCAATGAATTCCGCGTGAACGAATCGAAATGCGTCGCCGTTGGAGATGCGGTCTGTGAGTTTGTCATTCAAAAAGAACCGATTTCTTAGGCAGGGCTGACGTGGCCGATGCCAAATCAAAGATCCTGATTGTTGAAGATGACCTTGATGTAGCTGAGATGCTGAACGCGTATTTTCGCGTTCAGGGCTATGAAGTGTTCACGGTCAACTGGGGTGAAGATGGCGTGCGCGCGGCCCAAACTGTCCTGCCAGACCTGCTGATCCTTGATATCCGCCTGCCGGATATTGACGGCTACGAAGTGGCCCGGCGTGTGCGCAGCGATCGCCGCACCAGCGAAATTCCCATTATTTTCCTGACCGAGAAACGTGAGCGCATTGATCGCCTGCAGGGCTTCGAAGTCGGTGCGGATGATTACATCACCAAACCATTCGATGTGCAGGAATTGCGCCTGCGTGTCCGTAATGCCCTGAAGCGAGTCAGTCAGGGATCGTTAACTAACCCGGTCAGCGGGCTGCCTGAAGGCCCCCTGGTTGAAGAACGCCTTTCTGAAGTGATCCACAAGAGCGGCTGGGCATTGCTGCACGTTTCCATCAGTCATCTTGACTCCTTTCGTGAGGCCTATGGCTTTGTTGCCGCAGATGATGTCTTGCGTGCGATCAGCCTGATGATCCATAACACCCTGAAGGAAACCGGCTCAACGGAGGACTTCATCGGTCATATCAGCCCGACCGATTTTGTAATTGTTGTGTCTCCATTGAACCTGCCACCGTTTCAGGAACGCATTCGTTCCCGCCTCGAGCAGTCGCTTGATTATTTTTATCCCATCAAGGACCGCGAGCTGGCCTCCAAACGTCCTGACCGCCTCGCCATCCATATATCTGAAGTCCCTTCTGTCTATGGACGTTTTTCCAGCGTTGACAAACTAAAGAAGGATCTCTTGAGCAAACGGTGATGCCTATCACGATCGTAGTACCTACATACAATGAAGCGGAGAACCTGCCGAAGCTGGTCTCCGCTTTATTTTCGCTTCCGCTGGATCTGGCCGTTCTTGTGGTGGATGACAATAGCCCTGATGGCACCGGAAGGATCGCCGACGGGTTATCGAAACAATACCAGGGCAAAGTGGCTGTCTTGCATCGCGCCGGAAAGCTTGGATTGCGTTCCGCATATATTGAAGGATTTCGCAGAGCGTTCGAGTTGGGGGCGGATGCGGTGGTTCAAATGGATGCGGATTTTTCGCATGACCCTGCCGTTTTGACGGAAATGGCACGTCGCATCGCTTCTTACGACGTGGTGATTGGATCCCGTTATGTAAAAGGTGGTTCTCTCGCCAGGCGTTGGCCCCTCTGGCGAAAGGCTTTATCCGCTTTCGGTAACGCCTACGCGCGGACGATCCTTGGTTTTCCGCTACGCGATGTCACGACAGGCTTTCGGATGTGGAAACGGGAAGCCCTGCAGAACATGCCCCTGGATCGAATACGCTCCAATGGCTATATCTTTTTGGTTGAAATGGCGTATGTTGCCTTTTTGATGGGATACGATATTGCCGAAGTCCCCATCCACTTTGCGGACCGGCGCTGGGGGAAGTCAAAGATGTCGCTGAAGATCCAGCTGGAAGCGGCGATCCGTATCTGGGATGTATGGTGGCATTATCGCGATCTGCGCAGGAAAAGCCGCCCGCACGAAATCAAGGTGGAGGAATAAAGAAACAAGTGACAGTCACTTTACTATCTCACTCAGCGTTCGCCACTCATCGATACTCAACGTTTCCGCGCGGCGCTGCGGATCGATATGTGCGCGCGTGAGCAAGTCTGCCGCGTCGGTGGGGGAGATGTGCAGGCCAGATGAAAGTGAGTTTCGCAAAGTCTTGCGTTTTTGGCTGAAACCTGCTTTGATGAGTTTGAAGAATGTGTGGAGAAGCTCAGGTCCGATCAATGGGGATGGATAAATATCCACGCATAAAACTGCTGAATCAACCTTTGGCGCGGGGAAGAACGCGTCAGCCGGGATGCGCGCCGCGATGCGCGGTTCACCGTACACCTGCACGCTCAATGCCAGCAGGCTCATATCTCCGGGTTTGGCGCAGATGCGCTCTGCAACTTCCTTTTGCACCGTGAGCACAATTCGACGAGGTTTTGCTTCTCCTTCCAACAAATGTCGAATGACAGCAGAAGTTATGTAGTAAGGAATGTTCGCCGCAACGATATAGTCCTTTTCGGTGATCAAATCTTTTGGAGAAAGCTTCAGGATATCGCCGTGAATTAAACGGATGTTTGGATACGGGGCCAGGACCGCTTTCAATAGCGGGAGCAGGTTCGGGTCTAGTTCGACCGCAACCACCTCCCGGGCGGCAACCGCCAGATAGCGTGTCAAACTTCCCAACCCGGGCCCGATCTCCAGCACGGTATCCGTTGGCTGTATCTCTGCCGCGGAAATGATATCCTCAAGAGCCAGTGGATCCTGCAAAAAATTTTGCCCCAGGCTTTTGCGCGCGCGCAATCCATGTCGTTTAAGTAGTGTTGCCGCGTTGAGCGGAGGGATTTCATTCATGGGCAGAATGCTATCTCTTCTTCATTTGTCGGGGTGTCAGATTCAGATACTGGAGGCCATGTGCCCTGGTGGAACTGTGCAACATAATCACGGAGGATCTCGAAATCCACATCCCAGATAAAAACAGTGCCCTTGAAGACCGGGTCATACTGGCGTTTTGTTTTGAAATGCTCCTGTGGAAAACTTGCAAAAAGTATGTTTCCGGGCTTTATCTGTGTGCCGATACAGGCGAGCTGGCCGAGCTGCTGAGGACTTAGATCGGTCTGGACAGCACCTTGAAAGGATTTGACCAGATCGGGGATTTTGGTAAGGACAGACGGGCTGGTCAATTGATCGCGTAATGCGCACAGCACACGGTTTTGATTTTCGGCGCGTTCAAAGACACCCTTAATTCGAATGCGCGCCAATGTGAGCGCCTGGGTTCCATTGAGGTGATGTGTACCCGCGTTGAAGAGCAGGCGTTTATTTGTATCCTCGATTGTACGGCCATCTACGGCCGTGGGCAGGTCGACATCAATGCCGCCGACTGCATTTACCATTTTCACAAAGGTTTGCATGTTGACGGCCGCGTAGTGATCTATATTCGTTCCAAAGTTGAGCGCCATGGTGCGCGCAAGCAGGCCCGGACCCTCCGCAGGATCATCTGTGTACCCAAAGCCTGGGTTTCCATAGAGATAAGCCTGGTTGAGTTTTTCATGATCCTGTCCCTTTATGTTATCTGCAATATCCGGGATCTCCACCCAAAGGTCGCGCGGGAATTCCAGGATGGTTATTTTGGGATTTACGAAGTCCACGCGTACAAGGCGGATGACATCTGCAAGCCCGTAAAGGTAACTATTGGCGCGCGCGTCCGTCCCAACGACAAGAATGTTCAGGACAGGCGCCGCGCCGCATAGGCCAGTAACATTATTAAGCGTACTTGTAGAAGTAGGAGAGGCCTGCGCAGTGGGACCAGGTTTGGATGTGGAGGGAAGCGCGGTCGTCGTCAGGGGATTCGGAGTCCACGTGGCAGGCAGTTGGAATGGGGTTGCAGTCGAAATTCGCAACGCGGGTCCGAGCGGCTGCTGCCATTTCCCCTGATAGAGCCACAAGACCAGTCCGAACAGGGAACATGCAAGAATAAAAAGGAAAGTGAGAATAACTTTTTGGAGTCTTGTCATTTTGTCATATCATTAAATGTTATTCAAGCACATAAATCACATTCGCAGGCACTGGTGTAAGAAAATACACGGTGACCCACGAATTCCACTGTTCATAATCGTTGTCGCTATAACCGAGATCGATCCACGGTTTTCCAATACATCCGCCGCACACATCCTCAACGGATGCAAAGCCATAGCCGGGGATATAAAGCGGCTGACCCTGCATGCTCAAATACCAATCATATCGCAACCCCACCATGCCTTTCCTCAGACTCTTGCCGCTCGATGTGCCCGAGAAGCATTTATCAACGCCCGAACGGCAAGGTGAATAGGCCGTGGCATACATCTGCACCGCGCGCCAGTATTCGATCTCCACGCCGTCCACGGTTGCGGTCTTGATCTCGACCTTTGTGCCATAGCCCAGGAGGCGCGTTTTGGGCGGGCGCACCATTGTTTCATCTTCCGTCACGCGCGAAATTTCGTTCCCATCTTCATAACGGATCCGTATGCGCTGCACGGTGAGTCCGTTTTCACCGGGCTGCAGGATCTGCGTTTGATCGAGCGGAACCTCAGCCGAAGCCTGAAGATCGCTTTCGAAGGGGATGGGCTTTTGCACAAGCAGGAGGGACTCATTGACTCGTACCACGCGGATTTGCCCATCGGATGGCAGTGCTTCACGCTCCGCCTCAGCCGGAACGCTGTAATCGAGCCCAAGGAGGGGAAACCCAGCCTCAGCCAGCGCCTCGCCAACCGTCCGCGCCGATGATAGGATTTGCAGAGCCTTTCCATCTATGCTGACAGTTAGTTCGCGCGGCGATGTGACCGTGATCGTCATTCCATCCGTGATTGGCGAACCTAAACTTGGCTCAACTTTATCTCCTGCGCGTAGCCAATAGCCTAGTTCTTGTAAGGCTTCACCAACTGTAAAAGCAGATGATTGAATTTGTTGGTCTCCATCGGGTGTGTTGAGAGTCAATGCAACCGCGCGGCGGATTTGGAGGTTAATTGGGTAACTGGTAATTGGCTGAGCGATGGCAATGAGGAGTCCGTTAAGGAGAACGCGGTCATTTGGTGCGAGTGTTATTCCTGCCTGATTAAATAATGCTGAAGGAACACGCTCGTCCGTTTGAAGCGTGATGGTTCGCCCAGCGGTGTTGTCAATGATTGTGGCTGTGGGAAGAGTTGATGGCTGGCAGGCGAAGAGAAAAATTACGAGCGTAAACGCCAACCAACGATAGCGTTTCATGAGCGCAATTATACGCTAGCCAATCTTATGCAATACCCACACGTTTTGTTCCATGTAAACTCCCTCATTCTTTTCGATATTCATTTGAATCGGAACGAACGCGCCGGGGAAGATGTATTCCCCGCTTTGAGGAAACTTGATCTCCGTCCATGCTTCCCAGTCCACGCGCGTGCCGCGAATCGTCTTTGACTCGTGGCAGGTTTTGAAGATCCTTCCTCCCAACCGTGCATGGACTCTCAGCCACGCGTCGAAGGGCAGGCCGTCATCAGTTCTCCATGTGATGTAATCGTCAATGCTGGTCAACGGATATTTGCTTTTTTCGTTGGGGCGCACAGGCGCGAGCAGATATTTGAGGCCTTTAGACTGTCCAATAGCGCGCATGGCTTGAACCATCTTTGTACTCAATCCCTGGCCTCGATAATCAGGGTGAACGGCAACTTGAATGGCTGACTGGATATTCGGTACTACGCCATTCTTATGGTCTTCCGTTGCTTTTACGAAAACCCAATCCCACCCGCCTTCGGGGAGCTCTGATAAGTCTTTGTCCCAGTGAAGGGGCAGGCTGTTACCCATGGCTTCCATACGGTTCGTCTCTGCATCCAGCATGGCGAATTGATAATCAATAAAGCGGTCGAAGAGTTCGTGCCAGTATTCGTCTGCGATGGGATCGTGAAGCATGAATTCAGGCCAGGATGCCTCCGCAATTTCGTTGGCGCGGTCGCGGTAGTCGTCGAGATCGTTGGGCGTGATGATTTGAAAACGGGATGTGTGCATGATGATGATAACTATTTTACCTGTTCGTTAGTACGTTGATCCAGAATTCATTGAACCGCGGTCCATCCACTTTCGTTACAACGTGGACGGGTTTTCCGGAGGGGTCGATCCGCTCGGTCAGCCATCCGTCTTTTTCTTCGAGCAACAAAGGAAGTTCTTCCATCTCGATTCCCTCATTCCATCCAAGCGCGATGGCACAGGTGAGTGGATCATGCTGGAAATTGATGATATCGTGAGGCAATCCTTCGCAGGTTTCTCCAAATCTTATTTCGTTTTGCTCGTCTATTGCGAAGGCCTCTGCTTGTTGCGCAATTAATTGCCCTAATGCTCCAGCCTTTCTTAAATCAGCGAGATATGCTCGGCGCAGAGCCGTCTCCACAGTTACGGAGAGTGGAATGAGTGTCGGATTTGAGTTTTCAATGACATGTTTCGCCGATTTCAGATCAACCTGGATGTTCCAATCCATTTCGTTTCCCCAGCTTGGGAAACCGGCCCTGGTCCGGTAGATGTACCCTCCCATGAGAAAGAGCTTTGCCTGCATCAAAATTCCCGGATATTGAAGATCGAGCAGATATAAATTCGTATATGGTCCAATGGCAATGATCGTTGCGCCTTGCTCGATACTCTGTTTCAGAAGATGGATTGAATCATCCAGCGCGTTAGGTGAAGGTTTAATCGGTTCCGGCCAATATCTCTCCTCTGCCGGATAGCTCAGTTCCGCGTAACGGTAAAACCCTTGAGCTACATCCGCTCCGGCTGCAACGGGAATATCATTTCTTCCTTCGAGTCCCAAAACATACCGGGCGTACCCTGCTCTTCTGCCGTTTGCTTCGGCAACCGTTGTAATTCCATTTAGTTCGACCTTACCTGACCATCGAAGTAACATTGCGAGTGCACAGAGGTCGTCAATATCACCGCCGAGATCAGTATCAAGGTGGATCTTGTACATATCCAAAGCACTTCCATCTGATCTATTTATTTCGCAAATTGCGAACGATGTTCTGTGTAAATCGAATAAACTCAAGAGACTCATTATACAGGTTACGGTCTTCGTGAGCCACTTGTTGGGCAAGCGCTCTTTCAATGACTTGACTCCAGCTCTCGCCAAGTTCTTTTTGCGCCCATCTTGCGGCCATCGGTTTTGAGACAACGGTCCCATGTTCCAGTGCGTGGAGTGCGCGGCACATGGTGAGAATTGCAAAGGCATGGTATTCGCTTCCATGGTTTTTCAACCAGGACGGATCCTCGAGCATCGGAAACCACCATTCCTGCAATACCCCTTTCACAGCGCTCCGAATATCTCCAGAACTGACGGGGTCGATCAACGTCTTCGGGTCAGGTCCAGCCAGCACAACGCCATGCTCTCGAATCACGTGACGTTGAATGATCCAGTCACTGCCGCGTTTGTCCAGGTAAAATTTTCCTTCGTTGACGGTCGGACAGGGTGCGCTGCGCGGGTCATGGCGGCGGATGTCGCGTTTTGGAATATACGAGCCTTCCAGTTTCGACGCCCATTTTGGTCCGCTCTTCCAAATGCGGTGATGCATGGATTCCAGCTCAGCGATCGCTTTATCTGAAAGCGTGCTGGTGGTGACAACAAGAAAATCGATGTCGCTGGTTTCGGGATTGAAGTCTCCGCTGGATAGTGAACCATAGAGGTACATCCCGACAAGTTGATTACCCAAAACTCTTGTGGCATTGGAAAGTAACAGATCTAATATATGGTTTATTTCCGGGTACCGTGTTGGACCATTAACTTTCAAAGGAAAACCCTTCCTTGCAGGATGCATCAGGAGTTTTGCGTGCCATTTTTTGAGTCTTCGATTTGCCTACTGTATTCCAGGGTATAGCGGATGAATTTCAAGGTTCCGTCCATATCCTCAGGTTGCGCTTCCAATCCAGGATTATGCCGTCCAAGCCAGGCTCGTTTGATCAAAGGTGTCCACTGCTTGCCCAGTGTGTTCTGCCCCCATTGTGCGGCGACTGGTTTGGAAATGATGGTACCATATTGAAGGGTGTAAAGCATGCGGCAAAGTGAGAGGACGACGAAGGATTGGTATCCCCGGCTTTTGATTTGCAGGGGATCATCGAGGATTGGTTTTGCCCACAAAGGTAATACGTCCACTACAGCCTGCCGTAATTCGTTTGGCGAGACGGGGTCAATAAGGGACTGTGGAGCGGGGCCTGCCAATGTGATGCCTCGTTCTCGTAAAATATAACGTTGAATTACCCAATCGCTTTCATGTTTGAGCATATGGAGACCCTCTCCGCTGCCTCTGTCAATGTGCGGGTGGAGTTTATTGGTTGGGTCGAAGCGGCGAAGTGCGTTCTGTGGAATGTATGAGACTTCCAGTTGGATAGCCCATGGGGAGTCAATCTCTGCGATACGCACATGCATTGCGTGTAACGCCGAAAACATATTCTCTGGGATTTCATCGTTTGTAACGACGAGAACATCGATGTCGCTGTCTGCGTCGAAGTCGCCGTTTGCCAGAGAGCCAAATAGATACATGCCGGTGAAATGAGTGCCTAAGATCTCTTTCACACTGGAAAGTAACAAGGTCAATATTTTGTTGACATTGGGGTATGAAGTGGGGGTTATTGTTTTCATCGTATTTATTTCCGGTTCATGCACTTCGTCTGCGCCCTCGGTTTCGATACGGCGGAACGCTTCGCGCGCCGCCTACTCAACCAGCGGGGCTCCGCTCAGCGCGAATATTTCCTACCACTTCTCAACCTTCCTATCTTTCACCGTCCACACGTCGGAGGCGAGGCGTTCGATGAAGTAACGGTCATGGACGACGGCGAGGATGGTTCCCTTGAAATTGGCGAGTGCCTCTTCGAAGCGCGCCCGCGAAGGGATGTCCAGATGGTTGATGGGTTCGTCGAGCAGGAGGAATGTACAGCCTTGCGCAACGAGCAGTGCAAGTTGCAGGCGGGCACGTTCGCCAAAAGAGAGTTCGCGCGTGGGGCGAAGCGCGTCATCCCCTTTGAACAGGAAGTAATGCAGGAAGTTGCGTGCTTCGGTTTCGTTGAGTGCGGCTACACTTTGAATGGATTGCAGCGCATTGAAACCCGGATTGAGCAATTCCTGTTCCTGGGTCATGTAGCCGAGTTTGACGGTCGTACCAAGCTTCAAGTTGCCCGCCAGCGGATTCAGTTTCCCTGCAATCGTGCGGATGAGAGTGGTCTTGCCTGTGCCGTTTGGACCTGTCAGAGCGATCCGTTGCCCCGCGCGGATGTGGAGGTTCAAGTCTGTGAGCAATGGCTTGTCATAGCCGACTGCTAGTTTTTCCGTAACCAACACATCTTTGGATTGATGAACGGGCGCGCCGAAATCCAGTTTGATTTGCCAGGAGGAGCGCGGCTTTTCGATTTGCTCTTCAGTCAATATCTTTTCGATGCGCGCTTCGATATGTTTGGCGCGTCCTGCGGTGCGTTTGGTGGCGCGGTTGCCGAAGAAACCCACAGAAAAACCGTCCGTGTTCTTGGGATCCGCTTTGCCGCCTTTGCGCATTTTCGTCAGCCCACGGATATGAGCCGCGGCGGCGCGTAGTTGCGCGATCTCATCCTGCTGGTCCTGATAAGCCTGAGCTTGCTTCTCACGCTCGCTGAGCCTCTGTTCAAGGTAATCAGCATAGTTACCCGGGTAGGACTTGGTGTGGTGCGTGACCGGGTCGAGTTCGAGAATGGATGTGACTGTGTTATCCAGAAAGGCGCGGTCGTGGGAGACGATCAATGCCGCGCCCTTGAAACGTGTGAGCCAGCCTTCCAGCCATTCGAGCATTTCGATGTCGAGATGATTAGTGGGTTCGTCTAGCAATAACAGATGGGGCTCTTCGAGCAGGACGCGCGCCAGCATAAGACGAGTCTTCTGTCCGCCGCTGAGGTGCGAGACCGGAGTGTCGAGGGGCAGATCTGCAAGACCTAGTGGGCCCAGGACTGCTGATGGCTGACTGCCGACCGCTGAAAGCTGATTTAGGGCAGAGTCGTATTGGGCTTGGATGCGTGAGTCATTTGGGTTGGATGACAAGGCTGAGGCGAGGGACGTGATCTCAGATTCGATATCCGCCTGCGAAATAGGATTCAGGCTGAGCGCAGTCTGAAGCGTTTCATCGTTCTCGAAATCCATGCCCTGGGCGAGATATCCAATGCGTAGATTCGGGCGCGTCGAAACGACATTCCCCGAATCGGGCTGTTCGATGCCAGCCAGGATGCGCATGAGTGCCGTCTTGCCACATCCGTTCGGACCGATGAGACCGGTGCGCTCGCGGTTGCTGATGCTGAAGGAGATATCTTGCAGGATGGGCTGGATGCCGTAGGTTTTGTGGATGTGGTGTGCGGTAAGCATAGGTGACCTGTAGATGGGCGAGACCTGACATGTCTTCGCAAAAGTTTGATCTTTTGTCATCTCTGTCCACGCGAGAGTTATGAATGGCGACGGCGCAGATGAGACATGTCAGGTCTGTAACTTAAAAACGAAAACCGAGGGCAAGCCTCGGCTGTGAACGCCAGCAAAGTGCCGACGTGAATTAATGCAGCGGGTTGGTGCCCTGAAAAACTTGGTTGACTACAGGATGTCTGTCATTCGCTATGCTCCTACTACCGCTTTGCGGCACTTCGCAAGTACGGACGGGGAGATTATATCACTGGTTATGTGGTGTCAATGAATCAGGGCCCTTTTAGGCGTATATAGTCAATCTCAATCATTGCTTGGGTATCAGTGGGATCAAGGCGAAGTTGATAAATGCCACCACTCCATTTCATTTCTTTAGTCATATCAAGAGTATAAGTATGAAACTGCCCATCGCCAGTAATTGAGAAAGGCAAAGATTTCGCTTCATCGAAAGTGAAATCCTGTATGTAATCAGGATGGGTGGCCATAACAATAAAGAAAAGTTGTGCTGTTTCACCCAATGAAACTTTCATTCGGATTTCGATTGTAGGGAAAGCCTCTGCATCAATTCCGCTTCCCAAACGACCCGGAGATTGGATAACAGGAGAAAAAATATAAGGATCGTCACCTGTAGATTGGGCAGTCAGGTAGCCCTGCCTTATTTGAAGTGATGTGATTTGATTCCCACCGGTCCATCCTTCGGTGCATCCTTCAGTATTCCCCTCCACCTCAAATTCCCATCCCAGCCCATTCGTTGATGGTGCTGGGACCCCATGTCTAACCGATAAATAAAATGGGACCAATCTAAAATTGCTCGATTCCACTCCATTCCCCTCAACAAGACGTTTCAATGCTTCGCTATCATCAGCGATTCTTCGATAAGCTTCTTGACGCAGTTCATCACATGCACCACGCCAAAGAGGACCGGAA
>Ga0209619_10001830_pt1 | contig 15490 bp, 20 predicted proteins | sample Rifsed16ft3_FD_184011 | JGI IMG/M metagenome (GOLD analysis project Ga0209619, IMG submission 184011) | Soil microbial communities from Rifle, Colorado, USA - sediment 16ft 3 (version 2) | ecosystem: Environmental > Terrestrial > Deep subsurface > Rock core/Sediment | place: Rifle, Colorado... | reverse complement strand
CGAGCGTGCAGTTGTTCAATCGCGACCCGATCGTCTGTAGGAGTTTGACGGGTTTCTTGCATGTAGCTCTGAATCGTGTCTGACAGTTCCATGAAGGGTTGTAATGATGCATTGTCGAACAAACCTAGGTATCCGAGGAGCAGAACGGTGTAAATTGAGCGAATTACGTTGTTCTGAGCCTGAATTAGAGTCCGATTGAATGCTCCACGGCTAATGTTTCGGCCAGATGGTCTGTATAGTCGTCGCCGGTCTTTTCTCTCATCACTTTCGCTGGACAACGAGTAGGCGAGAAGAGTTTCTAATTGCGGCGCAGTGAGCTGACTGCTGGCGAGCAACAGCTTCGTTGCTGGGTCGCGTATTAGGGTGCGGATGGATTCGCGGGCTTGGGCAACGATGTCTGGATGTCCCGTAGGTCAAACCCCACTGTGGATACGGTTTTGTATTCACTTAAGTCCTTTTCATCTGACTGCAGAACGTACGGAAAGTACAGACTGCAAAGCGCCGTGCGAAATATGCAAGCTTGAAATAACTCGGGACTTATCAGAACTTCAAGAAAATGGAAGGCGGACAATGTGGGTAGACGCCGTAGAAGGGTGGTCAAGGTTGTCAAGAAGAAACTGCCCTCCGTATTCACATGCCCTCAATGCGGCGAGGAAGCGATACGTGTGAAGTTGCCTCAGGGCGCTGGCCCAGCCATTGTCCAATGTGGCTCATGTGGACTGAAACGGGAGTTCGAAGCCACCCCGTCGAGTCAGGTTGTTGACATCTACTGTATGTTCACAGATACCTTCTACGCGAAGGACAGCCCGCCTGTCGAGAAATCTGAGCAGAAACCTGAGCAGCCCGCCAGTACTCCTTGAGTAACAAGTCGAACTTCTTGGCCTCTCAGTGTTAAATCAGACTAGGATACGTTCTAGTGCGGGCAGGTCAGATGGAGGTCACCGCTCTAAATCATCACGAGCTCTACTTTCAGAGACTCAAGAGTGAATTCGACAAGATCTATGAGATCGCTCGTCAAGCGCGGGCCAAAGGGTTCGATCCATCTACGGAACCTGAACCGCTGGTCACCTATGATGTTGCTGAACGTGTGGAGAAGGCCGTTGGTCCGGTGGGGGTGGCTGCCCGAGTACGTGAACTCGCAAATCTTCTAGCATCGCGTGAATTAGTTGCTCTCAAGCTTGCAGAGGAGATAGCGTTAGGAAAGTACGGAATCACAGAAGAGATGGCCGCGGAACAAGCGGTTAGAACCGCCTCGGCAATACTTGACGAGGGAGTCACTGCGGCTCCGATTGAGGGTATCTCCAGCGTAAGAATAAGAGCGAATCAGGATGGGACGAAGTATCTCGCCGTGTATTTTGCTGGTCCCATAAGGTCGGCTGGCGGCACGGATATGGCCCTGATTCTGGTCATCGCCGATTATGTTAGGCACCAACTTGGTTTGGGTCGGTACCGCGCGACTGAGCTCGAAGCGAAACGGTTCGTCGAGGAGCTCCGTCTCTATGAAAGAGAGGTCGCCAGATTCCAGTTCAAGGTTTCGGACGACGAACTGTACAATGCTATCCTGCGTCTACCCGTGGAGGTCAACGGGGTCGAAACGGATCCCGTGGAAGTGAGTACGTACAGGAACGTTCCGAGGGTCGAGACAAATCGAGTGAGGGGCGGAGCGCTGAGGGTCGTTCACGATGGGCTGATAGGTAGAAGTCACAAGGTTCTGAAGATTGTTGATGGTCTTGGTATTGAGGGATGGAGCTGGCTGAGGGAGATTAAGCCCCCTGTGGCCGAGGCCGATGAAGCCCGTGAGTTCATGTTCATGGAGGACGTTCTTGGTGGGCGTCCCATTTTCTCATTCCCGCAGTACCAAGGTGGCCAGGGGGGGTTCAGACTCAGGTATGGGAGGGCCCGCAACACTGGTCTGGCTGCAATAGGCTTTCACCCCTCCACAATGATTGTGCTTGGACGCTTCATCGCGATAGGAACGCAGGTGAGAATCGAGAAGCCTGGTAAGGCGGGGATAGCCGCATCGGTTGACAGCATAGAACCACCGGTGGTGAGACTCAAAGATGGTTCCGTGGTTCGGTTATCAGATCCTCACAAAGCTGAGGCTCTGTTGAATTCGGTTGATAAGATACTTTTCCTCGGTGACATCCTTATCGGGTTTGGCGAATTTCTAGAGAACAATCGACCGCTGCTTCCTTCAGGTTTTGTCGAGGAATGGTGGACCGAGTTAGTGAAGCTCGAAGTCGCAGCCTACAAGGGCGTTGAGGAGTTCGCGCAACACCTCGGGATCAGCAAAGAGGAGCTTCTAACTTACCTCGATGCTTTCAAGCAGGCGGTACCATCTGCAGAGAGCGCTCTTCTGCTTGCAAAGAAATCCAAGGTTCCCCTGCACCCTAGTTATACCTACTTCTGGGAGAACATTGCGCCGCAGGATTTTGACTATCTTCGAGCAAGGTTAACGGATCCCAAGCAGACCGAGCTTTCCAGAGAACGTATCACGACAAAGAAGGACTCGATGACCAAGTCGCTTCTTGAGAGCCTATGCGTTCCTCACAGAGTCGACGGCGAATCTCTTGTCATCGAGGCTGAAGCCCCCGTATTCTATGTATGTTTAGGACTAGATTCGCCCACCAAGGATGTGGAAGGCAAGGACGTTTTCGACAAGATCATGAATGCTTCTGGCATCCGCGTCATGAAGAAGGCCCCGGTTTACGTAGGCGCCAGGATGGGACGACCGGAGAAAGCTAAGCGAAGAGAGATGCGACCGTTAGTCCACTGCCTTTTCCCCATAGGCTTGGCCGGCGGGCCCCGACGAAGCATAATCGAAGCAGCCTCTGGGCGGTCCATCATTTCCGTAGAGATAGCATATCGCAAATGCAAAGGCTGTGGCAATGTCACTCACAGCGGCTTGTGTGAGAGATGCGGCGGAAACACAACCAAGGTGTTAGTCTGTCAGAGGTGCAGTGCCGAAAGCGCGAACAAGACCTGTCCAGCCTGCGGGGGGTCGGCGCAGGCATACAATCAACGAAGTCTACCGCTGCATGACATGCTCAAAGTCGCAGAAAGGCGCCTTTCACTGACAGTAATTCCTGAAGCCGTAAAGGGCGTTCGAGGGTTGACTAACGACGCAAGGACCCCTGAACCATTGGAGAAAGGATTACTGCGAGCAAAACACGACATATCCGTATTCAAGGATGGCACAGTTAGATTCGACGCCACCAACGCACCACTCACTCATTTCAGACCCGCTGAGATAGACGTCGAAGTTGAGAAGCTGCGCGACCTGGGCTACGCTTTCGACTTTTGCGGAGATCCTCTTGTATCAAAAGATCAGTGCTGCAGTCTCAAAATCCACGACGTAATTGTCCCAGAACAGTGCGGCGAATACTTCGTACGGCTCTCCAAGTTCCTAGACGAGCTTCTTCAAACATTCTACGGCCTTCCCCCATTCTATCGTGTACATAACCGGCAAGACTTGGTCGGTCATCTCGTGGTAGGGCTTTCGCCTCATACGTCAGTCGGAGTCATAGGTCGAATAGTCGGATTCACGAAAGCGAGCGTTTGTTTCGCCCATCCATTCTGGCATGCTGCGAAAAGACGAGATTGTGACGGAGATGAGGACTCCGTGAGTCTCGCTTTGGACATTCTGCTTAATTTCTCCAAGCAGTTTCTGCCCTCGAGAATCGGAGGAATAATGGATGCTCCAATTCTGTTGACAATCGGCATCAAACCAAGTGAGATCGCACGCCAAGCCTTCAACGTTGAAACAGTAGAGCGACTTCCGCTCAGGTTCTTCGACGAGACCCTGAGGCGTTCAGATCCCAAGGCGCTAACGGACCTTATTGAAACAGTCCACACCCGACTTGGATCAACAGCGGTCCTCGATTCTCTAGGTTTTACACACCGTATTGGTGATGTGAACACTGGAAACTTGGAGAGCTCTTACAAGAAACTGGGTTCCATGGTCGACAAAGTAACGGCGCAGCTTAGGCTAGCGGAATCAATACGTGCAGTTGACGCTGGAGAAGTTGCAAAGCGAGTTCTTTCAACTCACTTCATGCGAGACTTGACTGGCAACTTGAAAGCATTTGCAGGACAGAGATTTCGCTGCACTAAATGTAACTCGAAGTTTCGAAGGGTTCCCCTGAAAGGTGCCTGCACTAGATGCGGGGGAAAGCTTTCGCTGACCGTCTACAAAGGGAGCGTCGAGAAGTACTTGACCGTCGCCCAGGACCTAGTCAAACGCTACAAGCTGGGAGCTTATCATGAACAGCGTCTAGTTCTGCTTCGCGCCGAGATTGAATCCCTATTTAGTGAACAGGAGGAAAAGAAGAAACAGCCGTCCCTAGCTCAGTTTGTCTGAGATGGGAAAATGACTAAGACTCTAACGCTCCATCCCAAAGCGTACCTCACATCAAAGAGAAACGTCAAGGCAGGTCTGATCTCGCGTACCAAGATCCTACTTGCTCTCGAAAAAGGGCGGAAGAGTGCTAGCGACATAGCGAAGGAGGCTGCCCTCTCCTATGAGTGCGTGGCCTACCACCTCAAAACCATGAAAAAGGACCGCTTGGTTGACAAGTTGACCAAGACAAGGCCGTTTGCTTGGTGTCTGACACCGTTCGGGCAGCAAAAGCTGCCCACACAGTAGTTCGTGGATAATGGCCGTAATTGACGCAGCCTTGATAGAAGGGGGAGGGTAGGGGGGCTTAGTTTTGTAGGGACAAAATGTTACTTTGCTGTGAATACACCGCGAGACTGTTGTCTCTTTCACACGCGCGCTAGTTACCGGCGCAACTATGTTGCGGTTGGGGCGAACTGGGCGACAGTTCGCGTTTTACAAGTATACTAATTACCGGCATCATCCTAACGTCCTCCAAGGAGTAGCAGGGTCTCCAAGAGAATTAGGATGCAGACTGAGGTCCGATACTATCATCAGCCCAAGGTCAACAAGCCGGTAATGGTTTGTGGGCTTCCAGGAATCGGCTCAGTGGCTTGGTTAGCGGTAAGCCATCTGCAGAAGGAGCTGAAGGCCGAACTCTTCGCCGAAGTCTTTTCACCCATGTTTTCACCGAAGGTTTGGTTGACCGACGAGGGCGTGGTCAAGCTGATGAAAGGGGAATTCTACTTCTGGAAGAACAAAGGACGTAGAACAGATCTGTTGCTTTTCAGCGCCAATGAGCAACCATATTCGCCAGAAGGACAATACGAACTGGCCGAGGTCGTCCTAGACTTGGCCCAGAAATTCGCTGTCCAACGAGTAATCACAATGGGTGGGATGGCAACTGACAAGTTCACAGAGCAACCGAAAGTCTACGTGGGCGGGACTGATGTCAAACTCGTGAAGGAACTGGAAGGTTACGGAGCAGTAAAACTCGCAGGCGGCGCGATAACGGGAACTAACGGTTTGATCTTCGGCTTGGCAAAGCCACGGAAGATGCCTGCAATATGTCTCTTGGCGGAAACCCCCGGTTACTTGTCTCTAGATGCTAACGCAGCAAAAGCAGCACTGGAGCTGTCTTCGAGACTGCTCAAGATACCCTTCGATCTGACCGCGTTGGATAAGCAAGCAAAGGAGAACGCTGAAGCGGTTCAGCGGGCGCGCGACCTGTCCCGAGGAAGCTTCGCCCATGAGCCAAAGAAGGGAGGAGAGCTCCCTTACGTTAGCTGAGTCCAGGATTCATCTTGAAGGTCATGTGTAATCAGTGCGGCAAGATTCTGGATTTGATGACCTCACAGTCTTTCGCCGTTGAGGAGGAAGGGCTACTCAAGACTTACAATTTCTGTTCAGATGAGCACATGGTGGAATTTGCCAGGAGGAAAGGCATCTCCTTAGGCAAGGATTAACTGCTAACGAAACATCATACTCAGTGGCCTCAATGTCAGCTGGACTCTTGAGATGTCTACAAACGACGATCTGAAGGCCGCCTCAAACGTTTTCGGAGCATTGGGAAATCCAGTCAGGCTCCGCATTTTGCTTATGCTGATGGACAGCACCAAACCTCTGCACATAACGGCGGTCGCGAGTAACCTCAAGATGGATTACGGTGGAGTGTACAGACATGTTGAGGTTCTGCGAGACGCCGGATTAATTCAAGTCTATGAGGTAGGCAGATCAAGAGTTCTTTCTCCCCTGAACAGCGAACTCATTCGAGACCTCATTACAAAAGTGAAAAGCTTCAGCAAAAAGCGATGAAATCAGGGCACAAGTAACATAATTTCATGGTTCTTTCATAGAATTATGATATTAGAAAGGTTAAGTAGTTGTTGCTTTGTCTGCACACCTTTCGTGGTTTGAATGGCGGAGGGCCTCTTCGCGAGAAAGAGTGTCAGCCTAACTGGTGCTGCCGTATTCGGTGGTCTAGCAGCTCTTACTACAGTGATAATTCCGGCCAGAATTCAACCTTTTTTTCCAATAATGCCCTTCTTGCGTTTTGACCCTGCTGAAATCTTTTCCGTTCTGGCGTTTCTAATCTTCGGTCCAGTCTCCGCGGTCATCGCCGCCACTGTTCACTGGATTTTCCTCAGTCTCACGTCCACAGGATCTACGGGTCCCCTAGGTCCTGCGGTGAAGTTCGCGTCGGTCTTGTCAATGCTCTTCGGATTATGGCTCGGAAGTAAGATCTACCAGCACCTAGTTGGGAGTTATCGTCACATGTCAGTGGCATTGAGTTCAATGTTTGGCTTCGCCGTTGCAACTCGCATCGGGCTTCTGCTGATCGTGAATTATCTCGTATTCACTTACATTGGCCCCGTGATTTTCAACATCAAATACATTGAGTTCAGTCAGAAAACCCTCCAAACAACTCTCGGATTGCAGTTCGCAGATCCATCGCAGGTTGTGATGGCTATGCTGCTCTGGACCAGTGTTTTCAACGCCTTGCACGTAGCCTTCTCAGTAATCATTCCATACATGATCTTCACGCCATTGAGCCTGAAGGTACCAGAGATCGCCTCCGGCCATCCTTGGATAAGCAGATTCACCAGCAAGTAGCCGAAAGAAACCAGCTGGTCTAGCATCGGCAAATCTGGGGCGCCTCTTGATCGTTGCATTAGCGGGCGGAGTTGGAGCAGCAAGATTTCTTGAGGGCCTAATCCGCGTGATACCGCAAAGCGAAATTACTGTGATAGGAAATGTCGGGGACGACATAGAGTTACATGGACTTCATATTTCTCCGGACTTGGACATTGTCGTTTACACGCTGGCGGGGTTAGTTGATCCAGTGAAGGGATGGGGTTTTCGCGGAGACACTTTTCAATGCCAAGATATGCTGCACAATTTCGATCATGAAACTTGGTTCAATCTGGGTGACAGAGATCTAGCCACACACATTTACCGCACAGAGCAACTTCGTGTTGGAAAGCGACTTTCCGAAGTAACTCGAGGTGTAGTCCGCCACCTTGGAGTGCGCATCAAGCTACTGCCTGCCACCGACACCCCTCTTCAGACCTACGTTCTCACGACGAAAGGCTACATGCACTTCGAAGAATACATGGTGAAGAGGCAAACCGCGCCGAAAGTGCTAGGAGTAAGCTTCCGAGGAGCAACGTCCGCGAAACCAACTAGGAACGTGATTGAATCTATCGAGAAAGCTGATGGCGTAATCATTGCTCCGAGTAATCCAATCGTAAGCATTGGAGCCATCTTGGCCGTTCCGGGCATCAGGTCGGCACTACAGCGGACGAAAGCAAGGAAAGTCGGCGTGAGTCCCATTATCGGTGGCAAGACAGTGAAAGGACCGGCTGCCAAACTAATGCGGGCGGTGGGATTCAGAGCGACCGCACTCGGCGTCGCGGAATGTTACAGAGACTTTCTTGACACATTGATCATTGATCGTGTCGACCGGAAACTGGCGCCTGAGATTCAAGACATGGGAATCAGAACGATTGTGACCAATACGCTCATGAAACGTATGAGCGACAAGGTGCGATTGGCAAAGATCGCGGTGAGGGAGACGAAGCGATGAAAAGGCGATCTGTTCGCCAGTCCCACATACATGCCATTGTCCCGGTCAACCTAGTCAAGAAATCCAAAACACGACTTTCACCGATGCTGTCTCCTGCCGAGAGAGAACAGCTAACGGTTGCAATGCTAACAGACGTACTTCACGCTCTTGGCGAGTCTGCTGGTATTAGCGACATCACTGTCGTGAGCGCCGACAGGAAAATTCCTGCAATTGCACGTAGATATGGGGCGCAATTCCTGTGGGAGGGAAATAGACGAGGGCTCAACAGAGCTCTGAGGCTGGCCATCAGGACTATTGAGCAAAGCGGGGATGGGGCTGTAATGATAGTCCATGCAGACCTTCCACTTCTTACAGCCCATGACATCGATACTTTCATCGTGAGATCTCAGGGTTTTCAGCTTGCAATAGCTCCTTGCAAGGAGGATCTGGGAACAAATGCACTCCTTCTCAGGCCTCCTGATATCTTCCCGCTGTCGTTTGGGCGTAGAAGCTTCAAGAAGCACCTTTCGCAGGCCCAAAAGATGAAACTGCGATACAAAGTGGTAGGGCTTCGAGGTCTTCGGTTCGACATAGATGAGCCAAGGGATCTTCGGCAGCTTCTGCATCGACGGGTCCGAAACGAAACTCAACATTTCCTAAGTACACTCGGAAGCCGTAACGGGGTATAGTCCGCAAGCCCTCAGCCCACCGGTTTTAGTGAACTTTCCCAAACAGTGACCTTCGCCAAGCATCGCTAGCCATTTGCCTTGTTGGAAGCTAAAGCAAAGGAATTTAGAGCGTCATCATGGTTGCTTGAGTGAGGTGTTTGAGTTAACATCACCGAAGGGATCCCACGACATGGTGCTTGAGCTCCTCGAGCAGCACCATAAGTGGTTCTCTGAGTCAATCCCGTTAATCGCTTCAGAGAACGTTCCCAGCCCCGCGGTTCGCGAAGCAATAGTGTCAGACTTCGGGAACCGGTACGCGGAATAGACTTAGGTCAATCGCCTGAGTCTCCGTAGGGATGGGTTGGGGAACGCGTCTACGCGGGATGCGTGTACATAGATCAAGTTGAGAGGCTTTGCATAGACCTAGCGAAGGAACTATTCAAAGCCGATTTTGTAGATGTTAGACCTGTCTCAGGTGTTTGCGCTAACTTAGTCATATACACGGTCTTCACGAATCCTGGAGATCGCATGCTGGCTCTCGCGATTCCCAGCGGAGGGCATATCTCCACAGGTCGCAAAGATTTCTCTGGGACGGCGGGGGCGGTCCATGGCCTTGAGGTGGAGTATTTTGCATTTGACCGCAAAGAGATGAACATAGACGTCGACAAGACCAAGCAGAAAATTGAGAAGATGGTGACTGAGGAGAAGAATCCACCGAAACTTGCAATGTTCGGAGGAAGCCTCTTCCTCTTCCCTCACCCGATCAAAGAGTTGGCTGATACGATCCATAATGTTGGTGCGAAGATAGCTTATGACGCTGCTCACGTCGCAGGTCTAATCGCGGGTGGGCGCTTTCAGGATCCGCTCCGCGAAGGAGCTGATGCAGTTTCCCTAAGCACTCACAAGACGCTCTTCGGCCCGCAGGGTGGAGCGGTCATCTCTTTCGAGCAGTACGGTGAGCAGATCAAGAAGGCCACTTTTCCTTCAAACACGAGCAACCACCATCTCCACAACGTGGCAGGAAAGGCGATAGCGTTTGCTGAAATGCTTCAATTCGGAAAGAATTATGCGGGGCAGATTGTTGAGAACGCTAAAGCCTTAGCTCAAGCGCTTCACGAGCGCGGTCTAACAGTCCTTGCCGAGCACAAGGGATTCACAGAGTCTCATCAAGTAGCCGTTGATGTGACGAAATACGGCCTCGGCGGAGACATGGAGAGAGCACTCGAGAGTGCTAACATTATCGTAAATCGGCAGCTCCTGCCAGGAGACATTCAGGCCGGCAGGCACTACACGAACCCTGGAGGAATACGAATAGGCACATCAGAAATCACGCGCATTGGGATGAAGAAAACCCACATGGCCGAGGTTGCGGAACTGATCAAAAGAGTTGCCATCAATAAGGAAGATCCAGAGAATGTAAAGCAAGACGTAGTGGCTTTCAGGAAAGACTTCCAGAAAGTTCACTACTGCTTCGAGGCCGCCAAGAACGCATACGAGTATATCAAGATCCGGTAGGCCTTATGGTTCTTGGTAAAATGAAGGTTTAATTGCCTGACTCAGGTCCAACACAAGTAGGTAAACAGAGCTTTGTCAAGTAAACGTGAGAAGCGACGCAAACGCGAGGCACCAATGCCAGCAGCAAGCGCAGGCCTACTTCGGTTCTTTGAGGAAGAAACTCCAGGCGTAAAGGTCCGGCCTGAAGTCGTCATCATGATGTCTATCGGGCTTGTCGCCGTAAGCCTCTTCATGTATCTGACGTTCAAGTAAGCGCTTCGTTGAAGTCCAAGAGCTTTGTCTGTGCAATCACCGGCAGCGGCCCGGCTCTAATTCCCAATTTACGTTCAATCTCAGAGGAGAGCATGTCCGAATACCCGGTGAAAACGTAAACTCTCTTAGGACGGACCTTTCCAACAAACTCCATGAGTTGATCGTGGTCAGCGTGGCTACTTAACGGAAAAGAAGCGCATTTTCGAAAGGCTTGGCGCAGCGCCCATCCGGTCGTGAGTGCACGTGAGGCATTTCGCGGAACGTGATTCGCTTTCGATGTGGTTATGTATACACAACCTCCGGCCTTGAGTGCGCGTCTTCCTTCAGGTGTTGATGAGTCTGAGTATTCGAGCTTGACGCCGTTTTCATCATGCACGCTGTTGGCGCGTGCTATTGTTGGACTGCAGACCACAGGGATCTTCGTGTACACGTTGAAGAGCCTGACAACCTCTTGCGGCTTGCCAGACGAATAGACCTGAAAGGTCGGTATCTTTCCATCCCTGATTTGCGTCATGACCCAGCTAACTATGTCCGCGTACATCGTACTCCTTCGAGGAAAAACATAGGAGGGATGTCCATAGGTTGCCTCCATGATCAGATAATCACAGGTCCTCTGTTCCGCCGCTTTCGTGGTCAGCGTGTCGACGCAGTTGATGTCGCCCGTATAGATTGCAGTGAACTGTGGAGTAGCTATTTCGAATTGGCACGAGCCGAGCATGTGACCTGCATTTAGGGCAGTTATCTCTGCGTCACCAGCTTGTACTTTTTCACCTATCTTCAGAGTCCGATAGTTCTTGACTTCGCGATCTCTGAGCGCCTCATAGATCCTAAGCGTCTCTTTTGTCGAATGCTTCTTTGCGACAGTGGCAAATCCGTGTGTGTGGTCGGAGTGGGCGTGGGTTATGAAAACACTCGAGTCTTCATGTAGAGTCCTTCCAGACGTAGGATCGAGCAACACATGAGTCTTACCCGCGTCGATGAGAACCCCATTAGCCCATCCGATTCGCTCTTGACGCAAAGCTCGTCGCTCTCGTGGTGGTTTAGGGTTCGTTCGGTCGTTGCAGTATCGGCTTTGACCTCGAGACCAGGGCGTATTGGCCAAATCTCAGTTTCTGAAGCTCCGCCTTCGTTAGTGTTCGCTTCTTGACTTTTCCGAACTGGGATGACACTATGGCGCTGTTACCAAGTGGGTCCTTTATGACGAGTGTGAAGTTCGGATTCTGTTCTCTAGCAATTCGGATCTTTCCTAGCATCTTCTCCCCTTTTTGGAGACTTTTTCCTTTCGCGGAGCCTAGCATGAACGTTAACGCGTCCTCAACCTTCTCCAAGATTCCCTCAACATTTGAAATGTATCCCTCGCTATATGGACCGGGCGTGACCGTTGCACGGAACTCTGGAATGCTTACTGTGGCCGTTCCAGACTTGATTACCCGCATTTTGAGATCTTCGGACGATATGATCTTGGCGGTCAGTGCTATTGGTTCTTGAGCGGTTAGCGTGGTAACGTCGGTGTGCTTGTAACCGCATTTCTGGCATGTAGATACACTGAGGAGGACTGAGCCGAAGTGTTCGACTTCGTATTGTGTTTGGTTGACGGTCATTGAATTTGAATCACAGGCGGGACAGCGTGAACTCTTTTCCATTGATAGGACCAGGACTCTCGCTCTACGAGCCTAGTGACGCGTTCCATATGAAGGTTGGAGGATATTCGCTTAGTACGCTTCCTTCCGGTTCGAATCCTCGCCTATTTTCTTGGGATGCTCAATGCAGTTCAATTGCTGCGGATTGAAAGTATTTCTGAAGTCAATTTCAGAAGCTTGTTGCCGGAGTCTTGTTTGGGATCTAGGTTGGGATTGTACGCGGCCAGATCGAACACTTTCAATTTACCGGTCCTTCTGAGTTCATGGACAACCGTCTTGACCTCTTCTAGGGTTAGTCCACTTCCCTTTTCCGGGAAGTTCACCGCTGAGATGATGCTAGGATCTATCGAATCCACATCCAAGTGGCAGATTATCCAGTCGCTTCGATCTGCGAGGAACTCTGCTGCTTCCCGTGCTACTTTACCTATTCCGATCCTATCCGCGTCTGCAGCCGAATACATCCTCAATGGAGAGGATTGCATGGCCTTCTCTTCTAACGGATCCAAGGCTCGACTAGCCAAGTGAACAACATTCTCTTCGCTTAAGAGAGGTCTGGAGCTTTCTATGTCAGAACTTAACTTGGGGCCGCGTCCGCACGCGGACGCCAGACACATGCCACCTATGAAACCTGAGATGGTTGTTTCGGGGGTGTTGAAGTCACCGTGAGCGTCCATCCATAAGATTCCAGGTTTGCCTGTGAACTTCGTCTTGAATCCCGCCAGAGTTCCCGCAATAAACGTACACTCTCCTCCAAGGCAGAAGACGAAATCATCAGAACCGACCTGGCTGGACCTTCGAAAGACAGTGTCTATATCTTTCAGGTATTGGGGGAAGTTCCTGAGATTTGGCGGTCCAGAATCCGCCTCGATTTCGGAAAGCGGCACGTCTCCAAGATCTCTGAAGAAACTCGCTTGACGTTTCACAACTTCGGCAATTCTGAGTTCGCGTAGGGCCTTCACAGCCAAGCCCATTCCGTGGTATTTGGCGAGGCTGTAGAACGGGAGGCCAATCAGCGATACGTTTTCCATGGTAGTCAATCCCTCAAGGGCGGATGGGTAGTTCTTACTCTAAACCTAGGTGGATGCACGTTTTGGCTTCGTTTTGGGCTTGGTCTTAAGCTGATTTCTGTTATTTTCACTCATCTCTCAAGTCTATATGGATGTATTTGCGTATATTTCCTGGTAAGTGATGGACAAGACCGAAGGTCACCCTTGCCCAAGATGCGGAATGAAAGCCCTCGACATCTACTATGAAGAGGGTTCAGACCTTCAACTGGGAGCCCGCTGCGAAGAATGTGGGCTCAAAGGGTTCTTCATGAACGGCAAACTCGTGCCGCTCGCAACTACCTAGGGTCTGAAAATCAGGTTTTTCGTTACCCTTATCTTCACACAGTCCCACGTCCCCTTCCAACACTCCAGAGCCCTTGCGTCCAATGACCGAAGTCACACGATCGGTAATTTTCGACTATGATGGGACACTAGTGGACACAGCAAGTGCTTTCCTGAACTCGGTCAATGAGGCGCTCACAAAAACAGGCTTGAGGAGCGCAACTAAGAGGGAGATTAGCGCTTTGGATTTGCGTACGATCATAGCCGACAGATTGACCGAAGCAAAATCCGATGGACCGGCGGAAGTAGTGTTCGAGTCGATCTGGAACGAATTTGCTGAAACGCTTTCGTCACCGTTTCCTCTCAGAGACGGAGCCGCCGAGACGTTAGAACTGCTCTCGAATCAAGGAATCGGGCTCGCTCTCATATCCAAGAGAAGTGGGAGAGCAGGGACCCTACCATTGATTGAGCTGCGCGATGCAGGACTTGAGAAACTCTTCCGTTTCATGAAGGTCGGGGTAGGACTCAGAGAGTATGGAGTAGCCATATCGAAAGCTCTCGAAAAGCTAGGAGGCAGAGCCCAAGACTCTGTAATAGTTAGTGATTGGTGCAGAGATATCGAATTCGCAAAGGGTTTTGGTCTGAGGACCGTTGGAATCATTGGCGGCGTGAGCGATGAGGACGAGCATGAAAGCGCTGGAGCGGATTGGATTATCAAAAATCTAAGTGAAATCCCAGCGTTGTTAAACTCACGGTAATGATAATGGACGAATGATGCACAATCCTGAAAAGCCGGCCTAAAACTCTAGCAGAACCCCTCGGACGGACCAATCTTGCCTCCTCTTCCTCATCCGCTCGCTTGGTTCTTAGGTTTCGACTCCCTGATGGAGTTCATCGCCTTCGCAATCGCAGTCGCTGTCGCATACCAAGCATTGAAAGGTTACAAATTGTCGAAGGAACGGACCCTTCTCTATCTGCATTTCAGCTTCGTCCTGTTAGGCACCGGGTTACTTATCGATGGCATATCAAATATCGTTGCTCTGTTTTCACAATTCTACCGAGGATTGCTTTTTCTCTACGCCTTGGGCTACACGATAAACTTCATCGCACAACTGATAGCTTATGGACTCTTGGTTTTCGCCTACTTTCAACAAACCCGAAACGCCCCCGTTCAATTCACAGCGGCGACTGCAGTACTCTCCGTACTCTTCTTTGAACGGAACGCATTCGCTGAATTGATTCTGATCGTACTGCTCGTCTACATCGCGTTTCAAACAGCGATGAACTATGGAGTGAACAAAACGACAAACTCGCTGCTTGTCTTCGGCGCATTCGTCTCACTTGCATTAGCGCACTTCTTCTTTCTCATGTTTATGCTATTTCCAATCTTCTTTCCGTTGGCGCATATTGCTCAACTATTTGGGTTCCTATTCTTGCTAGCGATGCTGCTCCGGGTGAATCAACCCTCATGATTCCTAGCGAACCGGGGTTAGGGGCCAAGCCTGCTGCAAAATATCGATCGCAGTTCCGGATATACGTGGATATTATGCATGTGATTCAACGTGAGAATAATGAAGCGAAACCTACAAGGATTCTGTACGGGGCTAATCTTTCACATGACAGATTGATCAAGTACCTTGAGGAATTGAAGAGCTTGGGAGTGATACAGGAGAGCGGAACCGATGACAAACTCTACGGTTTAACCCAGAAAGGCATCGAGTTCATGAACAATTTCAGAAAGGTCGAATCCTTCGCCGAAGCCTTCGGATTCAAAATATGACGCTCCGCTGCCAGAAATGTTCAAAATCCGGTTTCTCCGGACCTGTCCTCTCAGAGAAGAATCTATTCGACGGCGTTGAGATTGCGCGCAAAGTAGGTGGTTGTGGTTGAACAAGGACATGGGTCATCTTACTGTTTCCTTTCAAGGGGAGCACGGAGCCTACATGAAGGCGCTTGCAGCTCTTGGAACTAGGATAGGGGATCTGGCGGATGTCGTAACAACCAAAACGTTGGTTGCCGCGGAGGTCTGAGCTATCACCCGAGTTGTGATGTTTATCAAGAGCGGGGGCAAAGTACCAAAGGCTACTAGGCTCGCTGCGGAACTTAAGCGCATACCGTCTGTGTCGGAAGCATATGCCGTCTTCGGT
>Ga0209619_10001829_pt1 | contig 15494 bp, 15 predicted proteins | sample Rifsed16ft3_FD_184011 | JGI IMG/M metagenome (GOLD analysis project Ga0209619, IMG submission 184011) | Soil microbial communities from Rifle, Colorado, USA - sediment 16ft 3 (version 2) | ecosystem: Environmental > Terrestrial > Deep subsurface > Rock core/Sediment | place: Rifle, Colorado... | reverse complement strand
CCGCCTCTAGCCATTCGGTCTCCGGGCACAAATCTGAGGGAAGGAACGGTTTACCCCAGCAGGCAGGGCAGCGTTCTCCTTATGGCGACGAAGAAGGCCTTTACATGGCGAAGGGGTCTTCGACTTGACCCCGTTCTGAGGGGTGTATAAGATGCAGGGGATTAAGGGCTTCCCTGACTGAAGAGATGCGAATAGCGGTTATCGGCGGCGGCTATGTCGGTCTCGTGGCAGCCGCGGTCTCTGCGGACTGGGGGCACCACGTCACCTGTTTTGAGAAGTCGCCCCGACGCCTCCGTCAACTTCAACAGGGCGAATGCCCCATCTACGAGCCGGGGCTGCCACAGCTTCTCCATCGAGGGACGGCCTCCGGCCGCCTGGCTTTCGCCCGTGACATCGACGTTAGCGTCCATGACCTGGTCTTCATCTGCGTAGGGACCCCCTCCAACCAAGGTGGTGCGGCCAAGCTGGGCGATGTGTTCGAGGCTGCCTCGTCCATAGGCTGCACCCTCAAGGCGAACGCGATCATAGTGGTCAAGAGCACGGTCCCTGTAGGCACGTGTGAGCTGGTGGAGGAGCGCGTCCGCGCCGTGGCGGAAGGAAAGCCCTTCGCCGTGGTTTCCAACCCGGAGTTCCTGCGGGAAGGCTCGGCGGTATACGATGCGGAGCATCCGGACCGGGTGGTGGTAGGGGCGCGGGAGCCGGCAGCGGCGGAGCGGGTGGCGCAGCTTTCCCAGCACCTCAACGTTCCCATCCTCATCTGCGATATTCGGACGGCGGAGTTGATAAAGTACGCCGCCAATGCCTTCCTGGCGACGAAGGTCTCTTTTATCAACGAGATGGCCAATATAGCCGAAGAGGTGGGGGCCGACGTTACGACCGTGGCGGTGGGCATCGGCCTTGACCATCGCATCGGAGGGGAGTTTCTCAAGGCCGGCCTGGGATACGGCGGCAGCTGCTTCCCCAAGGATGTGCAGGCCCTGCGACATGTATCCCGCAGTAACGGCTACCGCTTCCGCCTCCTGGATGCGGTAACATCGGTCAACCGCCAGCAAAAAGCGCGCTTCGTCCGAAAGATAGGGCGCGTCCTCAACACCCTGGACGGCGCCGTGCTGGCAGTCTACGGGCTCTCCTTTAAGCCCAACACTGACGATATTCGCAAATCCGTGTCCATCGACCTGGTGCGACAGTTGTGCCGGGGCGGCGCCGTGGTGCGGGCCTACGATCCGGTGGCGATGCCTCAGGCGGAGCGGGTGCTGAACGGTGGGGTGCGGTTCTGCGCCGACCCCTACGAGGCGGCCACCGGTGCCGACGGCCTGGTGCTGGTCACCGAATGGGAAGAGTTCCGCTCAATGGACTACGCCCGCATCCGGGAGCTTGTGCGCCGGCCTAACGTGTTCGACGGCCGCAACTTCCTGAACCGCGAGCGGCTGCAGGGCCTGGGCTTCGCTTACTACGGGGTCGGCCGATGAGGGTCCTGGTTACCGGGGGCGCGGGCTTCATCGGCTCGCACTTGGTGCAACGCCTCCTCGACCGCGAGGACCAAGTGCACGTGGTGGACGACTTCAACGATTTCTACGAGCCACAGCGGAAGTGGGACAACCTGGCCGAGGTGCGGGATCGGCCCGGCTTTTCGCTCCACCAGGGTGATATTCGCGATGCGGACTTCATCGAAGGCGTATTCGCCCAGGCGCGGCCGGAGATCGTCGCGCATGCGGCGGCCAGGGCTGGCGTCCGCCCCTCTCTGCTCCAGGCCGATCTGTACACGGACGTTAACGTCAGGGGCACCGGGGTGCTGCTAGAGGCCGCCCATAGGTGGTCGGTCCAGCACGTCGTCTTCCTCTCCTCATCTTCGGTTTATGGCAATGACAGCGCGGCCCCCTTCCGGGAGGACGCCGCTGCAGACCGGCTGGCTTCGCCATACGGCGCCACCAAGCGGATGGGGGAGTTGCTGGCCCACGTTTACCAAGACCTCTATGGATTGCCGGTGACGGCGTTGCGGCTGTTTACGGTGTACGGGCCACGTTGCCGCCCTGACCTGGCTGTCCACAAGTTTTCGCGGTTGATAGTCGAGGGAGCGCCGCTGCCCGTGTACGGCGACGGAAGCGCCTTGCGGGATTTCACCTACGTGGACGATATCGTCGAGGGGATTGTGCGGGCGATGGACCGTCCCCAAGGGTTCGAGATCATCAACCTGGGCTGTCACCGGCCGGTGCGCGTGCTGGAGCTGATCTCCATGCTGGAGGAGCGGCTGGGCACCCCGGCGCAGCGCGATTTTCAGCCACCCCAGGCCGGCGATGTCACCATGACCTGGGCCGATGTGACCAAGGCTCAACGCCTTCTCGGCTGGCGGCCCACAACCCCCCTCGAGCTCGGGCTGGACCGCTGGTGTGAGTGGTTCCTTTCCCAGCGCTCACTGGAGGTCAAGAGATGAGCCAGGTTCAACTCTCCATCGTGGTGCCGGTCTATGATGAGGAGCTGAACCTGCCGGACCTGCGCAGTCGCCTGGACGATGTGCTGCCGCGCCTCGGCACGAGCTATGAGGTAATACTGGTGGATGACGGCTCCTCCGACAGGTCGTTCGCGGTGATGCGGGAGATGGCGCTGGAGGACTCTCACTACACGGCGATACAGCTGCGCCGCAACTATGGCCAGACGGCGGCTATCGCCTGCGGAATCAGGCACTCCCGCGGCGAAGTGATCATTCCCATGGACGCTGACCTCCAGAACGACCCGGCCGACATACCGCATTTGCTAGAGGCCCTGGATCAGGGCTGGGACGTGGTATCCGGTTGGCGCAAGGACCGGCATGACGCCTTCATCACCCGCAGCCTGCCCTCGATGATAGCGAACTGGCTCATCTCCCTGCTGACAGGCGTGCCCCTGCATGACTACGGCTGTACGCTGAAGGCCTACCGGCGGGAGGTGATCCAGGACGCCTCCATGTACGGAGAGATGCACCGCTTTATGCCGGCCCTGGCCCGCTGGTACGGCGCGACCGTGACAGAGATCCCCGTGACACACCACCCCCGCACCCGCGGCAAGTCCAAGTACGGGCTCATGAGGACGCTGAAAGTCCTGCTTGACGTCCTGACGGTGAAGTTCCTGGACAGCTACCTGGCCAAGCCCATCTACGTGTTCGGCGGCTTCGGCGCCGCTTGCCTGGCCGCTGGCGTCCTCACTTTCAGCTACCTGACCTACGACAAGGTCGCCAACGGTGCCTTCTTCATCCAGAGCCCTCTCCTGATACTGTCCGCCCTCTTGGCGACACTGGGCGTAATGTCCGCTCTCATGGGCCTTCTCGCTGAAATCATGGTGCGCACGTACTTCGAGTCCCAGGGGAAGACCCCCTATTCCGTACGCGAGACTGTCGATCTTGCGGCGGCCTACAGTCAAGAGCAGGAGTCACGTTCTGGTGTCATCTGATGTGGCAGCCGGAGCGGACAATAATGGACACCCCACGACAACCGACGGCGCGGCTGGTACGCAACACCATCAAGCGGCACACGGCGACTGACACGATTTCGGCCCCTTCCTTAGGCAGGAACCCATGACGGCGATCAACTGGGCTTGGGACTCTCTGCGCAAGCCCCTGGCCTCATGGATCGTCCGCTTCGCCGTCGCCGCAGGGCTCATCGCCCTGCTGGCGGTCTTCGTGGACTTTCCGGCAGCGATGGAAGCCGTGGGTGATGTAAGCCCATTCTTGTTCGTGGCCGCGCTGGCCGTTGCCCTGGGCGCATGGCTTATTAACTCGCTGAAATGGTGGCTGCTTCTGCAGCCCTTGGACCCCGGTCCTGGCCCCCTCCGCCTCTTTGAGTGGAACCTGCGGGGTATCTTCTACGGACAGCTCCTGCCGGGTATGCTGGCCGGCGAGGCGGTCAAGGGCTACCGGCTATACCGCGAAACGGGATCGGCGGCGCCAGTGATCGTATCCATCGGCGCCGACAGGCTGACGGGGCTGGCCGCCCTGGCGCTACTGGGGAGCCTGGCCCTGGTTCGGTCGCCGGACCTGCGTGGCGACGAGTTCTACATTGGTATTGTGGGCGGCTTCGGCGTCTTGGTCCCCATGCTCCTCCTGGCGATGTTCACTCCCTCAGCAATGGGCTGGATACGGCGGCTGGAGAACCGCCCCCTCCTATCGGGCCTGGTGCAACGAGGAGGCGAGGTCATCCAGGCGTACCAGGGTCGCTATCCCTTGCTGGCAGTGACGCTGCTGCTGGCGGTGACGTTTCAGGCGCTGGGGGCCATCGCGGTCTATTTGCTAGGGCTTGGGATCGATATGGATGTCGGCCTTGTCGATTTCCTCTGGGTGTACGCCGCCGTTTCTCTGGTGAGCCTCCTGCCGATTGCGCTGGGAGGGCTGGGGGCCCGGGAGGCCACCTTTATCCTGCTGCTGGGCCCCCTGGGAGTGGACTCGGAAGCGGCGCTAACGCTAGGCTTCCTGGTGCTGGGTGTGCAGCTGGCGCTGGCATTAATGGGCGGCGGTTTGGAATTGAGGGCGGCCGTCTGGCCATCTGCCAGACTGGCTGCTTCCTTGCCAGGTGTCCTTCCGTCGGAAAGCTTCCAGGGGTTGAGCAAGGATGCGTGACGAGGCGCCGTGAGCTGACATGTGCGGCATTTGCGGGTTCGTGAATCTGGGCGACCGGGAAGCGCCGGACCCCGCCACCCTGGAGGCGATGAAGGCCTGCATCGTCCACAGGGGGCCGGACGGAGAGGGCTCCGCCCTGCTGGACTCGGCCGCCCTCGGCATGCGCCGCCTGGCCATCATCGATGTGGAGGGCGGAGACCAGCCCATCTATAACGAGACGGGCGAGCTGGCCATCGTCTTCAACGGTGAGGTGTACAACTTCCCGTCCTTGCGGCCGGCCTTGGAAGCTAAAGACCACATCTTTCGCACCCGTACGGACACCGAGGTGATCCTTCATCTGTATGAGGACCAGGGCGAAGGCTGCCTGCAGGCCCTGAATGGGATGTTCGCCTTCGCCATCTGGGACCGGCGCAGGCAAGAGCTATTCCTGGCCCGGGACCGGATGGGGAAGAAACCCCTCTACTACGCCGTCACGCCCGGCAGCTTCGTCTTCGCCTCGGAGCTGAAGTCGTTGCTGGCCCACCCCGACATCCGGCCTGAGATCGATTTCGACGCTCTGGACCAGTACCTAACCTACGAGTATGTGCCGGCGCCCCGCACCATCTTCAAAGGGGTCCATAAGCTCCCGGCCGGCCATTGCCTGACCCTCGGCACCGACGGCCAGGTCTCGGTGCGCTGCTACTGGGACATTCCAGCCAGCGTTCCCGGCCGCTATGACGAGGAGGAGCTTTTGGGTCGCCTGGACGACCTCCTGCGGGAGTCCGTCCGGCTGCGCCTGATCTCCGACGTGCCCCTGGGCCTGTTCTTGAGCGGGGGGATCGACTCCAGCACCGTGGCCTACTACATGGCGCAGTTGAACGACGGGCCTGTCCACTCCTTCTCCATCGGCTTTGAGGACCCCAGCTTCGATGAATCGGCCCACGCCCGGACGGTGGCCGCCTACTTGGGCCTCGATCACCACGAGGAGATCCTGGATGCACGTCAGGTCTGGGAACTCCTGCCCCAGGTGGCTGACATCCTGGACGAGCCTATGGCCGACGCCTCTGTCTTCCCGACGTACCTCCTCTCCAAATTCACTCGCCAGCACGTCACCGTGGCCCTGGGCGGCGACGGGGGTGACGAGCTGTTGATGGGCTACGATACGTTTCAGGCCCACCGCCTGGGCCAGTACCTGGAGGTGCTTCCTCGGCCCCTCCTGGGCGTGATGCGCAGGGTCGCTAACCTCCTCCCCACCTCGCTTGACAACATGAGCTTTGACTTTCGGGCCAAGCGGCTCCTCAACGGCATGACCTACCCTGAGGAGATCAGGCCCCTGATGTGGCTCAGTACCTTCCCACCCAATAAGGGCCCCCTACTCTCGCCAGTGGCCCTGGAACAGCGCGAGGAAGAGGACGCCCTCGCCCCCACCGACGACCACCTCCGCCGTGTCTCCGACCGCAGCATAGATGACAAGGTGATCTATCTCTACGTGAAGCATTACCTTCAGGACGACATCTTGGTGAAGGTGGACCGGGCCAGCATGGCCACCTCTCTGGAGGTGCGCGCGCCCTTTCTGGACGTCAACGTCGTGGAGTTCCTCTGCTCCCTGCCAGCCCGCTACAAGCTGCGGGGCCTGACCCGCAAGTATCTGTTGAGACGCCTCATGCGCGACCGCCTGCCGCCCGGCATCGCCGACCGGCCTAAGAAGGGCTTCGGGATCCCGTTGGCGAAGTGGTTCCGCTCTGAGATGCGGGAGCTGCTGCTGGAGATGCTGGACCCTCAGCGTCTGGAGCGAGAAGGCATCTTTAACGCCGCCTTCGTGCAGCGTCTGGTAGAGGACCACTTGGCTGGCCGACACGACTACCGAAAGGAGCTCTGGACTCTGACCGTCTTCCAGCTATGGCAGCAGCGGTGGCTCACGGGCACGACGCCCACTCCGAGAATGGAGAGGTGCCTCTAAAGTGCGGCAAACGGAGACCCAACGTTTCTACGATGAGTACTGGCCGAGGAACGTCTCACGAAGAGCTCGTCCAACTTCACCGTGCGTGGTCGCAAAGATCTCGCCGGTAGCCGAGGACAGGATAGGGGATGAGTCAGGCCTCGCCGCTGAACCCCGGACTGGAACCGGAACAGATTGAGATTCTGACTAACCGCCCGGAATGGCGCGACCTGCTGCGAGGAGGCGGCAGCCCCTTCCACTTCGAGTCCAGTGAGGGCTGGAAAGGCCACTTAGAGCAGGAAGCGTAATGCGCGAGGACAAAGATAGGGGCAGCGGCTATGGGGTGTTCGTCGTTGTCGGCAACCGCGAATTAGGGGCCAGATGCCTAGGGGCCAGCACGCGCGCGGCCGAAGAACCTGCGGCTGAAGGCCTTCACGAGGTGTAACGGCCGTACCATGGACCTTGAGCGTAGGTGGGAACGTTGCTACCGGCGCTATATCGGAGGGAAGGGATACCTAGCACTTACGCCCACCACGGCGACGCTTGGTCGAGAACTGACGCCGGCGATCGAACTCTACGTATCTGGGCGGGTGCTGGACGCCGGCGCGGGAGCGTTAACGTATGCGTTCTTGCTGGCCCCGCGGGCCAGTGAGTATCTCGCCATAGACATAGAGGTTACTGACTCGCGCTTGGCTGCTCGGGCCGACGTGTGCCGCCTGCCTTTCGCTGACGCAAGCATGGACACCATCTTCTGCAGTCAGGTGTTGGAGCATGTCACTCACCCCTGGGAAGCCATGAAAGAGTTTGCTCGGGTGTTGCGGCCCAAGGGGACGCTATTGCTCACGGTGCCCCATCTGGCCTATCTCCACGGGCAGCCCCACGATTACTTCCGTTATACGCAATACGGGCTGGGCCGCCTGGCTGCCGACGCCGGCATGAAGGTTAGGGAGATGCGCCCGGCAGGTGGATTCCTATGTTTCCTGGCTGAACCCTTCAGCGTAATCTTTAACGCCTTACTGGGCACTGTGCCCGGGCTCTCTCAGCCGGCTCGGTTTCTCAATAGGCTGTTTGTCAGCCTGGTAAGCACAGTGGACAAATACGTTGGCTTGCAGAGCCGGTACCCCGTTAACTGGGTGGCAGTCTTTGTCAAAGAATAGCGGCCAGGCGAGAGGCTAGAGGCCTCAATGGCAGTCCTCGTTCTCGTTCCTACAGTAGTTCTGCCGGCTAGCCTGCTGGGAGGAGTTCTGGCCTACCGGACTGGAATCCGCAATCTGGAGGCGATTATTCCAGTTGGCGGCGCCCTGGGACTGGTGGCTTACCTGTTAGGCTTGAATCTAGTGGCATACGCCATCCCCGTCCAGACAGGTTTCTGGCTGGTCGGGCCGCTACTGGGGCTGCTGGCGGTCGCTCTACTGGTGCAGCAGGCCTTGACGGGCGAAGGGTCCCGGAGGCTCCACCTGGACCCCAAGGCAGGGGGCATCATCGGTCTCACAGCGCTGCTTATCGGCCTGTTCTTCGGCGTCATCATCTTCGCCACGCCGGGCTACGATACCAGCTTCCATTGGGCGCTCATCTCAACCATAAGCCAGGGCAATTTTCCGGTGAGGTTGCCGCAGACCCCGGACTTCTATGTCCAGTACCACTATGCGTATGACCTCCTCGCGGCCGCTGCAGTCAGCCTGGGGGACCTGCGGCCGTGGACCGCTTCCGCCCTCGTGGCCAGCGTCACCGTTGCCCTGGCCGCGCTGCTGGCTTCGGTCCTGGCGCACCACGCCTGGGGCAGCCTGCGGTTGGCGCTGCTCATGCCCCTGTGCTTGGTTTTTAGCGGCGGGCTTCTCTACCTTGATGCTTTCGGAGACTTGGCCGGCTCAGACGATCTGTGGGGCTACGGCCAACAGGTTGCGGATCGCATCCTGAGCCAGCAGGCTTTTACGCCCGGCTATTTCCATGGCAACACGACGGAAACCTTTGGCGTGACCCTACATTCCCGGGCCACCGCCTTCAGCATGCCCATATTCCTCCTGTTTCTCTTCCTGACGTATCGCCAGAGCCAGAAACCGCAACCCACGACGGCCCTCCTTATCGGGATGACGCTGGGGGCGCTGGCTTTGGCGCAGGAAACGACGTTCGCCATTGCAGCAGCGTCCTTCGCGCTGTACCGCGTCGGCCTGCTACTGTTCCGCTGGCGCGGGGAAGGCCTTGCCGCTATTCGCCGGGAAGCGGCATATGACGGCTTGGCGCTGGCCGTAGGTGGATCGTTAGCTGTGCTCCAGGGCGGAGTCATAACTGATGCCCTCATTCACGGGGACAGTCGCGAGGTGAGCAGCTCAATTAGCGGGTTCTCGCTGCGCCGGGACATCGGCTTCGTATCCTGGGCTGGATTCGTCTCGATCGGTGAGGATGGCTGGTGGCAGACAGTGCTCAAGGAATTCGGCCTGCCGTTGCTGCTATTGCCCGCGTACGTGGTTGTGGCTGTCCGGCAGCCTCATCCAGTCACAAGACTCCTCTTGATCATTTCTGTCATGGCCTTCCTGATCCCGTTGGTGATCGAATATCGCAATCATGACGTGGAGCTAACCCGTCTGTTCGGCCTTTCGCAGGTGAGCAACGGCCTTCTCCTGGCCATAACGTTGAACCACTTTCTGAACCTGACCGGGGGGCGCTGGTTCGCGACAGCTGGTGCCGGGGCCCTCCTGGCGCTCGTCGCCTTTTCACCTCTGATGTTCAACTTGCGGGCGTTTCCCAGTAGCCCCCACTTATATGACCCTGGGGTTCCCGCCGCTGAGTACGTCGTAGCTGAGGGAGCTCGCGAGCTCGTGCCAGAACGAGCGCGGATCCTGACGGTGACGCCAGACCTCGTGATGACCCTGTGGGGGCAGTTCGCGCCGTATGCAGAGAGTCGGGACGCGCTGTATACTCCCACAGAGGCTTGGAAGCGGGCCTCCAAGCATCCCGACCAGGTATTGCTGCGCCAAATGAGGATCGATTACGTGTACTGGAACCCTGCATGGGAGGCCCAACTATCCGACGGCAGCCTTGACCTAGAAAGTCTGCCGTATCTGACGCGTGTCTTTGAGTATACCGACGGTTCAGGTCAAGAATATGTCATCTACCGGGTCCAGGACGTTGCTGCTACTGCCACCAGTGGGCGGTAGTGTCCGGAGCATCATCTCTGACATCGAGGTCAGGCTCCGCTCCCATCTGACACTCGCTGACGCGGAAGAAGGATGAGCACTTGCCGTTAAGTTCGCTGTGGATGTTGGGACATTGAACCGGGTAGTCGTGACGGGAGGCAGTGGGTTCATCGGGACGCCAGTGATCTCGAGACTGCGGCGATTGGGAGTTGAAGCCGTCAATGTAAGTCGATCTGGCCAAGGGAGGCATGTGATCCCTGCTGATATCGGCGATAGGAGCACTCTACAGGGGATACTGACGTCAGGGGATGTCGTAATCCATCTCGCTAACAGTGGTAATCCGACTACTTCAGAACAGGACCGCGTCCGCGATATTGAAGAGAACTTTATAGCCACACTACACCTGTTAGAGTCCTGCGCCGAGAAGGGCGTGGAGAAGTTCATATTCGCCTCCTCGGGAGGGACAGTATACGGCGTTCCCCAGGTGCTTCCCATCCCCGAAGTGCATCCCACCAATCCCATATCTGCCCACGGCGCCATGAAGCTCGCCATCGAAAAGTATGTGCAGGTATATGGGGCACAGTTTGGCCTTAAATACGTGATATTGCGCTGTGCTAATGCCTATGGACCCGGACAGACCGGCGCATCAGGGCAAGGCATTATCGGCCGGGCGATCCAGGTGGCCCTTCAAGACGAGCCTTTGGAGCTATGGGGCAGCGGCTCCGCTGTGCGCGATTTCATTTTCGTTGAGGACGTGGCGGAGGCTTTCGTACTAGCGGCCATAGGAACAGCGTCAATCGAAGTGGTAAATATCGGGACCGGCAAAGGGACATCGATAGCGGAGGTAATCGACTTAGTCGGTCGCGCCGTAGGCCGGCCAGTTCAGGTGGTGCATCTCCCGGGGCGTCAATTCGATGTGCCAGGCAACCTGCTGGACATTCGGAAAGCGAAGGCCCTTCTGGATTGGGAGCCTCGAACGGCGCTCGAGGAAGGCATAAAGAGATGCCACGCATGGGCCTCTCAGCGACTCGAGCACTCCAAGTGAGTTACAGAGCGGCAGATCAAGGCTAACAGTTGCGCATCATTGTGATCAGTCACGAATTCCCACCTGTGGGTGGTGGAGCAGCCACGCTGGCTAAAGAAATAGGAGAGGGGATTGCGAAGAAGGGCCATTCCGTCCGCGTGCTCACGGCATCGTTTAACGGATTGCCCAACGGTGAACGGGTAGGCAACCTGCAGGTGTTCCGCCTGCCCGCGATCCGGCTCTTCTCCGACCGCTCCATCCCGCCAGAGATGCTGTCCTTCGCGCTCTTGGGCCTCGGACCGGCCCTGAATCATTTCACCACCTTCAGGCCTCACCTCTGTCTCACCTTCTTCGCCGTGCCCAATGGTCTCATCTCCCTCGCCGGGCGGCTTGTCTCGGGGACGCCATACGTCCTCTGTCTGGTGGGGGCAGACGTTCCGGGCTTTGCCGGAGTCGGCCCATACCCCAATCTTGCGTTGCCGCTGACCTACCCTATATGGAAGGGTGCTTCGGCACTGGTGGCCAATTCGCCTCATCTTCAGCGACTGGCGCTGCGCACGGCGTCTCGGTTGGGACAGGACGTTGCCTACATTCCCGGCGGTGTGGAGCTGGACCGTTTCCAGCGACACCAGAGGCGCGCGCCTGGACAGGAGTTACGGCTCCTATCTGTCGCCCGCCTGGCGCCACAGAAGGGGCTTGAAGTCTTGTTAGAGGCGCTCGCTTGCCTGCCTGAGGCCGAGCGCTCACGGGTCTCTTTGACAGTTGTGGGTGACGGACCCCTTCGGCCGCGCCTGGAGGCACTGGCGACAAGAGGCCTTAGCGGGCGAGTGCGGTTCTTAGGGTGGCAACCGCGCGATGAACTTCCGTCCATCTACACCAGCGCTGACGTCTTCGTCCTCCCTTCCCTTGAGGAAGGGATGCCCACTGTTGTATTGGAGGCCATGGCCAGCGGCCTGCCTATTGTCATGACCGACGTTGGAGGCGCGCGTGAGCTGGTGCAAGATGACGAGAATGGCCTAGTGGTGACCCCCGGCTCGTCGGCGGCGCTCGCCGGTGCCCTTTTCCAGGTTATTGAAAGGCAGGGCAGGTTGACTGAATGGGGGGAGGCTTCAGTCCGTCGGGTGGAGTCCTTCAGCTGGGAACGGGTGGCAGGGCAGTATCTATCGCTAGCTGAGAGGATAGCTCAAGATCATCGGCCCGCGCGCCTGCGGGAACAATCGGGACCGAACTAAAATGAGAAGGGATGATGGCTGACGCCAGCGGGCCCAAACGGCGAGTCCTGCACCTCCTGGACCATATAGGTGCAGGGGGCGCGCAGCAGCTGATACTGGACATCGTTCAGAACGCCGATCCCAGCTGTTTCGAATTCACGGTGGCCTACTTCTTCGACCGTCACCATTTTCGGAAGGAATACGAGGACGCGGGCTGCCGGGTGGCCTACCTGGGAGGGAAGAATTACCGGCCAGGCAATCTGTGGGACCCGCGTCTGATCCTGCGGGCGCGCAAGCTACTGCGGGGGACTGAAGGGTTCGATGTCATCCACGTGCATCTCTACTATTCCCTACTTGCGGGCCCGCTGGCGGCACGCATGAGCTCTTACCCTCCGGCTAAAGTGGTCTACACGTTGCACGCTCTGCGGCACCAGTTGCCGTTCTACACGTTCCCGGCCATGCGAATGGTCTCGCCCCTCATCGGGACGTTCGTGGCAGAGGTGGAGCTATCACGCCAGGAGATGCTGAGGGCTGGCATTCCCCAGGAGAAGATCGTCTCTATCCAGCTGGCGACTCGGTACACGCATTTAGACGGCGCAGATGTTCCGCAAGAGGGGGGTCTGCGTTCAGAGCTCGGAATCGACCCCTCGGCCCCTGTTGTTCTGAATATCGGTCGTCTGCACAAGGCGAAGGGTCAGGCCTTGCTTATCGACGCGGCGGCCCAAGTGGTTCGTGTCGTACCCAACTGCGTCTTTTTAATCGTGGGAGACGGAGAAGAAGAGGCCCGCTTGCGGGCGCACATCAGGTCAAGGAACCTGCAGTCCAATGTGCTGCTGGCGGGATACCGCCGGGACCTGCCTGCCCTGTACACAGTTGCGGATGTGGTAGCGGTCTCTTCGTTGCAGGAGGGCGTTGGCGTCGTCACCCTGGACAGCCTGGCTTGGGGCAAGCCTGTGGTGGCCTTCGATGTCGGGGCCCTGGGCGAGGTGGTGAGGCCGGGAGAGACGGGATTCCTGGTGCGGGCCGGGGACGTTGAGGGCTTTGCTCACGCGTTGGTCTGTTGCCTGACCCAGCCGGAAATGGGCAGAGCCCTGGGCAGCAAGGGACAGGACCTTGTGCGCCAGCAATATAGCCTTCCGGCCATGGTCTCGGGATACGAGCGGCTGTATTCGCAGATTGGCCAGTCGGGGACGGTTCGGTGGATGCCCGCGTAACGCTTTTGCCCTGGGACTCCGACTTCTTCGGCTTTAGGATCGGACGCTATGCTAAACAGAAGCTGACCCCTCAGGAGGCCAGCAGGGCGGCACAACAAGCCCGGGCTTTGGGCCTCTCTTGCGTGTATGTGTTCTTGGACCCAGGCGATCCTGGTTCACGGCTGACTGCGCAACAGTTCGACCTCAGCCTTATTGATGCCCGCGTAGTCTTGGGGCGACGAGTAGAGGCCGAGCAAGGCCAAGGGTCCGTCGGCGTGCACGTCGCATCGGCGGAAGACCGGCTGCCATTGCGCCGGATGGGTCGAGAGATGGCTTCCTCCAGCCGGTTCTGGCAGGACAGGCGATTTCCGCGCCGGCTGGTGCGGAAGATGTACGCGCAGTGGGTGGAGAAGTCACTGTGCGCAAACAAGGAGACGGTGGTAATGGCCAGGGATGGGGGCGGTTTGGTGGGGTTCGTCTCGTTGAGCGTTAACGGAAAGAGCGGGCAAATAATCCTGTTTCATGTTCACCCCAGTTGTCAGGGGCAGGGCGTTGGGCGCCAGCTAATGAATGAGGCGCTGGCCTGGTCAGCGGCCCAAGGGGTGCGAGAGTTGGAAGTGGCCACTCAGGTCAGCAACCCATCGGCCCTGGCCTTTTATGAGGCGATGAAGTTCCGTACGAAAGAGACATTCTTGATCTATCATTGGTGGCTGTAGCAGCTGGGGGCAAGCGATGAGCGCACAGGGCCATAGACCATCCACAGAAGGCAGAGCCGAGCAGGAGATACCTGACTATCGTCCCGACGTACCGGCCGTTGAGCGGTTCATTCCTTTTGGGGAACCGCTCATAGGTGAGGAGGAGATCGCCGAGGTAGTGGAGACGCTGCGGTCGGGTTGGATAGGCACCGGCCCGAAGGTTGAACAATTCGAGAGGGAGTTCGCTTCGTATATAGGCTGCCGGGATGCTGTGGCGGTCAGTTCCTGTACGGCCGGGCTTCACCTCAGCCTTCTCGTCTCCGGTGTTAGTCCGGGAGACGAGGTCATTACCACCACGATGACCTTCGCGGCAACAGTGAATGTCATAGTTCACGTGGGAGCAGTGCCCATTCTGGTTGATATCGATGAGAGGACGCTAAACCTGACCGCGGACCAGATCAAGCAGGCGGTCACGCCGAGGACGAAAGCCGTAATACCAGTGCATTTCGGCGGCCTTCCCTGTGACTTGTCAGCTATCAATGAACTGGCCGCCCACTATGGGCTAGCCGTCATAGAAGACTCTGCCCACGCGCTGGGAGGACGCTATGGCGGCAAGCTGATCGGGAGCTCCGGTAACTTGGCTTGCTTCAGCTTCTACCCAAATAAGAACATAACCACCATAGAAGGGGGCATGATCACCCTTGACGACCCCGAGTTGGCGGAGAAACTTCGTATTTGGCGGCTGCACGGCCTCGGCACTGACGCTTGGGAGCGCTATCGCAGTAAGCGACTGATTCTTAGCGAAATCCTGTATCCAGGGTTCAAGTACAACATGACAGATGTCCAGGCGTCCCTGGGGATCCACCAGCTCCGCAACATCGAGCAGTTCTTGGCGATCCGAGAGTCTTACGCCGAAATCCTAGACACCACCCTAGACCCCTTCATCCGTGCAGGCTATGTCCGCACCCAACCCAGGCCGCCCGCTGGCAGCCAGGACAGGCACGCTCTACATCTTTATGTGGTTCTCATCAACCCCGCGCGTTTCAAAGTGAACCGAGACCGTATCGTAGAGGCCCTTCGGGCTGAGAACATCGGCGCGGGCATGCATTATCGGGCCATTCACTTGCACCCTTATTACAGGGAACTCTTTCGCGAATGGTCCTTTCCCGTGGCCAATCAAGTGAGCGAGGCCACGTTGACCCTGCCGCTGTCGCCGAAGCTATCGAGGGGGGAGATGGAGAGCGTCGCTCGGGGCCTGGAGCGGGTCCTTAACTTTTTCGCTTTGTAGGCCGGCTACACGGGCATCTCAGCGGTATGAATGACGGCCTCCGTGTAGCTCTGCACCACTTCCGCCGGCTCTCCGTCCGCCAGGAGGTGACCGCCACTTATAAGGAGCGCTCTTTGGCAGAAGTCTTGGACAAGGCCCATGGAGTGGCTCACCAGTACGATGGTGACGCCCCGGGAGCGAAACTCCTGCATCTTGGCCAAGCACTTCTCCTGGAAGGCGGCGTCGCCCACGGCCAGCACTTCGTCGATGAGGAGGATCTCCGGGTCGCTGTGCACCGCGACGGAAAAACCGAGGCGTATGTACATGCCGGAGGAGTAGCGCTTGACGGGGGTGTCGACGAAGTCCCACAGCTCCGCGAAGGAGATGATCTCGTCGAAGCGGGCGCTGACCTCCTTGCGGGACATGCCCAGGATGGAGGCGTTCAGGAAGACGTTTTCGCGCCCGGG
>Ga0209619_10001827_pt1 | contig 15512 bp, 12 predicted proteins | sample Rifsed16ft3_FD_184011 | JGI IMG/M metagenome (GOLD analysis project Ga0209619, IMG submission 184011) | Soil microbial communities from Rifle, Colorado, USA - sediment 16ft 3 (version 2) | ecosystem: Environmental > Terrestrial > Deep subsurface > Rock core/Sediment | place: Rifle, Colorado... | reverse complement strand
AGCAGCACCGAAAGAGCCGGGGCGACGGACCACTCGGAAGACTCAGGATCGAGGGGGATCCGCCCCCGAAGATACGGAGCTGAGAGGACGATGTTCTGGGACGCAGTGGGGACGAAACCGAAGGTGGCGAACGCCGCCGCGAAGCCGAGGATCGCAACGAACAGAACGCCGAGTAGCACTCGAGTTACCCGCATGGATGTCCCTCTCTCCGGTAGGAGCGCTCTCCGCGCGACCCGGAAGAATCCGAATAAACATTGAGTTGGTATTGTGCATACGGGCGTCCCGAACCTGTTCGGGTGTTTCTCCGGCATGGCGATCTGATCCGACCAGGTGTTCCGCCCTTCGCCCGGTCATGCCAAAGAATGGCGTCGCATCGGAAGGCGAAGAGTCCTCGCGGCCGCCGCTGCGACCGCCAAAAGCTCCATAACGGCTCCGGCCGTTCCCGACGGCGGGTCCCCATGTCCCTCCTTTGTCCGATCGACTTCCGATACGGCCGACCGAAGATGAAGGCGATCTTCGCGGAGGACACGAGGCTCCAGCGGCTCCTCGACGTCGAGGCCGCCCTCGCGCGCGCCCAAGGGAAGGCGGGCCTCGTGCCCAGGGAGGCGGTGGCGGAGATCTCGCGTCGGGCGACGACGAAACGCGTCACGGTCGCGCGGGTCCAGGAGATCGAGAAGGAGACGAAGCACGACCTCATGGCCGTCGTCTTGGCGCTCACGGAGGCGTGCGCCGGCGACGCCGGGAAGTACGTGCACCTGGGGGCGACGAGCAACGACATCCAGGACACCGCGACGGCCCTCCAGCTGCGCGACGCGATAGGGATCCTCGACGCGGACCTTCGGGGACTCATGGGCGTCCTTGCGACCCTCGCCACGAGACACAAGCGGACGATCATGCTCGGCCGCACGCACGGACAGGCCGCGGTCCCCCTCACGTTCGGCCTCAAGGTCGCCGTGTTCGCGTCGGAGGTCGCCCGCCACCGGGATCGGTTGCGCGAAGGATCCGCGCGGATCCTCGTCGGGAAGATCTCCGGGGCCGTCGGCACGGGCGCAGGCTTCGGGCCGAAGGCCCTCGAGATCCAGGGGACCGTCCTGGGGGACCTCGGCCTCGGCATCGAGGAGGCCGCCACCCAGGTCGTCGGGCGGGATCGCTACGCGGAGTTCGTCGCGATCCTCGCGAACGTTGCGGCCTCCCTGGAGAAGTTCTGCACGGAGGTCCGGAACCTCCAGCGGACGGAGATCGGGGAGGTCGCGGAGGCCTTCGAGGCCTCGAAGCAGGTCGGGAGCTCCACGATGGCCCAGAAAGAGAATCCGATCGCCTCCGAGAACGTCTGCTCCCTCTCCCGGATCGTGCGGTCCCTCGTGACCCCGGCCCTGGAGAACGTGCCCCTGTGGCACGAGCGGGACCTCACGAACAGCGCGTCCGAGCGCATCCTGATCCCCCATGCCTGCGTCCTGATCGACGAGATGCTCGCCCGCACGACGGAGATCTTCCGGGATCTCCGGGTCTTCCCGGACCGGATGAGGGCGAACCTCGAGGCGACGAAGGGACAGGTCATGGCGGAGAGCGTGATGATCGCCCTCGTCGGAAAGGGCCTGGGCCGCCAGGAGGCCCACGAGCTCGTCCGGATCGCCGCCCAGAAGGCCCGGACGAAGGACGCGCACCTCCGGGACGTCCTCGCGGCGGACGCGAGGGTCACGAAGTTCCTTTCGAAGAAGGAACTCGAGGCGGCGATGGACCCCGCGCGATACCTCGGCGAGAGCGTGGCGATCGTCGAGGCCGTCGTGAAGCGCGTCCGCTAGGCCTTCTCGGGTGGCTTCGGCCGTCCGGCCGGAGGTCGTTTCGCGGGTGGCTCGTCCAACGCCCGCTCCGCGAAGACGTCCTCGGGGCGGGTGCGCGGATTCTCGACGGGCATGCGAACCACATGATGCGCCGGCGGCGCCGCCGCCGGCTTCAGGAGACCCTCCGCCGCGAACCATTCGACCGCTTCGCGGATGGAGTCCGCGACCGGGCGGTACGTCATGCGGAGCTCCCGGACGGACTTCGCGTTGTCCATCTTCGCGCCCGTCAGCATGAAATCCGCAAGCCATGACTGCAACCTCGGCTGTGCGCGGGTGACTCTCGCCATGAGTTCCCCCGTCCGGGAAGCGAGCCACAGCGCCCGCCCGCCGATGTGTCGCGAGGGCATCGGCGTCCCGGAGAACTCGCTCGCGGCCCGCATGAGGTCGCCCCACGGGACGTTCTCCGAGCAGATGATGTACCGTTCGCCGACCCGACCGTGCTCGTAGGCGAGCAGATGGGCTCGGGCGACATCGTCCACGCCGACGACGGGAAGGTACGAATCCTCCGCGAACGTGCCCGGGAATTCCCCGCGGACGAAGGAGAGGAGCATCTTCCCCGTGTTCCGGACGTCTCCCGGCCCGATCACGATGCCCGGGATGAGGGTGACCGCGGGCAGGCCCCTCTCGGCGACCGCCGCGGCCACATGCTGCTCCGCGACGGCCTTCGATTCCTCGTACGGGCCGAAGACCTTGCCCGGGGGGCTGTCTTCCCGCAGGATCTCGCCCGGACGCACGCCAATGCCCGAGAGGCTGCTCGTGAACACGAACCGCCAGACGCCCGCGCGCAGGGCTTCGTCCATCACATGGTCCGTGCCCTCGACGTTCACCCGGACGAAGTCGCGCCGATCCCGGATCCAGGATTCGACGAGGGCCGCCAAGTGGAACGTCGCGTCGACGTTCTCCATCGATCCTCGGAGGGACTTCGGGTCCGTGACGTCGCCGCGGACGACCTCGACCTCGGACGGCAGCGACGCCGATTCCCCAGGGGGGACGAGGGCACGCACATGCCAGCCGGCGTCCAAGAGGGACCACACGAGCCTTCGGCCGATGAAGCCCGTGGCACCCGTGACAAACGCCCGGAGCGTCACGGGGAGCGGTACGGGCGAAGCTCCTTAACAAACTGCCGGCGTCTGCCGTCTTGACGTCCGAACTCTTAATACCGGCTCGCTGGTTCCGAAGCCCGTGAAGTTCTCCCGGGTCGTCGAGTCGTACGAGCGCATCGAGAAGACGACGAAACGGCTCGAGATGACGGACCTCCTCGTCGACCTGTTCCGCGCGACGCCGAAGGAGGAAGTCGATCGGGTCGTGTACCTCACGCAGGGCCGAGTCTTCCCCGAGTACCTCGGGATCGAGCTGGGCCTCGCGGAGAAGCTGGCGATCCGGGCGATCGCCCTCGCGACCGGAGCCTCCGATGCGGTCATCACGCAGGCGTGGAAGACCTCGGGCGACCTCGGCACGGTGGCGGAAGACTTCCTCATCCGGCGGAGCCAAGCTGCATTGACGACAGAGACCCTGACGGTCGGGAAGGTCTACGACAACCTGAAGGGGATCGCGACGACCACCGGCACAGGATCCCAGGACCGGAAGCTGCGCCTCCTGGCAGAACTCCTCACGGATGCCCGACCGAACGAAGCGAAGTACATCGCCCGCATCGTCGTCGGCAAGATGCGTCTCGGAGTCGCGGACATGACGATCGTCGACGCGCTCGCCGCGACGTTCACCACAAAGGACCAACGGGACCGGGTGGAGCGCGCGTACAACGTCTCCTCGGACCTCGGGGATGTCGCCCGCGTCCTCGCGAACGAAAGGCTGGAAGGCCTCGATGGAATCCACCTAAAGCTCTTTCGGCCGATCCGGGCGATGCTTGCGGAGCGTCTCGAGACCTTGGAGGAGATCTTCGAGCGCCTCGGCGAGTGTGCGCTCGAGTACAAGTACGACGGCTTGCGCGTGCAAGCCCATGTGTCGAAGGACCGGATCGAACTCTTCTCACGACGGCTCGAGCACATCACGGGACAGTTCCCGGAGATCGTCGAGGGCCTGAGGCGCGCGCTTCAGGCGAAGGAGGCGATCGTCGAAGGAGAGGCGGTCCCGGTGGACCCGAACACAGGGGAGTTCCTGCCTTTCCAAGAGGTGAGCCGCCGTCGGGGTCGGAAGACCGACGTCGACCGGATGGCCAAGGACTTCCCGGTCACCCTCTTCGTCTTCGATTGCCTCCTGAAGGACGGCCAGGATCTCACGACCCGTGGATACCGCGACCGGCGTGCGATGCTAGACACGGTTGTCAAGCCGACAGAAACCGTGCGCATGGCGACGATCAAGATCACGGCCGACGTGAAAGTGGCGGAGCGGTTCTTCGACGAGGCCCTCCAGATTGGCTGCGAAGGACTGATGGCCAAGGCCCTCGACTCCACCTACGATGCGGGCGCTCGCGGTTTCCAGTGGATCAAGTTCAAGAAAGAGTACAGCGCGGAGTTGAGCGATACAATCGACTTGGTCATCGTCGGCGCCTTCGCGGGCCGCGGGAGGCGCGCTGGCACCTATGGGGCGCTGCTCATGGCTGCATACGATGCCGAGGCCGACGTCTTCCGGACGACGTGCAAGCTCGGGACCGGCTTCGACGACGAGACGCTGTTCGCCCTCCCCGATCGAATGAAATCAATTCGCAGGGAGCGGAAGCCCGCGCGGGTGGACTCGAAGCTCCAGCCCGATGTGTGGTTCGATCCCCGCCTCGTGCTCGAAGTACGGGGCGCGGAACTCACGGTGAGCCCGGTCCATACGGCCGCGCAGGATTCCGTCCGGCCGGGCGCGGGCCTCGCGATCCGGTTTCCTCGATTCACGGGCCGGTGGCGCGACGACAAGGCGCCCGAGGACGCGACGACCGTGAAGGAGCTTCTCGAGATGTATCGGCTCCAGCTCAAGCAGGCGAAGAGGGCGACCTAGGCTACTTTCCGAGGTGACCTGTTTCCCGATTTCGTCTCAGGATGGGCGGCAGGGAAGTGAGGGTCTCGAGATTCAGGGTGCCCTTGGGCGGCGGGAGACGGCTCACGCGCAGCTCACGCCGAACGAGAGCGACCCCCATTCCGACCTCGAACGCTCCCAACAGATCCTGTGTCGAGTCGGACACGAAGAGGCAATCCCCGGGCGATACGTGGAGGGAATCGGCCGCACGGCGATAGAGGATCGGGTTCGGTTTGTACGCACGTTCGATCTCGGACAGGATGATCGTATCGAAGTGTGCCTGAAGGTGGAGACGCTCCAAGAGGGCTTCCGCGGCCTCCTTGTCGATGTCCGACACGAGGGCCACGCCGTCCGAGTTCTCGTGAATCGCCTCCCACCATGACGCGGTCACGTCCCGAAAGACGAACGCTTCGGCAACGAACGCAGCCCATGCATCGCGGATCTCACGAAGCGCCTCCTGTTCGGATAGTTCCACCCGCTTGGAGGACAAGACCTCCCTCAACGACCGAGCGGCAATCTCGTGCTCAGGTCGGAAACGGGGGCCCTGTGCAGCAGGGAGGGACTCCGCGGTCCGCAGAGCCCATGACTGCGCGAGATCGGCTGCCTCGGCTCGAGAACAACCCGTGGCGGCGAGAATTCGAGAGCGAACCTGTTCAATCATCGGTCGGAGATCGACCAGCGTGCCGCCTAAGTCGAAGCAAACGACGACCGGTTTCACCCTCGTAGCACCGCCCAGCCAGATTGGCCTCCGCCGCGGAAAATGCTCGGGTATTTATTAAGCCTCCATTATACGTCGAAGAGCAGGCAAGGCCACACTCAGGCGTGGTCGAATGGCAGACATCCTCACCGAGATTCTCCGTCATGCGCCCCTCGTGTCAGCCGCCGCATGGTTTTCCCTCGCGGCGCTCCAGGTGTATCGAGATCGGTGGCATACGTGGACGGAGACGTTTTTCCTCTTTGCCTGTTTCTTTGCGGGAATGTACGCCGTCGGGGACTGGCTCCTGTTCAACGTCGAGCCCACGATTCCCCCGGACGTGGGAATTCGGAATGCCACCTTCGCTGCACTCGTCAGCGTAACAAGCCTCAGCCTTGCGGTGAATTTCTTCCTCCTCTTCTCTCTCGTGTACGTGGACCGCATGAGGAGGTCGTATTGGACGTTCATGATCGTCACCGTTGGAATCATTTTCATGCTCTGGGCGTTCAGCCTGGATCACCTCCTCGAACCCCGGGAAACGGGGACGCTTTGGGTGCCGGTCTTCCGATCTGATTTCTTCGCGATTTTCCTTGTGTATATCCTCGTGTACGGCGTGCTCGGCATTCGGAACCTCTATCGCCTCTACACGATTGTTCGGGGCAGCAGCAAGGCCCTTGCGCGCCGGGCGGCCGGTCTCATGGTCACATTCACTGCGGTCCTGTGCCTCGGGCTCGTCACGAACGGCTACCTCGGGCTTATCCAGAACCAGCGCATCCCCCCGCCGTTCTCGACCCTCCTGATCCTAGTTGCGGGCATGGCCTACTACACCCTGTATCCGAGCGGCCGGGAACGCATCTCCGAAGCAATCCGACGGTTCCAAGCCCGGCGGTATAACATCAAGGCCGTCTTCCTCACGTTCGAGGACGGCACCTTGATCGGTTCGAAGGTCCGCCCGGGCGAGAAGGTGATCGATCAGGACGTCTTCGGTGCGACCCTCGACGTGATCCAGAACTTCATGCGCACATCGTTCCCGATCCTCCGGGGAAAATGGCTCAGCTCAATCAGCCACGGGAACTACACGCTTGTTCTGGAACGCGGCCGCCGAACGTATCTGACCGCCGTCCTGGACGGAGAGGAGACGGACCAGCTCCGCCGCCAGATGCGGGACGGGCTGCTCCGGTTCGAGGCGGAGAACCGGAACGTCCTCGCGAACTGGCAAGGCATCCCGGCGGAGGCGCAGGGGACCGAGGAGCTCCTCGGAATGTTCTTCATCGAGGAACCGCTCGTCGAGGCGTCCGGAATCTAGGCGTACACCTGGATCAGGCCGATCGGCGAGCCGACGACGAAGAGTTTCCGCGGCTTCGGCCGGAGGCGGACGATCTTCTGCCGCAGCTTGAGTTCCCGCTCACGGTATCGCGCCTTGATCTCGTCGATCGACGCGTACGTCTTCGAGAGGGCCTCTCCCTGATGCAGGACCTTCGCGAGGTACGTGACCGCGACCATCGCCGCGTACTCGTCGAAGGTCCAGTTGCTGTGGACCGTGCCGTTCTGGGAGTACACGTGCGAGGACCGCCGCATCTTGATCGGGATCCAGCCGCCCGCGATTCCGAGCTTCGTGTGCCTCACGACGACGTCGATCTCCGGGAGCGCCGTGAGGAGGGCCCGGCCCTCCTCCGTGAGGAACCACTCCTCCTCGTAGTCCAGGAGAAAGTGGGCGTTGAACCGCGGCTTGGCGGGGGATGGGAACGACTTCCGGAACGCGGCCTCCAGTTCATACCCGGCGTGGACGCCTTCGAGATGGATATCGACCGCATGCCTGCGTGCGAAGTGCCGGAACGGATCGATTCCCTTCATCATGATCTCCAGGAAGCGGCGCGTCTCGTCGGGACCGCGCTCGCGGTTGTACGACGTGTGCGTCAAGATCACGTTCGTTCGCGCGCCGACACTCGCAAGGGTGTGGACGAGGGCCAGGCAATAGAGGCCTGCGTCCGCCTCGACATCGTAGGCAACGGGCACGGACAGCGTGGACCGCGTACCGTCCGGGATGTCGTACATGACGAGGTCCCGCAGCCCCTTGAAGGCCGCGTCCGTGTCCACGCCAAGGCCGAGGGAATGGGAGAGGTTCTCCCATGCATCGGCGAAGGATGCTCGGATTGCTTCGGGCGTGGCGAGCTGCAGCGCCCCTCCACTCCGGGCCGGGAGTGGCGTTTTTCCGTCGACGTAGTCCGCGGATTCCACGAGGCTCTGGAAGAGATCCTCCTGGAGGCGGTGTTCGACGGAGTCGGCGTCGATCGAATCAGGGGGTTCCAATCCTGGTTCTTCGGGGGGCGCCGCAGGCCGCGTCCGTACCGTTTCCTCCGCTGTCATGGTACGCCCTCTCCCACCATTCCCAGAAGTGATTATCAGATATTTAGATGCTACGAGTGCTACCATAAGATACCGAATGCTAGATTCGGTAGAAAGCGTGAAATAGGGCAAACGACTTGTCGGACGCGTGCCGGATCGGTCCTCGCGTCCGCCGCCGAAGGTACAGTTCAACATCCGCGTCGAGACGGAGATCCTCCAGCGGTTCCGGGACTACTGCCGGAGGAACGGCCTCGACCCGCAAGGACAGATCGTCCTCTTCATGAAACGGGTCCTCGAGACGGAGTTCGATTTTCAGGAGCGGCTGTGGTCCGCCCTCCAAGAAGAGACCCCTTGAAACCGGGGACGGGCACGTCAAACCGGCGGGCGAGCATCGCGAGTTCCCGGGATGAGATCGCCTCGGGTGCGACGGTCAGGGTAAAGCGGCACCCGTGCAGGCCCGCGATGTCGATCGCGTCCTTCACGAACGGGAGCCACGCCCTGGCGTCCACGTAGAGGGTGAGCTGCTCAAGCCCGACGAGGATGACGTCGGCACCGGGATGGCCGGTCGAATAGTTCGAGATGGCGCGCCTCGCCTCCGTGTCCAGGGCCTTCGGACGCACGCACGCGGTCCCGGACTCCGGATGCTCCGTGATCCAGACAAAGTCGAATCCTTCGCCGTACCGGAGGCGGGCCTTCGACGGATGCTCCGTGGTGAGGAGGAGGCCTCGTCGCGCGCCGACGAGCGGGAGCGCGAGGGGCGCGTCCTGCGCGGACACGGTCAGGAGCGCGTGGTCCCGCCCGCTCGACGCCGCCCGCGGCGGCGACTCCTGGACCTCGAGGACGCGGTCGACACAACCTCGGAGGACCGCGAACTGGTCCGGGGAGAAGGTCCCCTCGCCCGCGGCGAGGATCACGGTTCCCTTGACCGCGCTCGCGGCGTTCGCCACGCGCTTCACGACCCGTGCGACCGCCTCGAAACCCGCGAGGGTCGCGAGGTAGTCGAGGTCATCCAAGAGGACCGCGGTCCCGGGGTTCTCCCTGAGGAACTTGAGGACCGTGTGGACCAACTCGAAATCGAGGCCACTCGGGCGCACCGTCCGGTCGCCGTTCGAGGTCGTCGTGATCCAGAGGATCGGCGTGCGCTCGAGCCCAAAACGTGCCGCGACCCGCGCCGGTTGCAGCCCGGTCACGCACAACCCGGGCGTGGCGGAGACGATGTCGCGGAACGCGCCCATCGCGGCGAGCCGGCCGTTCTCCTGGACGAGGTAGTTAAGGCCCCGCTCGAGGCGATGACGCGGCGCCCGCGCGGCATGGCGTTCCGTCACGGCCTCAATCACGAGGTACCGATACCGGACGATGGCGACCGCGATGAAGATGGACCACAGGAGGGTGTACAGGCTCCCGAGGCCGAGTCGGGTGTCGGTCCGGGCGATCAGCGGCCAGAAGATCTCCGTGGCCGCGCCGAGGAACGAGGCGATCAGGAGGCCGGTCAGGACCGTGCCTTGCATCCGACCGAGCTCTGTGTGGCGGGCGTGGAGCCACGCGCGGACGAAGACGAGCTGTCCGCCGTAGAACCAGATTGAGTAGAGGACCGCGAGCTCCGCATACGCCGGGCCGACCTGCGCGCTCGGCCCGAGGAGGCTCGTGGACACCCCGCGGATCACGAGGCCCGTCGCCAGGATCAGATACGCCCACGCGATGAACGGAGCGTAGATCAAGGGGAGGGCCCACGGCCGACGGAGCCACGGGCTCGCTTCCGGGTAGCTCAGGCCGAGGTGGAGCAGGGCGGCGGGGATCAGCGTGATCCCGAGCCAAACGATCTGTGCGAATGGCAGGATCGTCTCGGCGGGCGTGTCAGGGGCGAACGACCGTTCGACCGCCTCCGCGGCGTCCCACGCGACGAAGGCGAGCATGAGGACGAGGAATGCTCGGTTCGCCTTCCCGCGCGGGTTCAGGCCGAAGACGTAGGCCCCGAGGAATCCGCTCACGACGAGGGCGAGGAGGGAGAAGCCGGTCCCGAGCGTGATGACGAACGTCGCGGAAGCCGCGGTCATTCGGACACGATCTCGAAGGCCCCGTTCTCGACGAGGAGCGGGAAGTAGTCCAGGTCGTGCTCCACGCCCCGCATCTTCACGACACCGATGTAGCGCCGCACGGAGGTGCTCATGCCCACGTCGACCTCGCGAAGGCGCAGGTGGATGATCGTGTCCGCGAGGAACTCCTCGACGCCGTAGTGGGCGAACCGCACGCTGTCGCGGGGCATCTCCGACACGAGGAACGTCGTCGCGTTCAGGTCGCGAAGCTCCTCGAAGAACTGGAAGATCTCGTTCCGCGGGCTCTCGAACGGCGCGAGCGCGTACAGTGCGTCGAGGCTGTCGAGGGCGACGAGGTCGCAGCCCATCTCTTCCTTGTAGCGCGCGAGCTGTCGCCGCAACCCGAGGAGCCACCGGGGCTGCTCCCGGACCTCCTCGATCTCCCGCCGCAACGCGCGCACGTCGATGATGTGGACGCCCTTCGCTTCCTGTACGTCCATCCCGAGGGAGGTCATCTGGTCCACGAGGGACGCGCGGCTCTGCTCCATGGAGAGGTACAGGCCCGACGCCCCGCGGTCCCGGGCCTCGTGGTACAGGATGCGGTACACGAAGGAGGACTTCAGGGACCCGGGCGGACCGGCGACGAGCGCGATGTGACCCTTCGGGATCCCGCCGCTCAGACGGTCATCGAGTCCCACGACATACGTGGGGATGCGATCCTCGAGGGTGACCTCGTTCAGTGGAACCCCTCCCAGCCCCGGTCTGGCGGTTGTCCGGACAAGGGTGGGTGCGAATAAAACCCTATCGAGCAGCCTCCCGGAAGTTGGCTGTGGGCAGACAGTTGCAGAGCCTGGTGATTCCGCAAGCCGGCGCGCGGAACGAGCTGACGCGCCGTCCACGCGTGACGGGTGCCGGGCCGTCTGCCGAGGATATGACCGAAAACGCCAGGGAACGGGCGTCCGCGCTCTACTTGTACCGTACGGGCTGGCTGCACACGCAAAGGGCCGTGTCGCATGTTCCAAAGGCTGCACATGCCACGACGATTCAGACCTGGAGATGCGGCCTATCTAGCCGGCCTCATCGATGGGGATGGCTGCATCGGAATATGGAGGCGCAAGACAGTCCGCACAAGGTCCGGGTTCACCTACTACGCGGAGGTGGACATATCCAGCGTCCATCCCCGGTTCCTCCGGTCCATTCGAGACCTCATCGGCGTGGGAACGTGGATCCGCAAGAACAGGGGCTTCAAGTCCCATCGACCTCTCTATCATTTGAAAGTGGGTCCGAATACCTTACGATGGCTTCTTCCATTGGTGATCCCTCACCTTAGATTGAAACGCCCTCAGGCGGAAGTGGTGCTCAAGCACCTGCAGACCATGTTGAAAGGCCGACATGGGCAATCTCCATGGTCTGAGAAGTGTTACCGAATGACGAGGAAGCTGAACCAACGGGGCAGGGGACGTTTGCATGCCTGGTACCGTAGTTATAGGCGCCCAATTCGGGGACGAAGGCAAAGGAAAAATCATTGACTTCCTCGCGGACCGCGCGGACGTCGTCGTGCGATTCCAGGGTGGAGCGAATGCGGGCCACACGGTCCAGGTCGGAGAGGACCTCTACGCCTTCCACCTCCTCCCGTCCGGCGTCTTGAGGCATCGCACGATGAACGTGATCGGCAACGGGGTCGTGATCGAGCCCGCGCAACTCCTGAAGGAAATCGACGAGACCCGCGCGCGCGGACATCCCGTGACGAACCTGCGGGTCAGCGATCGCGCCCACGTCGTGATGCCGTACCACAAGATCCTCGACGGGCTCGAGGAAAAGCTGAAGGGAAACCTCGGCGCGGGCACGACGTTGCGCGGCATCGGGCCGTCCTTCGAGGATAAGGTCGGCCGGTTCGGGATCCGGATGTGCGACCTCGTCGATCCCGCCGTGCTACGAGCGAAGCTCGAGAAGATCGTCCCGATCAAGCAGCGGCTCATCGAGGCCTACGGAGGCGCGGACCGGCTCGATGTCGACTCGATCGACCGTCAGCACGCGGCCTACGGCGAGCGACTCGCGCCCTTCGTGGCGGACACGTCGGCATGGCTCGACGCCGCCCTGAAGCGCCGCAAGCGCGTCCTCTTCGAAGGCGCGCAGGGAACCCATCTCTGCATCGACCATGGCATCTATCCCTTCGGCACGTCGAGCAGCTGCGTGGCCGGCGCGGCATCCGTCGGCGCGGGGGTGGGACCCCAGCATCTCACGGACGTGGTCGGCGTCGTGAAGGCCTTCCTGTCCCGCGTCGGCGCGGGTCCCGTCCCGACGGAACTCGAGGGCGAGGTCGCGGACCACCTGCGGGAACGCGGCGGCGGGGAATACGGCACCACGACCCGGCGCCCGCGCCGGGTCGGCTGGCTCGACCTCGTCATGCTCCGCATGTCCGTCCGGGTGAACGGCCTCACGGGCCTCGCGGTCACGAAGCTCGACGTCCTCGGAGGACTCGACCGGATCCAGGTGTGCGTCGAGTACCGTCACGCGGGCGCCAAGGTGAAGGACTTCCCCGCGAGCATGCGCGTCCTGTCGGAGTGCGAGCCCGTCTATCGAGAATTCAAGGGCTGGCCGGCTCTCTCCGAGGACGAATGGATCCGGATCGCGAAGGGCGGGCGCCGCGCCCTCCCCGCGGCCGTGCGGGGCTACCTCACCTTCCTCGAGAAGCACCTCCGCGTGCCCGTCCGAATCATTTCGGTGGGCCGTTCGAGGGCGGCGACGGCGGGGCGCTGACGTCCGGTTGCGGGGTCCGCGCGGTTCCGCGCAAGCGGGCGCCGATGGAGAGGAGCGCTCCCGGGAGGAGGGCCGTCGCGATCATGACGAACATCGCGATCGCCAGGAGGTCCGGCGTGCCGCCGATCGACACGCCGTACTGCGCAATGATGAGAGAGATCTCCGCCCGGGGGATGAGGACGACGGCCAAGGGCAGGGCCGCCGCGATCCCCAGGCCCGCGCCCCGCCGAAGCACTGCGACCGCGGGCACGGCCTTCGCGAACACGGACGCGAGGACCAGGATCACCCCGAGCAGGATCACCCCGGGAATCGTCCCCGGGTTGATCAACAAGCCGATGGAAGCGAAGAACACGGCCATGAAGATCGCCGTGACGGGGGCGATGTGTCGCGTCACCCGCGCACCGTACTCCGTGCTCGCGACGATGCTGCCCGCGAAGAACGCCCCTACGAGGGGCGGCAGGCCGAGGACGGCGAAGGCGAACGAGATGAGGAGCGCGAAGGAGACCGCGACCATCACGATGCTGCTCGGCGAGAGGACTTCCGTCACCCGCAGGATTCGCGGCAGCGCGTGGGTGCTGATGAACACGAGGAGGCCCGCGAGGCCCAGGATCCCCAGGAGGCCGACGATGAGGAACGCCAAGGGGACGGGAGAGGGGCCCGCGATCCCGACCGCGACGGTCATCAGGGAGAGGGCGATGATGTCGTCGATCAAGATCGCCGCGGTGATCAGGCGGGCTCCTTTCCTCTCTCCGAGGCCGGAGTCCGCGAGGAACTTGAGGCCGAGGGCCGTGCTCGTCGAGGTCAGGATGAGGCCGATGAACACGGACTCGAGGACCGACAGGCCTGCAAGATATCCGAGTCCGAGGCCCACCGCGAAGGAGAAGGCGACCCCGAGGCCCGCCAAGACAAAGGGCCACGCCCCGAGCGCCCGGAAGCCGCGGATGTCGAAGGCGAGCCCGGAGGAGAACATGAGGAATACGGCACCGAGGAGCGCGAGGTCTTGGATGTCCGCGGGATCGACCACGTATCCCGGGGTGAAGGGGCCCAGCGCGATGCCGGCCACGAGCATCCCGACGACCCGCGGCATCCTCAGGTATCGGAACACCGCACCGCCCACTTCGGCGGCGATCAGGACGATTGCGAAGTCGAGGAGGAGAGCGGGTACCGCCACGCCACCGACATCGCCGCGAGACCCACAAAGCCCGGCGCGCCGAACGGCTCACCGGGGCGATGGATCCTCGACCGTACTCTCGACGGAGGCGAGGTGACCGAGCCGGCCCCTCAGCTCGCAGGCCTTGCATATCTCGTGGATCGTCGGCTCGCCGCAGCGGGCGCATGCGTTCAGCCGAGCCGGCGGGAACTTCTCCTGGAGGAGGGAACGCATCTGGTCGTACGAACTCAGGATCGCATGGCGCGTGCCCGGGCTCTCGTCCTCGAGGCGGCTCACGATCTCCCGGAACCGGCCACGCTGGGCGCGCTCCGCGTACGGACACGTCGCGTCGTGGAAGCGGATCCCCCGCAGGAAGGCGTACAGGTAGACCTCCTTCTCCGGGATCATCCGAAGGGGCTGGAGTCGAGGCACGAGTCCGGGCTGCCGGACGTCGTGGGGCCCGAGTCGCGCGAGCTTCTCCACGTCCGCGCGGGCGATGTTCATGAGGATCGACTGGGCCGTGTCGTCGAGGTTCAGGCCCGTGGCCACGTAGTCCGCGCCGGCATCGCGGGCCGCGCGATTCAACGCCTCCCGGCGGAACGGGCCGCAGTAGCTGCACGGGATCGCTTCCGGATCCACGGAGACGACCTCGTCCATCGCATGCCCGGCCGTGGCTTCGTACGCGATCACGCGGTGCTCGATGCCGAGCTCCCCGCAGAGATCGCGCGCGGCCGCGAGGCCTCCCGGCCGATAGGACGCGATCCCCTCGTCGACCGTGATCCCGACGAGCTCGATGTCCCGCCGTTCCCGGAGGAACCGCGAAAGGAGGAAGGCGGCCGTGCTCGAGTCCTTCCCTCCGCTCATCCCGATCGCGATGCGCGCCCCGCCGTGGAGGTCCACCTGCGCCCGCAGCTCGCGCTTCGCGCGGCGCTCGACGAAATCGAGGACGTGCTCGCGGCAGAGGTGCTCCCCGCTGTATCGGATCCACTCGATCGCGGGGGAACCGCATCGATCGCAATGCACGGCCTTCGAACGGGCTCGGGTATTAAGACCTCATGGGCTCGGAGGCGAGGGCGGAGCCGGCGGTGCGGGCGGGGCCGGAGGCGCGGCGGGCGCCATCGGAGGCATCGGAGGATACGGCACGGGAGGCGGCATCCATCCGGCCGGGCGGACGATCGCGTCATAGGCGACCGCGAAGAGGATCGTGAACAGCGGTGCGGTGATCCCGCTCGCAAGCGCCACGGCGACGTAGAGCACGACGATGTTTCCGGAGAAGCTCGCGGGGAACGTGATGAGCGCGCTGATCACGACGACCAAGAGGCCCGTCACGAGGATCGCGGCGAAGAGGGACCACCGGTGGCCCTTCGTGAGGGCCCAGCTCCGGGACAGGCTGTCGACCGCGCGCGCGTTCTCCATCATAATCGCGGGCGCGTACAGGCTCAGGGACACGAACACGAAGATCGCGACGACCCCTCCCACCACGAAGGCGAGCAGCAGGCCGCAAAGCAGCGCGAGGGCGCCCGAGGCGCCGATCCCACCCGCGCCCGCGAGGAGGGCCACGGGCAGGATCAGGAGGAGCGGGAGGAGGACGAGGGCGAAGATGATGAGGGTGACCAGGAGGTTCGCGCCGAGGACGCTCAGGAAGCGCTCGAGGCCTCGGCGCAGCGCCTGCTCGAGGGTCATCGGCTCGCGGCGGTAGCGTCGGACCGCGTACTCCGTCATCCCGCCGA
>Ga0209619_10001812_pt1 | contig 15578 bp, 17 predicted proteins | sample Rifsed16ft3_FD_184011 | JGI IMG/M metagenome (GOLD analysis project Ga0209619, IMG submission 184011) | Soil microbial communities from Rifle, Colorado, USA - sediment 16ft 3 (version 2) | ecosystem: Environmental > Terrestrial > Deep subsurface > Rock core/Sediment | place: Rifle, Colorado... | reverse complement strand
AACTCGGCCTGGAGCGCTACTGCTGCCGCCGCATGCTCCTCTCGAACGCGGACCTGATGGACGACGTGCTCCCGTTCGGGTAGCCTCGGTACGTTTTTATTCGGACCGCTCTTACGCGCAGCCCGCGGGTCCGTGGGGTAGCTTGGTATCCTACCAGCTTGGGGTGCTGGCGACTGGCGTTCAAATCGCCACGGACCCATTCCCGTCCGCTTGCGATATCGGCGGTCGAAACGTATTAGGCCGGCGACGGGCATGGGACCGCGGGAATGTCGATCGACGTGCTGCTCGGGGACGCCGCCAACCTCCCCGTGAGGGCTTGGAGGGTCGCCGAGGGGGAGTTGCGATTGCAGTTCGCCGAGTCCGCCGAGGACCGGACCCTGCGGTGCGATGGATGTGAGCGGCGCCACTGGATCGTGCAGTCCCACGTTCACGAAGGGCGCGGGGCTCTGGCGGTGAGGTGTCATGGGTGCGGGAGGGCGTCGGAGCTCTTCTTCGCGGAAGTCCCAGCGCCGTGGCGGTAGTCACCGCATCGCGTACCCACCGTCGACGACGAGCGTCTGCCCGGTCATATAGTCGCTGTCCGGCGAGCATAGGAAGACGGCCTTGGCGGCGATCTCCTCGGGTGCCCCCAGACGTTTCAACGCCGCCTCTGCAACGAGCCTCTCCCGCTCCTCCGGCGGAAGCGCGTCCATCGGCGCGGTCCCGATCGTCCCCGGTGCGATCGCGTTCACGTGAACGTTGTACGGGCCGAGATACTGCGCGAGGCCGCGGGTGAGCGCCAGCACGCCCGCCTTCGCGAGGAGATATGTGAACCCGGCGACGTCTCCGGTGATCGCCGGCGTCGAACCGACGAGGACGATCTTGCCAGACCGCTGCGCCTTGAAGAGGGGGACCGCGGCCTGGGTCACGAAGACCGCGCCGAGAAGGTCGACGTCGAGTGTGCGGCGGAACGCTTCCTCCGGCAGGGACTCGTACGGGGCGAACCACTCGTCCGTGCGAAACGGATGGCCCGCGTACACGACGAGGAAGTCGAGGCCGCCGAGCGCGGCGACGGTCTCCGCCACGAGCCGCTCCGCCTCCGCCTTGTCCGCGACGTCCGCCGCCAACGAGATCGCGCGACCGCCCGCCGCCTCGATGTCCGCCGCCACCGCCACCGCGGCGTCCCTCGAGCGAGCGTAGTGGACGACGACCTTCGCGCCTTCCCGGGCGAGCGCGCGGCACGTGACCGCGCCGGTGCCGCTGCTCCCCCCGACGACGAGCGCGACCTTGCCCGCGAGGCGCATGAGCCCGGCATCCCGCCGCCCCGCATAGCCCTAACTGATAAAGGGACCGCGAGGCTCAAGCGCCGTGACATGTATACACATGGCGGGGTGAGGATGAAAAGCGTATTTGTCGTGGATGGCCGCCACTCGGGCGCGATCCCGAGGGAGGTCCGCAACGTCTTGGACCTGATGGAATGGAAGCCCCTTCGACCCGGCGTCGCGTACGTGCTCGATTGGCGGGAGGGAATCCGCGGGCCCGTTCCGATCTGGGAGCGGATCGAACTGCTCATCCGGACCGCGAGGAGCGCAAGTCTTCCCCACCGGATCCTGACCGTACGGGACGGCGAGCGGATCCGGATCGGGACCTGGGGTTAGGCTTCCGAGAACTCCTCGCGAAGGTCCTCCGCGACGAGCTCGAGCAGGTCCGTGAACGAGGGCGCCTTGTGCTCGCGCATGCCGCCGCGGGACGTGTCCAAGCGCGCGACGAACGAGCGGCCGTCGCTGAGGAACTCGAGGGAACAGACCGTCTCTTCCTCGAACTCCTCCCGGGCGGGTCGCACCGCGGCGGCCACCTTCGGGGCCTTCACGACGGGGGCGGGCCGGGGCGTCCCTTTCGTCGAGACCTTGGGGCGAGGCGTCGCTTTCGGCGCTCGCCGCGCCTTCGGAGCGGGCTTCCTTGGGATCTTTCGAGTCCTGCGCGGTTTGCGCGCCACGCGCGGGGTATTCCCATGGGGGATTAAGGCTTTCCGCGGAGGGGCGAAGGTTCTTCCCGCCCGCGCCGCATCTGCGCGAGCGTGTGGGTGAAGTCGTTCCGGGAGCCGGGCAGGCTGAGTCCGCCGGAGGCCGACGCGATCTCCTCGCGGTGCGTTCGCCTGGAACCCGGGTCGCGCGTCGGGGAGCACGTCACCGCGGGCAAGGAGGAACTCCTGTTCGTCCTGGAGGGCGAGGCGACGCTCCGGATCGACGGGACCACCACGCGGGTCCCCGCGGGCCATGTGGCGTACGTGCCGCCGGAGACGCGACACGACGTGGTGAACGAGGGGGGTTCCCCCGTCCTCTACGTGTACGCGACCGCGAAACGGTCGGCAAAACCATAATGTGTCGGAGGCCGAATCGGCCCGACGGGCATGCGCAAGATCAAGAGCGGGGTGTACGGGCTCAACGCGCTCATGGACGGAGGCATCAACGAGCACACGACCACGGTCGTCGTCGGCTCGCCGGGCGCGGGCAAGACGACGTTCGCGACGCAGTACCTCCGGCGGGGGCTCGAGGCCGGCGAGGACGCGGTGTTCATCACCCTGGACGAGGCGCCCGAGGAGATCATCAAGAACGCCACGCTGATGGGATGGGAGGATGCGCAGTCGTACATCGACTCCGGGAACATGGTGTTCGTCGACGCCGGCGGGAAGCAGTTCTCGAACTTCATCCGCCGCGAGCTCGCGGAGTTCGTGCGGGACTGGGAGGGGCATGACGCCCGCATCGTGATCGACCCGCTCACGCCCGTGCTGTGGTCCGTGAAGGAGAAGTACGAGCAACGCGAGCTCGTGTCCTTCTTCCTGCGCCAGACGCGGAAGATCGGGACGGTTCTGTGCACGCTCGAGGAGCACGGGGTCGTGGGCGACCTGTCCGCGCCGGACCTCATCATCCCCATGTACCTGGCGGACAACGTGATCCACCTCCGGTACGCGAGCCACGGGCATCCCGAGGAGCGGGAGCTGAAGATCATCAAGTGCCGGAACTCGAAGCATTCCCGGTACTGGCATCCGTACGGGATCGTGAAGGGCGCGGGCTTGTTCGTGCGGCGGGTCGCGGAGGCCCCGCGGTCGAAGGCGGACCGCGCGAAGGTCGAGGCGGAGGTCAAGGCCGTCCTCGACCGTCTCGACCCGGAGACGCTGAATGCGAAGTCGCTCGCGAACCTCACGCGCACGGTGGGGTCGCTGGCCACGGAGGCCGCGGGGGAGGTCGATCCGCTCGAGGTCCTCGCCTTGGTCCTCGAGGAATACGGCCTGGGAGATTGACGTGGCGAAGCTGGGCGAGGCGCTGAGGGCCGCCGTCTCCGAGGACTCGTCCGTGGAGGAAGGCGTCGCGGCGTGGTCCGCCCTGATGAACTCGAACCGGCGGCGCGTGTTCGAGTACGTCGCCTGGCGCCCGTGCGCGACGACCGGGGAAGTCGCCCGGGCGCTCGAGGTGAGCGATCCGACGGCGGCGTGGCATCTGCGGAAGCTCGTGGAGGCCGGCTACGTGCAACCGATGCGCCAGGGTCGCCGGGTGGTGTTCCATGCGGCGTCTCTGGGGCTCGAGGCGACGGAGGCCGCGGGCCTGGCGGCGCTGAGCGAAGCCGATGCGGCGAGCATCCTCCAATTTGTGCTCGCGACTCCCGGTCTCACCGCGGCGGAGCTTGCGGCGAAGGTCACGCGAGCGACCGCGCAACGTCCGATCCGAGCGCTCCTCTCGGCGGGGCTCATCGTCCGCATCGTGGACGGCCGCTACCGGCGGTACTATCCCGGCTCCCTCGCATCCTCGATGGAACGGACTGCGCCGCGCCGCCTGCGCGACTTCCGTCGCCGCCTCGTCCGGCGTCTCGTGCACGACCGCCTCTCCCCGGAGGTCCGCGCGGCACCCGGGGAGACCGTGGAGATCGACCTGCGATTCGGAGAGGAGCGCGCGACGATGCGCCTCCCCGCCGGGAGCCTTCTCGCCGGGCGGATGGGGCAGGGAACGTTCATTTAGCGCGCGCCGGATGCGTCGGCCGCGGGGGTAGCCAAGCCCGGCCAACGGCGCGGGACTTAAGATCCCGTCCCGCAGGGGTTCGCAGGTTCGAATCCTGCCCCCCGCACTGCGGCCCTCGCTGATCCTAGAAGAGGTCGAGCCGGAGGGCGTTCGACGCCTCCGTGATCGCCCGGACGTCCGCCGGCGGGAGCGACCATCCCGCGGCACCCGCGTTCTCCTCGGCCTGGGCGGGGGACTTCGCGCCGGGGATGGGGACGAGGGTCCCGGGCTGCCGCATGAGCCAGTTCAGCGCGACCTGCGCGTGCGTCCTCCCGTGCCTCGCCCCCACGGTCTTCAGCGTCTCGACGAGCGTCCGGATCTCCGCGAGGTTCTCGTCGCGCAGCATCCGGCTCCCCTTCCGGATCTCGTCGCTCGGCTTGTGGTCGGCGTGGTACTTCCCGGTCACGATGCCCTTCTCGAGCGGGCTCCACGGGAGGACCGCGATTCCCTCCTTCGCGCAGTACGGGAGCACCTCGGCCTCCACGGTCCGATGGAGCAGGGAGTAATGGACCTGGTTCTCCACGATGTCCGTCCGGGAGAGCGCGGCCCTCGCCTCGGCGAGGTCGCGGACCGCGAAGTTGCTCACCCCGATGTGGCGGATCTTGCCCTGGCGGTGGAGCGTCTCTAGGGCCTTCATCGTCGCGCCCAGAGGGGCCTGGTCCCACGGGTCGGGCCAGTGGATCTGGTAGATGTCGATCTCCGAGATCCCCAGGCGTTTCAGGCTGGCGTCGCACGCGCGGGCCACGTACTCCTCGCGCAGATGGGCGCCCGCCACCTTCGTCGCGATCACGAGGTCGTCGCGCCCGAGTTCCCGGATCGCGCGCCCAATCACTTCCTCGCTGTGCCCCTGCCCGTAGACCTCGGAGGTGTCGATGAGGTTCACGCCGAGCTCGTGCGCGCGCCGCATCGCCGCCAGACAGTTGTCGTCCGTGACGTCGGCGCCCCACGCGGTGCCTCCCGCCTGCCACATCCCGAGGCCGATCGCGGACACCTTCGGGCCGCCTTTCCCAAGGATCACGTGCTGCATCCGACCGCCGCGGAACCGCAACGAGGGGCTCTAGAAAAGGGTCGCGGTCATGCGCGCGTCGTCGACTCGCCCGGATCCATCTCCAGCGTTGGCGGCGGCGCCGGCGGCAGGCGGAACCGGATGAACGGCTTCGCGAATCGATCGTGATACGTGTCGGAGCCGCCGATCGCGCGTCGGTACGCGGCGTCGAAGGCGGCCCAGTCCCCGGCGGTGATCGCCGCCAGGAGCGGGTCCATGAAGCCGCGCTCGAACTCCGCGATCCCGTCCGCGTACTTCGGTCGCACGACGGGAACGATCTTGCCGAGCTTCATCATCTCCGAGTGCATGTACGTCGCGAGCGGCCAGTTCCCCGCCTTCGCCGCGTAGTACATCGTCCAGAACCGCTGCGCGTACTCGACCATGAGGCGCGCCATCCCGGGCTGCATCTCGGCGAGCTGCTCGAGCGTCATCGATCCGTGTTTCGTCGGAATCGCGCGTTCGGCGGCCATGGATGCGAAAGAACGCGCACCCCTCTTAACCGCGACGGGGCGCGAGGCGTCGTGGCCCCGACGGGCGAAATCCTTAATACCGGTTCGACGGTCCCGGGACGGGGGCGACTGGATGAGCAACCTCGCGACGGAATTGGGACACCTGAAGAACGACGTCATGTATCCGGCGGACAGGAAGGCGGTCATAGCGGCATGCAACAACATGTCGGACTACCCGAAAGAGGATCGGGACTGGTTCGCGAAGACCCTTCCTGAGGGCAAGTACACCAATGCGGACGACGTCCTGCGCGCACTCCTTGCCAAGGTCTGAGGACGCGTCTCGGTGGGCCGCGCGGCGGGCGTTCGCGCCCTCAACCCGTGCACGGGTGGGATCGCTCAATCGGAAAACCGCATAGGTTTATATTCGCCGCCCAGTATCTGCGCGTGAGGACTCGATGCTGAAGCCTCTGTCCCTGCTCAACCAGAGCATCAACAGCAACGTCATGGTCGAGCTGAAGGGAGGCCGCGGGTACCGCGGGGTCCTCGAGGGGTTCGATCCCCACATGAACCTCGTCCTCAAGAACGCGGAGGAACTTCTGAACAGCGAGACCCAGCGCAAGGTCGACCTCGCGATCGTGCGCGGGGACAACGTCATCTACGTGTCGCCGTGAGGTGACCCGTGTCGAAAGGCACCGCCGCCCTCGGGAAGAAAGGCGTCAAGAAGACCCACATCCGGTGCCGTCGCTGCGGGCGCCATTCGTACAACGTGCGGGACCGGCGGTGCGCCTCATGCGGGTTCGGCGCCACGGCCCGGCGGCGCGACTTTCGGTGGGCGAAGGAGCATTGACCATGGCGGCCGACCTGGCGGACGGGTTGGGCGCCGTGAAACCCACGGAGAAGTGCGGGATCATCGGGATCCAGGGGAAGGAGCCGGTCGCCCCGAACCTGTACTTCGGGCTCCGCATCCTGCAGCACCGCGGACAGGAGAGCGCGGGGATCGCCGTCTACGACGGGGAGATTCGGGCGCGCCGCGGGATGGGGCTCGTACACGAGGTGTTCACGAAGGACGACCTCGACGCGCTCACGGGGACGGCGGGGATCGGGCACGTCCGGTACTCGACGACGGGCACATCCGTCGTGGAGAACGCGCAGCCGATCACGTGCCAGACGAGCATCGGAGACATCGCCCTCGCCCACAACGGCGACATCGTGAACGCGATGGAACTCAAGGAGGGGCTCCAGAAGAAGGGGTGGGCGTTCATGTCCTCCTCGGACAGCGAGGTGATCGTGCGCCTCCTCGCGAACGAGATCGCGCAGACCGGGGACGTGGACCGCGCGCTCCGCGAGTTCACGAACGTTCTCGTGGGGGCCTACTCCCTCGTTCTCCTCATCAAGGACACCGTGTACGCGATCCGCGACCCCTTGGCCGTGCGGCCCCTGTGCATCGGCGAGATCGACGGCTCGTACGTCGTCGCCTCGGAGTCCGTCGTGTTCGACACCCTCAGCGGCAAGTTCCTCCGCGACCTGAAGCCGGGGGAGATCGTCCGGCTCCGCCCGGACGGGTTCGACTCGATGCGGATCGCGCATCCGGCCCACGCGGCGCACTGCATGTTCGAGTGGGTGTACTTCTCCCGACCGGACAGCGTCCTCGACGGGCGGCTCGTGTACGACGCCCGCGTGCGGATCGGGCAGCAGCTCGCGCGCGAGAATCCCGTGGATGCGGACATCGTCGTGCCCGTGCCGGAGAGCGGGCGGGCGCAGGCCCAGGGGTACTCCCGCGCGAGCGGGCTCCCCGTCGTGGAGGGACTGATCAAGAACCGGTACATCGAGCGCACGTTCATCATGCCGGAGCAGACGGACCGCGAGGTCTCCGTGCTCCTGAAGCTGAACCCGATCAAGTCCGCGGTGAAGGGGAAGCGGCTCGTGCTCGTCGACGACTCGATCGTCCGCGGGACGACGATCAAGAAGATCGTGGGGATCCTCCGAGACGCCGGCGCGAAGGAGGTCCACCTCCGCATCGGGTGCCCGCCGATCCGCGCACCGTGCTATCTCGGGATCGACATGAAGACGCGGGACCAGTTCATCGCAAACGAGCGCACCGTAGAGGAGGTCGCGGACTTCATCGGGGCGGACAGCCTCGGGTACCTGAGCATGAGGGGCCTCATCCGGGCGTTGCAGCACCCTCGCGAGGACCTTTGCCTCGGTTGCCTGACGGGGGAGTATCCCGTCGAGATCCCCGGGGAGAAGGTGCGTGGCGTCCGGCGGCTGGAGACGTTCGGCGAGGCGAAAAAGGCGAAGGCCGAGCGCGCCGCCGCCAAAGCTTAAATCGAGCCCGCCACTTCGCACGGTCCACGGGCCGGTAGATCAGTTGGAAGATCGCTACATTGGCATTGTAGAGGTCGTGGGTTCAAATCCCACCCGGTCCACTGCCTCTCGGTCTCGCAAGGCTTAGTCCCCGGGCGCTCCTCTCCTCTCGGGCTGGCTTTCCTGCCCGCAAGTGTGACCTGAGGATCCACTTAACGAGGGGCACCGATCCTAGCTCGGGGGGGAACTCCGTCGTGACTCTCCTCGGCGTCTCCTTCGCCGGGGTAAGAACGCGATCGCGACGGCCACTTCCGCGCCTGCTATGGCGGCCGCCAGGACAAGCATGCCAAGGGGGACCGCTTCCCGTTCAACTTCCGAGCGCAACAGCGCGAAAGTCGAGAGCACGCGCTCGAAGAGAGGATCGAGCAACGCAAAGCTGTCATCGTCCGTTGTGAGGAGAATCGCCCACCAGCGGTGACTCGACGCGTCAGCGACCACCGTGACCCGCTGAGTCAGATTCGAAGGACCATGGTCAACAACCGCGGCGACCGCGACGAGCCCCGGAATCTCTCGGGACTCCTCCGGCGAAGCGATGCGGGCGTCTGGGAACAGGTTTCGTAGAGTGGTAAGGTAGTTCTCTACACTCAGGACCACGTTTCCCTCGCTGTCTCGCGGGGGACTGCTTCCAGCCAACCAGTCGATGGTAATGTTCCCTCGAACCGCCGCCGTGGGTGGCGCGAGCAGCGCGACTTCGAGAACATCCTCACGGAACCTCGCATCTTGCAAGTCTCTGAGAACTGTCCACGTCTCGGGGGCACCGATTACAAAGCCACTGGGGTGCCGGACAGGGCGTAAAGCGAGATTCGGAGACACCCGAATCGTCGCGCATGAAGACCACATAGCGCCTTGGTCATCGACGATAGTGAGGAGGACCGTAAACACGCCCGGATTGGCGAAAGAGTGTCTCGCTGTCGGGCCCTCCGCTGTTGACCCATCCCCAAAGTCCCAATTGAAGTCGACTAGAACTCGGCCGCCGTTCTCTGAGCTCTCTGCGCTGAAATGGAATTCGTCTCCCAAGATCCCGAAGTCGGCCGAAAGGGTGATCTGCGGATGAGGCACGGAGAGCATCCCACGAACGACGTATGGGGTTGCGGAACCTCCATCGCGGCGATCGCCCCACGCGACGTAGAGATCGCCCCCGGGGCCTATGGACATTCGCGGGCCCTCTTTGGAGGACATCGTGGGGTCGCCGTCAAGGCGAATTGGGGGAGTGAAGTCTCGAGCTCCGCCCGTGGACCGGGAGTACATCACCCGAAAACCGGAAGTCTGGGTCGCGATGTCGCCGTCGAGCCAGACAGCATGGAGGTCGCCATCCGGGTCCACCTCCAAACGAATCGCTCTGGGCAACTCCGCGCCGAGCAGGGCCCCGAGACTGAACGGGGAATCGAAGGCGAAGCCGTTGTCGCGCAGGGTCGCGGCAAACACCCCGAAAGGAAATGCCAAGCTCTCAAACCCGACTACTACCGATCCATCAGGAAACACCCCAAGGTCGGGTAGGATCTCCATTATGGAGATTGCGTTTGGGCTGACCGACATCGGGATCGGCGGTCGAGCCTGGAATGTAACCAGAGAGTACAACACTGAGGAAACCTCCGAACCCGATCTGGTCCAGACAACGTGGGCCTCTCCTCCGTTAAGTTTCAAGCGCGGATGACCCTTCGATTCATTCGCACTGTCATCCACGAGCTGCTGAATCTCGGGGAGGAACGTTTCCATCGAGAGCCGAGCCACGAAGAGCCGATGGGCCGGCATGAACGTGTCAATCCAGACGATGAATGCTCCGAATTCGTCTGCATCGACGTCGAATTCCTCCGCCAAAGGCTCTTGAATGATGGTGAAAGGACCTCGCCAACTTCCATCGGGCAAGTGGACCGCGCCCCTGAGACCTTCACCAAGGGCACGCCAAACTACCAGAATGCGTCCATCGGGCAGGGCGGCGCCTTGAACGTCGCGGACGATTGTGTCAATCATTTCCCACGGGGGCAGAAGGGTCTGATAGTCCGATCGACCATCTGCTGAGACTGCATACGCCCATTGGCGGGAAATCCCATCCGCACCATAGCCGTGCCATGTTATCCACACATCCCCACAAGACGGGATGGGCTCGGGGGCAAACACCCCAATCGGCCCGAGTCCTTTGTCAATGGACGTTTCCACCCCGAAGGATACGACCGCTCCGGATACATGCGGGACTCCATTCAGGACAAAATTGGTCCCGAGAACTAGTGCAAGAGACCACACGAGGGCACCGACTCCTCCGTTCGCGCATCCGCCAAGCTTAGTCAGCATGGTTCGAGGCGCTCAAGCGCCACGCCCTGCACCGTTCATGAGCGAAACCTCTGACAATCAGGATGTGGGGCGCGAATGATGAAGCTTTCGGCGATCTTGGGTGGAGGGGCCCAAGAACCAGAAACTAGCGAGGACCCGACCGACTCGAAATCCAATCGAGGCCATCCTTCGCAATGCTACCCTCGCTCTGGTTCCCCGCCTCCCCTCCGTGCGACATCTCATGAGCTGCGATGACGTCCTCGACGGAGTTCCTCGCGATTTCCTTCCCGATCACCTCCAAGGGCAGGTCCTCGAGCCTTCGAAAGCGTACACACGACTTGCCCATGTCCAACCACTTCCCCGACGCCCTCCACTCCTTCACGAACAAGTCCAGAGTCCTCTTGTCGGCGTAGACGTTCATGATATACACCGCCATGTAGTTCTTCTGAGACGCCAGAGCCGCGATCCCCAATGGCTGCCCGTTGTACGTATTCGGGAACCTCTCGAGGGGGATCGCGTAGCCGATCATCCCGTACGCATCAGCTCGACGAATCCATTCGGGAGGTTCGCAAGGATGACCTTCCGAACGGCCTCGATTGCCCTTCTCCGCTCCGGGGGCAGGCTCTTCAGATAGGCGTCCACCGTTTTCGCCTTGTTCTGCACCACACCGTCACGCGCCTTCGGTCCTCATCGGGACCGCACAGCCCCCGGAAGCTCTTAAGGGCTCCCGCGAGGAGCCGCGCGTGGGCCACCCAAGCCATGGAATACCGCGCACGCTTCCCGGTCTCCAAGGGGAGTCGCATGTCTTCGCACACCAAGACGCCGGCGGCAATCTCGGACGACGTTTGTGAACACCTTGAACGTGCCGGCGGGCGGGAAAGGTGCGGCAGTCGAACTGGGGTAGGGCGGTCGTCTCCTCGAAGACAATCGGGTCCGACGGAGGCTCGCGGACCAGCCTGGAATCCCCGATGCTCCGAATCGCCAGGTTGGTCTGAACTCGCCGTCAAGTGGTCGGAGGGAAGTTCGTCGAGGATATCGGTATCGGCATGTTTTCCTTCCACCCGATACGGGCGCACACGTATATCGGTATCAGGGCGGACACCGCTGACCAGTATGGCGACCTAGTCCTGACGGACGGGAACTCCCGCACGTTCACGCTGCATCGAGACCGAAGACCCCTTGGAGTCCGTCGGCAAACCTTATCCGCCGGCATCTGTACGGACCGTCGATGGACCAGCACCCTACCTTCGAGCAGCTCGGCCTGGACCCGGTGCTCCTCCGCGCAGTTCACGGGCTGGGCTACGAGTCGCCGACGCCGATCCAGAGAGAAGGGATTCCTCCGATTCTCGCGGGGCGGGATGTCCTCGGGACCGCGCAGACAGGGTCGGGGAAGACCGCGGCCTTTCTCCTGCCGATCCTCCAGCGGCTTCACCGCCAGCCCGCGGGGCGGACCCGAGTGCTCGTCCTCACGCCGACGCGGGAGCTCGCCGCGCAGATCGAGGATGCGTTGCACGGTCTCGCACGGGGCGGCCGAGTCCGTGGGAAGGCTGTGTACGGTGGCGTCGGCATGGCACCTCAAGAGGACGCGCTCCGTCGCGGCGTCGACGTCGTGGTCGCCACGCCGGGACGCCTGCTCGACCACATGGGCCGCCGCAACGTGGACTTCCGCGGCCTCCAGGTCCTCGTGCTCGACGAGGCAGACCGCATGCTAGACATGGGCTTCCTGCCCGACGTGCGGCGGATCGTCGACACGCTCCCGCGAGAGAGGCAGACGCTCCTGTTCTCCGCGACGATGCCCCCCGAGGTCGAGGGACTCGCGCGGACCATCCAGCGGAATCCCGTCCGGATATCCGTCTCCCCGCCGCACCGGCCCCCCGCCGGAATTAGGCACGAGGCGTACCCCGTGCCGCAGCACCTGAAGACTTCCATGCTCGAGCGGCTCCTCGGGCGGGAGGACATGATGTCCGTGCTGGTGTTCGTCCGGACGAAGCGTCGCGCGGACCGCGTCGCGCGCCAGGTGGAGCAGTCCGGGTTCCCCGTCGCACGGATCCACGGGGACCGGAGCCAGAGTCAGCGGGAGGACGCGCTCCACGGATTCCGAGAGGGCCGCCACCAGATCCTCATCGCCACGGATGTCGCGGCGAGAGGCATCGACGTCCTCGGGATCACGCACGTGATCAATTACGATGTCTCCGCCGTGCCCACGGACTACGTGCACCGGGTGGGGCGGACCGCCAGAATGGAGGCCGAGGGCGAAGCGATCACGTTCGTTTCCCCTGAGGAGGAGAATGATTTCCGGGGCATCGAGCGAATCCTGGGACGGTCCATCCCAAGGATCACGCTTCCCGACTTCGACTACCGGGCACCCCCGCCGCCAAAGACGCGAGGCGGTGGAGGTCGGCCGGGCGGGCGTTTCGCCGGGCCTCGGAGGGGCGGCGGTCGTGGGCCTTCACGGCCGCACGGCCCGTTCCGGCGGGACCGACGCTGAGGCGAGAGGGGTTTCTGAGGGGACCAGCCTCATAGTGCGACAGCGTCCCGCGAGGGTCATGTGCTTGACCCGCCGGCGTGCTTGCATTCGCGTTTCTACGAGTCGCCCCAGGCCGGCGCGGCCCTACGTCTCCCGCCGAATCCCGGCCCGGTGCGCGAGCTTGATCTTGCGTTGCGTCTGATCCTTGAGCTGCGCACGAATGCGGCGGACGAGGGGCTTGCCGCCCTCCTTGTCGAATAGGGTCGTCCACTCCACGATGTACCCTGCTTCGATCGCCCCTTCGAAGACGGACAGCCCTCCTTCCGTGCGGACGACGACGGTCGTGAACCCGGGATCGGACCCGACGGCGCCAACGGAGAGGTCTGCGAACCAGTTCGTGAAGTCCATGCAACGAAGGCAGTTCGGTCCGGCGAGGAGCGACGCCGTGTCGAGGTCGACGTGCCGCGTCCCTCCGTCCTTCATCGTGACGACGAGCTCCTCGCCCAGGTGGACCTTTTCGATTTCGCCCACGCGCAGGCCCGTTGCCTCCTCGAACCGCTGCCACTCCCTTTTGTTCAACGGGAGCGCTTCGTAGCAGAACAGGCCGAGCACCGTCGTGACGCGCGGTGCAGGAGCGACCCCGGTCTGTTGAAGCCTTCGGAGCGCATAGGCCTGACAGGGGCTGGCGACGATCGCCAACCGTTCCCGGCTGTCGGGATCTTCCTTGTGGAGGCTGCGCAGGAACGCAATCAGGTCAAGGTTCGTGATCACGCCGAGTCCCGTCGCCAGCGATGCGCCGCGCGACGCACGAGTGCCGCTTGCCGCAAGCACCTCGTCGCGCGTCCGCGCGACGAACAGGTTCGGCCCCACGAGCCCGTCGCCTCGCGATAGGATGGCCCCGTCGATTCGGCCCGTGTCGAGGAGGTACCACAACAGGGACGTGGCCACGCCCCCGTCCGCGGTCCGCGCCTTCACGACCGCACTCCGAGTCGCCGCGCTCGTAATCTTCCGGTCGTGCCCGATGTCACTCTTGTCCAGATCGTAGTCGTCCCTTAGATCATCCCACGCCCAAGGGACCTCGGGACACACGGCGTAGCACAGGCCGCACTCCGTGCACTCGTCCGCGCGGAATGTGAAGGCTCCGTGGTCGAGCTCCAGCGCGCCCGGTCCATCCGCCGCGCAGAGATCCACGCACGCCCGGCATTCGGAGCACCGACCTGTTCTGACAACTTCCGCTTCGAGTTCGCCGAATCCCTTCGTGGCGCTCTCCGGGGCTCGGGCGAAGTGCCCCTCCGGGCCCGCGGTCATCGCGTCGCCTCGGCGGCCTTGTTCCTCGTGACCCTCACGGTCTCCCTTGGAGAGAAGGGACAGTAGGGATTCAATCATCCCTTGGTATTCTGCGTAAGTATCCGCACAGATACGTACGAGGCCGGATTTTCTGGGGATCTCGCCAATATAACGGCGTGTTGTTCCACGTAGAGCATATGCCAAAGATTATCGAACACGTATCCGTACGCATCCCCGTGGATATCGAGCCCCGCAAAGTGCAGCGGCTCGGATACTCCAGCCTCGGGGTCTCCCTTCCGAAGGACTGGGCGAAGAGCAGCGGCGTGGAACCCGGAATGACGATCCTCCTGGTGAGGGAAGACGACGGAACCCTGCGGATCCGGACGGGCGCGACCGCGGCGCCGCCGGCCGCCGCCGAGGAGTGTGTTCTCGACGCGGACACGTGCACGCGGCCCGCCGCGCTCCGCCGCCTCTTGGTCGGATCGTACGTCGTCGGTCGGAACTCGATCCGCGTCAAGTCGCGCACGGGCCTGTCGGCTGAGCACATCCGGGAGATCCAGGAGGCGACGAAGTCCCTCACGGGACTGACGATCGTGAACCAGGGGGCGAAGTTCGTCCTCCTCGAGAATTTCGCGGAGCCCACGCGCTTTCCCATCGACGGGCTTTTGCGGCGGCTCCACTACCTCACGGCGCGGATGGGCCACCTGAGCCTTCAACCGCTCCGGGGCCGCGGCGGCCACGAGGTCGCGGAGGTCCACCGCCTGGAGGACGAGGCGGACCGCCTGTATTGGCTCGTGACGCGCCAGCTCCTCTTGGCGGCGCGCGACCGTGCCGTGGCGGCGAAGATCGGCGTGACCGAGCCGCGGCACCTCCTCGGGGATCGCGTGGCGGCGATCGTCCTCGAAACGGTGGCGGACCTGTGGGACGAGGTCGCCCGAGGGGCCGAGTCGCTCGTGCACGCCGGGTTCCGTCCTTCATCGGGGTTCGCGGAGACCGCCACGAAGCTCGACGAGTCCCTCTCCCGCCTCGGAGAGGCCACCATGACCGCGTTCTTCGCGACGAGTCTGTCGGACGCAAACGCGGCCCTCGATCTCGTACCCTCCGTCTCGGACCACGTCGACGCGCTCCGGGCGCAGGCGCCCTCCCAGAAGTGCGACCGTGGGCTCGACGCGTGCACGAGCTGCCTCCTCGTCAGCGAGGTCGTCCGCCCGATCGGTCAGGTCGTTCGCCAGTACGCGGCGGTCGCGCAGGTCACGATGAACCGGGCGCTTGAGCGAGAACCGCCGGCGTTTGGGCTTGGGTGATCCGTCCAGGATCCCGACAATCCTCTTCCGCGGTCTCCGCGTCCGCGGACCTCCATACGGGTGCCGTGGGATCACAGGCCGAAGGCGCTGCCGACGAACCGGGCCTCCGTCGCCGGATCGAGCAGGTGGGGGCAGAACACGTTCGCCGGGTCGTACCCGGCCTTGAGGCGCCGGAGCATCTCGTGGCGACTCGGGGGGCCGTCGCGGAACAGCGCAAGCCCGAGGCCGTGCTCCCGTCGGTCCTCCGTCGTGAGCTCCGGGGCCAGCACCGCCTCGCGAAGGCGCTGGTTCAGGGCCCACGCCTCCTCGATCGCCGCGCGCTCGACCTTCGCTTGCGGGCGGTAGTGCACGACGACGCCCTCC
>Ga0209619_10001809_pt1 | contig 15581 bp, 22 predicted proteins | sample Rifsed16ft3_FD_184011 | JGI IMG/M metagenome (GOLD analysis project Ga0209619, IMG submission 184011) | Soil microbial communities from Rifle, Colorado, USA - sediment 16ft 3 (version 2) | ecosystem: Environmental > Terrestrial > Deep subsurface > Rock core/Sediment | place: Rifle, Colorado... | reverse complement strand
TTATTGAGCAAGTAACCTGAGCGCGGAGGCTGAATGGAATGCAAGGTGATCGTTATCCCGCCGCTTACCCACTTCATCCCGGCGGAGGTGGCTGACTATCTGGAGCGTAGCCCATCGACCGTTCAGACTTGGATGAATGCTGGCAAGCTGACTTGGGCTCGTAATGATCGCGGGCGCCGGATTATTCTGCGGACGGATCTCGTGATCTTCATCCGGAATTACCTGAGGTATGAGGTCACCGCTGATTCGAGCTGATCGTCCGGAAATAGGCATCCCGTTTGATCATCCATTCCTCAACCGCGTCGTCTAACACGGCTTTGATGCTTTTCACCTGGTCTCTATGATCCGCCAGGTAATGTTGGATCAAGCTGAATTTATCTTTATTGATCCGGTAGCTGTACTGCACTTCATTGCGGTCTTCATTACTGCTCATGCTTGGCTTTCTCCTTCCGCCTTTTGGATGGCAGATTTAAGGCCTGCAATAATATAATGGGTCGGGCAACCTCCAGCGCAATCCGGATAAGCGGTGGAATGGAATTGATCCATCTCGTTATATGCTTCTTTCGCCCATTCCAGCAGATCCTTTGAGGCGGCCATCATGCGAGCCCGTTTAATGTTCCGATCTCTTATTTCTTGCCAGTTATCCTTATCCACATTTCCTACTTCGCAACTGGCGATAATGCCGCCGTTGCACCAAATCGTTGTGGGACCACCAAGCCGTTCATCCCCAATGTGCCAGTTCTCTTCCCTGTTCATTTCATCTCCTTCGCCCATCCCTGAGTTATGCATTGAAGTTCTCGACCTTTTTTATTGCGGCAATCAGCCAATCTCTCTGTTCAGTTGAGAGATTGTGGAGCTTTAGAGCTTTAAGTATTCCCTTTGGGGCCTCGCCAAAATATTGCACTCTCCCCGCTCTCCATCTTTCAATTTGTTCCTTTTCAAAGACGCCTGTTTTTGGATCACCAACCAAGTCAATCCCGGAGATGAATTTTCCGATTGGGAACTGTTGGTTTGTGAGGCGCTGCATCAAAGGTAGATATTCAGCTGAGACCCGCCCATTTCCAAAATCTTTAAGTTGGTTTACTAAGGCGGCTACTATTTCGATTTTCTCTGAGATTTTCGCTCCATCCATTTCGTCTCTCCTTGTTGTGACCCGCTCTCACCGTCCGCTGGTCAGATGGGGTCGGGGTTATTCAGTGTATTCCTCGTCATTGTGGCAGGCGCATGAACATGGACCACCATCTATTTTTGTATCAAAAGATGTCCTGATCTCATAAAGATGATCGTCAACCCTGCGGTTGTAGCGCGCTTCCCAGCAATCATAGGCGTCAGTATATATACAAGCGCATTTGCTCATTTGGTGGCCTCTATGCAATATCGCTCTTGGTAAACCGCCTGAACCGCATCAGCGACCGTTCCGCCATTCTTGTATTGATGGTTCCAAATTTCAATGGCGCAAAAATGGCAGATGGGCTCAAGATGCATATCCATCTGCTTTGCATTGCCCTTGCAGATGTCGCACACCATGCCAGATGGATTTGTCGTGTAAAATTTCATCCATTTTGTCTTCATCTTCTCCCTCCAGTGCGCCCCCGAAAGAGGGGGCGGTTGATGGTTATTCGGCCTTGGCCTTGGCGATGGCAATCGGATCAGGCGAGTCCCCAAGGCCATGATGATAGAGCGCGGTATAAGCCGCTTCCAGGGCCTTGAGCAGCTCCCCCACAACCCCGCCTTCAAGCGCCTCCGTGGGGATGCCTTCACATGCGTTCCAGGCGGCGACAAGGCGGAGGGCATTCACAGCCCTGGTTTCAGGCGTATGATTTGTCCATTTTAAATCCGCTACAATAGCCCCATTAGAATCAAAAATTTGGTCTAGCGGGTTTGCGCCCTTTCCGACAAATACCTTTCCCGGCGTGTGCTGCGCTTTCTCTTTGGTTTGCATTTTCTTCTCCCTGGTTGATTGTTTGATCCCTTATCACTACCGACCCCGGAGGATCGGCAGGGGAAAGGATCAAGCCGTTACTTTTTTTTGGCGAGTACACCAGGCAAGGTGATCCACTCCTGAAGCGCCACAGCCGCATTCTCGTAACTCGTCATATTTAGTTGTGGGTTTTGGCGCGCGTTTAAGATTGTATTGCTCCAAAACTAATCCATCCTCATCGATTACGGTGACACCGAAATGGGGCTTTCGGTTACCGTGAGAGTCATAGAACCTATGCAGTATTCTTTTTCTCATCTTCCCCTCCGTGGTTGGTTGCCGTTCTGCTCAGGCGCATTACGATTGTTTGTAGTGCCAGTCCCGGATGATCTCAATCAGGTCCTCTTCCGTGTAGAGACCGTCCGCCAGCCGCGCTCTTTGTTGCTCCGTTCCCCACCGTCTCACCCATTCGACCCTGGTCTCGTATGCTTGGCTCTCCATCTCATCCCCCTTGTTAGTGTGATGCCAATACATAATGCAAGCATGGTGCCAATATGAATTGACTGTGTAGATTGCTCCTTTTGGCTATTTCAGATGTAAAGATTGCTTTACGTGTCAAGCTTTCCGTCATACTAAAATAGTAAGAATATAATAATATCAAGGGTTTATTTTCCGTCATCAGAAAAAACCCTGACAAATGTACCGGCAGTTTTAGGCTAAGGATCTATATGCGGTATCGAGAGAACCGGCACCCACAGCCTAATGTTGAAAATTAATCAAGAATATGGTAATAAGGGAGCATGGCAACAAAGGCGAAACCGAGGAAAGAGTTGACCGAGGAGCAGCTGCAGGTCTTGCGGGATCGCCTGGCGCTCGCCCGAGCCAAGAATCCCAATAACACACCCGCTCTCAGAACTGAGACGCCTCCAGCAGACACAGCCCCAAAGACGGCAGAAGAAGATAATAAAGGAGTGAAGCAATATTTCTCGGCCTATTTGGAAGGATACGAATCGATCCAAGATTTCAAGGCATTAAGGAGGAAGAATCCTGAGAGAGCGCTGGAGATTGCTATGGACAGGGCTTGGGGGCGACCTTCAGCAATAGATCCTACGGGTGCAAATAAGCGAGCCAATAAAGGTCTTGCAATCTTGATCCAAGTACTCTCCGGACAGAAGGATACACCACAACATGTTGTGCCTGAGCGGTATATACCAGAAGGGGATACAGCATCAGCAACAGAGATTATCGTTAAGAATCAAGAGGTTGAGTGATGTTGTTGATGGTATACCATGTTTACATAATGCAGGTTATCGGATGTTGGGATCGGAAAAGCCGATTCCCCTCTGGGTCCCATCTGGTCAGGGGGAGCCTCAGCTAGGCCATGCATGGACAGAGAGCGATTTTTCATCTTTCACAAAAGAGACTCCTTTTTCAGCAATGGGTCCCATCCGGTTAATTGACATGATTGTGATTCCCGCTACAATTTCGGTTATATTTCTGCCCGTTCTATAGACGGGAACAATCGGGTCTTTGAGGCCATTTCCCCTGATTGCAAAGGTGATCCGGTAGAACCGGAAGCTTTTTAAGGCTGAGATGATGTTTTGGAGGGTTTGGGGCACTCCAAGACCATCTTAAAATAGTGCTTTAAAGAGAAAGGCCCTCGCTTGTTTGAATGGCTACAGCGCTGATCAAAAGCGGAGAATATGATGAGCGAACTTCAAAACACGCCAGACAGCGAAAAATATATAGGCTCTGCTAACGAAAGGCAGATGTCGTGATGTTTGCGCTGGCTGTTAGTTGCAGGGAATGCAAGAAAATATATAAGCATGTGCCATCTGATAGCGACGGATGGATAGAGGTGGGGCTATGCGGGGAGTGCTTTCGCGTCGCAATGGAAATATTTAGGAGAACATGAGTTTGAGACTAACCGAAGAGCAAGCCCAAAAGTTAGGCATCGAGCCTGAGTGTAACTGTGGGCCGATTATCATGTATCCAGACGGACTCACCGAGAGCACCTGTGACCGGACCGACAATCAGCCGCATTATATTTTCTGTCCCCTCGGCCAATGGCTGGCGGCGAGACGGGCGCTGGGGGTGAAATAAATGGAGCCGACCTATCCAATGCTTGAAGTCCAGCGGTTGCAAAAGCAGCTCGAAGCGGAGAGAAAGAAAACCAGCGAATTAAAAGCAGAGATCGAAAGGCTGAAGCATGTCAAGACAGCTTGAAATGGACAGATTACCCGAATCGTAACGCATGCGAGCGAGGTGCCTAAGTGAGCAAAATCAACTTTCTAAAATTAGAAGTATCTCAAGAGCAGGACCAAATCGGCATTAAAAATAAGGACCTGGATTTCACCGAGATTGACCTGGAGGTGTTTCGGCAGGCTCAAGCCGAATGGGACGCCTATATTCTAGGCATCAGGATGAAAGCATATATCGCTGGCCTTTGCGAGCGTTGCGGTCACGGTGATTCTGTGGGTCATAGATGCGAATGGCCTCCGAAGTTTTTAGGGACAGCAGTAGCTTAAGTTTAATTGACATTCCTCCACCTCATGGCATGATATCCGGCCATGAGCCTTTCTGCTAAAGAAGCGCGCGAGATCGGGATCATTTCCCGCGCGATCAACGACCCTGAAATAAATCCTTATTTAAAGCGACGGTGGGACCCGAAGCAGATCGAGGAGCGGGCGCGAGATTTTTCGCCCGAAGTCCTGGAGCTGTGGCTGAATTCCATCATGCACCTTCAGCGCTACGCCTGGCGGCTGCACGCCGCCTCGTGTGAGGACAAAGCCTGCCCGGGATGTCCTGGCTACTCCGTCCGGATGTATTTCCATAAAAAGCAGGCCGAGTATATCGCTTCCGACGCGAACGAGGCCTGGGTCATTACCGGAAACCGGTGGGGCAAGACCGATAGCCTTGTCTTCATCGGTGTCTGCCGGCTCTTGGGTTACAACCCCCTTACGAACGAACTCTATCCGCTTCCCCAGCATATCTGGCTGGTCGGACTTTCCTTTCCGATGGTCCGCGACATCCTGGTCCCCAAATTCAAAAAGCAGATGCCCGAACTGGGCCTGAAATGGTCCGGGGACGACGTTCCTCCCTGGGAATTCTCTAAAACAGATCTGATTGCGACCATTTTCAACGGGTCTACCTGCGGGTTCAAATCGGCCGACGCCGGGATCGAAAAGTTCAGGGGCGCCGGAAAAGATCTCATCGGCTTCGATGAGGAGCCCCCCAAAGAGGTCTATTCCGAAGCCTCGATCCGTGTTGAGGCGGGGAAGGATCTTACCATCCGCGGGGCAATGACCCCGGACCCATTTAAGGGACTCACCTGGACCTATCACGAGATTCTTCAAAATACAGAGCGGCTGGCTGATCCCTCCGACCTTCGGATCTGGGGCGGGTCGATCCATGACAACCCAGGCATTACCGAAAGGGTGAAAAAGCGCCTTTCATCCAAGCTGGAGGAGTGGGAGAAGGAGGTCCGCTTTGAAGGGCATTATATTTCCGGGCTCGGTCGCTGCGCGTTCGACGCGGAGGGCCTAAGAAAACTTCGGGAGTCGGCAACGCCCGCCGTGAACAGACGCTCTGTGCTCGGAGGGGAGATTCTCATTTGGGAGCCGCCGCTTCCGTCCGCCGGATACATTATCAGTTGCGACGCCGCTGAGGGATTGGAGCATGGGGACAACGGCGTTGTTCATGTTCTACGTCGGGACATCACTCCGAAGCTGGTCGCTTCCTACGCCGGGAAGATGGACCCGGACGAACTCGGAAGGCTCGCCCTTGGATTGGCGGATGAATACAACGAAGCATGGATCGTGATCGAGATGAACAATCACGGTTTCGCTGTGATGAGCGTCATCCGGCAAGCCAGCTATGCCAATATCTACACCGAGAAGAGCTTCGATAAGTGGGGGATGAAAGAGTCCAGAAAATGGGGCTGGTATACGAACTCGGTGAGCCGCCCGATCCTGGTTGATGAGATCGCCCGCTGCGTCCGGGATCAGAGCATTGAGGTCCCCGATATCGAGACGCTCTCGGAAATGGGAACCTTCATTATCAACGCGAAGGGGAAAGCGGAAGCGCAAAGCGGTTGCAAGGATGATCGGGTGATCGCGCTGGGGTTGGGATTGCAGGGGCATATCCGCTGCTCCATTCATGAGCCAACGAAGAAAAAACAAGAGCTGGTTGATCTTCCTCAGGTCGATCAGCTCGCTTGGATGGGTATGTGATGGCGGCGAATCCTCAAGGACTGGACGCGGGGCAGATTCCGAAAGAGCGGCTGGAGAAGTTCCGCTTTTTCTTCGAGCAGGCACGAAAAACCTCCGAACTCTGGCGGATCGATGCGAAGGAAGATTATTCGTTCGTCGAAGGATACGGACAGTGGGAATCCAAGCAGAGAGAAGATCTCTTGCGTCAACACCGGCCCGCGCTGGTGATGAATTCAATCCTTCCCGTCGTCAACCTGATCTCCGGGCAGGAGCGGGCGAGCCGCCTTTCCATTACCTATAAGCCTCGCGGACTGGACGATGACCGATTCGCCCAGATCGCCAACATGGCGTACCGCTACGCCGCGGACGCGGGGGAGGTGGTTTTCAACGTCTCCGATGCGTTCCAAGACATGGTGATTTGCGGCATGGGATGGCTCGGCTGCTTCATCGACTTCATGAACGAACAGGAGCCGATGGGAGAGCTGGCGGTTCGGCGCATCCATCCGTTGAGTATCTTCTGGGACGACAATGCAACCCGATACGACAAGCAAGACGCCAATTATATTATCTGGGCGAAGTGGGTCTCGGAAGACATTTTGCGGCTTCACTATCCATCGGCGATGGAAGGGGTTGGGAACGGGGAATGGCTGAATCTGCCGGCCGAGATGGTCGGGGAGAGAACGCTCGATCAGAACTGGCGCGATCGCAGAACCGGGAAGGTCCGGGTTTTGGAGTTCTGGTATAAGACTCCGAAGCAAGTGGTCTTTATGATTACCCCTTCCGGAGTCCAGCGGTTTAACTCTCAGAAAGAAGCCGAAACAAGCAGAGACATGTTGGCGAGAATCGCGGCGTCCTCGTTTGCTCCCGTTCCGGATATGGAATTGGTCGAGCGGGTGATCCGAGATACGCGTGTGGCGCATGTGACCTATTGGCGCGTGCTACGAGATATGCCATCCCCTTACCGCCACAATCTCTACCCCTTCATTCCGCTGACCGCCTATGACTTCGACGAAAAGGTGATGGGGGCGGTGCGGTCCCTGAAAGATCCGCAGCGGGAGAAAAATAAGCGCTGGTCCCAGATGTTGCACATGATCAATACGATGGCGAAGGGGGGATGGAAGATCCCGAAGCGGTCTATTTCCCAGGATCAGTTGAACACCTGGTCCACGGAGGCGGGAAAGCCCGGATTCTGGTTTGAGTATAACCCGATGGTGGGAGAGCCGAAAGAAATTCAGGGACAAAATATTCCGACTTCGTTCGTTCAGTTGATGCAGATCGCGGAGGATGAAATCCGGAAAACCTCCGGGGCGATCCAGGAGTTGTTGGGACTGGCGCGGGCGGGAGATCAGTCGGGAAAGGCAATCAATATTCTTCAGCAGTCGGGCGCGACGATTCTCGCTCCGCTATTCGATTCGCTGGTTCGTTCCCAGAAGCTTTTGGGGGGCCAGGCTATCCAGATGATCCAGCAGTTTTATTCTCCCGAGAAGTTAATTGACATTTTAGGAATCAATGGTATTACTCAACTTCAATTGACCCCGGAATCGGCAAGCGCGTTCCTGGAGCGGGCGATGAGTTCACGGTATGACGCCGTGGTGGACGTGACCCCGCTGATCGGTTCGGATAGGGATCGGCAGTTCAGTCAGGTGATCTCGCTTGTGGAGGTGTTATCCAAAGTCGGCATCCCTCCTCCGGCGCCCCTTCTGGCGCTTTTGGTGTCGGTGTCGGATTGGCCTGGAAAAGAGAGCCTGCTTGCTCAGATTAACCAAGCGGGAATGGCGCAGCAAGGCGCGCCGCCCCAATAAAAGAGGGGAATGATGGAACCAACGACAGTTGAAAAACCAGCAGCAACGACAGTGGACCCGGCTACCGCGGCAGCGGTTACCCTCGACCCGAAAAGGGTCGAAGCGCTGGAGCAGGTTAATCAAGATCTGGTCCGGCAGATGGGAGAGTTGAAATCGACCATCACAAAGACGGAAGAGACAAAGCAGCCGGGTCAGACGTGGGACAAGCTCTCGGACGATCAGCTCGAATATGTGAGCACGCATCCACTGGAGTACCCGCAACACGCGACCGCTGCGCTTCAGGAGATCCGCCGAAGGGACAAGGCCGCGATCCGATCCGAAATTCTTGCCGAGGTGGGCCAGGGCCAAATCATGGAGCAGAACAAGGAGGCGTTCGATCCGAGCACCCCGATCGGAAAAGAGGTCTCCAAGATTCTTGCCCGCAATCGAAATCAGAAAGACATCCTCTCCGACGTGATTGAGTTGGCGCAACATCGGATAGAGGGATCTTCAGGGAAAGAAAAGGGTAGAAAAGAGACGGTGGACGCGCTTCGAGCCGCGACCGCTCATGCGCCCGGCGCCGAGGCGGCCACAGTGATCCCTCCCCCTTCTTTTTTGGAAATGCCGAAGGATCAGTTCGAGAAGGAAGTGGAGAAGGTCAAAATGAAGGGATTCAAATAGAGGAGAATGACCCATGTTGACGACAACGGTTGAAATTCCATCAGCAATATCGGAGTTCTACAATAGAACTCTTCTGGAAAGGGCGCTTCCCTATATGAATCACGATCTCTTCGCCCAGATCCGCCCGCTTCCCCAAGGCAATTCAAAAACCGCCAAGTTCAGGCGATATGAAACGCTTGGAACGGCGACGACCCCTCTGACCGAAGGGATTCCTCCTTCCTCGGTCGATCCGACCAAAACGGATGTGACCGCGACGGTCAAGACCTACGGAGCCTTCATCGAATATTCGGATGACGTGGAGCTGACCAACCCCGATCCGCTCATTACCGAGTTCAATGAATTGCTCGGAGAGCAGTCTGGGGAGACCCTGGACATTCTCAGGCGAGATGTGCTGGTGACGGGGACCGGCGTGTCCTACGCGAACGGTTCAACCCGTGCCGGGCTTAATTCGGTTCTCTCCATCACCACGCTTCGCAGCGTGCTTCGGACCTTCGAGCGAAACAAGGTGAAATACATCACCCGCATCCTCTCCGGCTCTCCAAATGTGGGGTCGGATGCGGTTCCGATGTCGTTCGTGGCGATTATCCATCCGGACGTGGCGCTCGATGTGCGGCAGATCACCGGATTCGTCGGGATCGAGGATTACGGCCAGATGAGGCCGATTCATGAATCGGAGATCGGAGCGATCCCCTCGGTGAGAATTCGCTTCCTGCTCAACCCGAATGCCAAGAAATTTGCCGGGGCCGGGCAAGGCTCTTCCAGCCTGGTAAATACCTCGGGCGTGGCCGATGTCTATGCCACCCTGATCTTCGGGATGAACGCTTTCGGCATTGTCCCGCTTCGGGGCTCGGCGCTGACGACCCACCTGAAAGCGCGGGGATCAGGCGGAACCTCCGATCCTCTCGATCAGGTCGGAACGACCGGATGGAAGGCGAAGACGACCACGGTCATCCTCAACGACAATTTCATGCAACGTGTCGAGAGCTGCGCCACGGTGTAAAAAAAAGGAGAGTGAACAATGCCTGCTTCACAGGATGTAAGGGTATCGGGAGCGCTATTAAGTGCCTCCAGCCGGCTCACGGTCAACCTTGGGTTTAAGCCCGCGCATATTTGGGCGGTCAACAGATCGAACGTGGCCCGTCTTGACTGGAACGCCGGTATGCCGGATGATGCGATGGTCCGGGCTTCCGGGAACGCCAATCCCTCTTATCTGACTTCTTCCGGAATCAAGCTGGTGGATGACGGGACGAATCTTGGTTTCTCGATCGGACCGGATTCTCAGTTCATGGGGGTGGCCGGAAGCGAAATCTTCTACACGGCGATCCGCGGAAACGATCCGAAGTAATATGCAGAAAGCCAGTCGGTTCACGATGAAAGATGGAAAGCTGGAATATCTCGGCGAGGTCAAACGGCCTGCGAGCTTTTCGCCCGATCCTACAGTCGATCATATCATGAGCAATCTGCCCGATACCGATCAACAGCAGCGGGTGGAGACGGCCGGGATGGTGACGCTGCGGATTCCGTCCGATCCAAGCGACGAGCAGGGTCACCGGCCGCTGGACATCAATCTCAATGGAGAGAATTATTCTCTTCCGCGGGACGTGACAGCGAAAGTGCCGGTCGAGATTGCCGAGATCATCCTGAACGCGCAGAGGTCGGTTTCCGTTGTCCCGGCGACGCGCGGAGAAAAGGTGGTTTGCCAGGTGGACCCGGAATCGGGTCAATATCTCCCGGGCAAAGGGATGGTTGAGCAGGAAAACCGCCGGTTCAATGTCATCGTCGAAGATGTCGAAGGAGGATAAATGCCCCAAATCATCATCCATGAGCGCCAGGACCGGGAAGGCCCAGTGCAACTGACGGTGGGGCAGACCCATCGGGCGCTTGACAGAAACGTGAAGACCGCCGTTTCAGAAGCCGAGCTGGAAGCCCTTCAAAGATCCCACGAAGGAAACTATATCACCGTATTGCCGGAGTTAAACGATGGCGACGCTCATCGCCCCCAGCGGGCTCTCCCTGATTCAGGAGGGAATGAAGCGGGCGCTGGGGCGGACCGCAAGCTCCGGTGAGCAGGCCCGCGCACTTGACTACTGGCTCCCTGAGATCAAAAACGACATTTGGACGGACGACGGCGGCTCCCATCAGTTGCTTGCCTCGGACGCCCTTTTGCTTTTGACGGAAGGGACCCATCTTTACGACCTGGCATCTGATTTCGATACGCCAAAGTCGTTTTCTCTTCTTGACGGGGATGCTCGAGATACCGCGCAGGCGGGGACCTCGACCACGATTCGGCTGGTTTCGACCGATTCTTCGGAATCAGAGGGACGGGTCGGAAAAGAGATCGTTCTGCTTTCCGGGACCGGCGCCGGACAAAAACGCCAAATCACCGGCTTCGACACGACCACCAAAGACGCGACGGTGGACACCGCCTGGAGCACAATTCCAGATTCCACCACGGGATACCTGGTCGTCTCCGAATATATCCCGTTTCGCCTGATCGATCCAACCACGTTCGCCACAATCACCGACCGAACCCGCCGGGCCCGGCCCGAATCCGGGATGGCCTGGAACGCGCAACTGTATGTTCAGGGAGTTCCGGACAAGACCTATCCGCTTTGGTATCAATATTGGGTCAATATCTTAAAAGTGGACATGGCCGACACAAACGAGCGGCATCAAAACATGCTGGCGAATTGGAGGTCCTTGTTTACTGAGGGAATTTTCACGAAAACGCTTCAAAACGAGGATGACGCCCGTTATCCGCAAGCCTTCCAGGTCTATCACCAAATGCTCTCCAAAGTCACCCAACGCGCCCAAAGATCGGGCCGGGTGGAGCCCTCCGGATTTTAATTCTACTTTTCTACTTGACAAATTAGTAAAAAAGTAAGAATATTGGTAAAAAAGTAATATACCTCCCTGGAGTGACTTGATGAGACCGGCATTGAATGTAGAGCCTCTTAAAACACGGCTTTTAGAGAATTCAATGCCTATTTCAGAGTCCGGCTGCTGGATCTGGCTGGGAACAACCCGTAATGAAACAAAAAGAATAAAGTCCTATGGACAAATTAGGGTAGACCATAAGACAGTGCATGCTCACAGGCTATCCTATCAGGTTTTCAATGGCAAAATCCCACACCATCTTCAAGTGCTTCATAAATGCGATATTCCATCTTGTATAAATCCTAAACATCTCTTTCTTGGGACACAAAAAGATAATGTTTCTGATTGTATACAAAAAGGCAGATTTAAAGGATTCATCAAAAAAATGCATTGTGTCAAGGGGCATAAGTTATTTGGTGAAAACGTATACGTCCGCAAAGACGGAGCAAGGCAATGTGTCATTTGTAGACGGAATCGTTCTCGTGAATGGATGAAAAGTTATCGTCGGAGAAATAATGAAGCTATTGGCATTCGGTGATGATCCATCAGGTGCAACAGGATATAGCCGTCAGGCTAAAAATATATTAACACGTTTCCATAAACAGGGTTTTCAAATAGCAATGATCGGGATCAATCGGGTTGACGAATCAGCCCTCCGGCCGTTCGAGGATGACCGGATGCCATTTAAAGTCTTCCGGGCCGATATCGACCCGACCGATCCCTCCGGCCGAAATCTTCTGATGCGGGCCTTCGGGAGCATCGCTCCGGACGTTTTGTTCGTCATGGGAGATGTCTGGTCGTTCCGCGGCTGGTTCGCGCCGTGGCTCCAGGAGCAGCAATTTCGCATTCCCTTCAAGACGATCGGGTATTACTCCTGTGAATACCCCCTTAATCACGAAGACCTCGCCGTGCTCTCGGCGACCGATATCCCGGTCTGTCATTCCAAATGGGGCCTCAACTTTGAAAACGAGGCGGGATTCGATGAGATCAAGAAAAAAGTAGACCGGCTGATCTACATTCCCGATACGGTCGATTCCAAGACCTTCTTTTTTTCGTCCGAGGAGCAGCGGGAGACCGACCGGGCCTCCATCGGGATTATGCCGTCGCATTATGTGATCATGAACGTCAACCGGAACACGACCCGCAAGGACATCTCGGCGACCCTCTCGGCTTTCCGCCGGGTCAAAAAGGAGATCCCGGAGGCGAAGCTGTATTTGCACGCCGCGCCGCTGGATGAATGGGTGGAGGGGGAGCGAATCGACTTAAGGGCCCGCTGCGAGCTGGAAGGATTGCGCTGTGGCGACTCTTTCGAAAGGGCGGATGTGATTTTCCCGCGAGATTTCAACCCCCGACACGGCTACCCGGAAGACTTGCTTCGGCGGCTCTATGGCTGTGCTGACCTTTTCATCTCCACCTCTCTCTCGGAAGGTTTCGGGGTGACCCCCGTGGAAGCGCTCTTTTGCGGCCGCCCGATCCTGGTTCCGGGCCACACCGGTTTCTCCAATCTATGCGAGACGGTCGGGTTGACGCCGGTGCGCTACTATTCGGCGAAGGCGGAACGGGTTGCGCCCCATCCAGTCTATAAGACCGACGAAGACGACCTTGTGAACCGGATCATGGGGGCATTTGAAGCCAGAAACAAGCCGAGCTTCCGTGGAGACACCATGCTACAGGCGGCGCGCGCGGTGGAGGCGTTCGACGCGGACAAGGTATTCGATCGGTCCTGGATGCCGATCGTTCATCAGCTCCAAGCCTCCCGCCAGCCGATTCAAGCGGTGTTGTTTGTTCAGCGTGGCTCCGCGGGAGACGTGTTTCTTTCCACCTCGGTCCTTCCTGGTCTCCGGGCCCGGCATCCCGGCCTTCCGATCCACTACATGACCCAAGCGCAATACGCCAACATCGTTGAAGGGTTAGTAGACGAGATCATCCCCTGGCAACCGTCGCTCGCGCATGATTACGCCTTCTCGTACCTTCCGCATGAACATCGCATCTTCCGAGGGAATTGGGGGGCGGCCGACTCTCCTTTGGCAAAGCTTTACTCCGAAATTCTCAACCTTCCGTATCACCCGCCGCAGATCGCGATAGACCCGATTTCCGGGCTTCCTCCGGAGTATATCGTGGTTCACGGCACCGGAGGCCACCCCTACCGAAATTATTACAACTTCCACATGGCGCTCGACGGGTGCCGACTTCCGATTGTTCAGATCGGAGGAAAAGAGGACCAGATTCTTGGAAACGGAGATTTCACGTTTATTGACTTGCGCGGAAAGCTCTCCTACCGCCAAGCGGCCTATGTGATTTCAAAGGCAACGCTTTTTGTCGGGGTCGATTCTTACCCGATGCACGTCGCGGGGTCGTTTAATATTCCGATGGTCGTCACCTTCGGCTCTGGGGCCGCCCGCGTGACGGCGCCGATGACGAAGGGCGCAACCCGCTTTCTAGAGCCGGTCTATTCCAAGGTCTGCCCCATCGCCGGGCCATGCTACGGAAATTTCAACTGCCCCCGCCCTTGCGGCCCGATGCACTCGCCGGAGCTGGTGAGGCTGGCGATCAAAGACATTATGCCCGGCCTCTTCCCCGAGAAGAAGAAGACGATTGTCGATGTCAACAAAAGGCTGATGGAGCTTTTGAAGAAGCCGAGCCGGAAGGAGTCGAAGGTTGTCTAGCATCGCTTTAGCTATCAATACGAAGAACGAGGCCGAAAATCTCCGGGCGGTCTTTAACTGCTTTGAACCGGTTGTCTCCGAAATCGTCGTTGTCGATTGCGACTCTACGGACGGCACGCGGGATTTGGCGAAGAAATTGGGCGCGCGGGTCTATAACATCGGCCAGTGTCCGGGGTACGGCCCCATGCGGACCATTACCGCCCATCTTTGCAGGACCGATTGGGTGGTGATCATCGACGGCGACGAAAGAATGGACCCGCCGGATGTCACGAACCTACAGGTTTTGGCGAACGAGTTTCAGAACAGCGATATCGATGCGATTCTTCTTCCCCGGCAACACTATCAAAAATGGGACAGAAGTATTTGTGAAAACCCAGACCTTTCAGCATATGCCGATTGGCAATGCCGATTTGTGCGGGTGAATCCGAAAATTCACTGGATACGAAAGGTTCACGAGCAATTGCGCGGTATCAGGAAAGAGTATCGGGATCTACGCAATCCAGTGATTCGTCATTTCGGGTGGCTCAAGACACCGGAGCGCCTGAAAGAGATCGAGGAGCTTTGCAATCGGCTCTGGAAAGAGGATCAAGAGAACAAAGACACCTATCAGCTTGAGAATTTGATCGGGGCCGCCGCCGGCCCCAAATATTGGCAATCTGCCCCGGAGTTCCATGTCAATAAACCCGCTTGAGACATTTACCAGCACTGGCCGAAAATATCTGCATCAGCCGCAGATGATCGAGGGGATTCGCCGGGGCATTCCCAGCCCCGTTTCTCTCCAGGTGAGCCCGACGAATAAATGCCAGCTTCGTTGCGTCTTCTGTTCCGTAGACAAGCGAGACCTCTCCCTGGAATGGGAACCCGAGGACCTCAAGAGCATGATCTTGAAATTCCGCTCGCTTGGAATTAAAACGGTCGAATTCTCCGGCGGAGGCGATCCGACCGCGTACAAGCCACTCCCGCAGATCGTTGCTTATTGTAAAATCATCGGGCTTCAGATCGGCATGATCACCAACGGGGTGGCGCTGGATCGCCTCCCGCGTGAGACCTTGGAAGCCTTCTCCTGGATTCGGATCTCGATGGTAACGCTTGATTATCACGAATCGGTGAAGATCCCCCAGCCCTGGCCGGAGAATACCGTTCTCGGCATGTCCTACGTGGTCGGCCAGATCAACTATACCGGGACGGACCGGCCCTTTTCCCAGAGCGATTATGACGGCCTGAAGAAGGTTGCCGACTACGCGCGCCGGTACAATGCCAAATATGTCCGGGTGGTCCCGGAATGCTTGACCGGAAGCGAAGAGCTGATGGCGAAGATCCACGAGAAGTGGCGGCCGATCGTGGAAGAGATCGGGGAGCCGCTTTTTTTCCAGACCCACAAATGGCAGAAGCAGGCGAAGCATTGCTGGATGGACATGATCAAGCCGTGGGCGCACTCCGACGGCTA
>Ga0209619_10001808_pt1 | contig 15586 bp, 12 predicted proteins | sample Rifsed16ft3_FD_184011 | JGI IMG/M metagenome (GOLD analysis project Ga0209619, IMG submission 184011) | Soil microbial communities from Rifle, Colorado, USA - sediment 16ft 3 (version 2) | ecosystem: Environmental > Terrestrial > Deep subsurface > Rock core/Sediment | place: Rifle, Colorado... | reverse complement strand
AGAAGAATGAAAAACATCCACCTGCCCAATAAAGGTTTCAATAGGTGGGAAACGGAGAATGTTAAAAAGCAGGTCTGAAAGCGTGGGGGGAACCGGCAAAAATTTTTTTTCAACTCTGCCTCCAAATGGATCAACAAAAGCGTTGAGTACTGGCATTAATCGGGCCGAGCCACCAAAGAGTAGGTATTTATTTTCAACATCGAGCGTCACCAAAGCCTTGACCAATTCTTTGGTGTAAGCCGACACTCCGGTGTCGTAAACAATCTGGCTGATGTCAATCCCAATCTTCATATATTATTTGGTCTTTTGGTATCTCCATACTAACACACCATTGAAGTTTTTTTCCTCTGTTTTCTCAAAACCCAAATTTTCAATTTTCAGTTTAGCGTTATCTTTGGGGTCGGCAATATCCTGAACGTAGCGCATTAACCAGATCTGCTCCTCTTTACCATTAACTTCACCGTAGTAAGATGCCCGCTTCCCCACATAGTACACGTATGCCTCTTGTTGAGAGTTGGTTGGGAAAACAACTAGCGACTTTTTGCTTTGACTTTGCTCTTTTATGTAAGACACCAAGTCTCTCCAATTTTCCCGATGAAATCTCAAATTCAGGAGATAAGTTAAGGAAAAAGCCATGTTGGTAATTATCAACAAGACAAACAGCAGCGGAAAGACTTTTTTCTTGAGAGCCAGTAAACCCAAGGCTAAAAGCAGATAAAAAGCGGGGAGCACAAAAATCAATCTAAAGTAAGAAAAGACAGAAACCTTAAATCCCAGGAAAAAGGCTAGAACAATGGGAATAAGCAGCCAGAGCCAAAGAAAAACCGTTTTCGTAAAATATTTAATGGCTTTAACCATAAGAAAAAGATTGAGAATCCCCACAAGTAAGACAATACCGGCATAAATAATTTTATTTTCAAAGGAGATCCGGCCAACCATAAACTTTACAGGAATCAAAAGCAACTCTTTTAGGGAACTTCTTCCCAGAACCTGCCACCAAGCCGGAGAGCTGCTTTGCACCCCAAAACCGGCAGCTAGCTGGGTCATCAGTACCGGTGACCAAAAAGCGAAACCTGCTACTAAAGGTACCTGTGCAATCAAAAAGCCCCCCCACCATTTGCGAGTTTTTTTGGAAAAAATAGCATAAGCCCAAAAAAGAGGAATCATTAGAAGCGGTAGGTAATCCGAAAATCCCAAAGCCAGAAGTGAAATTGAAAACCCAAGCCAATTTTTCAGCGAAGCTTGCTTGAAGGTACCCAAAAAGAAATATGCCGACAAACAAACCAAAAACGTCTCCAGGGCATACATCCTCGCTTCTTGAGAATAATAGATATGAAGCGGAGCCACAGCCATTAGAATCGCTGCCGTTACGCCTAAATTTTGATTTAGGATTCTTTTCCCCAGCAAGTAAACAATCCAAATTGTCACCAAGCCAATCGAAACGGAGAGCAACCGCGTGGAAATCTCTGAAATCCCAAAGGGGATTGTCCAGATCTTGAGAAGCAGATAATAAAGTGGTGGATGAAAATCTGCCGGGGAAAATTTAGTCAAAATCTCCACTATGTTTAAATCTTTTACGACCAGAGCACTAGTAGCCTCATCCAGCCAAAAAGACTGGTTCAGAGAAATTATTCTTAAGATAGCCCCGAGCAGTAAGATGATGTAAATCATTTTGAAACTTTACCCTTCAAGCTAAATTCCAAAATCCCTAAGAATTGTCCAAGATCTGAAACTATTTTGAACACAAAAAATGCCGGCATTAAATGCATTACGGCTCCAATAATTCCCAATACTTTTGACACCGGCAAGGAAACTCTGAGTAAAGCAGCTAGATAACCCAAGAAACCCAATTTATATTTGCGCTTAGCCATCCATTTTGACTGTCGAAAAACTTCCCCTAGACTGTCCGGGTTCTTATGATAAAAAACTGCCCCTGGAGCATTCACCGCCTCTTTACCAAGCCGTTCGGAAAGTGAGTAGTCATCGGTATACCCACCTTTCTCGTTAAAACCACCGGCTTTTTTAAATTCACTGGCCAGGATGGCCCGGAAAACTTTCTGGGTATCGGGATAATTATCCGGATGCATTTTGGTTTCCGGTAGTCCCCTATTAATATTCCAACATCTGGCCCAAACATTGTCTTGATTACCCAGTCTCTCTTCTTTGCTAAAAGTACCTATCTCCCTTTTGGTTACAATTGGAGCAACTAGTTTTTCTACAAAGTCTTCTGCAAATGTCATATCTGCATCTACAAAAACCAAAATTTCTCCCATCGCGTGCTTGACACCTAAATTTCTAGCAGCACCCGCACCCCTATGGTCCTGATTAAGAATTTGAAGATCCAACTGGGCCGTCTCTTTAAAATCAGAGACGATCTCAATAGATTTATCTTTTGACCCATCATCAACAATGATGACTTCCAAGTCTGGGAATGATTGATTCGTCAGCGACTCCAGACAATCTTTAATTTCTTTTTCCTCGTTATATACCGGAATGATAACTGAGATTTTCATACTTCTTTATGCCATTATACTAAATATGGGTAACCTTAATATTCCCACACTTCAGATTGATAGCCACCCAGACTGTATTCGCCGATCTTTTTAAGTTCAGGTTTGGTTAGCCAAACCGCCGGAACTCTAGATTCGGAGACGGTTACTAAATATTCAGGCGGCGCTCCGTTCAATTCATCTGGATAGATCCAACCAAAACTGTTATCAATTGAACTTTTGATTGGCCTTTGACCATAAGTTGCAAAGAGATATCTAAACCCACTACCAACCTGACACATTCCCAATTCTCTTAACTCAAATGTTTTTGCGCCCACAATTTTCATTGTTTCAGTAATCAGCTTTTGTTTAACATCCAGACCGAAATCACCATTTGTAGTCATGACCGTACGTGCCCCAAGGATGCAAAAAAGTAAAACAAATACAAGACTCGTTCTCCCTTTTGGGTCAAAACTATTCAATAAAACGGCAATTACCATTAAAATAAATGGGAAAATCCCCAATAAATAATACTCAAAAACTTTTCCTGGAAAAAAAAGAAAACCTAAAATTTGAAAAACTAAAAAATAAATTAGTAGTCGTTTTTCCTTATTCTGCCAGCTTTTTTTCGAGAGAATAAAAAGCAATAGTGAAGCTAGAGTAAAAATAGACAAAAGTTGGATTGGGTTTGATCTGGTGGTGGTTTTCTCCACAACCCCCCAATACTCTTTTTCACTATCTGAAGTATCACCTAAAATATTACCCACCGAGGTGCAGCCCCAATTGATCTCATCGACATTATTTTGAAAGGGTGGCATGTACCACAGTCTCCCCAAAGATTGAAAAAATACTTGGCTATGGGCAGCCAGATAGCCTTTGCTACCATCTTGCTTCTTAGTCAAATTTTCCAAAACTCTGACTGGTGTAGATAAGTTACTCCAGTTGTGGTGATAATCAAAAACCAATAGCGGTGAGTAGACCGCCAAAAAAAGAGCTGCTGCGACTACCAGTGAAGTCCACTTTATTTTCCTTTGCCGAAGGCAAATTATAATAACTATAGGAAATAAAGAGACCAAAGCCAAATGGATATGAAAAATTAGAGCCAAACAAACCGAAAGTAAGTACAAAGCCCATTTTGATTTTCCTAATTTAATCAAGGAATAGAAAATAAGGACTGAAAGCAGGGGAACAGGAGTAACATTCCAATATTTCTGATCATAGTAGACTAGAAGCGGTAAGCAAGCGTAAAGTAGACTGGTTAGCAGTGCTTGCTTCTGCCCAAAAACATCTTTCACAACAAAAAAAATCACCCCGGTTGTGGCCACCCCAAGAAGGGCAGCTGTAAAACCAGTGATTAATGGATCTCCTTTTGAAACCAATAGAAGAATATATGTCAGGTATGTCCAAAGCGGACCCAAATAAAAGTTGACCGTGCTGCCAACCCCAATCCACAAAGGATGAAAATCCTTAATTAGACTTTGGGCTAAATAAGTCTGATATTCATCATCAATTCCGAAGTAAAAAACCTGTTTGAGCTGATAAAAACGCAGAAAAGCAGAGATTGTAATTACACCTAGAAAAACCAAGGACTCTCTTTTTATCATTATCTTTTTGACAAAAATAATTATCTTCTTAAGGCTCATATTTTTTCTGAAATCTTTAATTCTCATTTTTTTAGTTCTCATATACATAAGCCGTGAAGCCACCTTGGGTAAACGAAAAAACATAATCCTCACCGATCTCGTCTCCAGGCAATCTATCTTCGGTAATCAAAACTAGATAACGGGCAGGCTGTCTGACAATTTCGTCTTTATAAATCCAACCTAATCCTTCATCGGTAAAACTTTGATTGGGAGTATGACCGTAGACGCGAAAAAGAAAGCGCCAGCCCTCAAATCGATGACATAGACCACGGGCATCCAAATCAAAACTATTCACACCTAGGTAGTGGTCTACTTGTTCAATCAGTGTCTTTTTAGTTAATAGTCCATAGTCATCTTTGGCAGTTAAAACCGTTTTTGTTCCCAATATCCCGATCACTAAAAGCAATAAAACCAAAATTAATTTCTGTTTTTTCAAAATCTCGCTCACAACAATACCCAACACCATCAGGTAATAAGGGAAGAAACCCAATAAATAATATTCTAAAGGGATATTAGGTAAAAGAATGTAAAAAAAGGTGATCATAGCTATAAATAATGCCAATATTTTCTTATTATCATCTTGCCAGGTCAGCTTTCGACAGAAGAAAAATATCAGTGGTAAAATCCCAACCACTGATAATAAAATTTTTGGCCTAGTGGCTTGAGTGGTAATACCGGGAGTGTGCTGACTGGCTTTCGTGTAATCCAAGCTGCAATCATGTAAGACTTCATCAGAGACTGGGACTCCCGGATCAAGATAAAATAGTCGACTTATAGAGATCGATAATTGCTTAATATGTCTGATTGGTTCAAAGCGGGTGGGACGATCTTTAACTTGTCCGGCTACCCGAAAAGGTGTTGTAATGTTTTGACCCTTGGTAAAATAATCAAAGGCAATCATAGGTGAAAGCATCAGTAAAAAAGAGACCAAACCTAAGGAAATAATTGCCAGATTTAGCTTCTTCCGGTCTTGATATAGACAGTAAAGTAAAACAGCTCCTAGTGGAACTAAAGATAAATGGACATGAAAAGCAAACCCGTAAACTGCCGCAACCAAAACCCAGAGAATCTTTTTTCTCCTGGCCCAATAAACAGAAAAAAGAAGAATTACTGCAGTTAGGGAAGTTAAGGACGGATTCCAGAATTTCTTGTCAAAGAAGACCAGGATCGGAAGTATAGCGTACAGAAATGAAGATACTACTGCCACCCGCTGATTAAACATCTTCTTAGCAATGAAGTAGATTAATAAAGTGGTCACCACACCAATTCCGGGAGCAATGTATGCCAAGATCAAAGGGTCTCCATTAGACAAGAATAACCACCAGGCTCCAAAATAGATCCAGAAGGGGCCCAGATAAAAACCAGTGTCTGCAGAACTGACCCCTACCCACTCAATATGAAAATTTTTCACAATTGACCAGGCCAAGGACATCTGATGTTCCTCATCTCCCGAGAAAACAAAAAGCTCCTGGACTTTATAGAAACGTAAAAAGAAAGAGAGGAGAATAATTCCCAGTAAAACTAAATTATCTCTTCTTAACAGCTTAGCGGCTAATTTTTTCAAAGATTTCTTCATACCTTTTGGAAATCATATCCCAAGAAAACTTCTCCGCCTGTTTGCGAGGTATGTCACCCCATTTTATTTCAAGAGCTTTTTTAAGAGTTTGGGTATAATCATCAGTTTTTCTCGGATCCACAAGTAGCCCCGCATTACCAATAATCTCTCTACGTATAGAATCATTTGTTGCCACTACCGGTAAACCTGATGCCATAGCTTCAACTTGAACGATACCAAACGATTCCCAAGGAACTGTTGCATAAGTAAACAAATCCGCACCCCGATATACCGCTGGCATTTCTCTATATGGGAAAGAGAGAATCTTGTGACGTTCTGGCAATAACTCTTGGGCCATTATTCTTAATTCACTCTCTGTCTTATCGTTCTTCACAGAAGCACCAACAAGCACTAAAGAAGCATTTTTCATTTTTGAAACCGCTTTGATTACCAGATCAAGACGCTTCCAGAACACAAAAGCGGAGACACATAAAATTATAGGTTTCTGTAAATTAAAATTATAGGGCTTTACACTGTCATTAAATTTATTCAGATCTACTCCATTGGGGATTATTGCTGTCCTAACAAACGGGTTGAATCTTTTTGCCCATTTTTCTTGAAATTCGGTTAGTCCAACAAACATATCAGGGAAAGTAAGTAAATTAATTTTGTCATCCATGCCTGGACCAGATTGGCCTGCAATGACCAGTTTCTTTTTATGCCTAATCGTCCATAGCTTGCAAAGCAACGGTTGCCATTGCCCATTTGTTGGGAACACAATCTGGGTATTCCGATCCATTTGTTTTAAAGCCTTTTGTGTGAATTCACAGACTTTTCTCGCGTAATAATTGAAAAAGGGTATGTACGACCCACTTCTTGAATCAGAATTTATTTTTAATGAAATTGTTTTATATTTTGACTGGTCAATCCCTGGCCCATTTTGGTAAACGGTCACATCATGCCCCAAATTAGCCAATCTATTTGCCAACTCATGCACAAAAGTCTCCACACCTCTGTTTAAGGAGCCGCTGTAATAACTCAAAAATGCAATTTTCATAAATTATGCTTGTCTATTTCTTCTCCCAAAGAATAACCCCAGGAAAAGGCTCTGTCTTTTCAGTATAGTTGTCTTCCACCCATTTTGTAATCTTTTGAGGCTGGTATGAGGCCAGATCAAACCAATTACCGTCACGGGGTAGCTGCCAGTAAATATATTTAGGTTTTTCATTCTCCCAACGGTTTAGAATTTCCTCCTGCACACCCGGGATTTCCAGATACCAGCCAAAAATATCCGTCCAAGGCTTAGGGGGAATTCTCCCTGAGAGTGCATAAAGACTTGAGGGCAACCCTAAAAAAAAGACTCTCTCGTTGGGCGAGACTTGACTAGACACAATCCGTGCACGTTTCAAATCCCCGCTCCCCAAAAATCGAGCCTCTTTACCCCAATCTAACATTATCGCGTTTCTATGCACCAGGATGATCAAGGGAAGGTAAAAGATGGCCAAGATCAGGGGAAACGAACGAGACATCGACAACACTACCCCAGTCAAAATTGACAGGAAGGCTAGAGCTGTTTGCGAATGAAAGAAAGAAAAACGAGGATAAATCAACAGCAATGAGGCTGTGAGCAATATAAATAGTAGTTGCGTATGTCTTTCGGCCATCAAGTTCTTGCCCTTTTTAATAAGAATATAAATTATGGGGGCAAAAAGAAGGATGACGGTCATGAATTGTCTTTTAGTCAGAGCCATTTGAACATATCCAGGAAATTTACCCCAGAAAGTTAGTGGATAGATGAGGGTCCAATTTAAAAAATCCTTCTCCCATCCTTGGACAAGAAGAAAACCGCCTAAAGCCATCGCTAGCATAGCTGGAGAAACCCAGAACCAAATTATTTTCTTAAATTCTATTTTTTGAAGCATCAACCAAACAAAGGCCGCCCCTAAAAACAATACGGAGGTTTGTTTCACCAAGCAGGCGACAGCAAACCAAAAACCCACCCAAAAAATGTTTTTGATACTCAGTTGTTTTTGTATCAGATAGTAAGTACCTGCCAAGAGTGGTGTCACAATTGCCAGATCAAACCAAAGCATGTTGCCTTCCAAAAACGGTTGCAAAGAAACATAAAAAAGAAGTCCTAAAAAAGCGTAGCGGTTTCTCTGGGTAACCATCTTGATGATTTTAAAAATTAATAAATCTCCCATCAAAATTATGGCCCAAGTAGTCAATTGCACTACTAATAAATGGTAATCGAAAACCTTAAAAAGGAATGCTAAGACTAAAACTAATAAGGGTGGATAAGGATGAATAAAGTCTTTATAAAGAGAGAATCCTTGATTAAAAAGATAGGGATAGGAAAGTATCTCCGGCCAAACCGTAAAACGCAAGTTAGCCAAAAAAAAGAAATGCAAAAGAAGCAAAATTATAACCGCCAAAATAATCTTTTTCACCCATCCCCATTGTACTTCTTCAAGCTATTTTCTGCCAACTAGGCTCATAGCGTCCCCTTTATTAATCGCAGTTGATAATGCGTCTAAGGGCAAGTTAAAGAGATTGGTAAAAAAACGCTTTTTAAAGGTGAATAGAGACTCCCCTACCTCCCTAAATGGCTCGGCAAAGTCAAAAATTCCAGAGCGGGATTCAAAAAAAATGGTTTTTAAACCAATCTTTTTAAAAATTTTTTCTAGGCTTTCTCTTGTAAACTGATAATTATGTTCAAGAGGTAGTAAATATGGCCAATTCACCCCTAGAAGTTGGCTTTTCAGACTGTCAAAGTTGGGAACGTCAACTAGAACTAATCCACCTTTTTTTAAAACCCTTTTTATTTTACTCAAAACCAAAACTGGGTTTTCTAAGTGTTCTAGGGTGTGATTAATTACCACCAGGTCAAAAAAGTCAGAAGATAACTTGGCACTTTCAAAAATTGACTTGATTACTCTGACTCCTTTCCGCCTGGCAATATCTCCAGACCTTGAGGGCTCGATACCCCAAACGTCCCACCCTCGTTTTTTAAATATTTCTAGCATAGCTCCAGTTGAAGTACCAATCTCGAGAACAACACCTGGCTTCCTAAAATATTTATTTACAATATTAAAGCGCTTCAGAAAAATATTTCTAAACAAACTTTCGAATTTTTGATAATCTTCGTCACGGTGATATTGTTCATATTGAGGTTTTATTTTTCTCTCAGTTCTCACCAAACCACAGTGGCTACACTTAATCACGGTCCAATCTTTTTGCCGATAGATTGAAATAAACTTAGAAGACTGACATAAAACGCAATTTTCCATCTTAGTAACCAACTTGGGTAGGTAAAACCCTTCTTTTCAATTTTCTCAGGGGTGTTTCGATCAAAGATCTTAAATAAAAAGGCAATGTCATTGTTTGCCAAGGTGAAGGTATGATCATCGGCCGATCCCGGAAAAAAACCTCTGGATAATAATAATCTCGTGGAAACTCGATTCCGATTTCATGTTTTAATTTTTTAGCACGTTTCGGGACAGCTTGGTCAGCTTTCTTGCTCCCAGCACGTTCCAGAAAACTGGCATGCAGATAGGGCGCGGCCATAAATTTAACTTTTTTGGCATCTCTATCTTGAATCATTTTGTCATTCTCATCCACCCATCCCCAAGTCCCATGTGGTCCGGAGGACTTAAGGCCTGGGATACCTCGGTTTATGGCGCGGAGATTATAATGCCCTTTCCTCCCCGCTAGTTGATAAAGACCAGCCAACTCTTCCTGATAGTGATATATATCTCCCACCAGATTAAATGTGGGAACAACAACTGACTCAATATCAGATCCGACCTTAATTTCAGAAATAACTTTTTGAATCGAGTCTTCCCACCAAATTTCATCTCCATCAACCATTAAGAACCAATCTGTTTGAGTTGCCTCCAACATGGCTTGACGAATATCCTTGAACTCATTAATGCTCACTTCTTCCAAGAACCGAAGATCAACTTTGTTTGGATAGAGTTTTTTAATTTCTTTGAGAATAACTCTGGTTTCATCCACACTCCCAGTATCCCAAAGCAAAACAGAATCAACATAGTTAATAACACTCATGACCGCAAACCAAACGAACCGGGCTTCGTTTCTAACCAACACGTGGGCGGTCACAGTTTTCATACGTCTTTAATTATCCTCTTTTTTACGGGGTAAAAACCAGAGGAAGATAATACCTAAAATCAATATTGAGACAGTACTAGAATAAATACCCCACCTTACTTCTTTTTGTCCAGTAAATATTATTTCCGCCTCTTGCCAGCCTGGGTTCTTGTAAAAAATATTAACCGCAGAGTAAAGAGGAATCGATCTGCTTTCCAACGATCTCATAACCAGCTTCCATAGACTATTATAGCTATCTGAAAACACAATCCAATTGTCCTCGCCCAAATTCTCTAGCCTTAAAGTATTAGTGCTTGTTTTGACATATTCTACTCTTTGCCAATTTGTACTCTGGGCAATTTTAAAAACATCCTTGGTTTTAACAACAGAAAAATGGTTAATAAAGATATTAGCAAGGGCATCAGCCTTCACCCAATCTTCCTCAGGAACCAATGCCAAAGTGTTTATAACCACTAACCCGCTTTTATTTACTAGAGTTACAGTCCGTTTACCTTTCTTGAGATTGACTTTCTGGTCAAGCCAACCAAAAGTACCTGACTTTGGCAAATACGTTTTTTGCTGATCCTGAAAAATAAAGTCGATTCCTTGCGCTCCATTACTTTGCATGGTTCTAAACGCCAAAATGTAATTACCATCTTCGGGAATATCTAAGGTAAATGATATCTTTTCACCTGCTTGTGTCGAGAAAGAGAGGCCTTTATCATAATCAAAATCATTGTACTTCAAATCTCTCATTTCTAGTTGATACTTATAAAGCAGATAATCAGTTGGTTTATAATATGCCCACTCATTGGTATTAGCTGCCGCGGTACCTACAAAAAATTTCTGTAAAAATGAAAAAATTAGATCTTTCATTTCTTTATTATTAAAAACAACTACTGCCGACTTATTACCTGTTCCTTCCATAACTCGAGGGTCAAACTTCCCATCCTCATAAAAGACAAAGCCAACCTTCTGGAAATTGGAAACCTGATCGTAGATATCATCCGATCCCACTACCGTAACAATCTTATTTAAAGAATAGATATGTGGTAGCGTATCGGCCAGTGAGTAAGCCGGAACATCTACTTCCCAGTTCTCCTTTTTCAAAAGCGGATTTTGATCAATTCTATCTATTAAGCCATTCCAGTTTTGGGTCTCCTCATCACCTAAGGTGACTCTTCGTGGATCTCCAGAAAGAAAAAGATACTTGATTCCAAAAAGTTTGAACCATTCCAAGGAGCGGCTGTTATGCAAATAATTAAATTTGTCATAAGTTCCCCCATTTAACCGTGCCAAAGGACGTAAATTGACTAAGTCCCTGGCATCCAGGGCCGGGTGTTGATTGCTTACCAATGCTAAAGGATGTTTTTCTGGGAACCAGGCTGTCCGGAAGAATCCATCATCACCATTAATTTTTTCGGAGATACTCTGATAAGTTGCTCGCATATTTCTTTGAGAAAGGACAAAGTTCATCTTACCGGACATGCTTGGGTAAACTAGGAACATTAAATATGCAAAGACGGCAGTAATGATAACTGCAGACCATTTTCCTTTTTTAATCTTCTTAACAAAATGAATAATCATTTCTACAGTGTTACCAATTAAAATACCAGCTAGAAGAGTCATGGGCGTAAAAAACTTAGTAGAATCACGAAAAGCAAAGCCAAAGGGAATTCTATTAACTACAAAAGCATAGAAACCACCTAAAGGAGCTGCTTCACCTTTAGCCAAAAAAGCAAAAAATAAAAAAAGGGCCGTCAGCACCAGCACTTTTTTACTATTCTTTGTGAAAGTAGGAAGAAGGACAAGCAAAGGTAGTACTGCATAGTAAAAAGGCGGAAAAGCTGTTTGCCCAAAGATATTTTGGGGGTAATGAGGCTGAAAAATAAATAGAGAATTTAAAAATGAATTCTGATACAAACCAGAAACAGTCAGAGAAATATCTGTTGCACTTAGTTTGAACAAGGGCACCAGCCAGTAGGAAGAAAGAGGAATAAGACATACCGAAATAATTAGAAGATATTTCAAATTGGCGAGTTTTTCCCAATTCCTGCTTGCGACTGATTCTAAAATCAACCAAAGAGTAATGGTTACCATACAGATAGTGGAGATTCTGGGATCAAACATTGTTAAGAGAAAAGAAGCTACAAGCCCAACCCAAAAATTGATATAGCTCGGTTGATCTTTTAATTTAAGGAGGCAAAGCAATGTAATCGGAAAGAAACCATAAGCTAGGGCAACTCCCACCACTCCACCGTCAATCAGTAAAAGATAGTAGGTATTAAAGACATAAAAAATAGCAGCGAAGAACATCACTATTTTGGAAAATTTTAAGTATTTCGCCAGAAGTATTGGTCCTATTAAAGATAAACCAATCGAAGGAAGGTAAAATAGCAATTTGATCGTGTTATCATTGCCTAATTTCCCTATGTACCCCAGTGCTCCATATAACAGCATATAGAAAGAGAGCCATTGGAAACGATTCACGCCCCCAAAATTAATCCCTCTAGTAACCCAAGCGCTTGGCTCGGCAATTAGCTCTTTTAACCCTATGTTATAAAAAAACGGGGCGTCTCCCCAGGTCAAAGGGCCCAAAACAATTGGGTAAAAAACCACAGCCAAAGGTAATAAAATCAGAAGAAGCAGGAGAATGTTTGCAACCGTTATTTTGTTTCTCATCTCCTAAAAAATCCTGAAATAGCCACTCCTACTAAAAGAACATAAACATAACTAGCGACTCTGATTGCATAGCCTGGGTGATTGGCAACTAAAAGACCAGAAATCAGCAATATTCCTAAAAATGTTACAATGGCTGCAATTCTCGTCATTAAAAGCATCAAAGCGCATTATATACTAAAAATATATCGATGAAAAAGATCTGGCCATATTTAATTCTACTTGGTCTCACTGCTATTTTCCTTTCTCCGATTCTGATTGATTCTCGCCTGTTTTTGGCCAGAGACAACGACCTCAATGAATTTTTTTGGCCAATATATTATTACGTCAAAAATCAAATGATCTCGTATCACACATTCCCTCTCTGGAATAACATTTTTCTCTCAGGAACTCCTCTTCTACCAGATCCCCAATCACCGCTTTTTTACCTTCCTAACGTTCTTTTCCTTATTCTGCCTATCGGAGCATGTTTTATACTTTCTTCGTTCAGCCATATTTTTGCGGGTGTTATTGGGGCTTTCCTTTTGGGTAGAGAATTAAAACTAAAGACAATTCCCAGTCTTATTTTTGCCAGCCTTTACTTACTTACCTCACGTCTCCCTGCCTACATAGAAGCCGGACACTTTGGGCTGATTATGGCAAGTACCTGGATTCCGTACGTTTTTCTAGCCACTTCAAAGTTAATTAACCACCGTAACCAAAAGCTCTCCTCATCCATCCTTCTCGGCGTGTCACTGGCAGGTCTTTATTACACTCACACTGTGACCTTTGTCTGGGCCTGTGTCTTTGCATCACTAGTCTTTTTATTCTTCAGTCTAATTCTTCACGATGGCTTCGAACTCTTTCTTACGAAGAGTTCTGCCTTCTTTTTGGGAGCCCTTACTTGTTTTGGATTAATTGCCGTGACCTTCCTTCCCCAAATTGCTTGGTCCAAAGAAACAATTAGGTCAATTCTCTTGGTCAATATTCAGACCCACCCGACTTGGCAATCTCTCACTGAGGTTTTAACATCGATATTTACACCCTGGTACAAGGGGTTTGCACCATCAGCAACTATCGAAACGGAAAAGTGGTTACCTTTAGGTATTCTTATCCTTCCCCTCTTCTTAATGGGTTTTGCTAAACAAAAAAAGGTGGTAAAAATTGCTGTTATTTTTATATTGGCATTTTCATTTTTTTGGATTCTTAATAATATTTCCCCCGTCTTCGATTTTTTGACCTTAATTAATTGGTTTGTCTTAAGCAGGGTTGCCACCCGCCTTTGGTTTTTTACTGCTTTAATATTTAGCTTTTTAGCTTCACTTGGATTTCAAGAGCTTGTCTCAAAAAAGCGAATGAAATTGATTGGTATCACTCTCATTGTCCTTACTATATTTGAACTACTGCTATTATCCTGGACTAAAATTTCTCAGCCGATAGACACCCCACGTAATTTAGCCACTAAAAAAGTGATCGAATTTATTAAAAACGATCAGGGTCGATTCAGAGTTTTTTGCATTACGCGATGTATTTCTCAAAAAGACGCTGCTCTAAATGGCCTGGAATTAATTGAAGGCTATAGCACTCTGATACAAACTAACTATTATAAACAAGCTTGGCAATTTACAGGCGCGCATTGGAATTATTACACTTTGGCGATTCCTCCAATTGGCACCTATACATTTGAAAAGATAAAGCCGGATGCAAAGTCACTAGGTGAATATAACACCAAATATATAATTTCCCCATATGAACTCACAGACACACACCTTAGATTTCTAAAAAAGATTGATGGCTTTTACATCTATCAGAATGATCTCTTTTTACCCAAAGTTTATTTTGCAAAAGATGATCAAGTGAATTATCCCACTGCCATCATCACTCCCAATAAAATAAGTATCAAACTCGACAAAGAAGCATCCTCACAACTAATTATTGCGGAAGTCTTTAGCCCTGGATGGAAAGCATATTTGGATAATAAACAAGAAGTTTGGATTCAACAGACACCTAATTCATTGCGAACAGTTGAGACTACCCCCCAGACAAGGTCTGTTGATTTTTACTATCGTCCAGAAGGTTATCTTTTGGGCAGATATATTAGTGCCACAACAATCATTATGTTAGTCGGATATGCCGTTGCCGTGAAGGTAAAACCGATTAGGTCTTAGGATAAATCTCCTTTATTGTTTATTTCTTTTTAAAAATAGAGAAGTTCTCCCAAAGTAGAAGTATCACCCCAATTACCAAAGCCTCAAATACATAAATCCCAGATCTTTCCGCCCAGACATTAATTTGGAAGTATTTAAAAAATGCTGATACCACCCAAAAAAATATAGCTATCACAAAAAAAACGGAGCTCCTTACCCTCAGTAATACTACCGCCAGAGCAAACATTGCTAAAACAATAAAATTAATGGTTATGGGGAAAAACGGATGAAAATATCCCACTGAGTGAAGAAGAAAGAGGAAAATGACTACTAAGTTAAAAATCGCAATAGCATAATAATGTTCATCAGCCCATTTGCTAGTTTTTTCAATAATCAATCTTCTTGATTCACTAAGTTTACTCATGTTTTTTAATTAAGATGTCATAAATACAATATCCAATACTACTAATTAGAATTATTCCGGAAGTCACAATTCCCACATAAAAAACTTTCTGAGGTTTGTAGTAAATACTAAATTTATACTCCTCTGGAGTTCCATTAACATACCAACCATTAGCAAAAAGATTTGCGGAAAAATGAGTTGGTCGAGTAAGAATTGCAGACCCATTCAGATTCTCTATTTTCAAATCCCATTCTGGTGAGTAATTTTCAGAAAAAATAATAACATGTGGCCCATTAGCACTTTTAACAATACCTTCATATAGTACTGGTGATTTTTTGTCAAACAAAATATCTGGAGATGACAAAATCACAGAATCGTTTTTTCTGATCAATAAAAGCTTATTGGTAAAGACTTTGTATATCACCAAATCTTGATAATTGATTCTTGTACCCAGGGGGTCAGTCAAATAAGGTGCGTTGAGAACCACAGATAATCTTGAATTGGTTCTAACGGGATCGTAGTAAAAACTGAAAGGTACCCACTCAGGATAAATAGGCAAATTTTCTGTCTTTCTTTTGACT
>Ga0209619_10001804_pt1 | contig 15600 bp, 20 predicted proteins | sample Rifsed16ft3_FD_184011 | JGI IMG/M metagenome (GOLD analysis project Ga0209619, IMG submission 184011) | Soil microbial communities from Rifle, Colorado, USA - sediment 16ft 3 (version 2) | ecosystem: Environmental > Terrestrial > Deep subsurface > Rock core/Sediment | place: Rifle, Colorado... | reverse complement strand
CCGACGAGTGAGGGCGTCGGTCAAGGGTGAAGCACTATCCGAGATTGAGTGAAGAGTGTATCCTCTGCGATGGAGGATTTTGCCATGATGAGCATACCGGAACTGCTAAAGGAGCATGTGTCATTGGAGCTGGATTGTGTGGATCGGGTGTACTTGAATGGGTACATTCCGGTGCTGCAATCGTCGGGCGGGTTGGTGTACTTTCTTGAACATCATCGAGGGCAGCCGATCGCTTCGCCGGTCTTGTTGGGTGAGATCACCCGGAGCTTCGCGGCTCAAGTGGAAGCGTTTGCGAAACAAGAAGGCATCCCGATCGTGCGTTTTCAGAAAGGGCAGCGCAAGGACGACGTAGCGGCAGGCTACCGTCGGAAGTTTACGAAAGCCGAAGGCGTGGTTTTTGTTGGAGTCGCGCAGGAGAAGATGACGAGTTGGAAAGCGCATAAGGAAACGCAAGGGAAGGTAGTGCGGTTTCAGTTCTCACAGCAGTCGGTGTTTGTGCGGACGTATTACTTCTACTTGCAGGACCGGGAGTTCGGGCCGGCGTTCATCAAGATCGGGGCGTATGCGCCCTATCCGGTCAAGGTGTATGTGAACGGGCATGAGTGGGCCAAGCAACAGATGCGGCGAGCGAGGCTGGCCTTTGAAGCCTTGGACAACGGCTTTCTGCAGTGCAATCAGCCGGAGCGCTTGCAGACGATCTGCAACCAGTTGGGGCCTGAACAGGTGCAAGCTTTCTTCGAGAAATGGGTCGAGCGACTGCCCTGGCCGTTGACCGCCGGAGACCGGAAAGCTGGTTATCAGCATCGCCTGTCCATCTGGCAAATGGAAATCAGCCGCACGCAAGTGTTTACCCGTCCGGTACGCGGGCGCGAGTTCTTCGAGCAGGTGTTGCGTGAGAACCTGGATCTGGGTCGGCCAGACCGGGTGCAATTGATCTTTGGCCGCCGTGTGTATCGCAACACGCCCAGTCGGTTCCGGACCCAGGTGCTGCAGAGCGGGGTGCAACCCACCTTGCATGTGACCTACAAACACTCCAGCGTGAAACAGTACTTCAAAGAGAACCGCGCGCTCCGCACAGAGACCACGATCAACAACCCGCATGACTTTGGCGTGAACAAGGGCCTCTGCAACTGGGTCTATCTGCGCCAGTTAGGCACCGCCGTCAATCGCCGGTTGTTGGAGACCGAGCGGCTGAGTCAAGATTGCCTGCTCTCCTCCGAAAGTTTTGAGCGCGTCTCCCAGCCCACCACGGCCGCCACTGGGCAGCGCGCTCCCGGTCTGCGCTTTGGCCAACCCCGGGTCATGGCTTTGTTTGCGGCCTTGAGCCGCTTCGCGCCCAGCTTGAATGGCTTCCGCCATGCTGACGTGCGCGAGATCGTCCCCAGCCTGCTGGGGATTGCTCCTGAAGCTTACTCCGCCAGCCAGATGAGCTACGATCTGCGCCGCTTGCGCTTGAAAGGACTCATCGCCCGGATTGCAGGTAAGCATACTTATATCCTCACCACCTATGGCCGCAAGGTCATATACTTGATGACCAAACTCCAACAGCGCATTTTTGACGTAGCCAGCGCAGCTCTCGAAACGACTGTGGCTTTGCCCTCGCAACTGGCTCGCGCCTTTCGCCAACTGGATGCCGAGTTAGACAAACTCGTCTTCCAGGCTCAACTTGCACCCATAAAAAGTTGACTCATTCGTTACAATTCTCTTATAGAGAGATACCTAGTTAGGATCGCCAGATAGAAAAATGAAATTTCCATCGTGCTCAACATTAAGGCTAGTGCTGCAGCTAATAACATGAGATCACGCTCACGGCGATTCTCCAAGTAACGAAAGATGGCAGTCACCGCCAATAATGTCCAGGCGATTACGAGAATATCATGACGAATATAGCAGGAAAAGTAAAGGATGAAAGGGGAGATTAATAGTAGAACTGACGTGGCCAATGCTCCGATCTGGCCCAACCACGGTCTGAGCAATCGAGGCATGATAATAACGATCATCATTCCAAGAATGACAGGAACCAGACGTGAAGTAAAATCACTGGTTCCATATAGCAGATTCATCAGGGCTGTCGCTTCAAACAAAAAAAGGTCCATGCATCATTGGGTTATGGGCAAAGCCTTTGCCAGTGGCAAGGAGCCAGGAGTAATAAACATGCAAACTCTCGTCGTGGCTCATGACGCGTGCTCCTAGTATCCACAGGCGTGAGAATATACCAATAGCTGCCAAGGCAATTACGAGAAGTGTTTCCCTGCCAAGTACGAGTGTCTTGGACAGTTCATTCAAGGAGTGCTCTGCTGCTGTGAAGTCTGTGACTTGTTGAGGGCTATGATGTGTCAACATATGTGAAGTCTTTTCCTAAAAGGGTTTCGTTATCTAAAGTAAGCTTAGCTGTAATCAATTGCTGTATTTTTCTGAAAAGCCGAGGCTCTTGATCTGTTCTGTGTTTAGGGACTCTGTAAAACTGCTGATACAACAATGCGATGAATATCCACAAGATAGGGATGACACGAGATAAGTGTCACCCGCGCGTCTGGTGTTGGTGCCATGACTTCCACCACTGTTGGGGCAACCATCTGCGTGCCCGTAATAACATAGATATATTGCCTTTGGCCCGTAAATAGAATGACGAGGTCTCCAGGCTGGAGGCGGTCCAGATCGCGAAAGACTTCCCCGAAAACATCATTATGGCCTGATAGGACGATATTGCCATTTTCGCCCGGGTTTGGAGTTCTGATGTGCTGACCAACACCTTTCTTGAGTTGTTCCCAACTATCACCCTGTACAACAGGCGCGTCCACGCCAATTGCTGGAACCTGAATCCGGATTGCCTGCTGACTCCCTGGAGTAGGGATGGGAATGGTTGCCATAGACTGCCATAGCGGACGCAGATGTTCCGGTATTTCAGCATCATTAGGCCTCGCACCACCCGGGCTATTTGGCGGTGTGTGACCATCCGGCAACACGACCTCCTTGATCATCGGCGTTGGTTCGAGAGTGGGTTGTTGAAGTGCAGCAGCGACAGTCCGATTTAAAGCACCCAGCGCTGATAAACCACCTATCACTACAGAAATTAGGCTGATGATCGCCAGAAACTCTATCCCAAACAGGAGACCGTTTAACCACGTGCGCTGCGAGCCTTTTTCATCTTTGACTTTGGCTCGTTCAAATGATGCCCCGATTCCAAAATCTTCTATCGTGTTTGTTTCCCCGACAAACGGAATCACTCTTCCGGTACGATAGAAGTGTTCCAGTCGGGTATCACGCACTGCCCGGCGCTTTTCCAAAATCAAATAACGTATCTGTTTGACTGTAAGGTCTTCCGGGCATATCTTTCTCATTCGACTCCCTGGGCATTTTTTATTGGCCTCGTCTAACACATGTGTAGAGGCCTAAATAACTTTCTCTTCCACACTGACTTTTGTACCGCCAGGCCATTCAACCGTCACATCACCCGGGTCATACGGGACCTGAGGCAGGCTCCAGCGAAAAACCCACTTCGCGTCCTCAGGGCCGGCGTTGACACACCCGCGCGAAGATGGCTCGCCATAATTATTGTGCCAATATGTCGAGTGGATAGCGACTCCCGTCCCTACAAAAAGACTCACCCACCCAACTGCCGGCAGATTCCAGCCCGCTGAAGCACTACCTCCGCTCAATGGCAATGAAATCGCTTTGCGCCAGATTGGCGACTCGCCAACTGGAGTAGCCCATGCGTCCACGCGGTTGCCCCAGGCGTCATACAACGCGCCGCTTGAAATGCGCGCAAAGTGGACTTCTCGATCTCCTTCAAAGCAGGAGAGAGTTTGCTCCCAGATTTTCACGACAATACGTTTCTGCGCAGGGTCTACATCTGGGCTGATGGGAGACATTTCTTCCGCAGTCAGTGGGCGAAATGCTTCAGCCTGTCCCCAGAATAAATCACCAGAGCCGTATTTTTCGTTTAAACGGTACCAGATTTGTCCGTTTGCGTCGGCCCGGATTTGATCCGCCCAGACAATCTGGCTGTAGTAGAAACGCGCTGGCAGGTTGATGGAGGCGACATATTGCAGCCAGGGAGCGCGCGCGGGTGGATTATCGAGAATTAAATCCACAAAGGGAACGGTGACCTCCACCCACATCCCTTCGCCAACACCGGTTGTCAGAAGATTTGTAACAGGATCATTGAGTTGGTTTTGTACCGGCTGCACCTGCCCGCCCCAAATAAATCCATTCGGCGTTTCGACAAATCGCTGATTGGTTCGCCCCGGCATGGAGCCAACGGATTCGCGAATCCATGCAACAACATTATCTTCGTACAACGCGCCGACGATGGGACTGTTCGCATCGGGACGCGAGAAAACATCTACCTTGCCGACAGTAACGCGTCCCAACATGTCTGCTTCTGGAAAGTCAGGGAGGATCAAACTTGAGAATGGGCGGAATGCTAACGCGCCCGCGCCCAACGCGGTCAATTTCAAAAAATCGCGGCGAGAAAGGTTTCGATTACTTCCTGTCATTCGATGACTCTACATGAACGTGCACACCTTGAGCGCCGTCCGCATGCCCGTGATTCATCTGTCTCATCATTAGCAGGTGCGATAACGGACAAAGCAACGCCAAGCCCACCAACGCGACCGTGTTCAACGGAATCTTGAAGAGAAATACAGCGGCAAAGCCTACAGCCGGAAGCAGACAGCAAATGAGCATAATCAGCATGTGTTTCTTGTTCATTTTGGATCCTTTTATCCAGTCCGTTTGAACGCTGGCAACTGAATGAATAAATTATCGTCTTCAATTTTCGTTTCAAATTCATCCAACGGGCGCGGCGGCGGGCCGCTGACGACATATCCGTGTTTGTCGAAAACCCCATTATGGCAAGGACTGAAGAATTGCTCGCGTTCGGCAATCCAGCGGACGCGACAGCCAAGATGCGTGCATATATTCGACAGCGCATGATAGTTGCGTCCGTCCTCTGTTAGAACATAGACACCCACTTCTTCTTCGTCTACTATCCAACCGTTCTGGCGTGTTACCTTAGGTTTTAAGAGCGTGGGTGTGCCTAATTCAATGGTTGATAGAGAACTGACCCGTATCCAGTTAGACTGGTCTGTTTTTAATGCGGGGCCAATGATGTAGGCAATGGCGGGAATGCCTAATGCGGTGCCAATCAGACCACCGATTAGTGAAATAGCTATTTTCATGGCGTCACGCCGTGAGATATCTTCGTGCTTTTTCATTTCATCCTCCAAAGTTCTATTCGCTATGCAGATCGCTTGAATGGCGGCAACAGGACAAACAAGTCACCGTTCTCGATTTTGGTGACGAATTCATCCAGCGGGCGCGGCGGCGGGCCGCTGATGTTATTGCCTACGATGTCGAAATGTCCATCATGGCAGGGACTGATGTAATGTTGAACGTCAGGATGCCAGCTGACCCGACAGGCGAGATGAGTGCAAATGTCCGAGAATACGCGAACATCTTTCTCGGTCTGGCGCAGAACAAATACGCCGTAATCCAGCCCCGTCCTTTCCCAGCCGTTTACTTTGGTTCGCGTGAACTCAAAAAGCGTGGGAATCCCGATTGGATATTTATCGAGTGGGCCGAGATCGACGACCGATTCATCCTCCGCTTGGCGGAGGGAGGGCGAGAGCAGATAAGCAATCGTGGGAAGGCCGATACCAATACCGATCAAGCCACCGACAAAAGCAGCGGTTGCTTTGATGAAATCGCGGCGGCTGAGATTATGTTTCTGTGTCATATCGGCCTCACTAGTAAAACTCTTATTTCAACTGCCATTCAAAGAGACGCGAAGGCGCATCCACGTTACTGATTGTGAGCGTAAGTTTGCTCGCGCCTGCGAGAATGGATTTGCCATCCTGCGTTGCTGGAAAAATGAGTTTTCCTTCCACATGATGACCGCCGCGCGGTGCGTCCCATAAAGTGGCCTGGACAGTGATGCCAGTATTGGTTGTTAGTGTGGCTAGCGTGGCGAGTTCCATGCTCAGGTCAATGGAGTGGGTGTCCATCAACACGTCAAATTCCAGTATGTCTTTCGGTGAGGCAAGATTGAGCGGGGTGACTTCGATAATGATCGCACCCTGCTCGTCAATGCGCGTGGCAGAGTCATTTGAAGGGGAAGAAGACTCTGCCGAAACAGCATCAGGACCTTGTGTCGAATTGGGGGCCGGTTGAGGGTCGGTTGGAAGCGGGGTCGTAGTCGCAGAGCACGCGGAAAGCACAATGGATAAAGTCAAAAGTGCGGGTAGAAGAAAGCGTTTCATTTTGTCTCCAAAACAGGTTGTAGTTTTTGTCGTTCGCGATAAAGCACATAGAGCATAACGCCAATACCAATTAGATTCATTGCAAGTCCGATGAGCATAAACGGGCGTTGGTAACGGGTGAGAAAACTTGCCGCCGCGCTGAGGCCAAGGATGGGGAGAACATCGGTGACGTGATGTATACAACAGGCAACCATCGCGGTGGCGGATGTGCCTCCGCTTGCGCCCATCATGGAACCAGCATGACCTGTGGATGTAATTGGAATAAAGAGGCGAAAACGCAGAACGATATAGAGCGCGGCTTGAATGCCGAAGCCGACGATGATCGGGATGACATACCAGCGGTCGCGCACGAATTGTGAAGAGGCGTAGTCCCAGCCCTGCGCCCAGGTGAGAATGCCGATATAGAATGACGCGATGAAGGCGGAGCCAAGTAGGAAAGCCGCAAGGGGAATTAGAAAACGTTTCACCATGAATCTCCTTTTACTCATCATAGCCTTTGCGTCTCCGAACGTCTTGCGCCAGATTGCTATAAAGCCGATAGGCAATTCTGCCTATGCCCTTCTTCAAGGTTTCTTTATGAGTTCTTTACATTTACCTGTTAGGATTTAACGCATAAATAAAAAGGAGCGAACCATGTGTGGTAGAGGAATTGGCAATCTGTTGTTTCCACTCATTAAGGCAGGGGGGTTGGCTAATGAGTCGGCACGACCCGCGACTGTTGTGACTTTGCAGTCGACCTGCCCGAATTGCAAATCAAAAGTTTCATCAGCGTTCGATTGCTGTCCCGAATGCGGAACGGGGTTGAAACTTCAAGCCTGCGCGTATTGTGGCAATCAAATGGAAAGCAACGCGCGGTTTTGTCCATCGTGCGGCGGGCCAGGCGTTTGAGATTGACCCCCGTATCTGAAATGAAAGTTGATCCGCAGAATCCGCCGTTCAAGATTCTGTATCAAGGCAAGACGTATTATTTTTGCTCCGAGGTATGCAAGCATTTGTTTGAACGTGTGCCGAAGAAGTATATCAAAGCAGATGAAACCTGAGGATTTGAGCATGACGATATTGCCGCTTCTTTTCTGGACCTATAGCGGGTGCATACTCGAATGATCTGATCCTGGCGAGCAGGAATTCTGCCCATCAACCAGTGAATTTGGACAAATAGCCGTGTATTAGGCAATTCTGCGTATTTTCAACCCCCATTGGATGCTGTATAAGATTGGATGTAATTGAGCCAATCAAATCTCAATGGAGTTGAACAATGAAACAATCAGTAATGTGGAGGGTAATCGTCCTGCTATTGGTAGCCACAGTTGTTCTGAGCGCATGCAGTGGCAATGCAAGCCAGCCAAAAGCAGGTGTGGAGGGAACCGTATGGGTGGCTGATGAAGAAGGCAACAGTATCACTGTGATCGACGCAGCCTCGAATCAGGTGCTTACGACACTGACTGGAATCGAAGGAGCACATAACCTGCAGGTTGCCCCTGATGGAAAAACGGTCTGGGCGGTGAGCGGACACGATGCGCTGGCAGTGATGATTGACGCCTCCACATACAAGGTGCATGGCGTTGTTTCAACGGGCATGGAGCCCGCGCATATTATCCTGTCGCCCGATGGTAAAACAGCCTATGCGACCAACGGCGCAGATAACACAGTTACCGTGATTGATGTAGAGACGATGACGTCCATCGCGACCATTCCAGTTGGAGAATATCCTCACGGTCAGCGCCCCAGCCCCGATGGTCGGTGGATATATGTGGCGAATGCCAAATCCACTACATTGAGTGTGATTGACACCCAGAGCAATACAAAGGTCGCGGACATCGAGGTTGGAGAACGTCCTGTGCAAGTGGGATTTTCACCTGATGGAAAGTTCGTCTATTTTTCGCTAAATGCAGAAAACGCACTTGGCAAAGTGGATGTAGCCACACGCTCACTGGTTGGCAAAGTGTCTGTTGGCGGCGGGCCTATCCAGGTCTTCGTGACCCCTGATAACAAATATGTCCTGGTCGCCAATCAGGGAACAAAGGAGAACCCCAGCACGACAGTTTCCATTGTTGATACTGCCACTTTCACAGTCGTATCTACAATCGAGACGGGTGACGGCACCCATGGCGTGGTGATTGATCCATCAAGTCGCTACGCGTACATCACAAATATTTACGAGAATACCGTGTCAGTGATTGACATTGAGCAAAAGACGGTCATCGCTACCATTCCCAGCGGCGCGGCCCCAAACGGAATTAGTTTCTCAGCACTGCCAGCCGTCCCTGCTCCTTCGTCTGAAATACAACTTGAAATACCAGAAGGAGGACAGATGGATATGCCAGGAATGACACCCTGAAAATATCCCGCCTCCGTTATTTGTATTACCTTCCCCTGTTTGTTGAAGAAACGGGGGAAGGTTTTTCATAGGCAATTCTGCCTACCCGCGAATACGCCACGCGGCTCTTTATGCGCCTCGGAAGATTCCATACAATGGAACCATCCGAGGCGCTTATGAATATTTCCCCGTTCTTATCTATCAACCACCCCTGTGACGAAGCACTGCAATGGACAAAAAAACAGTTATTGCAGGCAGGTTTGCGTCCAATACAAACTTTTGATTTGCATACCGCACGGCTTGCGATGCATGATTGTCCCTGCCCGAATCATGGGACAGATGAATGTGACTGTCAATTGGTGGTATTGCTTGTTTACGATAAAGCCGCAGAACCTACGACCCTGATCCTGCATGGCAATGATGGGCAAACCTGGGTTTCAATTGCAGGCGATTCGCAACAACGGGCGGATTCGAAATTGATTAATTCAATTCGGCAGGCGCTTGAAATCAAAGCGTCTGTTTCCATTTCACGGGCTGGATAGGCAATATTGCCTATATTTTAGAGCGTCATATTGCTCTGGTTGTAATGATGGGAAATTCTTATAGTTGTCGGCTAATCCAATACTCGAGAGGAACTATGTATGAAGAAAGTATTTATCTTTACGGCAGTGAGTCTTGCATTGATCCTGTCGGCTTGCGCACCCGCTGGAACGCCAGACAACGCAATGCCGGTGAACGGGACTCCAACCCCAGGCAGTATGATGGCGGACAATCCCGAAGCCGCGCACATGATGGAACCTATCACAGTTCCGAACGTTCAGCCCGCCACTCAAACTGAAGGTGGACAACCACTTGAATTTCGTGAAGAGAATGGTGTAAAGGTCTTTGAGTTGACAACCAAAGCCGTACAATGGCCAATTCTCCAGGATGTGTCGGTGACCGCCTTCACGTATAACGGGACTGTTCCTGGACCGATGATCCGCGTCACTGAGGGCGACCAGGTGCGGATCGTGGTGAAGAATGAACTGCCTGACCCGACAACGATCCACTGGCACGGAGTCGAAGTCCCCAACGCGATGGACGGTGTACCCGATGTCACACAGGATCCAATCCAGCCTGGAGAGACGTTCACGTATGAATTCACTGCCAAACCCGCTGGCACATTCATGTATCACTCGCATTTCGAGGGTGATGTGCAGGTGAGCGCAGGATTGTATGCTCCGTTCATCATTGATCCGAAGGAACCTGAAGCCAATCCGCCTCTTGTGGATCAAGTGCTGATGATCTCGGAATGGCGAATGACTAACGGACAGACTTTTGCCGCCATGCCGATGAGTGGGATGGAACCAAATTATTTCACGATCAATGGTAAGGCATTTCCTGCCACCGAAACCATTACAGTGAAGAAGGGCGACCTTGTGCGATTGCGCCTGATTGGCATCGGTCAATTCATCCACCCGATGCACCTGCATGGCATGCCTTTCAAGATTGTGGCAACGGATGGACATCCCGTGCCTGAGGCCGCGCAGTTGACCAAGGACACGGTCAGCGTCGCGCCAGGCGAACGATACGATATCGAGTTTGTTGCAACCGAAACGGGCCAATGGATGTTGCACTGTCATATCTTGCACCACACCACAAACGACAACGTTGAGCCAGGCGGCTTGATGTTGGTTGTGAATGTTGTTGAATAAAAATTAAACACTAAGGGCACAACACTTGCACCTGCATGCAAGTGCAGGTGAGTACACAAAGGTTAATTCTTTTATTCCTTCGTAGCCTTGGTGTCCTTCGTGTTTGAATAATTTACCAAAGGAGAGAGAGAAATGCGTAAGATGATCTTTATCAGTATGCTTGTTGCTTTGTCTGTGCTGTTGGCGGCCTGCGGAAGCGCGGCCACGCCCGCACCGACATCGTCCAAACCAGTCAATATCAAGTTTGAGACCAATCCCAACCCCGCCACGATGGGCGATATGGAACTGGTGCTGACCATCACCGACGCGAACGGTCAGCCGATTGAAGGAGCGAAGCTGGATGTTTCTGTTGACCACACTGATATGAGCGGGATGGGGATGAGCGGACTCGCCACAGATCAAGGCAGCGGCAAGTACTCCATCAAGGCTAATTTCGCCATGAGCGGCAATTGGAAGTTGACAGTGTATGTCCGCAAGGACACATTAGACTACAAGGAAGATATTGATTTCAAAGTTCAGTAAATAATCTGCATGAACAGGCGTCAAAATAATGACGCCTGTTTTCCTTCTCTCTCAAATCAGGATGATTTATGAATTCCAAAACAAAACGACAACAAATGCGGGAACGCAACCGCAGACAAAAAATGATCACCAATCTCATTTGGGGCGGGATTGGAGTGGCTGTCATTGCGGTCCTTGGGTTCATCATCTGGCAGAGCGTTCGCCCCGCGGCCGGAGGATCCATCCCAGTAATGATAAGTTCCCCTCACATCCCCTCAGATACCGACCCCGGACAATATAATTCCGATCCACCAACATCGGGTCTTCATTATGCCGAAGAAGCTAATGCAGGGTTTTATGATGATAATATTTATACATTCCCTGCTGGCTATCTCGTCCATAACCTGGAACATGGATATGTCATCTTCTGGTACAACTGCGAACTTCTGGATGAAGCTGCCTGTACAGACTTAAAGACACAGATCAGTTCGGTAATGGATGAATTAGGTGGCACAAAACTGATTGCCTATCCCTGGACATCCCTGGATGTGCCTCTTGTGATGACTTCATGGGGTCGAATGGAAAAATTTGAAAGTTTTGACGCAGATAAGACAAAGGCATTCTATCGTGCCAACCTCAACAAGGCGCCTGAACCGAATGCCCCGTAAAGGAAAGCCATGTCCACAGTCACTACAACCGCTCTTCCAAAACCAAGACAATCCATCTTCCAGTGGATTGGCAACCATTGGTTTGAGACTTTCTTGATTGTTTATGGCTTGTGGGTTGGGACCCCTTTTCTAGCGCCTCTATTCATGCGCATTGGCTGGGATGGCGCTGGAAAAGCGATATACTTTGTCTACTCTTTTTTCTGTCACCAACTGCCGGAGCGCTCGTTCTTTTTATTCGGTGAAAAAACCATGTACACACTATCCGAGATTCAATCTGTATGGCAGGATACCACCAACCCGTTCATCTTGCGCCAGTTCATCGGCAACGAATCAATGGGCTGGAAGATCGCCTGGTCAGACCGCATGATCTCGTTTTACACCAGCATCTGGTTATTCGCGGTGATCTGGTGGCCGCTTCGCCGAAAAATCAAACCACTTCCCTGGTGGGGTCTTGTTTTACTTTTGTTCCCGATTGCATTGGATGGAATCACACACACATTCAGTGACTTCGCAGGAATCGGGCAGGGCTTTCGTGACACAAATCAATGGCTAATCACACTGACAAATAGCTCTCTCCCCGCAACCTTCTACGCAGGTGATGCATTCGGTTCATTCAATTCGTGGGCACGATTCATCACTGGACTTCTGGCTGGTCTTGGGATCGTCTGGCTTGCCTTCCCGTACATTTTTCAGACACAAGCCTTAAACCAGGAATTGGATAAGTTAAACTATGAAAAAGTCCTTGAGCAAATCAAAAGCCAAAATCCGCGTTCTTCTGGCTGACGATCACCACATCGTCCGCGCAGGGATACATCAACTGCTCGAAAGCGCGCGCGATCTCCAGGTCATTGCCGAGGCGGGGGATGGAGAAGAAGCCCAGGCGCTCATTCAGAAACACAAACCCAATGTCGCTGTCCTTGATATCCAAATGCCGAAAGCCAGCGGTATCGAGGTCACTCGCTGGGTACGCGCTCATCTGCCGGAAGTGGGCATATTAATTCTTACTGCCTACGACGACGATCCGTACGTAATGGCTGTATTGCAGGCAGGCGCAAATGGGTATGTGCTCAAAACTGCCAAAGCCGACGAACTCATTCAGGCCGTACGCGATGTAAACGAAGGCAAGTCAGCTCTTGACCCTGCGGTCACACGCAAACTCATGTCGAACCTCTTCAAACGTTCGGAGAATTTCGCTGCTGAACCTCTTACCGACCGAGAACTTGATGTGTTGCGCCTGGCCGCCAAAGGCTACACAAATAAATCCATTGGAGTTCAACTCGGCATCAGCGATCGCACTGTGCAGGGACACCTCGCGCACATCTTCGCCAAAATGCAGGCCACCAGCCGCACCGAAGCCGTCATGCGCGGCGTTTCCCTCGGCTGGATTTCACAAAGCACAGGCGATATCGCTGAAGAATGAAAAAAACGCGCGCTCCTTTTCTGCGCGGCCTCACTGTGCAACTGCTTGCCATCACGGTTTTGCCGCTCACGCTTCTTTTGTTGTTGATCGCGTTTGGGAGCGTCTCGCTTCATCAGCAGGATATGCGCGCCCTCGTCGGTGAACGAGATGAACGCGCCGTTCAGTCTGCCGCTGCCGCCCTTGCTTCTGAATTGCATCACCGTGCCTCCAGTATCTCCAACCTCGTCGCGTTCGCGGAGTTGTCGGAAAATACTTCTTTCATCTCCACTACGGAGGATCTTGCTTCCGACTTTGACGGCGGAATTGCTTACCTGGATACAGATGGGCGAGTCATCACGAGCAGGCCTCCTTCTGGAATTTGGGATTGGGTTGCGCAAAACAAAATCTCTCTCGCTTCGCCTTCGGACCTCACGCCTGTTTTCTCTTCCCTCTTTCCCGATCCAGGCTCAAATAGACTCTTCGTCATTGTTTCACAATATTCCCCCTCTCGCAACATTGTTGTAGCAGGTGCGTTTTCACCCAATACCTTGGCAGCCGAAACTCTTTCGGCTTCTTATCCTGATACTGCCGGTTTAAGAATTTATCTTCTCGATTCCTCGCGTCGCTTACTATTCACAAGTGGGAGCAATGTGTCTGAAAGTCTGTCCCTTGACCATCCTGGGGTGGTAGAGGCCTTACGCGGCGAAAGCGGGACGCGTTACGTCCAGGTGGGCAATAGTGAACATGTGATCGCTTACAGTCCCGTTATTCCGACAGGCTGGGCACTGATCACAGAAGAGGCTTGGCAGGCAGTAGTCAGCCCTTCTTTGCAGACTACGCAATTGGCTCCACTGGTGCTTGTGCCTGCTTTCATTCTCGCATTGATTGCGTTGTGGTTTGTCGCGAGGCAAATCGTCCAGCCACTACAGAGACTTGAGTCCAAAGCCGCGGCATTGGCGTGGGGAGATTTTAGTACCATCAGAGAACCTGTAGGCGGTATATCTGAGGTGCAACACCTTCAAAAAGAATTGACTGAAATGTCCCGCAAGGTGCAAGCCGCGCAGGAAGGCTTGCGCGACTACATCGGCGCGATCACATCCGCCCAGGAAGAAGAACGTTTGCGCCTGGCACGTGAACTGCACGATGACACGATTCAATCCGTCATTGCTTTGAAACAGCGCGTGCAACTCGCACAAAAATCCGTAAAAGACCAAACTTCGCGGCGCACGCTGAGCGAACTTGAAATCTTGTCAGAGCAAACGATTGAAAACCTGCGTCGCATGACACGTGCCTTACGTCCCATTTATTTGGAAGACCTCGGCCTAGTCACTGCGCTGGAAATGCTCGCTCGTGAGACCAGCCAGAATAATGCGATGAATATTGAATTCCAAAAATCGGGCGAGGAACAACGGCTCTCGCACGAAGTGGAACTGGCGTTATATCGCATCGCGCAGGAGGCGTTGAATAATGTTGTGCGTCACTCACAAGCTAAACGCGCAGACTTGCATATTTCGTTTGGAGAGAAGGAAATCGAACTGGAAGTGAGCGACAATGGCATCGGTTTCGACATGCCGAAGAGTCCCACGGATTTTGCTCCAAATGGACATTTTGGTTTACTGGGCATTCGCGAGCGCGCGGATTTGATCGGGGCACGCCTGGAGGTAGAATCCGCTCGAGGAAAGGGAACCAAACTCAAGGTTTATGCTGAGCCGAGTCGAAGCATCCGATTGTGAAGCGATAAACGTCATAAGCCATTTTGCCTATCCAAAATCCCGCCATCCTACGCTCATGCAGGAACGGGAAATTGCTTATCATGTCAGCATCCTTAATCGATAGGTGAATGTATGGCAGCTGAAACGGCGACCCCACTGGTTCGTTCTCAAAATGAACGGTTGAAAATATTCCTGCACGCGCTTTTATTTGTAGCAGGCTTTTCGCTGATATTTATCGTCGGCTGGGGTGGCTCAGTGACTGTGGTCGGGCAATTGTTTGGAACCTACAAGAGGGTCATCGCACAGATCGGCGGCGTGATCGTCATCATGTTCGGACTGGCAACGCTGGAGGTGATTCGTATTCCATGGTTTTACGCGGACACACGCGCCCAATATACGGGGCAACGCGGGACGTATGGCGGGTCGGCCCTCATGGGCATTTTCTTCGCCGCAGGCTGGAGCCCGTGCATCGGCGCAACGTTGGGCGCGATTCTGACGATGGGTTTGAGCCAGCAGACGGTTGGTCAAGCCATGTGGCTGGCATCGGGATATTCGCTCGGGTTGGGAATTCCATTTCTTGCGATGGCAATAGGACTCGAACGCGCTTCGGGTTGGATCAAACGTATGAGACCCTATCAGAAATATTTTAGGATCGCGAGTGGTGTGTTTATCATTGCCATTGGCGTGTTGTTGTTCACAAACACGATGAGCCTGATCGCCATCTGGGCATTCAAGAACGGCTTCTATGTTGAGAAGTTTGCGCTCTTTGCCGCCGCGCCAACTTACTTCACCGCTATCATCGCAGGATTGCTATCGTTCCTTTCACCGTGCGTGCTTCCGCTTGTGCCTGCCTATCTTGGTTATCTGAGCGGACATGCGATACAAAGAACATGAACAATGAAAAAGCTCATTCTCATTTTTCTATCTGTCGTTGTGCTTGCGGGCTGTCAGGCCAAACCTGTGACCGGTGAAACGGTTGCGGTAGCGGGCGGCTCATATAAAAATATTTCTCCCGATGAATTGAATGTAATGTTGAAGAACAAGGA
>Ga0209619_10001803_pt1 | contig 15612 bp, 12 predicted proteins | sample Rifsed16ft3_FD_184011 | JGI IMG/M metagenome (GOLD analysis project Ga0209619, IMG submission 184011) | Soil microbial communities from Rifle, Colorado, USA - sediment 16ft 3 (version 2) | ecosystem: Environmental > Terrestrial > Deep subsurface > Rock core/Sediment | place: Rifle, Colorado... | reverse complement strand
TGTTGGAGAAATCGTATCGGTAAAGGTTTGCGTCGGGATACTGGTATAGGTAGGAGGTATGGTTTGGCTGGATGTTGGAGTTTTACTCGGAACAGGTGTAGGCGTTGGGGTAAAGGTCCAAACAAGTGTGAAGGTTGCGGGAGGTGGCAAGTCAATTTTTCCGCTTGAAGTGGGCGATGGGAAAACACGCCAGAAAAAGAAATTTGTTGGGGTCAGCGTTGCTGTCCCTGTCAGCCATAAGGAGCGGGTAGGACTAGGCGTGGAGGATGGGATATTCATCCCTGTGATCGGGATTCCCTGGTTGGCCACAACTGTTGAACCGGTTGGAATTACAGTATTTGTAAGGGCGGAAAGAATACGCTCGAAATGGATTGAAAGCGCAAGGTTGGTCTGGCTTGCTTTGGAGAGCAAAATCCAGGTGTCACGTAGAATGCCATCTGTGACTTGGACAATGTTTCCGGTCAAGATTTGCGCATTTTGCCCGGATTTCAACTCATAAACCCCATTTATCAGGCATTGACCCTCCAGACAATCCACTCGTCCCCTGACTGTAGCGGAATTGGTTGCTACCAGACCAACTGTAGCCTGGGAAACTTGAACAACTTCGGTTCCACCAAGGAGGATCTGGGTGGGTGTCTGACTGGTCCCTTCGCTTACCACTAATACCCTGCCCTTAATCAGATTAAAGGCAAACATCTGATAAGGATTAGTCTTGTTTTTCTGCATAAACTCGATCGTCGAATCAGAATCGATGATTACATATGAACCACCCCGCATTTGTAAACCGGCAGTTCCATCACCAGTTTTTAGCAAGGTACGGACATTGCGAGTGGCGAGGGGCCCTGTACTGGCCGCAATTTCGTTAAAGCCATCGCTTACTTCCACCTGTCCATTAAGAAAAGTTATGGTTCCGTATGAATTGTTCGGAAAAATCCAGGAGGTAATATTTTTAAAAATTACTCCGGCCAGGATCAACCCAATGGTTATCAGACCAATCTGTGCCCACCTTGGCATTGTTTTCTGTGGTAATACGGCTAATCTGTCCATTCTTTCCTACCAGTAAACAATAAGGGCTTTTACATCCGGTTTACATGCTCAAGTATTGAATGGATGCCAAGCTGGGAAATAAATTGTACGATGCGTCGTATGAGCAAGCTCCTACATTCGGAATGCGTTCGATTCAGAGATCCGAAGGATTTCGTGGCAGCGGACTCCAAACGAAATGGCGTCGGGCTAGCTATGCCACCGCTTTTCCTGTCATTATAGTAACACACACTAAGCCGCTGTTCAATTTGTTTTTTTACTACCCACGATATTAAGTATACGCGGCGAAACCTTCTTCCCGGGCAAACACCCTGCAAATGTGGAATACCTGGTGAAGACAAACCCCCTGGCGTGGAATCGATGACTAAACAAATGCCCTCCCTTTGGGGAGAGTTATATAATGGATCTATGTCCACAACAATTTTGGCCACGAAATTATATATTCCCCCGCCGCGGCCAAAAATTGTTCTCCGCCCTCGTCTGATCGAACGCTTGAACGAGGGTCTCTCTTTGGGACGCAAGTTAACCCTCATTTCTGCGCCTGCCGGCTTTGGCAAGACCACCCTGGTCAGTGAATGGATCGCCGGTCCCAGGCACTGTCCGCCCCATAGTCCCGATGACCTTACGGGAAAGCAGGTGTGCGGCAATTCGATCGCCTGGTTGTCGCTGGATGAAGCGGACAATGATCCGGCGCGTTTCATCTCTTACCTGGTAGCGGCCTTACAGACCATTAATCCGGACATCGGTGAGGGCTTGCTGGCTGCGCTTCAATCCCCCCAGCCGGTCCATATCGAAACCATCTTGACCACCCTGCTCAACGAAATTTCCATTATCTCCGAGCATTTTGTGTTGATCCTGGATGACTACCACGCCATCGATTCTCAATCGGTGGACCAATCCCTCGGATTCTTAATTGAGCATCAACCTCCGCAAATGCATCTGGTCATCACCACCCGCGAGGATCCCCAACTTCCCCTGGCACGCTATCGCGCCCGCGGGCAGCTCAATGAACTGCGGGCTGCCGACCTGCGTTTTACCCCGGGCGAAGCCGCTGAGTTTCTCAATGCGGTAACGGGGCTGGGCCTTTCGGTAGAAAACATAGCCGCGCTGGAAACCCGCACCGAGGGTTGGATTGCCGGGCTGCAACTGGCTGCGATTTCTATGCAAGGGCATAAAGACGCTGCAGGTTTCATCCAGTCTTTCACTGGCAGCCATCGTTTCGTGATGGATTATTTGCTAGAAGAGGTCCTGCAACAGCAATCCAAGGATATTCAGACTTTTTTGCTGCTCACATCTATTCTCGACCGTATGTGTGGCTCTCTTTGTGATGCCATTCTGCCTGATTCAGCTGTTTCCGGGCAAACAACCCTGGAATTTCTCGAACGTGCCAATTTGTTTGTCGTTCCCTTGGACAACGAACGATGCTGGTACCGCTATCACCATCTCTTTGGCGATTTACTGTGCAAACGCCTGGCGCAATATCTCACTCCTGACGGCATCGCCGAACTGCATGTCCATGCCAGCCAATGGTGTGAAAACAATGGGCTGATCCTCGAAGCCTTCAAACATGCGGCTGCAGCCAATGAGTTTAAGCGGGCTGAGCGTTTGATGGAAAGCAAGCAGATGCCGCTGCACCATCGCGGCGCCGCCACTGCCATCCTGAGCTGGTTGGAGTCGCTGCCAACCACCTTGCTGGATGCCCGACCTTCGCTGTGGTGGAAACAGGCTTCGCTGTTGCTGGTTATCGGCCAAACAGAGGGCGTCGAAGAGAAACTACTGGCGACAGAGGCAGCTATCGATGCCGCTGCCCCGCCAGGGGCCGAACTGGACGATTCAACTCGCAACCTGATTGGAAAAATTGCCGTCGCCCGTGCTACCCTTGCGCAAGTGCAAGGCCTGACAGAAATGATGTTTGTTCAGGCGCGCCGCGCTCTGGAATACTTGCATCCCAACAACCTGTCTTACCGGTCTTCGGCTACCCGGGTCCTGGGATTTGCTTATTTGTTCTCGGAAGACCGGGCTGCAGCTTGCCAGGCTTATACCGAAGCCCTATCTCTTGCCGAGGCAGCCGGAGATATTACCAACTCCTTGTTGGCTTCAATCCGCTTGGGCCAGATGCAGGCATTGGCAAATCAGTATCACCTGGCGGACGAGACCTTTCAGCGCGTTTTACAACAGATCGACGAGTATTCGCCTCCAAATTCTCCCGTAGCGTATCATGCCCTCGCCTGGATCTACTATGAGTGGAACGATTTGGACACCGCTGAGCAATACGGCGAATTAGGCTTGCGAATGGCGCAGCGCTATGCCCAGGTGATTGACCGGGTCATCTTATGCGCGTTGTTCCTCGCCTACTTGAGACTCGCCCGGGGAGACGCGACCGGCGCGGAAACCTATGTATCGCAGGCGGAAAAAGCAATGCGCCTAAAGAACCACACCCTGCGCCTGCCGGATATTGCCAACGCCTGGGCGTCGATCCACCTTTTTCAGGGCAACACAGCCGCTGCAGCTCAGTTGGCACAGCAGTATGACAATCCGCTCCTCCAGGCGCGCGTGCACATCGCCCAGGGCGACCCATCCGCAGCACTGGCGTTGCTGGTCCCTTATCGTCAGCAAGCGGAGGCCAGGGGTTTGGATGATGAACGGCTCAGAGCGTTGACGTTACAGGCGCTTGCGCTTCACCTGCAAGGGGACCAAAACCCAGCCCGGCAGGCTCTGACCGAAGCGCTGACATTGGCTGAACCGGGCGGTTTCATCCGTCTCTTTGTGGACAGAGGCGAGCCAATGCGGTTATTTATTTTGGATTTTTGGAAGTGGATTGAAAAGCAGTCCGGCGACCGCACGCATCCACTGAGAGGTTACCTGGAAAAAATCCTGGCTGCCTTTGCAACATCCGAGGGTATTGATGGATCAAAAACCAACCATCAGACCTCTGAAATGATTGAGCCGCTGAGCCAGCGCGAACTGGAAGTTTTGCAGCTCATTTGCCAGGGTCTCTCCAACCATGAAATATGCGAGCGCTTGTTCCTCGCTCTGGATACGGTAAAGGGGCACAACCGCAGGATTTTTGACAAACTCGAAGTCCACCGCCGTACCGAAGCCATCGCCCGCGCCCGCGAGTTGAAACTGTTCTAAAAGCCCCCTCTTCTATTCAATAATCTAAAACAACACTTCAACCCACACCAAAGTGTCTATCGGTGACCTTCTGGCGTGGGTATATTAACGTTGCACCAGGCAGCAGCGACCGTTACAGGGGCTGCCCAAAACAGTATGTGAATTTGTCATGCCATTGGTCTCGATCAATCGAGCCCAATTTAATGGACCTCACTCAAATCGTTCAAAAAAAGGAGAAAAAATGAACACAAACATAAAGGCCACAGGAAAAATCGATACGAAAGTTCTGCTCTCAACATTATGGATCGTTGTCATGATTAATATGTTGAAGGCGGATATTCTTTCGCTGTTCATCCCTGGGGCACTAGAGGAAGTGGTGAGAACCGCTGCCAGCGCGGGCGCATCCATTCCCCAACTGATGCTGGGTGCCGCGATCATCGGTCAGCTCGCCATTGCCATGATCGTCCTGTCCCGCGTGTTGAAGTACGGAATCAACCGCTGGGTCAATATCGTCGTTGGCATCGTCATCATAGCCTATATCTGGGGTGGCATGGCATCATACCCTCACTACATCTTCATCGCCAGCATCGAGACCCTCTGTCTTCTGCTGATTGTCTGGTTTGCTGCCAGGTGGTGCAACCCTGAAGTGTAACTTGCCAGACATGCTGGAGATTAAATCGCAATACTCGTCACTATCGTTCGATAAAGGAGAAGAAAATGAAAGCTTTACAGAAATTTGGTGGTTTTGCTGCGCTTTACATGGCGTTAGCGCACTTGATGGGGTTAATTATCTTCATCGTTGTCCTGGATTACATCAGCATAACTGATTTAGCTCAGAAGGTCGCCATAAATGTCGACAACCAGGCGGTTGTTTTTTCAACCAACCTGCTTATGTATGTGTTCTTTGGCTTCTTCCTGATCGTTCTGTCGCTGGCGCTGTTCGACCGGTTGAAGTCAGGCGCACCTGCAATGATGCAAATGGCAACCGCAATCGGGATTATCTGGGCTGGCTCATTAATCGCCAGCGGCATGGTCGCGAATGCCGCGCTCACCTCAGTTGTGGCACTCAATGCTGCTGACCCAACCCAGGCTGCGTTGACCTGGCAGGCAATTGAACCCGTAATAGACGGGCTCGGCAACGCCAATGGCGAGATCCTCGGTGGTCTTATGACGCTGCTGGTCAGTCTAGCCGGGTTCCGTGCTGGCGGACTTCCCAAGGGATTGAATATCCTCGGGTTGGTGGTTGGCGCGGTAGGCATCATCTCACTTGCCCCGTTGCTAACAGGCACGCTGGGCCCAGTTTTTGGCCTGGGACAAATCGTCTGGTTCGTCTGGATGGGAATTGTACTGTTGCGCAGCTATCCGGGTGAGACAGCGACAAACGAGCTTTTGAGCGCGGCATAGAGCTGCAATAGAGGGGAGGCAAGGATGAAGACCTTCCCCCCCCCGATCAAAACCTAAATAGGCGTAGGCGGCTTGTCTACGCCAAAATCGATCACAACAAGGTGAAAAAAATGAAAAAAGTAAAACAATTCGGAGAAATCGTGGAAGGATATAACATCCCGGTTTTAAACGAGCGGGAAATAAGAGCCTCGGCAGGGATACTGTATTTCTTTATGTTTCTGGCCTGGATGCTGGTCATCTTTAAAGAAGATTTTTTCATGATCAAGTTTGTTAACACCATCTTCCTTATTGATTTCATGATACGCACGTTCATCAGCCCTAAATATTCACCCTCATTAATAATTGGGCGTTTATTTGTTGGTAAGCAGACCCCCGAATATGTTGGTGCGGCTCCAAAAAAGTTTGCCTGGACAATCGGTCTGGTGTTAGCTTCGACTATTTTCCTGCTGTTGGTTGTAATGAATTCAACCAGCATCATCACCGGCATTATCTGCCAGATCTGCCTTATCTTTTTATTCTTTGAATCTGTGTTTGGCATTTGCCTGGGATGCAAATTTTATCCATTGTTCCATAAAGAAAAAACCCAACACTGCCCGGGCGGAATTTGTGAGGTTAAGACAAAACAAGACATCCAAAAAACATCGTTACTGCAAATTGGCGTTGTTATTGGATTTTTCGTGTTCGTCATTACGGCAGTGGTCTTGTTTAACGACAGCTTTAGCACAAAACCGGTTGACCTGTGGCCTATCCTGGAATCTGTTCTTTCGCAATAGGGATTGTTTTCTCCTATAAAGGAAAATGTCGCGAAAATCAACCAGTAATCAGGGTCATCCGCTGGAAGGAGCATTTGATCTTCCCGAAACAACACTCTGCACCACACCAAAGTGTCTATCGGTGACCCTCTGGCAAAGGTATAGTAGCGTTGCACCAGGCAAGCGGTAAATATCTCTAACGCCTGTCACCAAGGAAACTCGTCGATGATAAAAAAACCTCTACATCAACCTGATTCACCCCAACCCACTGTTTATAAGATCAGGATCAAGGGACACTTGGACAGCCAATGGACAGACTGGTTCGAAGGCTTGACCATCACACTGGAAGACAACGGCAACACCCTGTTGACCGGACAGGTGATCGATCAAGCTGCCTTGCACGGGCTGCTCAAAAGAGTACGAGATTTGGGAATGCCGTTGGTCTCGGTTTGTCCAGTTCAATCAAATATTTCAGGTTCATCGAGTTCTAAAAAAGGAAGCAGAAAATGAATGCCACCACAGTAAGTCCCTTCGGTACAGTCAAAAAGGCTGCCAGGATCGCAGGGTTCCTCTATTTCATGTACATACTAACCCCCATCCTTGCCCAACTGGTTGCTCACCTTGGCTTCGGGGATGCCGCAGACATTGTCAACATCATGCGGACGAATGAAGAGCTGTTCCGCATAGGTTTCATATTGAATCTACTCTCGGCACTGCTTTTTCTTCTGGCAGCCTGGGCTCTATATGTTTTACTGAAACCGGTTAATAAGAACCTGGCTTTACTGTTCTTATTATTAAACCTGGTCGGTGTGGCTGTTGAGTGTTTTAGTTTCCTTAATCTTTTTGCCGGCTTTCTGCTAACGAGTAGCCAAAGTACCCTGATCGGATTCCATCCCGATCAACTGCAAACCCTGGCGAGGTTTTTTGTCAGTTTATACAAGCATGGGCATATGATCGCGCAGCTGTTCTTCGCCGCCTGGCTATTTCCTCTTGGTTATTTAGTTTTCAAGTCTGGCTACCTTCCAAAGTTTTTAGGCATCGTCTTAATGGTTGAGTGTTTTGGCTGGCTTTTGTATCCTTTACAGTTTTTTCTTTTCCCCAGCACTGTGATAGCCACCCTGAGTTCCGCAATTGGTTTTATCGGAGAATTTTCACTTACGCTGTGGCTTCTGATAATGGGTGCAAAAGAACACAACCTGCCTCAATCTCAATCAGTTGAAGTGTAAAAATACTAGTAACCCCAATTAGGTTAGAAGGAATGGCACAAGCATGAAAGCGATCGTATACACAAAATTCGGACAACCGGATGTTCTTCACCTCAAAGAGGTAAGAAAACCCGCGCCTAAAGATAACGAGGTGTTGATAAAAATAGTTGCAACAACCGTTGTTAAAGAAGACCCGGACATGAGAGCTTCCCCAGGTTTTAACGGCCTTCTGAAACCTAGAAACCCGATACTGGGGCAAGAACTGACCGGAGAAATTGAATCTATCGGTAAAGATGTGACCCGATTCAAACCCGGCGACCGAGTATATGGCATAGACATGTTTGGCGCGTATGCTGAATACAAATGTATGTCTGAAAACGGAGCGCTGTCCATAAAACCGGCTAACGTAAGTTATGAGGATGCAGCCAGCGTTCCGAATGGTGCATTAACCGCGCTGCTTTTCCTGAGAGATAAGGGCAAGATCCAGAGTGGACAAAACGTGCTGATCTATGGCGCTTCTGGATCGGTAGGATCGGCGGCGGTACAACTTGCCTGGTATTACGGGGCTAAGGTGACTGGAGTATGCAGCACCGCGAATCTGGAAATGGTGAAATCGCTGTTCCCCCACCTCGCAACTGCTTACTTAAGTATGGGTCAATTCTATACCTTGCTTGTCTGGTGGAGCACCTATCATAGAGCTTTACAAAGGTCGTTTTGGTGCAGGTATCAACAAACATCTATTGGTGAACATCTCCTCGTCCACCAATAATTTTAATTTTCCGGGAAATCGGATCATGCCTCGCACACGAGCGCACTCTGTGCGCCCCCGTGATGAATTCCTACATATTGGCATTATTTTTTTGTCCTCGTGCCAAAAATCCAACGAGCAGCCCAATCAGGCTTCCCCCAACCAACGCAACGATGATCCACTCACTGACACCATCCCAAAAATCGCCCACGAAGAAGTTCCTGACATTGCTCCAGTAATAAGGGTCGGCGCGATTGGAGATATGCATTTCAGATCTGGATGCTTGCCCGATAAGAATTAATTTAACCCCCATAAACAAGTAGTAAGCAACCACCGAAACAGACCATGTGAATGAGCTCGCGGCAGCAGCCAACCAGGCCGAGCGGGACACTTTAACTTCGCGCAGGGCGATGGGTACCACCAACACAAGCCACACGCCCAGGATTGGTACCAACATGGCGATGGAACTTAATTTTCCCATTGGGAATAGCTGATTTATCCAGACCTGGAAGTAAAAATCGAAAATGCCGAATAATATCCCTGCCAGCAAGTAGAATAACCATCGCTTTTTCATTGTCAGAAAACTTCCTTTGCATAACTTTCTGATTGATTCCGAAAGATTATAACAAACAGCCCTTGTGAGTTAGCATTCATACATGGCAGCCATCCCCCACCACCTCGTGCTTCCCAAATAAATAGAGCTGGGCAAAATACAAAACGGCCTTCCGGCCGTTTTATTAGTAGCGGGGAGTGGACATCGTGCCCCTTAGTGTATTCGAATACCATCTCCTCAAGTGGGACCACTTGGACTTGCCCTTAAAAAGGGGACACGATTAATGTCCAGAAAGTTGCTCGAATTGCATCGGGGTCAAATACCCCAGCGATGAATGTAATCTTTGGCGATTGTACCAAACCTCAATATACTCAAAGATCGCCGATCGTGCTTCCGGCTTTGTGCTAAATCGTCGATTGGCACACTCTCCTTTCAAGGTGGCAAAAAAGCTCTCCATGGCTGCATTGTCATAACAATTCCCGGTTCGGCTCATGCTGATTTGGCATTGAGCAGCCTGCAACAGGTTCAAATAAACCTCACTGGTGTATTGGCTGCCGCGGTCCGAGTGGTGCAGCAATTGAGCCGGTGGATGGCGATTGATGACCGCCATGCGCCAGGCACTCTCCACCAGTTTCGCATCGAGCCGCTCCCGCATAGCCCAGCCTACCACGCGACGGGAGTACAGATCCATGATGACGGCTAAATAGAGCCAGCCTTCTGCGGTTTCGATGTAGGTGATGTCACCCACCCACTTCTCATTTGGCCGAACAGCTGTGAATTCCTGGTTGAGCAGGTTGGGAGCGGTTCTGGCACCCGGTTGCTGCCGGGTGGTTTGTGGGTGCCAATGGGCAGCTTTTACCGGCACCAGGTGAGCTTTTTTCATCAAGCGCGCCACCCGATGACGGGAATACACCTGTCCAGCCTGCAAAAAGTGCTTTTGAATGCGGACACTGCCGTAGGTTCTGCGGCTCAATGCAAAGGCTTCCCGGATCTTTTCAAGCAAGGCTTGATTGGCTTGCTCCCGGACACTCAGCGGCCGCTGTTTCCAGGCATAGTAGCCACTGCGCTGTACGCCCAGTACATGACACATGGCTTTGACTGAAAAGTCTTGCTCATGCGCGGTCATGAAGGCGTACTTCATCCGTTTTTTCGTGAGAAGATGTTGACCACTTTTTTTAGGATTTCGCGCTCTTCTTCGGCAGCTGCTAACTCGCGCTGCAACCGCCGAATTTCAGCCTTAGCCGCTTCCATATCGCTCGGACCAAGTTGGGGAGGTTGCCCTTCTGGGGCCAGTATTTGATACCGAGTACGCCATTTTAAGAGCAAACCAGGAGTTATACCCAACTCCCGTTCGAGTTGCGGCGCATTCTTATCACCGCGTTTCAGTAGTTCCAAGGCCTCTAGTTTGAACTCCCGCGAGTACTCGCGATATTTCCTGTCGTTCATGTCTGATCTCCTGATCTCTAAAAGTCTACCCGATCAGGACATTTTTTGTGTCCACTTTTTCGCGCATTCCCAGTCAACGGGCAGAGATGTATGGGACCCCTCACCTCGTTCCTCTCCCCGAAACGGGGAGAGGCAGCCAGCGCCTTCAAAAGTGGCGTACATTGCCACGACCTTGGGCACGGGGAAACAGGTGAAAACCTAGCGGATTGCGGAAATTCCCGTGCCCGGACGGGAGGAGGTTCGCCGTCAGGCGTGATAGGTGATACATGGTAGATGCCATGTGCCCCGGATGGAGGAATTTGCGTGAGCGAAATGCAATTTCGCTCCACAAAATTTGGTAGAATAGGTCAACCGCGAATTTAACAAAAATGTAAACTCTGCTGTCCGCCCCGCGGGGATTCCATTATGGCAAAACCAACCCGCTCTCACATCTGCCCGCACCTGGGTCTCAAAAGCGACCCAACCACCGCGCTGCATTTTGCCTCGGTTGGCAATTACTGCCACCATGCCAAACCGCCGGAGGTGGTAAAAGAGGCGCACCAGACCGCTTATTGTCTGACGGCGGGACACGTCAACTGCCCGGTGTATAAAATGGCGGCCGGCAGCCGGCTGCCGCGTAAATATCGAGCCAACCCCGGACGCGAACCGATCAAGCTGCAAATCGGTACCGTACCGATTGTGATCTTGCTGGTGCTGTTGGTGGTGGGGGCTTTTGTATATCTGCAGCTGAACAACCCGAACGGCATATTCAGCTCCAATCCCGATCCGAATCCCAGCCTGACGCCCAAAAGCAGCGTGGTCATTCCGACTCAGACGCTGCTGCCCAGCCAGGAGGCATTTCGGCCGTTCTGTCAGCCGCCGCCCGCCTGGAATCCGTACCTGGTTGGCCAGAACGATACCTTTGCCACGTTGAGCATCACCTACGGACGCCCGGTACAGCAATTAATGACCGCCAACTGCCGCTCCAGCATCACCGACCTGACGCCCGGCGAGCGCATTTATATGCCGGAGCTGCCGACCGCTACCCCAACGCCTACCGCGACTGTCACCCAGACGCCGACCGCAACGCGCCGTATTATCCGCCCGAGGACGCCCACCCCGCCGTCAAACCCGCCGCCGGACCTGCTGCCCACCTGGACCGGCACCTTCACAATCATTCCTTATACCCCAACACCGACGAATACGCTGCCGCCAACCGACACTCCATTCGTACAAACACCTGCTCCTTAACGAAATCCGCCCCTGTTCGGGTTCCGGTAAAAATTTATTTATCAATTTAGTAGAAAAAGTTTATAATCAACTTACCTCAATATTGGGGATTAGCGGCTGAATGCATTTTGACTTCCATTCTGCCTGGTTGTATTCTTACTGGCAGTTAATTAAGGGGACTTCTGATGAGCGACAAGGGTAGCGGATCGTTTTTATCGCCGTATCAACGCCATCCGCGGCACAGCGCCCGCGGGTTGGCGCTATTTTTAATCATCACATTGGCAGCCGCGGGATTGTGGGTTTCCCCGGCTGTGGCTGCTTACATTGACATTTTTAACAGTTCAGTGCTTCTGGCGGTGCCGGCTGCTGTGGATGACTTTTATGCGGCAACTGAAGACACGGATTTAGTCATCCCCGCTCCCGGGGTGCTTGATAATGATTCCGACTCCGATGCTGACCCCATGACAGCTGTCCTTGACGATGATGCAGTCCATGGCACACTGTTATTAAACACGGATGGATCGTTTAATTATGCCCCTGATCCAAATTTCAACGGTGCTGACAGCTTCAGCTATCATGCCAATGACGGCACGGGCGATTCGAATATCGCGACGGTCAGTATTAACGTTCAATCCGTGAATGATGCGCCGTCAGGGACGGACAATACCATCACGATTGACGAAGACTCTGCCTACACATTCCAGGTTGGAGATTTTGGCTTTGCCGATCCGAATGATGAACCGACACCCGATGCTTTCTCTGCCGTAAAAATCACTGCCGGGCCAGTCAACGGCGTTCTTGATCTGCTCGGTTCTGCGGTCACCGCTGGCGATTTTGTGGCGGTCGGCGACCTGCCCGACCTGGTTTTTACCCCTGCCAGTAATGTCAATGGCATTGGGGCTGCCAGTTTCACTTTTCAAGTGCAGGATGATGGCGGCACGGCATTTGACGGAGTAGATCTCGATCCGACCGCCAATACCCTTACCTTCGATATCACCCCGGTTAATGACCCGCCGGTGCTGAACACGATCAGTAATAAAAATATCCTGGAACTCGACAACCTGACATTCTCAGCCACCGGCTCGGACCCTGACCTTCCGCCAAACACACTGACTTTTACATTGAGCGGTGCTCCAGCCGGCACCAGCATTGGGTTGACCACCGGCATTTTCAACTGGACTCCGACTGAAGCCCAGGGACCGGGACTTTACAATTTCTCGGTTTGTATTTCGGACGGCAGCCTTTCGGATTGCAAATCCATCGCGGTGACGGTAGTCGAGGTCAATACTGCGCCGGTATTGGGCGCGATCGGCGATAAGAGTGTCGATGAAACGGTCTTATTGTCCTTCCTGGCTACTGCCACTGACGCTGACGTACCTGTTCAAACTTTAACCTTCAGCCTGGGCGCTGGCGCGCCTACCGGAGCAGCCATCAGCGCCGGCGGAGCTTTTAGCTGGACGCCGGCGGAAACCCAGGGCGGGGCGACTTACCCCATTACTGTGATCGTTAGCGATGGTACGCTGACCGATTCCGAAACTATGAATGTCACGGTCACAGATACGAATACGCCGCCAGTGCCGGCAACGGATTTCGCGACCATTAGCGAGGATTCTTCGGGTATTACGCTTCTTGCGTCGAATCTGCTAATTAACGACACCGATGCAGATATACCGGAGCAAACTCTGTCCATCACTGGTTTAGGCACCGGCGCCCCGGTAGGCGGCACAGTATCCACCAACACCCATCCAAATCAAGGTCTGCGGTTTGTATTTGTTCCAACTCTTAATTTTTTCGGCCAGGCCAGTTTTACCTACAGCCTAACGGATGGGATCACCACGGTTGACGGGTTGGTGTTGATCACGGTTACCCCCGTTAATGATGCGCCGGTAGCTGACCCGCAATCGGTCAGCACGGATGAAGATACGCCCTTGCCGATCGTTTTGAGCGGCAGCGATGTTGAAGCCAGCCCGCTGACCTACAACGCGCCATCCACCACCGCGCACGGCACATTGACCGGCACAGTGCCAAACCTGACCTATACGCCGGCATTGAATTACACCGGACCAGACAGTTTCACCTTCACAGTCAATGACGGGGCGCTTAATTCGGCGCCAGCGACGATTAACATCAATGTCATCGCTGCCAATGACGCCCCGGCGGCGGTGAATAATACTTACCCGGCTAACGAGGATAATCTGCTGACGGTTGCTGCTCCGGGTGTGTTGGGGAATGATACGGATGTCGATGGGCCGTCATTAACCGCGATTCTGGTGACGACTACCCCCAATGGTGCATTGACGCTGAATTCAAACGGCAGTTTTACCTATTTGCCCAACCTCAATATCAACGGATCAGACAGTTTCACCTATAAAGCCAATGACGGGCTGCTCGACTCCAACGTCGCCACGGTGACCATCAACATCATCGCGGTCAACGATGCGCCGGTGCTCGATACCATCCCGGCAAAAAATGCGAATGAAATGGCGTTGTTGACATTTACCGCCAGCGCCACGGACATCGATTCACTACCCGCGGCGTTGAGTTATTCCCTCAGCGGCACGGTGCCGGCTGGCGCAGCGATCGGCGCGGCGACCGGGGTGTTCAGTTGGACGCCGACGGAAGCCCAGGGTCCGGGCAGTTACACGTTCAATGTATGCGTCTCTGATGGAATATTAAGCGATTGCCAGGTGGTGGACGTGAGCGTCAACGAGGTCAATCTGGCGCCGGTAGGCAACGATGACATCATAGAGGTACTGGAAGACAGCGCGGCGAACATCATGAATGTACTGGCGAATGATACCGACCCCGATTTGCCGCCTAACACATTGAGTTGGACGGGCGTCAGCCCGAATCCCAGCCCTAAAGGTGTGCTCAGTCTGGGAGTCAATATCACCTATACCCCGTTTGCCAATGTGAACGGCAGCGACGGTTTCACCTATTCGGTTTTCGACGGCAGCCTGAGCGAGCCGGCAGCGGTCACGATCAACATCCTGTCGGTAAATGATAAACCGACGGGTATACCCAATTCCAAGACCATCAATGAAGACACGACTTATACCTTCGCCGCGGGCGATTTCGCATTCACGGACGCCAACGATACACCCGCCAATGGGCTGTTGGCCGTAAAAATCAGCACGCTGCCGGCGCTGGGGGCACTGAGGTTGTCAAATGTGGCAGTGACAGCAGGTCAGGTTATCCTGGCTGCGTCGCTGCCCAGTCTAACCTACACCCCGGCGGCCAACGGCTTCGGCACGGCTTATACCAGTTTCACCTTCCAGGTGCAGGACAACGGCGGCACAGTCAATGGCGGCGTGGATCTGGACACGGTGGCGCGGTTATTCACCATTAATGTGACCGCGGTGGACGACCCAGCCCAGGCGGTGAGTGATTCGTATATCATTAATACATCAACGACCCTGCCGTTTACGGTGAGCGCTCCGGGAGTTTTGGCAAATGATGTGGATGGGGACGGCTTTAGTGATGTAACCATTGAGGTTGTTACCCCGCCTACCGGTGGATTGGTGATGAATAACAATGGGTCATTTGTTTACACACCGGTGGTTGGCCAATTGGTTTATAACGATTCGTTTACGTACCGGTTACACGATCAATCGCCGGTAATGACGTCAAACCTCGTAACTGTTAGCTTAACCATTGACCTGGTGAAACCTACCCAGGTGGCGACGTGGGTCCAACCGGTATCTGAAGGGGGTTATTACACTGGAACCAACGAGACTGTTGAGTTGAAGGTATATTTGGAAAACAAGGATGGTGTGGCTCGGATCGAATTCTGGTACTGGGACCATACCGCGTCTGTACCGCATTGGAACTTTATCGCCGCGGACGCAACATCCGTATTAGATGGAGGGAAATATTATTACTCGACCATGATGAGTGTGAATGTTTTGCCGGTTGCCACCAATATTCAGCTTTTTGCGCGCACCTATGATGCCGCCGGGAATTATATCGATAGGGATTTAACCGTAGATCCTGACAAGTTTGCCTGGATCTTGGTGACGCATATTGGGACCGTGTTTATGCCGTTGATTTTGAAGTAGCGGCGGTCAGCGACCGACAAAGTTAAATGGGTGACGCCCACACCGCTCCGCTACGGGGGAGATTACGCTCTGTGGGATG
>Ga0209619_10001800_pt1 | contig 15629 bp, 9 predicted proteins | sample Rifsed16ft3_FD_184011 | JGI IMG/M metagenome (GOLD analysis project Ga0209619, IMG submission 184011) | Soil microbial communities from Rifle, Colorado, USA - sediment 16ft 3 (version 2) | ecosystem: Environmental > Terrestrial > Deep subsurface > Rock core/Sediment | place: Rifle, Colorado... | reverse complement strand
CAGCGCGTTGACGTCGCCCGCGCCCTCGCCTCTCACCCGGCATTTGTCCTCGCCGACGAGCCGACTGCAAACCTGGATTCGCACACCGCCGAGTCACTCCTCGACCTGATGGAGGATCTCAACAAGAACAGCGGGATCACTTTCGTTTTTTCCACACACGACCCAAGAGTCATTCAACGGGCACGGCGCGTTATTACGCTGGAAGACGGACACATCACCGGTGATCGAGTGCAAATTCCACAAAGGGCATCAACGTGAAGTCCCAGAGACTCCTCACGTTGTTCTTATGTGGATTGATTTTTTCCCGACTCGGTCTCGCCCAAACGAATTCCCCAGAAATCGGCGGATATGTGAAGTATATGTTCAGCAACGCCGAACTTCCCTCCATCGGAAGGGTCAACGATCACCTCCTCCATTCCCGCTTGAACGGCGGCCTTTTCCTGTCGGAAGATGTGCGCTTCGCCCTGGAGGTGCGGAACCGGTTCCTTTGGGGAGGAAGCGTTGAACAAACGCCGGCGTTCCTTTCAACGATCAGGTCGAAGCACGAGTTTTGGAAGGGGGAGATCATCTGGTGGAACAATCCCTCTTCGGTGGGATACTCAGAGGTCGATCGCCTTTGGCTTGACGTGACACACAAGGAACTTGAAGTAACGCTTGGACGACAGAGGATTGCGTGGGGAACGGCCTTTGTATGGAACCCCACGGATGTGTTCAATCCGCTCTCAATCCTGGACTTTGACTACGAAGAACGGCCCGCCGTGGACGCGGTTCGGCTGCAATACTATAGCAGCCAGGTAACGAAGATCGAGGTAGCGGTGAAGCCGGGGGCGACGAGCTCAACAGGAATCGTGGCCGGGAAAGTCCTTCTCAATCAGTGGAACTATGATTTCCACCTTCTCGGGGGGATCCAGGGAAAGGAATTGTTCGGCGGATTCGCCTGGGCGGGAGATATAGCAGGTGCAGGGTTTCGGGGGGAACTCATGGCTGGAAAGATTGGGAGCAAGATTCGGGATCTTTATCCTTCAATGCGTGATTCCTGGTACGCCACAATCGTTCTTTCGGCCGATTACACCTTCACCAACAACACCTATGTGCATTCGGAATTCCTCTACAACAGCAGCGGCGTCAGCGAAAACGCATCGGCTGCACGCCCGCTCGCCCAGTCACTCGGCCTCCTCTCCCCCGCCCGCTGGTCGATTTTCCAGGAACTGGCGTTCGACATTCACCCGCTCGTCCGTGTTTCCGGATTTGTGCTCTACAATCCGACAGATCATTCCGCCGCCTTAGTCCCATCCGTCACGTGGTCCGCCCTCCAGAACCTGGATATTTCTTTCTTCGGGATTCTTTTTTCCGGCAGCGCATTTACCGAGTTCGGAGGCCTGGGGGAGTCGCTTTTCTTTCGGGGGAAGTATTCCTTTTAGGTGAGGGCAATTCATGAACTCGCTACGACCCCAGTACGCCATTCGGTGCACATCCTGACCGTGGCAGGTCAATACTAGCCCGCACAGATCTTCAGCGCCTTCGGCAGCACCTCCATCTCACAAGGGAGATAACCCAGCCATTCGCCATCCGCCTCGAGCGGCACCCGTTGATTCGATTCTATGCGGACCCGCTTTGCCTTGAGATATGTTATCCAGGAGAGGTTGATGTGTTTTCCGGAATAGATTTTCGGAAAATTCATGAGTCGCGCGGGGACAGACTGGTCACGGATCATCACGACATCCAGCAATCCGTCGTCCAGGAGGGCCCTCGGGGCAAAATCCATTCCCCCGCCCGCGTATCGGCCGTTTGAGACCGCAACGCTCAGGAAACGGCCGGAGATCGTCCGCTTACCGTCAAGTGTGATGGTCATTGTGTGTCCCCTGTACGTAAGAGCCGTGTAGGTAGACGCCAGACCGAACGCAAGGAATCCTCCCAGTCGTTTCAATCCGGGAGTGACTCGTTGGACCACCTTCGCTGCCATCCCCGGATTACAGTCGTTGAGGTAAAACCGTTCCTTTTTCTCCCCTTCTTTCGTCGTAAACGTAACTTTCCCTACATCAACAAAGCGTGTTCGTTTTCCCGCCAACACTTCAACCTGTTCTTTTACGGATTTCGGCAGGCCCAGATTGCGAAGTACGTCTTCTGCTGTGCCGCTGCAAAGAAGTCCAAGACGCGACGACTTTCGTTTTAGTTTTCCACTTGCGAAGAATCCGTTGACGACCTCATTCATCGTCCCGTCTCCGCCAACCGATACCACAAGGTCCACCCCATCGCTGATCGCCTTGGCTGTGATTTCCGTGGCGTGGCCCGGCCTTGTCGTCACGTCGAGAGTGAAGCCATCGGGAAAGCCGTTTTCGATGAGTTTGAGGAGTTGGCCCTGCGATCTTCCCGTTTCCCCCGCGGAAGCCGCCGGATTGATAATAAAGTGCGGTCTTTTCACTCGGTATCCTCCCATGGCAGGAAGATACATGAAACCCGAGCGAGTTACAAATGATGAGAATTGGGAAATGAGGATTGAACATTGATGCTAAGAGATTGAGAAAAACAGCCCCAACACTCAACACTCAACACTCAATGTTCAATGTTTGAACGAACCCGTCACCTAGAAGTAGTACAGGTACTTCAACTTCAACACAGCGGCGCGGTCAGTAACGTGAAGCCGGTTCGGAAGCTCTGATCCGAGGAGATCGTACTCCATGCTTCTGTCCCTCAATTCGTTGACTGCAAAGTAGATCCAGCTCTTGGGGAGGAAGTTGTAGGAAAAAAGAAGGCCCAGAATTGTCTGCTCCATATGCTGTGTCGAGCGGAAGTACACTCCATCGACATAGACGTAGATATTGAGGTCATTCACCGGAGTCCAGGAGAAATACGGGCGCGCATTATGGACGATATCTTCAGTAGAACGATCCGGTTTCCATTCTGCAAATGAATTGAGCGATGTACCAACGTTGAGAGTCTTGAAGAGCTGATAACTCAGATACGCTCCCATCCACCCGTAGTATCCCTGATAGCCGCGCGAGAAGTTGTAGGTTTTCGAGTATCCGCCGTAAAAGTTCCCGCTGAAGATAGGCGAGGGGTTGAACCATGACGAAAGACTTGCTTCATACGAATTGTATCTCTTGTCGGAGTCCTTTGACTTCCCTCCGCTCAGATTGATTTCAACTCCCCAGTTCGTGCGAAACTGCATGTTGTACCCAAAGACCGCCACATGGTCCGTGTAGCCGTCGATCTTTTCATAGTTTGTCGATCCTCCCCCATACAGAAGGATTGAACGGATGTAGCCCTCTTCAAAATACCAGCGAGGCCCGGTGATGGCGGTGAGTTCAGCCGTCCCACGCCACGGAACGAACCCCACGGCGTCAATATCGAATTTCTCGCCTATGTACCGCGCTCGCGCCAGGTTCATCCAAGAATCCTGGAACATCACAAAACCCGCAGACCCTCCAAAGTCTCCCTGGTTTCCCTTGAATGAGCGTGCAACCTGGTAGGAGAGCTGCCACTCGGAGGCACGAATGGCGCCGTCGATATCGACCACTCCTTCGTCACGTACGTCCGTATGTTTCCCCACAAAGAGGAGGCCGACGGTCGAGTTCCCGAGAATCGTTTTCTTGACTCGCGCCGATCCGAAGTAAGCGCGGGGTTCCTTGAGCTTGGTCCCCCCATCCATGTATTCCTGCTCGCCTGTCATCGCGAGGAAGCCGCCGTACTCCCAGTCTTCCAGTCGGCCGAACGCCTTGGTCCCGAGCCACAAGGGGACTTCATTGCCGTCCGGGAGTTTCTTGCCGATGCGACGGGAATAGAAGAGCTCGAGAGGACGATAGAAACCGGTATTACGTTCGCGACCCGATGGCATAAACACCTCATTCCCCTGCGTAAAGAAAGGACGTCGCTCCTCATAGTACGTCTCATAGCGGGAGATGTTGAAGGCGAAGGGATCGGCTTCAATCTGTGCGAAATCAGGATTGCCGGTCAATTGAAACGTCAATTGCGGAGAAGGATTGTAGAAGATGTCGATGCCGACATCGGGGTCGATCTTGTAGTCCCCTTCACGAATGTAGGCTGCCTTGGCAAGCCCGACCGGATAGATTTCAAGGTTTGATCCCTTGACCGTCGGCCTGAATTCTTCGAAAATCAACGTGCCAAACTTCGATACGCGCTGGCCTTCGTTCTCTTCATACGGACACCAATAAAGGTCTTCGTTCAGCGAAGGGATCCAACGATCGAAATCCAGCCCCCAGGAGGAAAGCTGCTCATTGTATTGAATCGAGCGGTACGGAATCTCCATTTCCACCACGAACCCCCAATCATAGATCATGGCATCGGAAAACCAGACTCCATCCCACCCATAATCCCTGTTCCGCGCGTCGTCAAGCATTCGGCAGTCAGCCCTGACTCCTGACGCAGTTACTGCAAATTTGTAGGCCGTTTTCTTGTCACCGAACGTGTCGAGCATGATAGAGACAATGTCCCCGCCCATATCGTCGAGTTTTCCCGTCGTCCCCTGAATATTCTCCCGCTTGTCGTACCCCACGATGAGGCAATACAACGCTTCGTCCGTTGTCAGGACGCGGACGACCGTTTTCCGATTGGGAGGCTGCGCGTGGTAGGGTTGCTGCTGGAAGAAATCCGCTGAAGAATCGGCCTGCAGCCATTGCGTCTCAATCAGTCCATCGATTTTGATCGGAGAGGATATCTTTTTGAGCCGCATTGTCTTGTTATCATTTGGGTGTGCCAGGAGCACCAGGGGGGCCAGGAGAAGCAGAAGAACCGTTTGTCTCATAGGGAGTCTCTCAAGAACAGTGGATGCCCGGATCCGATCATCACTCTTTAGACGCCTTTATTTTTAAAAGGTTGCGGCACATTTGACCTTGCGACGTCAGGGAAAATGTTCTACCTTTTTCTTCACTTCGATTTGACCAAACACGGAGGGATCATGAAACACCTGTCACATCTGCTGATGATACTGTGTGCGGTATTCTCAATTCAGGTTGTGTTCGGCCAGCCGCCGGGTATCCGCGGCCAAATGCCGCGAGGCCCCATATTCCCAACTGATGATGCGGTTATCAAGAATATCTGGGCAGAAGCAATGGATTCATCAAAGCTTGAGAGCATTGCCCACGGACTCCTTGATGTTGTCGGACCCCGTCTTGTCGGTACACCCGGAATGAAGCGGGCCCATGACTGGGCTATCGCCCAGTACAAGGGATGGAGTATCGAGGCGAAGAATGAACAATATGGGACCTGGAAGGGATGGGAACGCGGCATCACACACATCGACCTGCTCGAGCCAAGGGTTCGCACCCTCGAGGGAACGATGCTCGCATGGAGCCCGCCTTCGAAAAAAGGCGGAACGACGGCAGGCGTTATCGGCCTCCCGGATGTGGCCGATTCATTGGCCTTCCTCAAATGGCTCCCCTCTGTCAAAGGGAAGTTTGTCCTCATCTCTGCCCCGCAGCTCACGGGGAGGCCTGACAAGAACTTTGAGGAATTCGGGAAGACCGGAGCACTCGACAGTCTGAACTCCCTCAGGAAAAAGATCAACGACAACTGGAATCAGCGCATAAGGAATACCGGCTACAGAGCCGACACCCTTGCGAACATTCTCGAGAATGCAGGCGCGGTGGGAGTCATCACCAACCGATGGTCGCAGGGATGGGGCGTCAGCAAGATCTTTGGAACCAAAGCGCGGAAAGTGCCTGTCGTCGACTTGAGCGTGGAAGATTACACGCTCGTGTATCGCCTCATGGAATACGGGGACAAGCCCGTTCTGAAGATCGTTGCCGAATCGAAGTTCCTTGGCGACATGCCCACGATGAATACAATCGGAATGATCAAGGGAAGCGAGAAACCGGACGAGTATGTGATCCTCTCGGCGCATTTCGACTCCTGGGACGCAGGATCGGGAGCGACCGATAACGGGTCAGGATCGATCCTCATGATGGAAACGATGCGCATTCTGAAGAAGTATTACCCGAATCCGAAACGAACGATTCTCGTCGGCCATTGGGGAAGCGAAGAGCAGGGACTCAACGGCTCGAGGGCCTTTGTCATCGACAATCCCGATATTGTATCGAAGACCCAGGCGCTCTTTAATCAGGATAACGGGACCGGACGCGTGCAGAACCTCTCTGCGTCGGGCTACATTAATGCCGGCGAGTATCTCGCACGCTGGCTTTCAAGGATTCCCTCCAACGTGACGGACGACCTGAAGCTGTCCGTCCCGGGAATGCCGGCAGGAGGCGGTACGGATCACGCTTCTTTCGTTGCGGCGGGAGCCCCCGGATTCGGACTGGGTTCCCTGAACTGGGATTATTTCCTGTATACCTGGCACACGAACAGGGATACGTACGACAAGCTCGTGTTCGAAGAGCTCAGGAACAACGTCGTGCTCACGGCATGTCTGGCGTACCTGGCGTCTGAAGATCCCGAGTTTGTACCACGTGACAAACGGAACATGCCGGTGAATGCGCAGACCGGCCAACCGCGGCCGTGGCCGCCGGTGAACCAGCCTGAACGAGCGGGGAAATAGCTGAATGGTGGATGCATGAAAACGCAAACGGCCCGATTCGTTCGGGCCGTTTGTTTTCTGCGGGTTGGGCGAATCCTACTTAAGATACAACATTTTCCTGCTTAACCTCTTCCCCTGCGCCTCCAGGACGATGAAATAAGGACCGGAGGCAAGACGTGACGCTTCAAACCTGACGCGATAGTTCCCCGCCGGCAGTTGTTCATCCGCCAATCTCTTCACCTCTCTGCCGAGGAGATCGTACACCCTTAACGTCACCTCGCTCCTCTCCGTGAGAGAGAATTCTACGTTTGTCTCCGAATTGAACGGATTCGGGAAATTCTGATTGAGTCGGAATTCCCCGGGGACAATGTCATCCAAGACCTCGATCGTCGTGAGTTTCTTCGGGTATGTGGCGCGCAGATTATCGAGAAAGAGAGTGCCGTTGTAGGAGACACCTGCCTGCCGGTTGTAGACAAGCTGGATCTCGATTCTCTTCAGAACAATGGGATAGTTGAACACGGCTCCGGGTGTAATAGCCTGATTTGACAGGATATGAGTCCTGATCGTGTCCGGCACACCGATCTTGTTCAACAACTTTGACGAGTAGAGCCGGAACTGCTCGCCGTTGTCATCCTCGACGACATAGTAGATCCTGTGTGAATGATGATCTGTCCGTGCGTCAATCAGGACCGAATCGGCCACGCCGTACAGCGGAATATCAGTATCAAGGTATAAATAGCTTGTGACAGTTCCCGACGCGGTGAATCCATAATCAACTCGAAGGGCATGAGTACCAAGCGTCGTCACGGAGTCAACAGGGGTCACAAAAAAGGAATCCACCTGAACGGCAGAGACGACCCATGCCGAGAGACTCTCCAGAGAATCCAGGACGATGGAACCCACCCCCACTTCCACACGAACGGCCGCCGTGTCAGAAACCCCGTCCAATGAGGCTATGACTTCTGTGGTTCCCTCAGCAACACCGGAGAAAACGCCCGAACTGCTCACGAGCCCGACCTCCGGGTGGGTGGAGCTCCATTGATACGCATCCAATTGGAACTGGCGGGGAATGTTGTCGGAGTCAAACGAACTGACGCTGAACGATATTGTCCGAACGGTATCGGTGACAATGCTCGCAGGAGAAAGATGGAGCGCACCGAGAAGCTTGACAGCAACCTGAGCAGAATCGGACCAGGCTCCGTACTGAACCCTGACAGATCCTTGCGCAGCACTGTCTGCCGCGGTGAAGACTCCCGTCAGGGAATCGATCGATCCGATTTGCAGATCGCACGAGAACCGGACCTGCGCCGGATCGAAGGAAGCGGGATTTCCGTATTCATCAACACCCAGCGCCAGAAACTGCCGGGAGTCGCCACGGAAGATTCTCGACTTTTTCGGACTTAAGGTAATGTTCGACAATGATCCTGCCGGCGCAGAAGAAATCACGAGCAGTCCGTTCGAGACCGACCGCTCAGTGCCATCTGACGGTGAATTCATGACGGAATCCCGTATTACCATTGTGGTAGACCCGCCGCCATCCAGATTGACTCCCTCGGCAACCCCGATCTGAATCATGAATTGAGCCAGTTCGACAAAGGTCATTCCGGCACTGAGGCCGACCTGTCTTCCGTCCACGGTGACGAGATAGAGCATTGTACTATCGGCCGAGAAGCCCGCTGCCGTGCGGGGTTCGCGGGGTGCAGCAGGTGAAACATCAATACCCCCTGCAACAAGGACCGGATTTCCCCCAACCATTTCCTTAAGCTGCGATGGGCCAGGGGCAATACCCTGATAAAGCCTCACTGTGTCCCCTTTTTGAATGCGAGACAGAGAAATAGTGTCAGAAGCTCCATGACCCGAGAGAATCCCCCACCCTTGCGGAATCTCGATATCTCCGACGCTGACTTCGACGGATTCAGCGACGCAAACCACCGTGTCATTGGCGAGCCAGGGAGAAATCGGCCGAATCATGACTTCTCTGCCGTACTGATTCGTCCCGGTTGTCAGCCCTTTGTACGAATTGAAGAGGATCAACTGATCGGTCGCTCTCGTTGCGTTGACACCATGAACGGTAATGACGGTATCATCGAGCGAGGCCGTGATCGCCATCGCCACGACATCGATCATTGGAGAATTGTCGGCCGCGAATCCCAACGCCGGCCGCGAAACCGGTTTGATAAGAATTTCCCCCTGTGCAATCTGGATATTGGTGGGTACGCCGCCCGAGGAGTAGAAATCGGCGTTGATCGCACCAACGGGGAGATGACCCGGTGAGCTCTTGCGAGCCGCCATCGAACGCACGGTCTCATAACCGAGAAGACGATCGTTGGCTTTCACGGACTCGAATCCAATGGAGGGATTCGTCAGATCCACGGTAAGGATATTAATGTTCCAAGGTACAGCGGGGGCCTTGACGAGGTAATGCATCATGCCCGGCCCGACTGACCGGACCGATACTGTGTCGTAGAAAACCTGAGAGTTGAGGTTCGCTGAGAATAGGAGTGTAAGAAGGAGAAGTCGAATCGGTTTCATTGCGCGCTTCCTTGTTCATAGAGATGGATTTTGGACATCTCGCGGAGCCCCCGATGGAGGCAGGAGAGCGCCGACTGCGCGCCATGCACAATGGATCTCTTATGTCTGCAAATCAGAGGGGCTTATTTCAAAAGCAACATCTTCTTGACGATTCTGTACTCGCCCGCCGTGAAGACTGCAAAGTAGGTTCCGCTCGGTAGTCGATCTGCCTCAAAAGTTGCGGTGTAAGTTCCCGGCGCGACTTCTTCATTCACGAGCACGGCTACGGTTCGACCCAGAATATCATAGACCTTCAACTGCGCCAGACCATAATCCGGAAGGGCAAAGCGGATTTGTGTGACCGGATTGAAGGGATTGGGGTAGTTTTGACTCAGATCGTACGTTGCCGGGATCGGGCCATCTTGTTCGACGAACGTGATGATGGTGCGGAACGACCCTTCAAGGGACCAGTCGCTGCTGCCGTAGGCGTTTTGTGCCATTACTTTCCATCTGTAGATCTTGTTTCCCGCAAGTTTCCGACTGCTCACGAACGTGGTGTCGGTCACCGTGGTATCGAAAACGGTCGCGTTCGTTGCTCCGTCAATCACGCGGGCAACGAACGAAGTTCCGGTACCTTTCGCCCATACGAACGTCGGATTCACCGGAACATTTGTCACCGCGACAGGGGAAATAATCACAGGCGGAAAAGGCCAACCGGTTGTGAACCTGAAAGCAGGTGAATAATTGCTTGTACCTGCCTGTCCACCGGCGACGGTTCTCCAATAGTAGGTCTTCTGAGGCGTGAGGCCCGCAACCGCCGCGGATGTATCGGTTGTAGAGATCGTCGTAATAAGTGAATCGGGATTGAAATCGGATGTGCGTGCAACATGGAGCAGAAATCCGGTCGCCTTCACGGGCCTGGACCATTGCAGCTTACCCGTGCTTGCGAACAGGCCGCTGTCGGGAGGGCTCAACAGCGTGGGCGCGACCACGGGAGTTCCGAAGGTTATGAGATTGCTGAGACCGCTTTCGTTGTTGTTCTTGTCGAGTGCGGAGACTGCAAAATAGTACTGAGAATTCGTTGTATCCACGCGGCCAGACGGCGTCGATGTCGTGACCCCTTCGAAGGCGATGAGGTTATCTGAATTCTCCCGGTCAGTGGTATCGGCACTCTTGAATCGATAAACCAGAAAGCGGGCTGCGGTATCTGAATCTGTTGCAGTCGAAGGCGGATCCCAGTTCAGCACGAACAGAGCCCCGCTTGAGTCGACCGTCAGGTTCCCGGGGGCATTGGGCGGAACCGTTTCCTTCCAACCCATGACAGGGACCGCTGCCGGATTGCGGAATACGTCGGACTTCATGAGATCTGTCCACCCTCCCACGTTATCGCGGATGAAGTTCGCCCGAAACTGAACGCTCCCCTGGACTTTTGGATTTGCCCGGTTGAATTCGATCTGAGCTTTCATCTGGGTGGCATCGCCAAAACTCGTACCGATTCTGTACGGAGCGTTCCCCGTGTACAAGTGCCGGCCGTTGGCAGCGGTCGAGTCGGCCCACCATGGTTGCAGGAGTCCGTAATCCTGGCCTCCCCCGAAGGGCCAGTACAACTGAGGCGTCAGATAATCGATGGACTGGTCCTGAAGCCATGCGATGGCATCGGCATAGATTTGGCTATAGGCATCCAGGCCGAAGATGCCGGACGGGACCCCGCTCTTCCATATGCCGAAGGGGCTCATGCCGAACTTGACGTGCGGCTTGATCACCTGGATACTGTCATGAATCTGCTGGAGAAGGCGGTTCACATTGTCTCTTCGCCAATCCTTGATCTGGGCGCTGGAGAACCCGTTCGGATACTGCGAAAAGGTTGCTGTGTCTTCTGTCGTAATGCCCGGAAACGGACTTTCGGGATAGGGATAGAAATAGTCATCCGCATGAACTCCATCGACATCATAACGCCGGACAATATCCGCCACAACGCTGGCAACGTAATCACGCACTTGCGGCAGACCCGGGTTGACGATCTTGTGGTTCGAGGCGGGAAAATACAGGACCCAATCTGAATCATGAACCACGGAAACATGGTTCGGTGCCGGTGCGTATGCCCCGATCACATTCCGAACTGCACGATAAGGATTGAACCAGGCATGGAGTTCCATCCCGCGCGCATGTGCCTCTTTGATGGCAAATTCCAGCGGATCATAGAAGGGATTCGGCGGTGTGCCCTGTGCTCCTGTCAACCAATACGACCATGGGTCGATGGAGGAGTTGTAGAAAGCATCGCATTCGGTCCGAACCTGGAAGACGACGGCATTGATGCCTGCGGCCTTGAGGCTGTTGAGAATGGTTGTCAGCTGAGACTTTTGATCAGCAACGGGCAGGCCGGCTGAAGACGGCCAGTCCAGGTTTATCACTGTGGCAATCCAAGCTCCCCGAAATTCTCTCTTCGGGGAAGGCTGGGCCCAGGCCAGACTCCCCAGAAGGACGATCGCAACAAGGACTCCCACAGCAGTTCTCAACGTTGAAACAAACCATTTCATGGCACCCTCGCGTTCATTCACACGGATGCAGACGTTCTCATCAGTTCATAGAAGACACAGGTTGATTGGTAATTCCCCTCGCGACCCGGTGCGGAGAAGCAAGGGAAGCTCCACGGAAACAACAGAGGCACCCGCATTGCAGCCAGGTGCCTCTGCAGAAGAGTTACTGAAAACAAGAACTATTTCGTCAGGACCATCTTCTTTGTCAGGCGTGCATCGCCGGACGTCAGGACGTAAATGTACATTCCCGTAGAGAGATCGCTGGCATTGAATGTTGCAGTATACGTGCCTGGACTCAGGTTTCCGTTGACCAATCCTCTCACGGCCCGTCCGAGCATATCGTACACGATGAGTGTCGTCTTCCCGCCTTCGGTGATCGAGAACCTGATTTCCGTTGTCGGGTTGAAGGGATTCGGATAATTCTGCATAAGCTCGAATCCATTCGGCACTCCATCTTTCCTTGTCACCGATGTGGGATCCAACTTGATGAATCGCACAACTGCCGGGAGTGCAGGCACATCAAAGTGAGCGACATAGACCGTGTCGCCGCCCGGACTGAAGGCTATGCCGCGCGGATAACTGGGGGCCTTCCACAGCGTATCGCCGTGCGAGGTCGTCGCAACGCTGAAACTGTCGACAAGTGTACCACCGACAGGATCATAGGCATAGAACCTGTTCAACGACCACGTGTAATTGAAGTCAGCAGTGTCCCGTCCGGACCTTGAGTCAGCGCTCGCCCAGATGTGACCGGTCGTGGGATGAATCGCGATCGCCTCAGTGGACATATTCTGGAGAATGCTGTCCGTAAGAGCATATGGGCCGAGGGACCCGTTGGCGCTGTGATACACATACGTCTTCTTAGCAGTGAACCTTGGAGCATACACATCGTTCCCGTCTCCCGAGACCGCAATCGTACGGCCGAACTCAGGAATACTGGCCGCAAACTGCGTGGCAACGGTCATGTCGGGATTGAGAACAAGGCCCGGAAGGGCGCCGACGACTCCGGCGACAAAGAGCTCGCCTGCATCATTCACTGCGACCGAAGCGGGTGAGTTTGTCCCGAGTCCTGTCGGACCAAGGGTTCTCCTCACGCCTGCTCCTGTTTTGTAGTCAATTTCCCAAAGCAGGAGGCCCGGTTTCCCTGCCCAGTTGCCCCAAGCACCGATGAAATTGCCGCTCGAGGGATCGATGTTGCCACCGTATCCGAGCCTGCTATGGATCGTATCAGTGACGGTGACGTTGCTCTCGTTCGGTCCCGTGACAACCGTAATCGGAGAGAAACTCGCAGGAGTCCCGTCGGGGTTGAACACATAGACCGGCCTTGTGGCAATGTACGCGGAGCCCGTGCTGATGGAATCGACTCCCGTGCTGCTGTAAGGCTGGAACCACACTTTGCCGTCCGGATCAACTCCAAGACCGCCGTTGAGGACTCCAAACGGAAGTTTTGTCGTACCCCATGGTTTCGCGGTTGTCGTGTCCGGGAATGGGAACCGCTCGATGTACTTGAGCTGGGCCATCGACAGACTGACAGCCACGGCAACCAGAACAACCAGTACAACAATTGTTCTCATGTGTTTCATATGGCTTGTCCTTCTTTTATGGTAATGGATTAATAGTGAGTTAAGAAATCCAACCGTTCCTTCGCGCACCGGTTTTAGTAGTAGGGTGCGCCTGCAACACGTGCCTTCAGTTTTAGAAGCACACCGTTCCCCGTTGCCACGAAGATATCATTCCCCGATCCCCATGCGAGAAAGCGGACCGAAGTGCCGAATAGTTCCTCGTAGTCGGCATAGGGAATGATCACTGTCTTGGATGGAGTTACCACAACAAATCCCGCGGGAGCATCCGTCGCTATGTAGAGATTCCCAGAGGATGAAAACGATATCCCCTGGGGAGTATATCCCTCGGTGGGAAAGGCCGCACTGAAATTAAAGTAGAGTTCCGGTGTCCCGAGACTATCCACGTTGATGGGAGCCCGCCAAATTCCCCATGCGGAGTCCTTAAACGCACTCAAGTACAGGTAGTTGTTGAACACCCTCACCGATCGCACCGATGCCGCGAAAGGAAAGAACTTCGACGTCGGCGTTTGCGAAATGCTGTAGATGCGGGCGCTGTTGATGCTGGTCGTATTGCTGCCGGCGGCCCAAAGGATCTGATTCGGGCCGAAATCGATGTCGTTGATGGTATATCCTGCGGGTAAAGCGACCCAGAGAACGGCCGGGTCCCCTCCTCCAGGAGCAAAGCGATAGATTGCACGAATACCCCGCGCTGCGTAAAGATATCCTCCCGGTCCGAACTTCAGCCCGGTCCATCCCACGACTCCCGAAGTGTCACGCGCATAGGAGTTCACGGATCCGTCCGCCGGAATTCTCTTGATCCCAACACCCCCTCCGCTAACGCTGACGGAAACGTACAAGTCCCCTGTGGCATCGGCAATAATCGCATTGGCGAGGTCGGATGGTCCGAGGAGTCCAAAAGACTCAACCGCTGCCGTGAGCTTGTAGACAAGGGTGTTACTCATTTTGTCTGACCCGCGAGTAGCGATCCGGACAGCGACGCTGTCACCGATGACAAGCGGTGTCCTCAGGGAGATCTGGGTGGCTGTCGTCTGAATAGGAAATCCCGGAGACGAATCGAGAAAGATGATATTATTCGCCGCGACGGTTGAGAAGTTGGATCCGGTGATCACAAGGGTATCGACGCCTGCCTGGGCACTGTCGGTGGGCGCGACGGCGGTGATGACAGGAGGAGGGCCGAAGGTTGTATTCGGAGTGAAGAGACTCCCCTCTTCCTCTTCCACACAGCCGCCAAAAACGGAAAGGCTGCAGCCGAGGAGAACAGCCAACCCCGACCAGCCCGACAGGATCGCGCGACGAACTCCCTTTGCCGCCCGCCCTGTTCCAAAAGTTGAAAGACGCATGAGCTGTCTACCTGTCGTAGTATTCGTCATTGTTAAAGAGCAAAACGCAAGGAAACGCGATGCACCGATGTGAAAATTCCAAAGGGGGTGTATGCATAGTCCACGCCCATCGATGCACCTACCAGAGACTGCTGAAGTCCGACACCCAGCGAAAGTCCATGCTCGTCAGCAGGGAAGATATAACCAAGTCTTAGAGCCAGCGTTTGGGAAAAGAGGTATTCGGCCCCGAACTTGAGCTGCTCGGGATAGTCGCGCGGGTGCTCGGCATCCACGAGAACGAAGAGAGAATGGCTGGCCGGATCCATCTCCGCCAGATCAAGAACGTTCATCGAAAGTCCGATACGGAAGGTCAACGGAAGCTGGAAACTCTCCTGGATGTAGGCCACCTCACGCGAGAAGTTCCTGATCGTGACACCGAGGGTCAGACTCTTGTAGCCCGTTCGATAGAGCATCCCGAAATCGAAGGCCGGCACATCGAGGACGCTGGTGATTTCCCGCACGGGAGTGTAGGTGGAGTCCTCATTGAGGACATTCTTTGTGTACGAGGCATTGACAACACCCGATCCCAGATCCTGGTAGACGAACTTGATGCTGCCTCCGACGGAGAATTTGTCGGACAGGGCACGGGCATAACTGATCCCAAGCGCATAGGCGCTGGGCTTGTAGGTGCCAATATCAAGGTACCCCTTTGTGTTGCGGGCCAGGATCGTGGCTTCCACCACTCCATAGTCGACCGATTGGATCGTAAATCCGATGACGCCATAGAGCCCGTCGAACGGCCTCAGGGCGACCGCACCGTACAAGTGCTTGATATCGGCAATCCATTGCACATATCCGACGGAGACATCCGCAAACGATTCCAGGTGGGCCATCCCGGCAACATTGTAGAACATCGAGGCAGAGTACCCGTCGGCCGCCGTAAAGGCATCTGCCAACCCTCCTTGCCGGGCACTCATACCGACGTTCAGAAACTTCATTCCGGTTTGAGCCAGTTTCTTGTTTTCTTGAGGCTGGGCTTTCAAGGGGAAGCAAAGAACAATGATGACAACCGAAAGCCAGCCGACACGAAGTAGAGTTTTACGATTCATGAGAGGTCCGCAGACTAACGAATGATGACGAGCTTCTTGATGATCCGATCGCCTGTATCCTTGTCTTCAAACACAACGATATA
>Ga0209619_10001791_pt1 | contig 15658 bp, 15 predicted proteins | sample Rifsed16ft3_FD_184011 | JGI IMG/M metagenome (GOLD analysis project Ga0209619, IMG submission 184011) | Soil microbial communities from Rifle, Colorado, USA - sediment 16ft 3 (version 2) | ecosystem: Environmental > Terrestrial > Deep subsurface > Rock core/Sediment | place: Rifle, Colorado... | reverse complement strand
AGACGATCCCGGTCTCCAAGCCGGGCCTGGACCTGACCCTCCGCGAGCCGATCGGCGTGGTCGGGCTCATCGTGCCCTGGAACTTCCCGATCCTCATGGCCAGCTGGAAGCTGGGGCCGGCCCTCGCCGCGGGCAACACCTGCATCCTCAAGCCGGCCAGCCTGTCCCCGATGACCGCGCTGCGGATCGGCGAGCTCGCGCTGGAGGCAGGCTTCCCGGCCGGGGTCATCAACGTCGTCACCGGCCCGGGCGGCACGGCCGGCGCCGCGATCGCCGGGCACCCCGGCATCGGCAAGGTGGCGTTCACGGGCGAGACGACCACCGGCCAGGAGATCATGCGGCTGGCCTCGAACAACATCAAGAAGATCAGCCTGGAGCTCGGCGGCAAGAGCCCCAACGTCATCTACGCGGACGCGGACCTCGAGCGCTTCGCCGCTGAATCCCCGTACTCGGTCTTCGACAATTGCGGCCAGGATTGCTGCGCCCGGAGCCGGATCCTCGTCGAGCGCTCGGTCCATGACAAGGTCGTGGAGCTGTTCGCCGAGGCGACGCGCAAGGTCAAGGTCGGCAATCCCGAGGATGAGGCCACCGAAGTGGGCACCCTCGTCAGCTTCAAGCAGCGCGATCGCGTCCGTGACTACATCGAGATCGGCCTGGCCGAGGGCGCCAACCTGGTCGTCGGCGGCGAGGCCCCGGACGATGTCGCGCTCGCGGACGGCGCGTACCTCATGCCGGCGGTCTTCGACGGCGTCGACAACGACATGCGCATCGCCCGCGAGGAGATCTTCGGGCCGGTCGTCTCGATCATCCCGTTCGACACCGAGGAGGAGGCGATCCGCCTCGCCAACGCGACGCCGTACGGCCTGTCCGGCTCCGTCTGGAGCCGCGACATCGGGCGGGCACTCCGGACGGCCAAGGGGCTCCAGGCCGGCGTGCTGTCGATCAACTCGAACAGCAGTATCCACACCGAGGCGCCGTTCGGCGGCTACAAGATGTCCGGGATCGGGCGCGAGCTCGGGATGTCGGCGATCGAGATGTACACCGAGACCAAGAACATCTTCATCGACCTGCGTCCGTAGTCGGCCCGGCCCGGCCTCGAGATCAGCGGCCGAACTGGAGGTCCGGGGCCTCGAGGTGCGGATGGCGCCGGGCCAGCCAGTCGACCAGGGCCCAGTGCGTGGTCTTGAACGCCAGGCCGGACCAGGGGATCGCATCGGGGGCAAAGGTCCCGATCTCCAACGCCTCCGGGGTCGTCGTGGCCGTGCCGCCGACGACGCGGGCCTCGAACACGAGGACGACGACCGCGGCCTCGAGTCGCGTATACAGGCCCACGATCTCCTCGGGTTGCACGATGAGCCCCGTCTCCTCGAGCGTTTCGCGGATCGCGGCTTCGGACACGGTTTCGTCGACCTCGAGGAATCCGCCCGGCTGGGCCCACGCTCCGAGTCCGGGCTCGATACCGCGGCGGAGCAGGATGATCCGTCCGTCGTCCGTGACGGGAAGCGCCGTCACGACGAGCCGAGGGTTGACGTACACGACGTGTCCGCACGCGGAGCAGCTGGATCGGTCCCGGTCCTCCCCTTCCACCGTGCCGAACCGCAGCTCGGCCCCGCACCGCGAGCAGAACTTCAGCGACGCGGCGATCCAGGGGGGCACGCCACCGCCCGACGCGATGTCCGTTGACCGTGCGTCGGGACCGCGATCCGCACCGTTCATGCGATGAGCGCCAGGACCGCGGCGCCGGCGAAGACGAGCATCCCCATGCCCGCGGCCACGAGCCAGGCGAGCCGGAACAGCCCCCGGTTCCGGTTGACCGGCATCCACGCCCAGGCGGACCGCCAGATTCGGAGCGCGGCATCCGCCGTCGTCAGGATGAGGATCGGAGCGCCAACGAGGATGCACAGCTTGACCAGCGGGCTTCCGAGCGTGGACCCGGTCTCGAGCGCGGTGATCGCGACGGCGCCGGCGACGAGCGCGATCGCGGACAGGTTGATGTAGTGCTTGTGGAGGGGAGTCGGCGCGGTCTCGGGGATCGACCGCGGACCATCGAGTCCGGTCCGGTCCGTCGCGACGGGTACCGCCTGCCGTTCAAGGACCGGCATCCCCGGTTCCCAGCGCTGGTCGTCCATCGGATCGAGTGTACGACGAGCCCCGCTGAACGCCGGCGACGGCGAGCTCGGGTGAACGCCGGCGACGGCGTCAGTCCGGCAGGTATCGCGCGAGGAGCGCATCCAGGGCCGGCGCGAGCGACCGGCTGAAGGTCGCGGTCAGGTGGTGGTTGTCCCGGTACAGGATCATGCCGTCCCGGACGACCTGACAGGCCATCGCCGGACAGACCGACGGGATCAGGTCGATGAGCCCGGCGCCTGCGAGTGCGGCAGCCTGCGCCTCGCGGACCCCGAACAGGCTGGTGAAGCCCTTGGCGCGTGAGATCGCGCATGGCCGCACGTCGGAGACGTTCCCGGCGATGCAGCCAGGGATGTCATCGCTCGTGCGCGGCGTGTCGATCACGATGAAGACGCGGCCGGGGACGCGGCCCACCGCCCGCGCGATCGCCTGCGACTGACGCTCGACGGTCTTGTCCTCGGCAAGGAGCGGGAAGATTCCCCGGTGGCTCATGGCGACGATCGTCAGGTCCGGTGGCCGCTGCGCCAGCACCGTGAACAGCTCCTCCCGCCAGGCCTCGCACTCGGTGTATTCCAGCGAGGTGTCCAGGTGCTCGACCTTCATGTCGAGGAACGGGCACGACAGCTTCACGTAGGGCACCAACCGCCAGCCTCGCTCGATGGCGAGGGCCTCGACGGCGGGGAACCACGCGCCGGCGTGGGAGTCGCCGATGAGCGCGACCGTGAACGTGCCGGCCTTGTTCCCATAGACACAGTCCTTGGGATGCGGGTCGTCCAACTGGGATGCGCAGCGGTCCCGATACAGCGCTTCCGTGTCTGTCCGGGCGTCGGCGAGGGCCGGACGGATGTCGGCCGTCAACGGGATGGGGTCGGGCGGCGACGCATCCGGGATGTCCTGCCAGGTCAGCAGGGGCGCCAGCGTCGGGGTCGGTTCCGGCGTCAGGCTGGGCTCGGGCGTGGCCGGGACGTGCGAGGCCCCGGAAGAGCCGGAAGGGGTGGCACTCGGGGTTGGCGCCGGAGAAGTCGTGGGCGCGGGCGTCGGCGCGGGCGTGGCGAGCGCGATCTCGTCGATCGCGCGCGCTGTCCTGATCTCCAGCCCGGTCGAGACCACGACCACGACCACGATCGATGCGAGTCCGATCGCGATCGCTCGTCGCGGGACGAGGACCGCGGAGATCATGCCGTGATGGAACGGCTCCTCCACGAACCGCCAGCTGGCCCACGCCACCGCCACGGCGGCCAGTACGAGGATCGAGCGAGCCTCCACCGGGAGCGTGGCGCCGACGGCGAGCGGGACCAGCACGAGTATCGGCCAGTGCCACAGGTAGAGCGAGTAGCTGATCCGCCCGAGAAACCGGATCGGGGTGCTGGAGAGGATGAGGCCGGCCCCCCAGCGCGCGGTGCCGGACGCGATGAGGACGGCCCCAGCGACCGCGGGCGCAAGCGCCGCCGTCCCCGGGTAGGGCGTCCGCTCGCCGATGAGCATTGCCGCAGCCACGAGTCCGGCGAGGGCGGCCCAGCCGGCCAGGGCCGCGAGAACACCAACGATTCGAGGCAGCCGATTGGGCCACGTCCCGGCGACGGCGAGCAGCCCGCCGAGCGCGAGCTGCCAGGCGCGGGTCGGGAGCGAGTAGAACGCCCACGAGAGTGACGTCTCCGTGAGGTGCAGGTTTGCCGCGAACGAACCGGCCAGCACTGCGATCAGGACTGCTCCGACCCAGCGCCGGCGGCCGCGCGCCACGAACAGGAGGAGCGCCGGCCAGACGAGATAGAACTGCTCCTCCACGGACAGCGACCAGAAGTGAAGGAACGGCGAGGGTTGGCCGATCGCGGTGAAGTAGCTGCCCTCGGCGAGCGCGAAGCGGATGTTCGAGACCGACAGCGCCGCGGCCGCGCCGTCCGTCATGACGCTCGGCCGGTCGAGCAGGCCGATGAAGGCGAAGGCGCCGCCGAGGGTGACAAGCACGACCACCGCGGCCGCCGGGAGGAGGCGCCGGATCCGCCGGGCGTAGAAGTTGCTCAGCGAGACCCGGCCGGTCCGCTCGTGCTCCCGGACGAGCAGCCCGGTGATCAGGAATCCGCTGATGACGAAGAAGACATCCACGCCGATGAATCCGCCCGGGATCGGGAGGCCGGCGTGGAACAGGACGACCAGGAGGACCGCGATTCCGCGCAGGCCCTCGATGTCGGGCCGGAAGCCGGGACCGTCGGACACGTCGCTGGTGGCGTCGCCGGGGACCGTCATCGAGGCCGGATCATCAGGCGCCGGTCACGCTGGGGACGTTCAGGCGTCCGCGTTGGACGGGTCATCCATGACCATCCGGGTCTGGTCGGCCCGGTACGCCTCGAGACGCTCGGTGAGCGCAGGATCGGACAGGGCGAGGATCTCGACCGCCAGGAGTGCCGCGTTCTCGGCATTGCCGATCGCCACGGCCGCGACGGGAATGCCGCGCGGCATCTGGACGATCGACAGCAGTGAATCGAGCCCGCCAAGATGCTGGGTGGGAATCGGCACGCCAATCACGGGCAGCGTCGTCTTCGAGGCGAGCATCCCGGGGAGATGGGCGGCGCCGCCGGCCCCGGCGACGATCACCTTGATCCCCCGCGCCGCCGCGGTCTCCGCGTAGCGGAAGAGATGGTCCGGGCTGCGATGGGCGGAGACCACGCGCAGCTCGCACGGGACATCGAGCATCTCGAGGAGCGCGGTTGCCTTCTCGAGGATCGGGAAGTCAGAGCGGCTGCCGCCGACGACCCCGACAATCGGCCCTCGATCACCCATCACTCCACCTCCTGTGAATCGGCCGCCCAGCGGATCCGACCGGCGGCCTCGCGGGCCGCCGCGAGCGCTGTCTCCGGGCCGTCAGCGACCGCCGTGACATGGCCCATCTTCCGCCGCTCGAACACGCGGCGCTTGTCGTACACGTGAAGGTGGACGTCGGCCACCTCGAGCGCCGCCTCGACACCCAGGATCCGGGCCTCGCGATCTGGGCCCGTACCAAGGAGGTTGACCGTCGCCGCCCCGCCGGCGTGCACATCCGTGGGGCCGAGGGCAAGACCGCAGATTGCCCTCACGTGTTGCTCGAACTGGCTCGTCGCCACGGCCTCCATCGTCCAGTGGCCGCTGTTGTGGACACGCGGCGCCAGCTCGTTCACCACCAGCGAGCCGTCCGGCATGAGGAACAGCTCGGCCGTCAGCAGCCCGACCATGCCCATCCCGGTCGCGAGCTCCGTGGCGAGGGAGATTGCCGTGTCCGCTACTTCGGCCGCGATCACGGCGGGCGCGGACGACTCGATGAGGATCCCGCCGTCGTGGACGTTCCTGGCGACGGGAAACCCGCGAGACACGCCGTCGACGCCCCGCGCCACGATGACCGAGAGCTCCGCCTCGAATGCCAGTTCACGCTCCAGGAGCAGTGGCCGCCCGGCTGCGAGCTCCCGCGCAACCATGGCCTTGGCAGCCGGCAGGTCATCGGCGCCGGCGATTCGAAGCTGGCTTCGCCCGTCGTAGCCGCCGATCGATGCCTTGAGCCGGAGCGGAACCCCGAGCGCAGCCACCCCGGCGCGGAGGTCGTCGGACGATCGGATCTCGCGCCATGGCGCGACGGTCGCGCCGTTCGACTCGAGGAAGCGGCGCTCCGCGAGCCGATCCTGGGTGAGCTTCAGGGCGTACGGCCCGGGCCGGATCGGGAGGATCCCGTCATCAAGTGCCTGCACCAGGTCGAGCGATACGTGCTCGAGTTCGTAGGTGACCACGGCACAGCCGGCTGCGAGGCGCTTGCCAGCCTCGATGTCGTCGTACGGACCCACTTCCACGCGATCCGCGACGGCGGAGGCGGGACAGTGCGGATCCGGGTCCAGGACGGCGATCCGGTATCCCAGTTCGCGGGCCGCGAGCGCGAGCATCCGCCCGAGTTGCCCTCCGCCCAGGATCCCGATCGTCGCCGGCGGCAGGATGGCAGGGGCCCGAAAGCCGAGGGCCTTGTAGACCCCGAGGATCCAGGTCGTCTTGGAGTGCGTGTACCTGTAGCCATCGATGGCGCTCCCGCCGGTGATCGCCGTCTTCAGTTCCGTGTACTGACGCATCAGCTCGGGATCGTTGCGCAGGGCGTCCCGGAAGACGATGTCCCGGCGGGAATCGCCACCGGTGGGCTGAACGTGGAAGTGGATCCGGAACTCGTCGCCGTCCAGGGTCACCGCGCCCACGAGCATCGGGCGAGCTGCCGGCCAGGGATCCGGGCCGGGCTGCGGCTGGAAACCCAGTCCATAGAGCATCTCCACGATCCCGGGGATCTCGGCGGGCTCAACCTCGACCGAGAGGTCCACGATCCCCTTGCCCGGCAGGCCGGGAACCGCCGTGCTCCCGATGTGCTCCACGGCAAGGTCCGGGCGGCGACGCCGAACCATCGAGCTGATCGTCCCGGCGACTTCGACCGTCCGCGGATCCCATGCCGAGACATGCGCCACGCGGCGCTCGTACGGCAGGATCGGAAGGTCGGGGCGATCGCCCGCAGGATCGGTCACGGGGTGGAAGTGTAGGGGCGGCCCGTCCATCTTCGTGCGGCACGCTGCAATCTCCGCCCAGCCCGTAGCATCTCGGCCATGACCGACCGCCTGCGCGTCATCCTCGACGTCGATACCGGGATCGATGACAGCCTCGCGATCCTGTACGCCTGCGCCTCATCGGAGATCGACCTCGAGGCGATCACCTGCGTCGCCGGAAACGTCCCGGGCCGGCAGGTCGCGGACAACACCCGGGCCCTGCTCGAGCTCGCCGGCCGCGGCGACGTGCCCGTGGCGCTCGGCGCGGAGCGTCCCCTGGTCAAGCCCCTCCAGACGACGGAGGAGACCCACGGCCCGCGCGGCATCGGCCATGCCCGGCTCCCGGTCCCGACTCGCGCGCTCGAGGCAGAGGACGCCGCCGACCTCATCGTGAGCGCTGCACGACGACGGCCCGGCACCCTCCACCTCGTGACCCTGGGACCGATGACGAACCTGGCGCTCGCGCTCTCGCGAGAGCCGCGACTGCCTTCACTCCTGGCACGCTGGACCTTCATGGGTGGCGCATTCCGCGTGCCGGGCAACACGACCCCGACGGCAGAGTGGAACCTGTACGTGGATCCAGATGCGGCGAAGGCGTGCCTGGCGGCATGGGCGGCTGCCCTGGCCGAGGACCCGGCCCTGCCGCTTCCACTTGGCATGGGCCTGGACGTGACGGAGCTGGCCCGCATGCTGCCGGCCGATGTCGCGCGCCTGGCCCGTCGCGCCGGTGCGGCGCCGCACGATGCGGCCGCTCTCGAGTCGGCCGGGGCGCCGATGCTCCGCGTCGGCACGGTTGCCTCGAATCCCATCCTCCGGACCATCACCGATGCGCTGCGCTTCTACTTCGAATTCCACGCCCAATACGACGGCTTCTACGGGGCGTTCGTCCACGATCCCTTCGCGGTCGCTGCGGCGATCGATCGAACGCTCGTGACGACGCAATCCGTGTTCGTGGACGTGGAGGCCGGTCCGGGACTTGCCCACGGGATGACCGTCGCCGACTGGCGCCGGCTCACGGGCCGACCCGCAAACGTCGAGGTCGCCACGAGCGGAGACGCGACGGCGTTCCTCGACCGCCTCGTCGATCGCGTCGGTGGCCTCGCCGCGCGGATCGCGACGCACTGAGCGCCTCGCGCCCCACGGCAACGCCGCGATGGGGCCGACGTACCCAGGAGATCGGGCCGTCCGGAACGGGGCCAGCGCGGTCGCGGACGAGATGATCGACGCACGAAGGAGGTCCTTCCATGCGAGTCCTTTTCGCCACGGACGGGTCGCGCTCCGCCGACCGGGCCCGCGACCTGCTCGGCCGGCTCCCGTGGCCCGACGGCACCAGGTTCTGCGTCGTCTGCGCGCTCGAACCGCGCGGCGAGCTGTTCATCGCGCCATGGATGATGCCCGCCGGCGAGGCACTCGATTCGGTCGGATCCGAGTACCTCCGCCAGGCCGACGCTACCCTTGACGACGCCGTCCGAATCCTGGCGGGGCCGGGGCGGGCGGTTGAACAGATCACCCTGCGCGGGCGGCCTGCCTCCGCGATCGTCGAGGAGGCTCGCGCCTGGAGTGCCGACCTGCTGGTCCTCGGCAACCGCGGCCACGGCTCGATCGCCTCGATGGTGCTCGGGTCGGTCTCGGCAGAAGTTGTCGATCACGCGCCGTGTCCCGTCCTCGTCGTTCGTGGCGAGGCGGTCGACTCGATCGTGTTCGCCGAGGATGGCTCGCCGGGTGCCGCCAACGCCGCACATGCCCTCCGGACGTGGCCGGTCTTTCGCGGCCTCCCGGTGGCTGTTGTCTCCGTTGCAGAGACCGCTCTCGCGCCGTTCGCCGGCATCGCGGCCGGCCTGGCCGACGAGGTGATGCTCTCGTACGCAAAGGACGTCGAGACGGCGCGCGAGCAGACGCGTGCGCTTGCGGCTCGCAGCGCAGACGAGCTCAGAACGGCCGGCCTCATCGCCGCCCCGCACCTTCTCGAGGGAGACCCCGCTCACGAGATCGTCGAGTTTGCGCGGGCACGGCCGGGATCGCTGGTGGCCGTCGGAACACGGGGCCACGGGGGCCTGACCCGACTGATCCTTGGATCCGTTGCCCGCAACGTGCTCCACCACGCCCCGAACTCCGTGCTGGTGGTGCGCGAGTCGAGTGAAACGGCCGCGGCAGAGGAGTCCCGGAGCACCACCACCGGCACTGCCTGACCAAGCGCCGATCTTGCGGTCGGGCGGGCGCCCGCTATCCCAGGGTGAGTGCCACCTCGTGCACTCCGCCGTCGACGATCCGCCAGGCGCGGATGCCCGGTTCACTGGTCGCGAGATCCGCCTCGTCCGGGTGGAGCGATACGAGGACGTACAACGCGTCCGGGTAGAAGGCGAGGCCGATGTCCGTGGGCGATGGCCGGGCGGGCGACGCGACGTGCGAATGCACGATCGCCCAGAAGACCTCGTCGGCATCGTCCGTCTCGATCGTCAGTCGGAGAAGATCGTCCGGATCGATCTCGTAGCGATAGGGCGACGCCGCCCGGTTTCGCGTCGGCACCCAGCGGATCGCCCGCCCACCGTCGGCCGCCGGCCGATCCCCGACCACCAGCCCGCAGGCCTCGTTCGGGAGCCCCGCGCGGGCGTGCTCGACGATCGCCTGGCGGATGGCGTCGGGAAGCACGATGGACTCCGGCCCGGGATGGCCCATCGTCTCACCAGATGACATCGACATCACCCACGGAACGTGCGTAATCGGTCAGCCGCTCATCCTTCGTCACGAGCGGAATGCGCAGATCAAGCGCAGTTGCGTACAGCATTCGGTCGATCGGGTCTCCCGGGAAACGATCCTGGTCCAGGGTCCCGGCAAGGGCGGCCGCCTCCACGCTCAGCGGCGCGGGCCCAACTCGGGGCACCCGAAACAGCGCCTGGACCCAGACGAGCGGGTCCCGATCCAGCGCGATCCGACCCTGGCGATGAAGGGTGGTGGCCTCCCAGCAGCTGAGCGGGCTGATCAGCACCCGGTCCGCCTCCCTGATCGCCCGATCAGCCACGGCCGACAGGCGCTCGCCGCCGGCCTGCCACCAGAGCAGGACGTGCGTGTCCAGGAGGATCGTCATGCCGGATCCAGGTCCGCCGACCAGCGCTCTCCGGTGGCGTAGTACGCCGCGTCCTCCTCGGCGACGAGACGCACGCTGCCGACCATCGGTGCATCCGACTTCTCGTCGAGGGGCACGAGCCTGGCCACAGGGCGGCCGTGCTTGGTGACGGTGACCGAGATCTTCAACGCCTCGACCTGGTCGAGGATCGCGAGGCACTCCGCCTTGAAGCGGCTCGCCATGATGGTTCGATCGGCCATGCGGAATCTCCAATCTGACCAGTGACTATAGTCATCGGTCATCCGGAAGTCAACATCGAGCGGCCGAGGGCGCGATGAGTCGAGTTCTGTGCAGGAGAACCAACAGGGGAAATCCCGGAAGGCTGGGCCGGCCGGCAAGGGTCCGAAGCTCGGTGGCGACGAGCGCGAGCTGGTGGGCTCGGGGGCGACGAGCGAGTACGGGGAGCACGAGCTGGTTATCGAGGACGCCCTCGGTCGCGGCGAACTCAGCCGACCAAAGCGATTGCCCGCAGCGTCGCCGTCGCCATTTCGGCCTTTGGTTCTCGCCTGCAGAACGCCGCCCCAGGGACGCGTCTCCCCAAACTCGGCAGCGCCGCCCGCGAGGTCACCACCAGTTGACGCCGCCCTCCAGGTCGGCCTCCATCTCGGCCAGCTGGCGCGAGTAGGTGCCCACGGACAGGTACTTCCAGCCGCCGTCCGGCAGGATCGCGACGGCCGTCCCGCCGGCCATCTCGTTCGCGACGCGAGCTGCGGCAACGAGCACGGCCCCGGAGGACGGTCCCGCGAAGATGCCCTCCAGGGCGATGAGTTCGCGGACCGCGGCGATCGCGTCACGGTTCGCGACGAGGTACTTCGCGTCGAGGAGGGACGGGTCGAGGATCTCCGGCACGAAGCCCTCGTCGAGCGAGCGGAGCCCCTGGACGTCCTCGCCGGGAAGCGGCTCCGCGGCGACCATCCGGACCCCCGGCTTCGCGCGCCGAAAGAACCGGGCGACGCCCATGAGCGTTCCACCCGTCCCGAGGCCTGCCACCACTGCATCCACCTCGGGGCAGTCGGCCAGGATCTCGGGACCGGTGGTCTCCTCGTGTGCGCGCGGGTTCGCGGGATTGCCGTACTGGTACGGCATGACGAACCGGGGATCCCGCGCGGCGAGCTCCTTGGCCAGCGCAATCGCGCCGTTGGAGCCCAGCCGCCCGGGCGAGTCGATGATCTCCGCCCCGAACAACGCCGCCATCTGGCGCCGCTCGGCGGTCACGTTGTCGGGCATGACCAGGGCGATCCGGTAGCCCTTGCGCCGGGCGATCATCGCCAGCGCGATGCCGGTGTTGCCCGACGTGGGCTCGAGGATGATCGAATCGGGCCCGAGCACCCCCCTTTCCTCGAGATCCTCGATGAGCGCCCTGGCCGGCCGGTCCTTTACGGATCCGGTCGGGTTCATGAACTCGAGCTTGGCGTAGATCCGGACGGCCGGGTTCGGCGACATTCGGGGAATCGCGACCAGGGGCGTATGTCCGATGGCATCGAGGATGCTTTCGTACCGACCGCCGTGTGGAGCGAGGTCCGCGTGGGCCTGCGCATGGGCGTGTGCGTGGGCTCCCGCGTGAGCGTGGGGACCCGCCGCCACGTCAGCCGCCCGCCATGGCCGGGAGGAGGCGCACCTCGTCACCATCCGCGACCGGAGTCGCGAGGCCCTCGAGGTACCGGACATCCTGCCCATTCACGTAGACGTTGACGAACCGGTTCAGCTCGCCGTCCGGCGTCAACAGCTGGCCGCCGAGGCCCGGATGGCGCTCGAGGAGCGCCGTGACCAGCTCACCGACCGTGCCGCCGCTCAACTCGAGCGACTTCACGCCCCCGACCGAGGCTCGGAGCACCGCTGGAATGAACACCGTGCTCATGCGTTCGCCTCCGGGGCGCCGTCGCCGGCGACGCTGCCGCCGAACCCGGTGACGCCGAGCACGAATGGCGCGTCGGCGGGAAACGCTGAGAGCGCCGGGGCTTCGCCCCGCTCTCGGGCGGCCCGGGCCGCGTCCGAGCAGACGGGGCACGCGGGGTCCCGCCGGAGGGTCAGCTCGGTGAACTCGGTCTCGAGCGCATCGAACAGCAGGAGCCGGCCGGCGAGCGAGGTCCCGATCCCGAGGAGGAGCTTCAGGGCTTCGTTCGCCTGGAGCATGCCCATGATCCCCGGCACGACGCCGAGGACACCGGCGACCGAGCAGCCGGGGGCCAGCTCGGGTGGCGGCGGGGTCGGGTAGAGGCAGCGGTAGCACGGGCCCGCATAGGGCACGAACGAGGTCAGCTGGCCCTCGAACCGGAAGACGGATGCGTGGACGACGGGGATCCCGGCGGCCACGGCGGCGTCGTTGAGGAGATAGCGCGTCTCGAACGTGTCGGTGCCGTCGAGGATCACGTCATAGCCGGCGATGATCCGTTCGACGTTGTCGCCGACCAGCATCTCCTCGTGCGGGATCACAGCCACATCCGGGTTGAGCGCCGCGATCGCCTTGCGCGCCGACTCGACCTTCTTCTCGCCGATCCGATCGGTGGTGTGGAGGATCTGGCGCTGGAGGTTGCTGAGATCCACGACATCGAAGTCGACGATCCCGATCGTACCCACGCCGGCCGCCGCCAGGTAGAGCGCCGACGGACTGCCCAGCCCGCCGGCACCGATCAGGAGGGCCTTCGAGGCGAGGAGGCGAGCCTGCCCCTCCGAGCCGACCTCGGGCATGAGCAGGTGACGGCTGTAGCGCAACTTCTGCGGGCTCGACAGGACGGCCGGCACGTTCCAGGGCAGCCCGTTGGCCTTCCAGCCGTGGAAGCCGCCGGCCATGACGGCGATACCGCCGTAGCCCATGTCGCGCAGGGCCCGGCCCGCGAGGTAGGAGCGAACGGTCCCTGAGCACACCAGGATGATCCTCGCGTCCCGGTCCGGGACCTCGGACTCGATCGCCTGCTCCAGGTAGCTCCGGGCGATGTGGAGGGAGCCCGGAATGTGGCCCTGGTCCCACTCGTCGAGGTCGCGGACATCGACGATCGCGGGCGGTGCAGGGGACGTCCGCAGGGCGTCCACCTCGGCCGGACTGATTTCCGGGATCTCGGCCCTGACCTCTCGCAGGAGGTCTGACACGGTCTTGGGTTTCGACATGGGGCGGGTCTGGCTCCGATGATCGACGGGCCGCCGCTCGAAGGCGACGGGGCGGATGGGCGATGGAATGCGGGCGAGCCGCGGGGGCGCGGTCGCGGATCAGCCGGCGATCAGGCCGCCGGCGGCAGACACCTGCAGCGGCCCATCTTCGGGGGGCCGTCGAACTCGCGGCCGGTCATGCCTTCCGAGCCTCGGGCGGCGCGGGTGACGCCGGTGCCGCGGGCTGGCCGGCGTCCGCAATCGCGTGCTGCAGGGTCTCGAGGCTGAGGAGCGCGCACTTCAGGCGCGCCGGTGAGATCTCGATACCCAGGAGATCGAGGACGTCCTGTGAGGTCATCGCGGCCGCGTCCTGCGCCGACTTGCCCTTGATCTCGTCGGTCAGGAGGGATGCGGAGGCCTGGCTGATCGCACAGCCCCGACCGGTGAACCCGACACCGGCGATCTTGCCGTCGCTGAGACGGAGCTGGAGTGTGATCCGGTCGCCGCACAAGGGATTCGCCCCTTCGTGGGACGCGTTGGCGTACTCCAGGGCCCCGAAGTTGTGGGGCCGCCGGTAGTGCTCCAGGATGTAGTCGCGGTAGAGATCGTCCATGAGGTGCCGAGTCTACCTCCAGTCAATCCCGACTGCATCCATCGGAATTGGGGTCAGTCTGCCTCGTGTCCGCCGAGGCGAGGCAGACTGCAACGTCTTTGCGGCGTGGTAGACGGCGTACGCCTTCAGATGCCGCCGGTCAGATTGAAGCAAACGACCTTCGGCTCGGTCATCTCCAGGACCGCCGAACGGACACCCTCTCGTCCGAGGCCCGAGCCCTTTACGCCACCGAAGGGCATGGCGTCGATTCGATAGTCGGTACTGTCGTTCACCATGACGCCGCCCACGTCGAGGCCTGCGATAGCCCGGTGGGCGATCTCGAGATCCCGCGTGAAGATCGCAGCCTGCAGCCCGTAGTCCACGTTGTTGGCTTGCGCGATGGCATCGTCCAGCGAGGAGAAGCGGTAGAGAACGGTGACGGGACCGTAGATCTCCTCCCGCGCCAGTGAGCAGGACGCCGGCAGATTCTCAAGGACGGTCGGGGAGAAGAAGTTGCCGGATCGCTCGCCTCCGGTGAGCAGCCTGGCGCCGGCCGCCACCGCCTCGGCCACGAGCCGTTCCACGTTCTCGGCGTGGCGCTCGTTGATGAGGGGACCCATGTCAGTCTCCTCGTTGAGCTTCGGGCCCACGGTGTAGGAACGAGCTCCCTGCACGAAGCGGCTGGAGAACTCATCGAAGATCTTCTCGTGGACGAACAGGCGCTGGACGTGAAGGCAGTTCTGGCCCGCGGCCCAGTACGCCCCGCTCACATTGGCGGTCACCGCCAGATCCAGGTCCGCATCCGGCATCACGATGACGGGGCAGTTGCTACCCAGCTCCAAGGCAACGCGCTTGATCCCGACATGCCGCATGATCTCTGCCCCGACTGCCGCGCCGCCGGTGAAGCTGACCATGCGAACGCGTGGATCTCGGACGAGTGCGTTGCCAACTTCACGGCCCTGTCCGGTGATCACCTGAACCACTCCGGACGGGACTCCCGCCTCCTGAAGGGCCCGAGCCAACATCAGTGCACTCAGCGGTGTGCGCGAATCTGGTTTGACGACGACCGCATTACCGGCCGCGATGGCGGGGCCGACCTTGTGAGCAACGAGGTTGAGCGGATCGTTGTACGGAGTGATCGCCGCAATGATCCCGACGGGTTCGCGGGTGAAATACCCCAATCGGCGCTCGCTCGCTGCAACCTGGTCGAACCGGATCGTTTCGCCGGTGAGCCTCCGGGCCTCCTCAGCGCTGATCTTCAGGGTGGTGACCGCCCGACTCACCTCCTTGCGCGCCTCACGGATGGTCTTGATCCCTTCGAGGGCGATCGTCCGCGCAAACTCCTCGTGGGCCGCATCGATACGCGCTGCCGCGTCGTTCAGGATGTCCATACGCTGGTGGGCGGGCATCTGCCGTGCGATGCGCCGGCCGTCCTCGGCCGAGGCCAGCAGCAGATCGATGTCCTCCAAGCTTGCCGACGGAACGGTATCGATCAGGGCGCCGTCCTGCGGATCGCGGACCTCGATCTTCTCGTCTCGATCGACCCAGGTGCCGGACACGAACATCCTCATATCGGGTCCCAGAATCGCGGGGAGGGGCTCACCCTATTCACGAGGTCCCATCGGCGTGGCCCGATCCCTCCGCGTGGCCTGCTTCAGTCGCCTCCATCCATGCAGCACGAGGGCAACCGCGCCATGGCGGTAGAACCGCATCATGACGATCACGATGAAGGAGTACGCCACCATGGACCAGGCTCCGTAGTCGCGCGTCAGCTCCGTGATGATGACGACCAGCGGAGCACCGACGAGAGGACCGGCAAACAGGCCAAGGCCGCCGAACACGACCATGATGATGACCTTGCCGATCTCATTGAACGACAGGATGTTGGGCGAGAGGATCACGATGTAGTGGGCAAGGAAGAAGCCAGCGATGCCCGCGATCGTGCTGGCGAAGGTCATTACGAACACCTTCCACTTGACCGTGTTGACGCCCATCGCCTGGGCGGCCAGCTCGTCGTCCTTGATGGCGCGGAGGTACCAACCGATCGGTGATCGGATGACCAGGTACATGGCCCCGACGAGCACGACCATCACCGCCATGAAGATGTAGTAGTACCGGAACGGCTCCAGGCTTCCCAGCAGCGAAGGCACGTGCAGCCCCTGATCACCCCGCGTGAACGTGAAGGCAGCCGAC
>Ga0209619_10001788_pt1 | contig 15675 bp, 13 predicted proteins | sample Rifsed16ft3_FD_184011 | JGI IMG/M metagenome (GOLD analysis project Ga0209619, IMG submission 184011) | Soil microbial communities from Rifle, Colorado, USA - sediment 16ft 3 (version 2) | ecosystem: Environmental > Terrestrial > Deep subsurface > Rock core/Sediment | place: Rifle, Colorado... | reverse complement strand
GAGGCTGAAGCAAGGCGGAGATGGACAGTGAACCGGATAGCAATAGTGCACCGCCTGGGAAAGGTTCCCGTGGGGGAGGCAAGTGTCGTAATCGCTGTCTCGAGCGCCCACCGGAACGAGGCATTTGAAGCATGCAGATTTCTGATCGATACCTTAAAGAAGGAAGTCCCTATCTGGAAACGCGAGCATTTCACAAATGGTACCGTCGAATGGTCCGGCGTGGCGGCGGAGGCGAAACATGAGTGACCTCTCGCTTCGTCATCCACACACGGCTGATTCTCCCTCTGGCGATTGGCTGATCGATTCCTTCGGAAGACGAATTGTCAACCTTCGGATTTCGGTGACGGACCGGTGTAATTTTCGGTGCCGCTATTGCATGCCCGAAGAGGGTATGCGATGGCTTCCCAAGGAAGCTCTGTTGAGCTATGAGGAATTGGCCCGCGTGGCAAAAGTGTTTGTCGACCTTGGTGTGCGGAAAATTCGCCTCACCGGCGGAGAGCCTCTGATGCGCCACGACCTCGATAGGCTCGTCGGCTTCCTGAGCTCCATTACTCAACTCGAAGATCTCGCTCTCACGACGAACGGCTTTTTTCTCGCTGAACGGATCGATGAATTGGCCAAAGCCGGGCTCCGACGGCTCAATGTAAGCCTCGATTCCTTGGATCCGGTGAAATTCAATCTCATGACGAGGCGCAACTACTATCAACGCGTGATCGATGGCCTTTCAGCCGCGGAAGCTTACGGTCTCGTTCCTTTGAAGGTCAATGCTGTTCTTATCAGGGGAATCAATGACGATGAGATTGTGAAGTTCGCGGAGCTTGCGCGAAGAAAACCTTATGTCATCCGGTTCATCGAGTTTATGCCTATCGGAGCAGACGACGGCTGGTCGCCTGAGAGGGTGGTCTCCGCCCGGGAGGTGATCGGCAGAATCGAGAAAGGAGTGGGGAAGAAACTGGTCCCGATCGAGCTTCACGGTGCTCAGCCCGCGGATCGATTCCAGTTTGAAGACGGGAAAGGGGAGATCGGATTCATCAGCTCCGTGAGCGAGCCATTCTGCGATCACTGCAACCGCGTGAGGATAACGTCGGACGGAAAACTGCGCACGTGTCTCTTCTCGCTTGCCGAAACGGACCTCCGGGAGCCGCTTCGGAATCATGCTTCCGACGATGAGCTCAAAGCCGTTATTCGTGCAGCCGTTTGGAACAAAGAGCCGGGACACAAGATCAACAAGCCTGAATTCGAACGACCAACCCGCAGCATGTCTCAAATTGGAGGATAATCATGAAATATGCCCCCCTTCTTGCCCTCATCACTCTCATCGCGTGCCAGCCGAACGAACCCACCAAGGAATCCCTCACTCTCGATGAGCGAAATATTGAAGCCACGGTTCACAATCTCTATGTCTCGATGAAGAAAGCCTATAACTTCGGGGAGGTGGATACAGACTCTCTCCTCGACTTCTATTATGATTCTTCATCCTATTATGTCACACCTTGGGCGACGACGGAAATCATCGATTCCACAAAGAACCGGTTTCGGTCGGCTCACGGTCATATCACTGACTTCGACTTCTCCATCGAAAGCTTCACCGCAAGATCCTATGGCAAAAGCGGGACAGCGTTCTTTGTCCTTCGCCAGGATTACATGGTCGATGGACAGGAGCGGAGCGAATACCTCCCGACCACCCTCGTTCTCGAGAAGCATGGCGACGCGTGGAAGATCGTTCATGCCCATCGTTCTGCCGATCCGGAAACATGGGCGCAATGGTTTTCGAAAAGATCCTGATGTCCGAGAGGTCAGGATTGATGTTAATTCAATGATGAATTCTTCAACATCCCGCGATTTGGTAGTGTCTCAATTTCAAATATAGACTACAACGCAGAGTCGCAAAGGACGCAGAGGTTCGCAGAGAAAAGCAGAAATTCGGAGTCTCCTCTGCGTTTCTTTGCGACCTCTGCGTCTCTGCGTTAGAAACTACAACCAAATTGAGACACTACCCGCGATTTTCCTTTCTTGCAAACGTGAGAACGATTGGCTATCATGAGCTCCCAACGCCGCGGCTCGTGACGTCAGGCAATATTTGCGATGACGGAAAATGGTACTTTGACGAGGATGCATGGGCCTGTTCGATAAGAAGGAAAAAGTCGAAGGAGTGAACTATTTCGGTAAGCCGTTACTCCCCCCCGGCCAATACAAAACCGACAAATTTCCAATTCTGACGTACGGTCCTGTTCAGTCCATCAAAAAAGAGGAATGGAGGTTCCGTGTTTGGGGTCTTGTGGACGAGGAACGGGATTGGACGTGGAATGAGTTCATGAAGCTGCCTCAGAGCAAACTCAGGGCTGACTTCCACTGCGTAACGCACTGGAGTCGCTTTGGAGACGTGTGGGAAGGTGTGATGTTCAGAGATCTCTATTCTCTCATCAAAGTGAAGCCCGAGGCAAAGCACGTCATGCAGCATGCGTACGGAGGGTACACGACGAACCTCCCGCTCCGTTGGATGTTGGACGAGGATGTGATGTTTGTTCATGCCGTCAACGGTCTGCCGTTGGAGGTCGAACACGGAGGGCCAATGAGGGTCTTCACGCCGCGACGCTATGCGTGGAAAGGGGCAAAGTGGGTTCGGGGGTTGGAGTTCATGGCGAAAGACAAACCCGGATTTTGGGAAGAAAACGGATATAGCAACAGCGCGGATCCCTGGAAAGAAGAACGATTCTGGTAAGCCACCGCGAGAAGTCCGACTTCTCGCACAGAAATAAACTGGTAAGAAGTCGGACTTCTTACAACCAACGTCGGGAACTCCCATGAAACGACAGCTGGCCGTTTTCCCCTTGATGATCCTCTTGACGCTTCTCCTTTCCTGCAGCTCGACGAAGGAAATGGATGACCAGATGGAGATGCCTCCGCCGGCCGGACCCGGCATTGCCCCGGGCTACTGCCGGATTGTGGCCACCGTGATGAAGATCGAGAGTGATAGCACCCCCATGGCGGACGACCCCTGCTCAAAGGCCCCGTGCCTTGCTACGGTCCGCGTGGAGGAGGTGCTCGGGATGGGAAGCGGATTCGCCCGCACCCTGCCGAAGGGAACAGAAATTCAGGTTCGCTTTAGCTTAACGCTTGGTCCGACCAGGGAGATCCTTCCGCAAGTCACTCCGCCACTCCCCGGACTTTCTGTGGGAATGAAGTTCCAGGCAGACATCGCAGGTGGACCCGCGTTCAAAGCGGACGGGCCTCTTTATCAAGCGGCCCTCTATCAGGTCAAAGAGTAAATCATCTATCAGGATAACATAATTCAAGGAGCGTTATGAAGCGAATCCTGTTGTCGGTGGGGGTCCTTCTGTTCATCATTGCTGCCGCCTTTGTGTGGTATCTTCAGGTCAGTACACCCGAACCCGGTGTGAACAGTTTTGGAATCATACAAAAAACCCAAAAGGGAGTGGGAGATGATCCTGAGGCACGTGCAAACTGGGAATGGAAACGAGTGCGAAGCCCCCGTACGAATTCGATCCCTGAAAACATCAGATCCAGGGAAATGGAATTTGCCCGATCGATTCCGTCGAAAGAGGAGTTCGCCCGCAAAGCGATGCTGAAGGGCGGGGCGGCTCAGCTGTACACATGGACCCGGCGCGGTCCGGTCAACGCGGGGGGACGTACCAGGGCCCTGGCTATTGATGTCACCAATGAAAACATCCTCTTGGCCGGAGGCGTGAGTGGCGGAATGTGGCGTTCAACGGATGCGGGAGCGAACTGGACCCGCACGACCCCGCTCAACATCGACAACCAGAGTGTAACCAGTATAGCGCAGGATACCAGAAGCGGGAAAACGGGCATGTGGTATTATGGGACAGGAGAGTTTTCAGGTGGCAGCGGAAACGGCGGGGGGCCCGCGTTCTACAGCGGCGATGGTATTTTCAAGTCGACGGACGGAGGGGTAAACTGGTCCGTTCTGCCTAGTACATCCACCGATGTGCCGCAGTCGTTCGACAACTTCTTTGATTACGTATGGAACGTGGCCATCGATTCCAGCAACGCGGCGCAGGATGAGGTCTATGCCGCAACATACGGTGCCCTCTTTCGCAGCACGAACGGCGGGACATCGTGGTCGGCTGTGAGGGGCGGTGCGAGCCCGTACTCTCCGTTTGTCGACGCGACGGTCACCAGCACCGGAGTGGTGTACGTTGCTCTCAGCAGTGAAAGTACCCACAAGGGGATATGGCGTTCAACCGACGGAGGTACCTGGGCAAGTATTACTCCGGCGGGATTTCCTTCAGCCTACCGCCGGATCGTGATCGGTGTTGCACGGTCGGATGAAAACCAGGTGTACTTTCTCGCCGAAACGCCGGGCGGAGGAACGCTGGATCACAGTTTCTGGAAATACACCTACGTCTCCGGCGATGGTACGGGGGCAGGCGGCACATGGGTGAATCGCTCCGCGAACATTCCCGCGTTCGGGGACCCTGTCGGCAATTTCAGCTCGCAAGACTCATACGACCTCATCGTGAAGGTCAAGCCTGACAATGCCAACGTTGTGTTCCTTGGCGGCACAAACCTCTACAGGTCCACTGACGGATATGCAACCACGGGAAATACGACTTGGATCGGAGGATACGCGACCGTCAACAATATCAGCACCTATGCAAATCAGCATCCTGATCAGCATTCCATGGCATTCCTTCCGTCAAGTGCGTCGGTCCTGATCTCCGGCCACGACGGCGGACTCAGCAAGACCGCGGACGCCCTTGCCAGCACTGTCGCGTGGACACCTCTCAATAACGGTTACTATACGACTCAGTTTTACACGCTGGCGATCGACCATGCGACAAGCGGCGATCCCGTGATTGTCGGAGGCATGCAGGACAACGGAACGTGGAGGGTCAATTCGTTAAGCCCCGCGGCAGCATGGTCAGGACCGTTCTCCATCGGCGGCGATGGTTCGTATTGTGCCGTTGCTGACGGGAATACGTTCTATTATGTCTCTACTCAGCCCAATCCTAACACCAAGTTGCCGAATGTGTACCGATACACCCTGAACGGAAGCTTCGGGGAAGCCTCTTGGACAAACGTTACTCCAACCGGCTCGATCACATCCCTCTTTATCAATCCGTTCATTCTTGATCCCAACAATTCGAACGTCATGTACATGGCGGGGGACAACCAACTCTGGCGGAATTCGGATCTTTCGGCTATACCGAATTTCTCGAATAGCTCCACCGCGCAGAACTGGTCGTCGTTCTCGAACGGGGTGCTCAGCGGTGAAGTCATTACCGCGCTGGGAATGGGAGAATCCGCGTCTATCGCCGGACCCACGAATCGGCTCTATTTTGGCACCGATGTGGGAAGTGTCTACAGAATCGATACTGCCAGCAACGCGAGCGCGGTCCCTGTTAATGTGACCGGAGCAGGTTTCCCCTCTGCGTATGTCAGTTCCATCGCGGTGAATCCTGCGAATGACAACGAGGCCATGGCGGTTTTCTCGAACTACGAGGTGCCAAGTCTCTTCTACACGACGAACGGTGGCACCTCATGGACGAACGTGAGCGGAAATCTGGAAGCTCCACCTTTTGACGGATCGGGAGATGGCCCGTCGTGCCGGTGGGCCGCCATTGTCGCAACATCACAGGATACGACGTTCTTCGTTGGCACAAGCGTTGGCCTCTATTCTGCCTCGGCTCTCAGCGGATCGACGACGTGGGTCCAGGAAGGCGCCTCGGAGATCGGGAATGTCATCGTCGATATGATTGACTTCCGCGTCTCGGACGGTCTGGTGGTCGTGGGGACTCACGCCAACGGTGTCTTTTCGACAAACGTGGTTGTTTCGGTGCCCGGAGAGAAGAGTACGCTTCCCACAAACTACGTGTTGAATCAAAACTTCCCGAATCCCTTCAACCCGAGCACGACGATACGCTACTCGCTGCCCGAACGCGCTCAAGTCAGGATCGGCATCTACGACGCAGCAGGAAGGGAAATCATGATACTGAGGGACAGGGAAGAGAATGCTGGACAACATGAAGTCCGATGGAATGCGAAAGACGCCGGGGGAAATTCGGTTTCGTCAGGGGTCTACTTCTATACCCTTACGGCTATGGGAGAGGGGAATGAAGTGCGGTTCACCCGCAGCCAGAAGATGACCCTCGTGAAGTAGAAGTCCCGTCGGATCTGTACAATAAAAATCCCCGTCAATCGACGGGGATTCTTTTTTTTGATCTCTGAGGCAACCGTTCAGTCGTCGCAGGCTCTACACTTCTTCAAGCATTGCGCGCTGATTTCGACGAATAGCTTTCATTCTCTTCATCCGCTTTTTGACGGATGGCTTCGTGAAGAACGTCCGTTTCTTGAATTCCTTCAATACCCCGGACCTCTCATACTTCTTCTTGAATCGCCGAATTGCCTTATCGATCGGTTCGTTATCACCGATGATAATGCCGACCAAAAAATTCACCTCCTCACGGTTCGAACGTTATGCTACTTTGTCCTGGAGAGCGTCCGCACCGAGATTCTCGATGAGCTTCCGCTCGCCCAGTTTTTCAAACGAAACTGTAATGGCCTGAACACCACCTGATGTCTTGATTTTCGAAGTGACCCGGCCTATGTCGTCCCACTCCGTATGATAAATTGTCTGCCCCACAGTGAAGATCTTGCTCGCCGCGTATTCGATCGCCTCTTTGCGGTCAAGCTTGCGCAAAGCCGATTGTCCCAGAAGCCCGGAGCTTCGGTCAATGAGCGCACTGTGCTTGCATCGTGCACACCGATACCACATTTTCGACGGGTCACCTGCGGCTCCGTCGGCATTCATTCCCCCGACGAGTTCCATCCTTGTTTCCTTGTGACAATACGCACAATAGTGCGTGATGTACTTGGATTTTGCCATTATGTTATCTCCACGAGCGTTGATGATCAGAGCACTGTGCCCGTTGCGGTACCGCTTCGCTAACTGGAATGGGGAGGGCCTCGTAAGGCAAGGGGCTTAACATACTTTCATGATAAAGATACGGATATCTTGTAACGGAGTCAAGGTCGATTACGCCCGCGATGATCGCTTCACGGGGTTTTCCATTGAAAGAGAGTGATTTGCGCGCTATTTTGAATCGGTTGAACGATTCTCCCTTCAATGGAACGGCATTGACATCCCTGGATCACGCTAAGAACATCTTCGGGCGACTTGACTGGAAACTCGTCGCGGTTTTGGCACTCTTCCTCGCGGTGAGCTTTACTGCACTGAACGATGTCTTCGTCTACATCCCCGACAGCGCACGATATCTCGTGTGGGCCGAATCGCTTTCGCACTTTCAGGGATTGACCGATGCCTCCGGGCCTGATCCGATCAGTTACGTTATCCACGCGCCCCTATACTCCTTTCTGCTCGTCCCTGCATCGTTTCTTGGGGGCGTCGTAGCCGCAAAAATACTCACGATTCTCTTCGGGCTCGCGCTTCTCATCCTGATCTACTTCTATCTCTACGAAAGTGCCGGGACAACGCAGGCCGCCATTGGCATTGCTTTTCTTGCGCTAAACCCGCTTCAGATTCTGTATTCAACACAGGTCCTTTCAGACGTTCCGTTCGCTCTCTTCTTCGTTCTCATCCTGATCATGATCGATCGCGTGGTCTTACGGAGTCTGCGCCTGAACGGCCTTCTCATCGGGCTGGCGGTGCTCATGTCCGCAGCCATGCTCCTCAGGGAGGTCGGAATAGCTCTCGTCCTTGCGTGCGGACTTCTTTTCCTTGTGAGGAAAGAGTATCCCCGCGCAGCCGTCATGATCATCGTTCCGCTGGCGCTGTATGCCTTCTGGTTCCTCCGTAATGAAGTGGCCGTTGCCGGTTTGGAGCATCCGCCTCTCCGTAATTCCGATCTGTTCACCGCTCACCTCTACACCGTTCGGGAAGCCCCTCTTCTGGAAGAGTTTCTCGCCAGGGTAAGCAGCAATGTGCGGATCTATGGAGAACTTGCAGGGAAACTCCTCTTTCTTACTCAATATGATCTCCGCGGATACGGAATAATCCCGCCGGGCGAATCTGCATTCGGATGGATCCTGAAGAACGGCCGACTTTTGGTCTGGCCTGTTTCAATTCTCACGATCGGACTCTCCGTGCTGGGCCTCTGGCATGAATGGAAACGACGGGAAAGCATGAGGATGGTACTCTACTTCCTCATCTTCTATGTTCCCCTTATCCTGATCTATCCCTTCAATGATATTAGATTCCTTTTTCCGCTTCTCATCATACTGCTGCTTTCTTCAGTCATCGGCGCAACGGCCGGAGTCAAAGCACTTCTGGGCGGGAATCTGCCGCGAAGGGCAACGCATGCCGCGGTCGGATTGTGCCTGTTCCTCCTGGCGGTTCCAAATTCTGCATGGGTGTGGTCGTTTGTCAATCATAATGCACGATATGGTTCCGACCCGGAGCGTTATTTCCAGTCAATGGCCCTGCGGCCCGATGCACCCGAATTGCTCCTGGCTCCAATGAGCCGAATAGGAGAATGGCTCAACCGAAATACGGAGGCCGATGCGGTGATCGCGACGCGGTGGAAACAGCTTTCCTTCTGGCTCGGCGGGAGAAAGCTCCTTGAGCTCAATCCGATGCTCCCCGTCGACCAGTTTGAGAATCAGATGCGCGATTACCGTGTGGGATATCTTGTCGCCCTTGTTGATCGATCCCGTCTGAGGGAATTCGAGACTCAGATGGCCCTCTCCTCACGGTTTTCGTTTACACCGGTACACCGCATAGGGAATGCCGTCATCATAAAGGTTCATTCCTCCCGCGGGACATTCAGTGATGAGGATATCCCCGTAATCGGTTTCGGGGAAGATCTCCTTCTTGACAGTCTGAACCGCTCCGATGCGCAGTTCCAGTATCTCTTTCGCTCCGCACTGCTGAGCATGGACGCCGGAATGCCGGAAGATGCAGAGGAAACTTTTCAGAGTCTTTCAACGAAGGCTGGCCGGTCAGGGACGGTGGTTCTCTATACGGCGATTGCCCGATCGCTGGGGGAAAAATTTGAGGAGGCGGAAATTCTCCTTCACAACGTTCGCGAGGCGCAGCAGGCAGGGCCGCTTCTCATCCATTCCTGGTATCATCTCCAGATCATCGAGAAGCTCAGGAAGGCTTACGCTGCGCCGGATTCGTCCGTTCGGGCAGATCTCCTCACCAAGGTTGCGGGGGACTACTGGAGCCTGGGATTCAGAAAGCACGCGGGGCGTATTCTCGAGAAGGCGATGAGTTCCGACGCCGGCTTCGCCCCGGCGCTGGTTTTTGGGATCTATTTTGACCTGCAAAGAAAAGACACCGTCTCTGCGAAGAAACGGCTTGGGCAACTTCGATCCATTGACATCTCTTATCCTGCAGTTGTTCGCTTCGGGGAGTTGATTGCGAGTGCGGAGACGGCAACAAAGGAGAAGGACGTTGTTGCTTCCCTCATCTCTCGCGAGGCCGTTGCCCGGCGCTACATGGACCTGAACCTGACGGAAAGTGCCATCGACGAGCTTGTGGATATACTGGCGCTTGATCCCGACCGGCTCTCTGCTCTTCGGACCCTGGCAGCAATCTATGTTGAGAGAGAACGGTACGCGCCGGCTATGAGCATTCTGGATAGGATATCCGCGATCGACCCTCAAGACCCCGCGTTAAAGGATATGAGGGAGAGGTTGAGCAGTCGGTGGGGAGATTGAGATCAGATTGGGGGAACCGACTCCATTCAGGTCAGTCTTGACTTTCGACCGGGAATTGGATATTTTAATGTGCTTTTCGGGGCCGCAAGCCGGACTTGGTACGATTGGTTCGATCCTCATCAGCAGGTTGGGGCCCTTAGTCCCAAAATATCCCGTGAACGCTTCTCAGCGAGCGGCTGATATTTTGAGGATCCCGCCGCAGGCGGGACCCGGATTAACCGGATCGATTCTTGGGCCCTTAGCTCAGTTGGTTAGAGCAGCGGACTCATAATCCGCTGGTCGCAGGTTCGAGCCCTGCAGGGCCCACGGAATTTCCGCTATGGAATTCAATCTGTTGTCTTGATGTGAGAAAGCCTGTATCGGAAAAAATAACCTGAAAGGGTAGTTTTTTCCTGAACTCTTGGATGGAGGGGGCAAAAAAGGGCTGATAGGGGGTTCCCTGGTGGGCGATCTTGTGGTACAAGGATTGAATGTTACTTGGCATCTATTGTTCTTTTTGAAGCGAGAGACTTAATTCACCCCGTTAAACCCAACAAACAATCCTTAAGGAGGATTCCATGGGTCAACAGCAACTTCTGCTCATCATCTTGGGCGTTATCATTGTCGGTATCGCCATCGCGGTCGGTCTGAGCATGTTCACTGCACAGAGCGTCGGTGCAAACCGTGACGCTATCATTTCCGACCTCACGAACCTGGCAGCCAGCGCATACCAATACCGCATTCGTCCGACGACAATGGGCGGTGGCGGCGGATCATACAGCGGCTACGCAATTGCGCCTTCACTCGTATCCAATGAAAACGGATCATACACCGTCGCAACAGCCGGAACGGCCACGGCCATCGGCTTCACCGGTACGTCTGCTCAGTACACGACAGACAGTGTGACCGGAACGTATGGAGCGGACGGAAAGCTGAGCGGTTCATTCAGCTTTGCAGGTCCGAACTTTGCCGGAACATAATCTGGCTCAAAGCAGTCGATGATTCAACCAGCGCCCCGGCCAAAAGTCGGGGCCTTGTGTTTTTTTTGCATTTATCCGCAAATTTTTTTGTTTCATATTGCTAATGAGACCAAAAGAGAGTAAGTTACCGATGTGGAAATCTCGGTTCCACGTGCAGGGGATGAAGCGAAAGTACTTCCACCACCGAATACCTCTTGCAGAACTGGATTTGAATTGAATGGCCACTGTTCGCATAGTTGATGCCGACAAAGAAGACCGCAGGCAGCGCGTCTTAGTGATAGCCCTCTTTGCCTTCGGAATTCTCGGGATCTCCTACCTCGTTTACGATTACGTTCGCATCATCAATCACGTTGCTCTCCCCGAAGATCCCAGCCTTATAGACCCCGTCGTCCTGCAATGGAAACAGGAGGGACTGGTTTCCTCTTTCGATTCAAAGAACGGGCTCCTCGTTGTGAACGAACAGAAATGGAACTCGCGGGACAGGGAGTCGAAGGTCGGGATTATCGTCCAGCTCGCGCGCTACTGCGCTCAAAAGAACAACTCTCCCTCATGGGCGTTCAAAGTTGTAGGGATGAGTTCGCAGCTAACGTTGGGAGAAATGGGCCAGGCGGGCCTGGTGGTTCAGTAAGGAAAACTTGGTATGGGCCAACAACAACTGCTCATTGTCGTCCTTGTGATATTTATCGTGGGCCTCACGGTCTGGACGGGTGTCCGACTGGTTGGTTCGATCAATCAGTCGAATGAGAGGGACATGGTCCTTCATCAAATCAACGTCTTGGTGGGTGAGGCAAAGAAGTACGCCGGCGCGCCGAAGAGCACAGGGGGCGGAGGCGGAAGTTTCACCGGATTCACTCCCATCAACAGGCTGACGAATACGTCTCGCATCCGCGTCTACATGACCACGGGCGACAACTGGATTCTCTTCCAGGGATACGGAAGCACCGAGGGGTGGGACGGAACAACACCCGTCGCTGTAGTAGCGCAATACGAAATGACCACGGGTACATTCTCGACGATCTCCAACATCAACTGACCCTCCGGCAGGCTTCCCCGCCTGTCTTCTGAAAGCTTTTCTTCGCCTCTCGCGCCCAATCCTGTGCCGTTCAACGACTTGACAGAGTAGGGGAAAAACCGTATTATTCGTTCTGCATACGCCAACATCTTCTTAGGGTATTACTTTTGAGGGGATTGCATGCCTGAATACAGAATCGAGGGAGTGACCCCTTCCGGCAAAACCGTCGCGGGAGCGATTACCGCAGACAACAAGAAGTCTGCAAGGCAACGCGCCGACGAGATGGGCCGGGAAAAGAAATTCAAGGTCACCGGTGTTTACGAGCGTGCCAACTTCCTGTATCGTGTCCAGAAGGGAAATGACAAGCCCATCGATGGTGAGCAGAAGGCCTACTCGAAAGAAGAGGTCACGCAGGCTCTCGAGAAGATGGGTTACAAGGTCGTTTATGTCCGGAAGAAACTCTTCGGAAATAAGCAGACACCGGCGCCCGCCGTCGATGTCATCACCTTTGTTCGTGTTAGTGCCGACCTTATGCGGCAAAAACTCCCTTTCAACGAGGTGCTGCAGCTGCTGGTCAACGATATCGACAATCCGGCGCTGAGAGAAGCGGTGAAAGAGATCAACAGTGAATTGAAACAGGGAAAAGACTCCGAAAAGGTGTTTCAGAAGCAATCTATCGTGTTCGGGAAGTTCACCGCGAACATGCTCGGCCTAGCCTCCAAAAGCGGCAATATGGCCGAAATCTATGACGCCACCGCAAAATTTCTGGAAAGAAACGCGGAATTCAAGCGGAACTTGAAATCGGCTCTGATCATGCCGATGGTGACTCTGGTTGTGTTGATGCTCGCAGTGCTGTTTTATGTCGCCTACATCTTTCCCGCAACGGCCGAAGCCTTCGAGAAGATGAAGATCGACCTTCCGCCTATGACCAAGGCATCGCTTGCTGCCAGCCGTTGGCTTACAAGCAACATGCTTCTGATCCTCATTGCTTTGGCGATACCGGCAGTCCTGGTGTGGAGATTCGTCTCGTCAGAGCGGGGGAAATTTCTTATCGACCAGTACATCATCAAGATCCCCGTTATTGGGACTCTGCTCCATAAGACCGCCATCGAAATTTTCTGCCGCGTCTTCTATGCCCTGTACAGCGGCTCAGGCGAGAATATCGACGTTATCAGAATGTCTGCAGAAGCATGCGGTAACAAGTACATGGATCACCAGATCAAAACCATCGCGATCCCCCTGATGATTGAAAAAGGAAAAGGCCTTGTTGAGGCCTTCGAAGCGACCGGTGTTTTTACAAAGACCGCCCTTTCCCGATTTGCCTCCGGAGCAGAAACCGGAACGGTGAAGGCGACCGCCCTTCAGCTTGCAGAGTATTATGAGAAGGAAACAACCTACCGCCTGAGGAATGCAATCGAAGTTATCCAGGTCTTTGTCTCCATGATCATCATGGTGGTGTTGATGGCCCTGACGGTCGTATCGTCCGAAACGGCAACCGTGCGTCCGAAGGCGCCGGGAACATTCATTCACTATTTGCCATTCTTCTAGAAGAGTGAACTTGTCACAGGTGAGCACCCATGCCTGAAATAGATATAACTGATAAAATCGGTTACACGCTTCTGAAAAAAGGAATCATCGATTTTGAGACGCTTGAAAAGTCTCTCAAGATGAAGGATTCCGACGAGAATAAGAAGAACAGGAAGAACCTGGGACAGATTCTTGTCTCGGAGTTCGGTGCCGACCATGATGCGGTCTTCCGGGAAGTTGCCAACCTGTATGCCTTCCGCGAGATTTACCTCAACGACGAGAAGATCGATGACGCACGCGTGGCGTTTATCAAGAAATTCGTTGATGCCCTGCCCGATCAGCAGCGGGACATGATGATCCAGGCGAAGATGCTTCCGTTCAAGTACGACGAGCGGCAGACCGACAAGCTGATCATTGTTGCAGCCGACCCGACGGACAAGAACCTCCCTGTCGTGGCCCGAAGTTTCAACGTGAAGAAGTATGAGATATGCTATGTGCGCCTGAAAGACCTTCAGGGATTGATGGAAAAGGTTGCCCCGGCCCAAAACGAGTTCCTCAAACTGTTGAAAGACAGCGAAATCACCGTGGACGAGGGTGATGGGGGAGGCGGAGGAGGAGATGGAGAGGTCGACGAAGATGCTCTGCAGGCCGAGATCACCAAGTCCGCAATTGTCAACCTGTTCGAAGGATGTCTGGTCGAGGCCGTTCGGAGGGGCGTGAGCGACGTTCACATCGTCGCGGCGGAAGGAAACAAGACGAACTTCATGTTCCGCGTGGACGGGAATCTTCAGGTCTGGCACTGCCAGGATAACACAATGCCTGAGGCGGTGCTTGCCGTGGTGAAAGACCGCACGAAAAACGTCGACCGGTTTGAACGTGAAATGTCGCAGGACGGCTTTATCCAGCGTGTCGTTGACGGCCATCAGCTGCGGTTCCGTGTTTCCATTATGCCCATCGTGACCACGGAGTTCAAGCACAAATTCGAAAGCGTGGTTATCCGTGTCCTCGATGACAGGAAGGTTATCACCGACCTCAACAAGCTGGGTCTCCAGGGGCCGGCAAAGGACTTCTTCTACAAGGCCATTAGCAAGCCGCAGGGTATCATCATCCTGACGGGACCTACGGGGTCAGGTAAATCGACGACCCTCATTGCGGCCCTGTATCAGGTGATCGACCCCACCGTGAACGTACTGACGGTCGAGGAGCCTGTGGAGTATATCATCAAAGGTGCGCGCCAGCTGAAGATCGGGCCTAAGATGGGATTCGAGCAGGCAGTCCGCGGTATTCTCCGTCACGACCCGGATATTGTGCTCGTCGGTGAAATGCGCGATAAGATCACGGCGGAGACCGCGATCAAAATGGCGAACACGGGTCACCTGGTTTTCTCTACACTTCACACGAACGATGCTCCCAGCTCCGTAGCCCGTCTGTACAAGATGGGTATTGAGCCGTTCCTTCTTGCATATGCCATCAACATCATCGTGGCGCAGCGGCTTATCCGAACGCTCTGCAAAGTCTGCAAACAGCCGGTCCCCGAAAGCGATAAGGCGGGATTGCTGAAGTTCGGTTTTTCGGAAGAGGAGCTTGCTCAGCACACGATCTACGAAGCCGTCGGTTGCGACAAGTGCGGCGGCGGGTACAAGGGGCGCGCCGCTATCCACGAAGCGCTCTATTTCAGCAAGGGAATCAAGAATATTATCCTGGGTGCGGGTGATAAGATCGACGAGAATGCCATTCGTGAGCAGGGGGCAAAAGACGGTATGTGGACTCTGCGCCGATCGGGGATGGAGCGGATGATGGAAGGAATCACGTCTCTCGAAGAGGTTGTATCGACCACCGTCGAAGAAGATTAGAGTCCAAGGTTGTAGGTCGGAATGATATTCCGACTGCTGTGATGATCAAGCCGGATCGACATTCAGGCTTTAAAACGAAAAGGCCCGCGAAAACGCGGGCCTTTGTGTTTACTGACAGCCGATAGCTGAGAGCTGATTGCTATCCCCCTTTACTCATACCATTCGATGATCCTGTACGCCAGCAACTTATTGATCCACCTCGCCTGTTCAAGGGCCTCGCTGCTGTAGTTCATGCTCACGTTGCCTCTCATGTAGAAGGCGCTCCCCGCGCCGCCCGACATGATCAGTCCGCCGTAGATCTCCGGGGTACCGACTGAGGCGGTCACGCGGATCATGCTCTCGTCGCCGTAAGCGATGACCAGTCCGTGCCATTTGAATGTCCCCGCAAGTGTGAGGTCTCCGTGAACAACCAGAATGCCCCAGCCTTCGCAATTGCCCGTAAACTTTACGGCTACCGTTGTGTCGGGCGTCCAACACACGACAATTTTCGGATCCTCCGGTGAACCCCACGTTATGTCTGCGTTGATCGGCGAGTCTGCCTGAGTGTAGCGGTAGTCGTAGTTGCTGAGATACTCCTGCACATAATCGAGAGGATTCGAGGTTGTCGTATCGACGGCAACTCCGCCGACTACGCCGGTAGAACCGCCGTTGTCCATGACCG
>Ga0209619_10001785_pt1 | contig 15695 bp, 17 predicted proteins | sample Rifsed16ft3_FD_184011 | JGI IMG/M metagenome (GOLD analysis project Ga0209619, IMG submission 184011) | Soil microbial communities from Rifle, Colorado, USA - sediment 16ft 3 (version 2) | ecosystem: Environmental > Terrestrial > Deep subsurface > Rock core/Sediment | place: Rifle, Colorado... | reverse complement strand
CACCGGGTAGGCAAATACCACCGCCCCGTCTTCGATTTTGGCGGATTTTTGTAACGTGCCCGGCAGGCCGGTGCCATAAAACAAATTGTCACCCAGGATCAAGCACACCGGTTCACCGGCGACGAAATCTGCCCCAATGATGAATGCCTCGGCCAACCCGCGCGGTTCAGCCTGCTCGGCGTAATCGAAACGCAGCCCCCACTGCGACCCGCTCCCCAACAGGCGGCGGTAGCCCGGCAAATCCTCAGGTGTGCTGATCACTAAAATTTCTCGTATCCCCGCCAGCATCAGCATCGACAGCGGGTAATAAATCATCGGTTTGTCGTACACCGGCAGCATCTGTTTGCTCACGCCAATGGTGATGGGGTACAGCCGCGTGCCTTTGCCGCCGGCCAAAATGATCCCTTTCATTTGACTCCCTCGGCCCGATTGGTGTAATTTTTCTGGATCCAGCCCTGATAGTCAGGCTGCTGCGCCACCGCCTGCACCCATTCCGGATGTTCCAGGTACCAGCGTACCGTCTCGCGCAGGCCTGTTTCCAGCGATTGGCGCGGCAACCATCCAAGTTCGGTATGAATCTTATTGATGTCAATAGAATAGCGCCGGTCGTGCCCGGGCCGGTCAGCCACAAACTTAATCAGTTGACTGTGGGGAAAGTAAGGGGAATTCGGCTGCAGTTCATCCATAAGGCGGCAGATGGTGTTGACGATTTCCAGGTTGGGCGGCTGATTATCGCCGCCCACGGCATACGTCTCACCCGAGCGGCCTTTTTGGATGACCAGCCAGATGGCTTCACAGTGATCTTCCACAAACAGCCAGTCGCGCACCTGCTGACCGTCGCCATACACCGGCAGTGGTTTGCCGTCGCGGGCATGCAGCACCATCAGCGGGATCAGCTTCTCAGGGAATTGATTGGGACCGTAATTGTTGGAGCAGTTGGTGATGGTGATCGGCAATCCATAGGTCGTGCCGTACGAGCGCACCAGGTGGTCGCTGGCAGCCTTGGAGGCTGCGTAAGGCGAACGCGGTGCGTACGGGGTATCTTCAGTGAAGGAAGGGTCGCCGGGCGCCAGGGTGCCGAAAACCTCGTCGGTTGAGACGTGGTGAAAATGCACCCGATCCAACGGGACTAATTTTTCCACCACCCAGGCGCTGCGCGCAGCTTCCAACAGGGTAAATGTTCCCACCACATTGGTCTGGATGAAGGTGCCCGGGTCAACGATCGAGCGGTCGACATGGGTTTCAGCCGCAAAATGGACGATGGTATCGATCTGGTATCGGCGTAACAGTCCATCCACCAGGGCCCGGTCGCAAATATCGCCTCGCACAAACACATGACGTTCCGGTGACGGCAAATCGAGCAGATTCTGCAGGCTGCCAGCATAGGTCAACGCATCCAGGTTGACGACCCGCGCATCGGTCTCATTCTGCAAAATATACTTTACAAAATTCGACCCGATAAATCCCGCACCGCCGGTCACCAATATATTTCTCATTCCGTCTCCCAACAATCGTTTATTCAAATAATTCAGCCTGGCTCAGGAGCTTGCCAGCCGCGTCTTTGCCAGACACAACCGGCAATTGCCCTTCTACCAGCGGCCACTGAACGCCAATTTGCGGGTCATTCCACAAAATTGTCCGTTCCCATTCGGGAGCGTAAAAATCTGTGACTTTGTAAACGAACTCAGCCCAGTCGCTCAATACATAGTAGCCATGCCCAAAACCAGGCGGCACCCACAATTCCCGTCTATTTTCCGCGGAAAGGACGGCTCCGGTCCATTTACCAAAAGTTGGCGACGATTTTCGCAGGTCGACTGCCGCGTCAAATACCTCACCGACCACAACCCGAACCAGTTTTCCCTGCGACTGTTTCAATTGATAATGCAGTCCGCGCAGAATTCCCTGCCTGCTGCCAGAGTGATTATCCTGGACAAATTCAGTCGGGAGTCCAGCCTCCGCAAATGCTCGCTTCTGGTAGGTTTCCATGAAAAACCCACGGTCGTCAGGAAACACCTTGGGCTCGATGAGCTTAACATCGGGGATGTCTGTGTTGATGATTTTCATTGATCGTCTCAGGGTGAGGATACAACCAATTTTACCCTGAAAACCAGTGCTTAAAACTTAAACGACCGAACATCTGCATCCTCGAACAAGTGCGCTGCCACCTGTTCGTGTGCGTGCAGCGGCCCGCGTGCCTGCCATTTGAACACCATTTCGGCGCCAGTTTTCATCTGCTGATGTTCGTGAACTTTCAAACCGTATTGCTCAAACAGATTCCCCAGTTCGACCATTTTTTCCGGGCGCAGCACACACACAATTTCGTAAATGCGGTCTTCTGCTGCTTTTTCAATATGGCGCTCGATAAAGGGGAAAATCCACAGCACGACCATCGCAAGCAGCACCGTCGCTCCGCTCAGTAGATACTGCCCGCCGCCAATGCCCATGCCTATGGCAGCCGTCAGCCAGATGGTGGCAGCTGTTGTCAAACCTGTCACTCGCCCGCCCTCGCGCATGATCACGCCCGCGCCGAGGAAGCCAACGCCGGTGACGATGCCGGTGGCGATGCGGGTGGGATCGTTTGTCCCGGCAAGCTTCACCGAATAAATGGCGAATAAAGCCGATCCCAGACAGATGAAAATCAGCGTGCGAAAACCGGCCGCTTTGTCGCGGAACTCACGTTCGATGCCAATCAGACCGCCGGCTAAAACGGCAAGGAGTATCTTGATCACGTCCTCAAGCAGCAATTCCATCCGACCTATCCTCGTTTCTATTGTTCCGGTATAAATCAAACCCGCCGCTATTAGAAGAAAAGCGGCGGGTGCTTTTTACGGTCCCCAGGCCTATAAATACTCTTTCAGTTGGCGCGAGCGGCGCGGGTGACGCAGGCGGCGTAGGGCTTTGCTTTCGATCTGACGAATGCGCTCGCGAGTCAGGCCAAATTTCTGGCCAACCTCTTCCAGTGTGTAGGTGTGACCGTTTTCCAGGCCAAACCTCAAGCGCAGGATGCGCGCCTCGCGCGGCGGTAAAGTTTCCAGCACGGATTCGATCTTTTCCCGCAGCATCTTGGTATATGCGCTTTGAATCGGTGAGGGCGTCTGTTGATCCTCGACGAACATGCCGAGTTCTGAGTCTTCCTCATCGTCGTTGATCGGACTCTCCAGCGAGAGCGGCAGCCAGGAAACCCGCAGCATCCAGTCCACCTTGTTGACCGGCACATTCATTTCAGTCGCCAGTTCCTCGGTATTGGGGATGCGCCCCAGTTTTTGTTCCAGCTCGTGTGTCAGGCGGTACAGCTGGCGAATGCGGTCTACCATATGCACCGGCACGCGGATGGTGCGCCCCTGGTCAGCGATCGCGCGTGTGATGGTCTGGCGAATCCACCAGGTGGCGTAGGTGGAAAAGCGGAAGCCGCGCCGGTACTCGTATTTTTCGACCGCCTTCATCAACCCGAGGTTGCCCTCTTGAATCAGGTCGAGGAATGGCACACCGCGCCCAATGTAGCGTTTGGCAATGCTGACCACCAGGCGGGTGTTGGCTTTGATCAAATGCTCGCGCGCCAGCTGGCCATCGGCCATCTGCTGTTCCAGCTCTTGCCGGCGGCCGGCGGAGACGCGCATGTTGATTCGTTCCACGGCGCGGTTGGCATAACGCCCGCGTTCGATGCGCTTTGCCAGTTCCAGCTCTTCCTCGCATGAAAGCAGCGCCACGCGCGACATTTCCTTCAGGTACAGCCCAATGGTGTCATCACTGGAGATTGATTCAATGCTGGTGAACGGCTCCATGTCCGTTTCTGCATCGATCAATGGATCGTCATCTTTTAACGAAGCTTCCGACTCGTGATCCAGAAAATCCACCCCGCGGCGGCGCAGTGCCACCACCATGGCTTGCAGACGCTCGGCATCCTGGGTGACATCCGGATACACTTCAATCAGGTCATCGGTGGTCAGATAACCCTGAACATCGGCTTTTTCCAACAACATGCTGAGAATTTCGGAACTTCGTTTGAGCCTACCCGGATTTGTCACTACCGCCCTCCTCCATTGTGAACCCCCCACAAGAATACCGATTAGATAGTGCTTCCTAAATCTGTACGCGTTCTGGAATCCTGACAGTCAACCGCCGGTTGGGCGGCTTTTCCCCCGCTGTTGTTTACGGGTCGGCTTTGTGTCCGTTGATGAGAAGTTGGTTGGTATTGATTTGGAATCCCCTCGAGCGAAGCGAGCGCAGAGAGGTCAATTAATCTTCAACGAGCTGTGCCTGATGTTCGCATGTCGTTTCGTTGAGATTGACCCCGCAGTAAGAACACAAACCCTTGCAATTGGGGCGGCAGATCGGCTTGATGGGCTGCTCAAGCAGCAGATAATCGCGCGCCAGCGGTTCAAGGTCAATGTGTCCATCTTCCGGTACAAACTGTTCCGACTCTATGTTGCGGCGGTAACGAAATGCAAACAATTCGGCGAAATTGGCGGAAATTGCTTGCTGGTATTCGTCCAGGCAGCGCACGCATTCGAGTTGCAAATTGCCCGCTAAGTCTGCTTCAACCAGCAGGCCCTGGGGCGTGCGGCTGATGTGAGCCGTTCCGTTAAACTGCGTCAAATGAAAATCAGTAGATAATTGGACCGCCGGATAATCAAATGAGAAATCGTGGCTGGAACCAATTGGCTGATGAACTAAAAAGCCAACATTAATGCGCAGAGGATAACGGGGGAGAGTCACAGGAACCGGTTTGTAGATATAATACCGAATAGAGAGATTATAGCAGAATGAATCTACCAAGTCAATTTATTAATATTAATTTGATAAATATTAAAGGTATTCCCGTATGCGCCTCTTGATCGCCAGCACCAACCGCGGAAAATTGCGCGAGATTCAAGCCGTACTCGCCGGATTGCCCGTTGAAATGGTCCTGCCGGCCGATCTTAGCCTGACGCTGCAGGTGGACGAGACCGGCGAAACCTACGCCGAGAATGCTGCCCTCAAAGCTCGCGCTTATTGCCTGGCCAGCGGGTTAGTGACCCTGGCAGACGACTCGGGGCTGGAAGTAGCGGCCCTCAACGGCGCTCCCGGGCTGCACTCGGCGCGCTATTCCCCCGTTCCAGAAGCATCGGATGCCGACCGGCGGTCCTTGCTGCTGCAGACATTGAACACGTTTCCTGTTCCAACAGGCGCCCCCGGCTGGCCGGCCCACTTTCACTGCACCGTCGCGGTAGCCGAGCCAACCGGTTCGCTGTTTTTTGCGGACGGGCGCTGCGACGGTTTTATCATTTCGCAGGAGCGCGGGCACAATGGTTTCGGCTATGACCCCTTTTTTTATATGCCCGAGCAAAACGCCACCATGGCCGAGCTGCCGGACGAAGTCAAAAACCGCATCAGCCACCGCGCCCGCGCCCTGCAGGATGCCTTGCCGCTGCTTCACCGCCTAATTGCGGATTGACCAATCACCAACTCACCCTCAGCCCATCCTGCGGTGACCATGCCGCAGCCTCGATTAATGGATAAGTCTCAAGCCAGCCGTTGGCCAGGTGCACGCGCTGACCGGCTGGCAGGTCGTGGCTGCACACCTCCCGCCCGCTGCGAGTGCGCAATGTCCCCTGGTTGTCCAGGGTAAACTGCCAATCGTTTTCAGCGGGTTGGCTATGAATTGCCAGGCGGCGGTCTGCCTCGACCACCGCCTGCAACGGACTGCCGCTGCTGTCGCCCTGCACCAGCAAGTCTGCCAGTTCGCTCTGGCAATCCTGCCGACCCTGGCGCCATAACAGAGTATCCCCGCTCACCGGGCTGTTTACCTGCAGGCCGGTCAGGAATTGACCGCCGCGGTCAACCGCCGCCAGCTGCTGCATACGCGACAACCGGCTGATGAAACCGGTGGTATAGAAATTTATGTCCGTCGAACCAGAACCCGCATCCAACCAGGCGCTGCCATTCCAAAACATCAATTTGCCGGGCAGGTAACTGTTGGCAGCGTCGGTATACAGTTGATAAAAATTCGCGGTGCTCAGCGCCCCGCTGCGGGAAAACACCAGCCAGTAAGGCGTATTGGCCAGAATCGAAGGCCGGGTGCCAAACAAAAATTTGACCCACCAGCGCAATTTGCTCACGACACTGGCATCGACCGCTGCACTGGCTAAAGTTGTTCCCGGCACTCCGCTAGCGTCGGCGCACAGTTCGCAAATCACCTGATCGGTGTTGCTGCCGACTGATTTTATATTGACCACCGCCTCGCCGCATAACCAGCCGCCGTAGGTCGTCTGAAAACTCTGGGCAATGCGGGCATCTGCGGCAGCCCCCCGCCCAAGGTTCTGTGTGGTTTGACCCGGCAGGACTAATCCCTGGTAACCGTCATTGAAACAGGCCATCCGCCATTGGAGCGTCTGCCACCAACCACGGCAAACCAGCCGCAGCCGGGCTGCCTTTTCATTCGCGGCTGCCTGCCTCACCTGCGGCAGCGGACGGCAGTACTGTGCCAAAAGCGCATCACGTGCCTGTATGGCTTCGCTCTCGTCCATGGAGCGCAGGGTAAAAAAGCGCTCCTTAACACCAAAAATACGCTGGCTGTCCAGGTCGTCTGCCCAGGCGGTGAAAGTTCGCGCACCGGTCCATTCCAACTGCGGCTCAGGCTGCCAAAATTCCACGCACACACGGTTGGCCATCTCAGCCAGATCATAGACCAGCTGCAGACCGTTCTGCTGAATTTCCACCCGCTCAACATAGCCCCACCAGGCATTTTCGCCAGTCTGATTGGTGACCGTCACTGGCACACCCAGCGTATCCGCCGCCCACTCAGCTGCCCGGGATGTTAAATCTTGTGTGGGCAGGCTGCCGGTAAGCACTGCTTCCGCCGGACCGCCCAATGCCTTCCAGGTCAAGTGCTCGACTTGCAGCGCGGGCGAAATTTGTATCCGCTCCGAAAAATCACGTTGGTATAGCCGGACCTGCATTCGCTCCATCTTTCCTCCTATATTCTGGTTCCATCTGCTACGGTAACAACCTGCGCGCGCCAGCCTCGACCCGTATACCAGCTGTTTCGCCAATCCCAAAACCAGCCCCCGATTCATACAGCACATAGATGCGGTGATTGCGCCCCGGATACAACACCATGGCGGAGCCGGATACCAGATGCGTCACCGATTTCACGCCGCCCGTTTCGGCTTCGGTATAACAGTCGCCGCTCGGCCAATCCATGACCAGGTTGTGATACTGGTCGATACCGCTAACCGGTTGGAAGAAGGCAAAATTTTCCAGCGGGAAAAGTTGGACAAAGTCCAGGTCGATTTGCTTTACGCCGGCTGTAGTACATTCAAGCCAGACTTCAAGAATAAACGATTGATACGGTGCGGTGCCTCCAGGCGTTGGCGGGAATAAGGCTGGCAATACCTGCAGCTGGCTGGCTGAATCCAGTTTTACCAGCGCCGACTGATCGAGTTGGGGGCCGCCATCGGATGCGAGCAGCTTCCAACGCATGCGGGTGTTGGCGGGCGGCGACGTATGAAAACGCGCCACCGGGCGCAAGCCGCGGCCTTTCAGCCAGGCCAGCCTGTCATTGCTGATCGTCCAGCGCAAGACGGCGCTTTCGGTCACCGCGGTCCACTGGAAGGTCTGAAAGGCTCCGCCGCTGGCACTGATGTTGGAGACTGTCATGTTCGAGGTGCAGCCTGCGCCGGGGACGGCAGCCTCTGCCTCCAATACATGATCGAAGGAACCGTTGGCATCCCACAGGTCGATCCCGCCTGAAACCAGGATCTTCCCCAGACGGCGTACGGCTGGACCGCCAACTTCAAGGATCAAGCGCACCGGTTGCGGCTGCGATCCAAGAATATTTTCGCCTCTGATGTCGCAGATGTTGACATGCCCGCTTCCGCCGTCAGTGTGGTTAAACACCATCAGGCCTGTGAGCACATCCACGCCGTTGGCATTCTGCAGCCGCACGGAACCTGGCAGTTCAGCCAGCCAATCCTCGCGCACCAGCCGCAGGCGCAAACCCTGGTAGCCGTGCAGGCGGTCAACCGTGCCGCCGCCCAATAACTCCACCTGCCCGCGGCGCAGCTGCGCCCCCACCGCCGCGCTGCCGGGATAAGGCTCCATCCATAAATACCAGGGCTGAATATCATGCTGCAGCAGCGCCAGGCGCAGTTCCAGCCGGGAAATCAGAGCAGCGATGTCGCCGCCCTTGCACTCAACGGTGATCACCTCCTCCAGCAATCCATCCGCCAGCCGGTTTGGCTCGACCTGGCGAATAGCCCCGCACACCGGCGGAGTGACACCTGCCCCATGCAAGTAGAGCCGGTCATTATGCTGTGCATCTCCAAAATAAAGCGCGTGCATCCCGTCAACCTCCATTTGCGGATAAATCATCCCGCAGCGTCCATCCCGCTTGGGCAGCGTCGGTGACCGTCGGGTAGGGCGAGTCGACAGCGGTTTGCAGCTCTGTCACGCGCAGCGCTGCCAGGTGATTCAACGCCGTCTCGAAACGCGCCAATAGCGCAGCCGCAGCTGCCAGTACTTCCGCCGGCAGGTTGGGACGGGTATTGAAAGCCTCCAGGCGCTCGATGGTACGCCACAGGAGCGAATAAGCTGCCGCGCCGCGCACCAGGGTGGCAAAATGCTGTCCCGGCAAGCTGGTGGTCAAAGCTCCGTCCAGACCGGTCACCGTATAAACCGCACCGGCTGCCAGCCCCATATCTGCCAGCGCCTGGCGCATGGCTTCGTCCAGTTCTGCGGTATGCCATAACGTTTCTTCCGTGTCAATCAGACCAGCTCGCAGGCGGGTGATCAAATCGGCGTAATCGCTCATAGCTGCCTCAATTCAGGATGCGCCTGCCACAGGCGGGTCAACTTTTCCGAATCGCTGATTTCAACCCGGGCTGAACCCTTTTGACCGACCCAGGCGCGCAATTCAGCCTCGTCGCCATTGAAATAGTTCAAATCCAGCGGCGAGACCGCACCCGGCAGCACAAACTTGTCGCCGCTGAACTGCCAGAAGCGCCAGTTGCTGCATCCCGGCGGCAATTTGGGTCCAGGGATGCGCGGCAGGTGCTTGTTGACCAGATTCTCCCAGTTGGTCCAAACTTTTCCAGCCAGATAGGGATAATAGGCCAGCCACAAAGGCCATTCAGGCAGCCAGGCCAGCATGGGTTGGGCATATTCCTGAACAAAACTGGGGCGGGTGTAGATCACCACCGGTTTGTCCGTGGCAGCCCGCACCGCGACCGCAGCCTCATGCGCCGCCCTGCTAATTCGCTCTGGCGGCACGCGCTGAACGATCTGGTTGCGCGCCCACTCCTGCCAGGACTGCCAGTGCTGCTCCACGTCCAGCGCCGCAAAGTCAAAATCCAATCCCTGGCAGGTCTTCAGGAAATGATCCACCTGGGCGGTGGGCGGCAGGGTCGGATCTACCCAATGAAATACGCCAGTGACCAGGCCGGCCTGGCGCGCGCCGCTGAAATGGGCGTGCAGCAGTCCATCGCTGATGGTCACCCCCTGACTGGCTTTGATGATCGCAAATGACACCCCCGCCGTGCGCAGGGTTTTCCAATCGACCGTACGCTGCCAGCGGCTGACATCTACTCCCAATGCATTCATACAACCTCCTTTTCCTACATCTTTCCGGGGCGCAGTTCGAGTTTCCCCACCTGCGCCCCTTTGACAGTTATTCCGGCGCCACGATGAATTTCATGCCATTGGCACACAACAGCACCACACTGCCGTCGGCGCGCAGCGCCCAGCCCTGCAGTTCGGCTGCGTCGATGCCCACTTTTGCCGCTGCCTGCATGGCAAACGGCGGCAGGCTGGACGGCGGGCTGGTTTTAGTGCTGCGCGGAGCGCGGCTCATTGTCATCCTCCGGTTTTGCCGGGTTGCGCCCGGCATCTTCGATCGCCACCCCGGTGGAATACACCGCCAGCGCCGCGATGGCTGCCTGCACCGCCTGCCACACATCGATGTGACCGCTGCTTAAGCCGGCAGCCACTGCCGTCAGCGCTGCCAGCAGCGCCCAGAACTTGCGCGAGCGCAGCACGTGCCGGATTTGATCCAAAATACTCATTTCATCCTCCTTTTATTTCCGTAGGGGTCGATCTATGTGTCGACCCTTCCCGCTAAGCCGCAACATTGGACTTGAACAACGGACGGTAATCGGCCACGAAAACGCTGACCCAGTGGCGCACCTTCATACGCAGCTCGTCGTTGGTGAACAGCGCCCCGCTGGTCTCGCTGTCGGAGATGTAGATTTCCGGCAGAAGGCCGAAGCGCTCGCCAAGGATGATGGCCGGCGCCAGTTTGGGGTCGGCTGCGGCTGCCCAGTCCGTGGCGTCGCTCATTTCCGGGCAGGTGATCACATCGCCCATCTCGCCGCGCTGCAGATTTTCCGAGAAAATGGTTGCCTCGCGTTCGAAGGACGGATACAGGATGCGCATGGCGTTCAAGCGCAGCGCGCGCGGCACAATCAAATAGCGCCCGTCCAGCGCCAGCCGGGGCGCCGTCCCGCCGGCTTTGACCAGCATCGGCTGTTCGTAAATGGCCTTGCTGGCGGCTTCCCAGCCGGCCGAATCCAGCGCCGCGCTGCCCAGATTGCCGTGATTGGCGGCATTGAACACATTGAAGCTATCCGCCATCACCGGACCCACACCGGCATTGGCGGTGAATACCGCCCCCACCAGCGCTGAAATGCGCCGCAGGGCTGCCGATGCCAGCTTATAAGGGTACTGGCGCAGCTTATGGGTCTGGTCGCGTTCGAACATCTCCAGCGTCAGCCCAACGTAGCCGCCGTACTTGCCCCAGGCGCCCACCTCGGCTGAATCATCCACACCCAGTTCGGTGTAGGCTGCGCCTTCCGCCACCGCAGGCAGCACCGTCACCTCGCCCACCAGCACCCCGGTGATGTCGTGCAGGCTGGTGAAATGCTGCACCGAAACCACCGGCTCCCACCAGCGGTAGCCGCTGCGGCCAAGTTCCTGCCAGCCCATCACCACCAGCTTGTTGAGCGCATTCTTCAGCAAACCTGGTAGGTCGGCGCTGGCGGCAAATTGTGCCCGTTTGGGGTCGTAGCCGCCGTAAAACTCGGCGTCGCCGGTCATCAGGGTATATAACTCGCGGATGCCGTTCAGCTTTTGCACCTGCAGGCCGTTGAGGTTCGCCGGGCGCTGCGCACCCAGCAGATCATGTACCGCCGCGCTGATCTGGTCCTCGCTGGAGAACACACCGCTCACCCGTCCGGGACCCTGCACCACGCTGGCACCGGTCAACTCGCTGACCAGAGCACGGCTGTCGCTGATGGCGCTCTGCAACTCGGCCGGGTCAAAGGCGCGCCCGGAAAAACGCTGGCGTACTCGCTCACACAGGCTGGCTGGCAGGTGCGCAGCCGCCAGACTGGTCTCCAGCAGCAGACCGGAAAGCTCAGCGCGCACGTCGGCTGCCGGTGGGGTGGTGATGGTGGTTTCGTTATTCTTGTCTTGCTCTTCCATGATTGATTTCCCTTTCGCTCTGAAATTTGAGTTGTGCTGGTTCAATGCCCGCAAAAATTGACCGCCGCGGGCCGGTTCCAGCACCAGATCGACACTTAACACACGCAGGATGCGGGTTACCTGCTGTCCGTTGGCCTCGAAGACCAGGTCAGCCGAGAATCCCACCGCTGGCTTGGGATCCGTTCCTAACATGGCCTGCCCCAGCTCAACCAGCAGCGGCCCGGCCGGTCCTACCGGACGCAGCTTGAGCCGCACCCCCTGCTGCCCCGCTTCGTACTGCGGCGAGTGGCACACCCCCGCCAGGTCGCGCAGGCTGTGACCCTCCAGCGCGTGGTCCACAAAGCAGTCGCAGCCGTCCCACAGCGCCAGCGACTGCCGCAGCACATCGGCTGAAAATTGCCAGCCGTTGCCGTCGCCGGCGGTGATGGCCAGAATTTCGAACTCGCCTGCTCCCGGTACGCCGTTAAGCTGTAATTTTGCGCTGTGCGTATTTGAGCTGTGCCCCGCGGAGCCTTTGCCGTCCAATTCAAGTTCCAATTCCTTCATCTTCACCTCCTCAATCCCATTTAGGTTCGCCAGTGACCAGGTCCACCTTGCCAGCCGGCGTTTTACGGCTGCGTCTGGTGGTCGCTGAGCCTGTCGAAGCGTCCGCTGAGCCCTTATTACCGTTCACTGAGCCCTTCTTATCGTTCGCTGAGCCTGTCGAAGCGGCCGCTTTGCCGCGTTCCAGCAGCGCTGCGATATCCGGCACCTCGCCAAAGAAGCGGTAGGCCACCCGCAGCATCTCGCCGTCGTCGATCAGACCGCGGTCGCGCAGTTCGGTCAGCACCGCCGAGATGTGATTGGCTGCCATGGCCAGCGCCACATTGTCCCGCGACGATAAGTCGGCGCCGTGCACATCCACCCGCGCCCGCGGATCGACCCGCCCGTCGACCTGTGCCCTCCGGTTGAGCGCCGCCTGCAGCAGGTCGCGCACCAGCCACAGGAAGAAGCTCTGGCGCTGCTCGAAGCGGCGGTAGGTCGGTCCGCCGGCGGCTTCAGCGGTGGTGCGCGTGCTGGATTCGGGTTCCGCCAGGAAGTGCAGCGGCACGCCCGCCCCGGCCGCGATCATCTTTTTCAACGCCAGCCCATCGGTGTTGGCCTCGTCGGATTCGAGTTTGGGCGAGACCACCTCCCAGGTCTCGTTTTCATCCATAACCAGGATCGAGCCAGGCGTCGGCGGGCTGGCGTTCAGGCGCTGCTGTCGTGCCAACCGGTCGGCCTCGCTGCTGAAACGCGACTTGACCACGTACAAAAACGCCGTGCGGAAGCGGTTCAAGCGGGCGCGGTCCTCCAGCCAGTTGGCGTAGCGGCTGAGCCACCTGAGCAGCGGCGCCAGGTCCGGCTCGCCCCACTGCGCCCCCACCGGCCGGTTGATGGCGTAGTGCAGCATTACCGGGGCAAAGCTGCCGTCTGCTCCCGGCGCGTCTTCACGCGGGTTGTAGGCGGCCCAGGGAGCCGGCTGCAGCTGATCGAGCGAGGCGCGCGGCATAAAAGCCTGCGCTTGCTCGATGTCGTTGGGGCGGGACTGAATTTCGGCCACATCGGCAGCCGGCACCGCCCGCAGGTAGCTCATGCCAGACGCGTCCGTCGCGAGCAGCACGAACAGATTGCCGCTGCGCGACAGCTCATCGCACCATTCGAAAACGCGCACCGCCATGCGGTTTAGCGGGTGATTCCAGAAAGACTCCAGAAAATGCGCCGTCGGTTCGTGCTTGCAGTGGATCGAAATCCCGCTGCCAACCACATATTGGGTGGTCAACTCCACCAGGCGGCGCGCCAGTGGATTCACCCGCCAGGCTTCCAACGCCTGTTCCAACACTTCCTGCCGGTTGGGACTCAGCCGGTCGCGCTCGCTGCCGCTGGCAGCGGTAGCCCCCAGCAAAAAGGTCGCATCACTTTCGGCTGCCAGACCAGCGCGCACCTGCCGCCGGATCTCGCTGCCAAACAACCGTCCTACCGTTTTCGTCCAGATCGAATCTTTCATAGCCCTCCTCTTTCGGATCAAAATCCAGTGTCCAGGTCTTGCAGTGGATCGCGCCCGGGCACCACCAGGGCCGGGCTGATGCTGCCCCAGGGCTGGGTGTCCAACACCGCGCACAAGGCAGCCGAGAGCAGCAGGTCGTCATGCACCAGGTCGCCGGAAGCCGGGTCGCGCGCGCCGTCCGGCACGCCCCAGCTCATGCGTTTTTCCGGACCGGTGGCAATCGCGTACTGGCAGTGCTGCAGTTGACGTTGAAACAGGCTGTCCAGCGCAGCGGGATTGCCCGCCGGCTCGTGCCAGCGGCCGCTGTCGATCACGCTCAAAAAATCCCAGCCAAGCTTGCTTTTGCTGGCGGCGTTGAACTGAAACGGCGCCACCCGCCCGGGCAGCGCCCGCCGCAGGAAAGCTGCCAGCCCGGCGCCGACGCCCGTGGCATCCACCACCAGCCAGCGCGCCTGCCATTTTTCCGCCAGCGCCACCAGCTCGGCGTACAGGTCGGTGTGACGCACCCCCAGCCACTGGCGGCGCTGCACACAGTGGTAACGCGGCGCACGCAACTGATGGTCATCCAGGCTGCTCAAATCGACTTCCACCACCGTCAGCGCCGTGGCGTCCCGTCCGGGCGATTGCAGCGCCCAGCCGGCCGGGTCGCCGCCCTGTTCGGCGGCCTCGTCCTCGCCGGCCACATCCAGCAACAGCGCGTAAACGCGGCCGGGCGCCGGTTCCTCCATTACCGTATGGCTGCCCTGCATGCGCATCCGGCGGGCTGCCGGGAACATGCCGCCCTCGCTGTCGATTTCCTCGCTGAAGAACTGCGTGCGCACCATCGGGTGATTGCGCCCCAGGCGCGCCACCTGAGCCGCCACGAACTTGCCGTAGGCCGGCACCTCGGCAGCCACCCGTTCCGCGTCCACCACAAACACGCGGCGCAGCCCGTCTTCCCGTTCTGCCTCGCGGGCCGAGCGAAGTTCGCGCGCCAGCAGCGTCTGACTGGTCCAGGCAGTGCCCCAGAAGACCCGTGTGGCGTTGGTGGAGGCTGCCATGGGCGCGATGTCCTTGTCGTATTTTTCGGCTTCCAGGTCCTGCGCCTCGTCCACCTCCAGCAGCAGGCTGGCGGTGGCGCCCACGATGTTGGATTCCGGCGCGCCGCTCAAGAAGAAAATGCGGGCAGCGCCGATGCGGTAGATGTAACCGGCTTCCTTTTTCCAGACTTCCCGGGTCAGCGGATTGCGCTTCAGAACCCGCTCCAGCCGGCGCATGGCGTTGATCGACTGCGGCCGCCAGGTGGGCGAGACTTTGACGATCTCAGCTTCGTCCGCATGGGAAAAGGCCAGCAGGAAAGTCTCGATCTGTGCCTGCAGCTCGTTTTTGCCGGATTGGCGCGGAAATAGCACCACCATACTCAGGCCGCGCTTCAAAATCACCGATTCGCAGATGGTTTGCGCCACCTCCACCTGGTAGCTGCGCAGCTTGATCCCGGAACCGTACTGGATGAAAAGCAGCACATCGTCGATCATGACCTGCACAGTTCGATGGTCCATGGAATTCAACTTCGCTTCAAGGGAATCTTCTTGCATGCATCTCCTTTTTTGGGGGGGGTTGCGGGCAGGCCGCCCAGGGGCCCGGCGCACAGGTAAAACGCCTGATACGGCGCGGTGCGCGCGGGGAAGTCCATGGCGCGGCCTGCCCGGTGAAAAGAGGGTGCCGGCTACAGGCCAGAGGTGAGGATCGAGTCGATCCCGTTGCGCTTCATGTCCTCGCGGATGTCAGCCAGGGCTGACTTGAGATAATCCGAGGCGGTTTGGTTCTCTTCCAGTGCTTTCTCTGCTCGCAGCAGGGATGCCAGGTTGGCGCTGGAGCGCGAAACGGTGTCGAGAATATCCAGCATTTTGTCGAGACCTTTGTCTTCCGAGATCATGTGGTCGATCATGCTGATCAACTTCCGCACAATGCGAATCTCTTCCGACAGCTTCTCGCCCCGCGCCGGCTTGCGCCCCGGCCCGTTTTCCTCCGTGGAGGGAGCCGGGTCAACCTTTTGCATACGCCCATCCTTTCTGAAATAGATAATTTGTTCTATTTTGTAGATAGCGTAACAGAAAGGGGGGGTGCAATTCAATATGTCAAAAGGTGCAATTCCTCAGGCGTGGGGGTGCAGGTTTTTAAGCCATTTAGCCGTCACGAGATTCTGGCACTCACCCTTGGAGGATTGCCGCTG
>Ga0209619_10001782_pt1 | contig 15708 bp, 15 predicted proteins | sample Rifsed16ft3_FD_184011 | JGI IMG/M metagenome (GOLD analysis project Ga0209619, IMG submission 184011) | Soil microbial communities from Rifle, Colorado, USA - sediment 16ft 3 (version 2) | ecosystem: Environmental > Terrestrial > Deep subsurface > Rock core/Sediment | place: Rifle, Colorado... | reverse complement strand
AGCTTCCGATCCATGAAGGCCGTGCGGGACGTGATCGTGACGCAGCTCGCGGACTGACGTGCCGGTGCCCGACGTGGCGAAGCTCACCTTCTACGGCGGCGTCTCGGAGATTGGCGGGAACAAGATCCTCCTCGAGGACCGCGACGCAAGGATCTGGCTCGACATGGGCGCCTCCTTCGACCTGGGCGAGGCGTACTTCGTCGAATTCCTCGTGCCGCGGGACCGCTTCGGCCTCCGGGACTACTTCGCCGTGGACCTCTTGCCTCGCATCCAGGGCCTGTACTCCGCGGACGCCCTGGACCCGACGGACATGCCGTGGGAGCCGCCCGCCTTCTCGGCGATCTTCATCACCCACGTCCACTACGATCACACGCAGCACCTCCGCTGGGTCGACCCGAACATCCCCGTCCACCTGGGCGAGGGCGCGCGGACGATCCTCGAGTCTCTCGACACCACGGCGCGGCAACCGAACCTGCGGCTCGGGGCCCACGCGTACGACACGTTCCGATCGGGACAAGGGACGACGGTCGACGGGGTCGAGGTCGAGCCGATCCACGTGGACCACAGCGCCCCCGCCGCGTACGGATACATCGTCCACACGAGCGAGGGCGCCATCGCGTACACGGGCGATCTCCGTCACCATGGTCCCATGAAGCGACTCACGGAGGACTTCATCGCCGCCGCGGCGAAGGCGAAGCCGATCGCCCTCATCACGGAGGGAACGCGCGTGACGCCGGACGATCCTCGGGAGAGCCTGACGGAGGCCGACGTGAAGGCGGGCGCCCTGCGGCTCCTCGCCGACCGGCGGGACAAGGCGGCCCTTGTGACCTTCCCGCCGCGGGACGTGGACCGGATCCGCACGTTCTTCGAGACGGCCCGCGAGGTCGGCCGCAGGTTCGTGGTCAACGGGAAGACGGCGCACCTCCTCCTCACCCTCCGGAAGGACACGCGGATCCAGGTACCCGACGTCACGAAGGAAGCGGACCTCGTGCTGTACGATCGCCAGATGAAGAAGATCGACCCGTGGGAGAGGGACCTCCAGACGATGATGAAGGACCGCGTCGTGACGGCCCAAGACATCGCGCGCCGACCCGGGGAGTACCTCGTCCAGCTCGATTTCTGGCACCTGCCGGAACTCGTCGACCTGAAGCCACCGCCCGGGTCGCCCTTCATCCACTCGAAGAGCGAGCCGTTCGAGGAGGACGACGTGAACGACGCCGTGCTCGAGAGCTGGCTCACGCGCTTCGGACTTGTTCGGCATCAGCTCCACGCCTCCGGGCACCTGAGCGAACGCGAGGTCGGCGAGATGCTCGAGGCGATCGCGCCGAAGGTCGTGATCCCCGTGCACACGGAGCATCCCGACCGATTCACGCGGCTCGCGCGACACGTGATCCAGCCGCAGCGCGTGGAGCCCCTTCTCCTGCCGTGAGCCCTCGCATCAGAGGATCGGCCGGAAGTAGTCGAGGTAGGCGCCCTGGATTCCCAGGATGATGAACTGGACCGCAACGGCCGCGAGGAGGAGGCCCATGATCCGGGAGATCGCGTATGCTCCCGTCCTCCCGAGGCGGCTGAAGATGCGGTCCGCGTTCGCCAGCATCACCCAGCCGAGGGCCATCGTGACGAGGATCGACGCGAGGATGATCCCCACCCGCCACATGTCCAGAGGCGCGGAGGCCTCCGCCATGAGGACCATGACGGTCGTGATCGCCCCCGGTCCGGCGAACATCGGGATCCCGAGGGGCACGATCCCGACGGCCTCTCGTTCGAGGGCGTCCTGCCGCTCCTGCGCGGTGAGCTGGGTGCGGGACCGCTCCCCCTGCATCATCGCGAACGCGATCGAGAACAGGAGGATCCCGCCAGCGATGCGGAACGCGGGGAGCGAGGTCCCCAGGACGACGAAGATGTAGTTCCCGACGAACGCGAAGATCAGAAGGGTCAGGCTGGCGGCGAGGACCGCCCTCTCCACGATGCGGCGCTTCATCGCCTTCGAGTACGTACGGCTGAGGACGACGAAGAACGTCGTCGCGTTGATTGGATTCACGATCGCGAAGATCGCCACGAACGTGGTGACGGCGAAGGTCGTGAAATCCGAAGCCATCGTCGCGGCCCACCCATGGGCCCGTATTAGAACGTGTCGAGCACTTTCCGCGCAAAGGTGAGGTAGCCCGTGTGGCCGAGCGGCGCGAAGGACGGCCGAACGCCGATGTCGCGGACCTCCATCTCCCGTTCGATCACCTCGACCGTGCGGTGGTCGACGAAGGGGCGCGCCCGCAACGCCGCGACCGTCTCCTTCACCTGCTCCATGTTCGGCGAGAAGGATGCGAAATGCCCACAAGGCCGAAGGGCATCCCAAGCGGCGGCCGTCGCCATCCAGGGATCGACGAGGTCGAGGACGACGGCATCGACGTCGTGTTCCGGGATTCCCTTCCGCACATCCCCCAGCCGGAAGTCGACGACCGATGCAACCCCCGCCGCCGCGACGTTCGTCCGTGCGATGCGGAGGGCTTCCTCGCGCACATCGTAGGACATGACGCGTCCCCCCGGGCCAACCGCTCGGGCGAGGGCGACCGTGAGAGCTCCGGATCCCGCGCCCGCTTCGACGACCCGGGCGCCGGCCCCAATGTCCGCGGTGTAGAGGAGGAGTGCGACATCCTTCGCGGCGAGGGTTTGCGGCCCTCGGGCCATCGTCTCCCGGAGATCCTGGCCGGACGCCTCGAGGACGATGAACCGCTTTCCTCCCACCGCAACCCGACGGCCGATTTGGCCGTGAAGCTTCGAGGCATCAAACGTCCCGAGGCCTTCGACGCGGACCATTCCCTCCCCTGGGGGCACGGAGTGCTTCCGGCCGCGATTGTCGAGAAGGACGAGGCTCCGGTCCATCCACCCGTCATCTCGCGGCACGTCCAAAAGGCTTTCCCGACCTTTCGAGAAAGAGGTCTTATATCGCTTTGTGCGATGGCCTTTCAGATGGCGGGGAGGACGGACACTGAGAGGGCCGAGGACGACCTTCCCCGGGCGTCACGTCGCCGTTGGTCGCCCCCGCGATGGGTGGGGGCGGTATTCCTGATCTCGGTCGTGATCGCGCTCCTCGCGGTCCCGTTCGGCACTCGGGCGTTGAACGCCGCGATCGAGGGAGTCATTCTGGGGAGCATCTATGTCCTTGGGGCGTCCGGGCTCTCCCTCACCTACGGCATCAAAAAGTTCGCAAACTTCGCCCACGGCGACATGATGACCGTCGGGGCGTACGTGGCCTTTACGCTGAACGTGGCGCTGGCGTCCCACATCATCCTCGGCTTCTTCTTCGCCATGATCACGGTCGCCCTGCTCGGGGTGCTCCTCGAGCTCTCGATCTTCCGCCGCCTCGAAGGGCGAGGGGCCGTCGCCGCCCTGATCGCCTCCGTCGGCGTGTCCCTCGTCCTCCAGAACACGCTTTCGGCGATCTTCACGACGAACGTCCAGTACCTGAACGTCGCGATTCCGTCCGACTTCGTGCTGGGCGGGACGGGGCTCCGGTTCAACGCGGTGAGGGGCGGCGCGACCCTCGCGATCTCCGCCGCACTGATCATCTTCCTCCACGTCATGCTGAAGCGCACGACACTCGGCAAGTCAATGCGAGCCTGCGCGGACGACATGGATCTCGCGCGGACATCCGGCATCCGGGTCCGGAATGTGATCCTGTGGACGTGGGCCATCGCGGGGGCCTTCGCCGCCGTGGCGGGGGTACTGCTCGCCATCGTCGTTAATGTGTATCCACTCCTCGGCTTCTTCATCCTCCTGTTCATCTTTGCCGCGGTCATCGTCGGTGGGATCGGATCCCCCTATGGGGCGATGATCGGCGGCCTGATCATCGGGGTCGTGCAGAAGCTCTCGAACGTCATCTTCAGCGCCGTCCAAGGGCAGATCCTGGAAGGCGGGGCCGAGTATGAGCCAGTCGGTGCGTTCGTGGTAATGATCCTCGTCCTGCTGTTCATGCCGGAGGGCCTCATGGGCACCCGGTTGCCGGTCGGCGCACGCACTGCGTTCGCGTTCCGGATCCGACGGCGGCCGGTGGAGGTCGAGGAAGTTGTCTGACATCCTGGAGTTCGTCATCCTCCAGCTTGCTGGATATATCGTCCCCGCCACGCTGCTCGTGATCATCGCCCTCGGCCTGAACGTCCAATGGGGCCACACGGGCCTGTTCAACGCGGGCGTCGCGGCGTTCGTGGGCGTGGGCGCGTATACCTTCGGGATGATGTCCACCGGGAGCTATTCGAATCCTGGGGTGAGCTGGTATCACTGGGGGCCCGGGATGCCCTTCGACATCGTGACCTCGGCCATCCTGGCGATGGCCGCCGCCGGGATCCTGGGAGCCCTCGTCGCCATCCCGACCCTGCGCCTGCGCGCCGACTACCTGGCGATCGCCACCCTCGCCTTCGCGGAGATCGTCCGGCTGATCCTGAAGAATGAGCGGCGGCTCACGGGGGGAGACCAATCCCTCGCCTTCATCCCGCGGCCCTTCGAGCCCCTGGTGTCCCGCGGGCCCTTCTCCGATGGTCTGTTCATGCTCCTGATCACCCTGATGATGCTCGGCCTCGTCCTGGTCCTCGACTACCTGACCCGGTCGCCGTTCGGTCGGAACCTCCACGCGGTCCGGGAGGACGAGGAGGCCGCGCTGGCCCTAGGGAAGGATACGTTCCGGTTGAAGCTCGGGGCCTTCGCAATCGGGTGCGCGGTGATGGGTCTCGCCGGAGCCTTGCTGGCCTCCTTCAACCGGGTCATCGTTCCGGACATCTTCGTCCCGCTGACTACCTTCACAGCTTACGTCGTGGTGATCCTCGGCGGCGTCGGAAACAACCGCGGGATCATCCTCGGTGGGTACGTGTTCTACCTCTTCACGTGGACGTCACAGCAGATGAAGGCCTACCTCCCCTTCGAATGGGCGCTCCGAGTCGATTTCCTCAACCAGATCGTGATCGGCCTCCTGCTCATCCTGTTCATCCTCTTCCGTCCGGAAGGCGTGATGCCGGAGAAGAAGTACATTCCGCCGTCGAGGTGACGTGCGCTGGCAGACCCTATCCTCGTGGTAAAGGACGTCGTGAAGACGTTTGGCGGCATCCGTGCCGTCGACCGATGCTCGCTCTCCGTCCGGCCCGGGACGATCACGGGGCTGATCGGCCCGAACGGTGCGGGGAAGTCGACACTCTTCAACGTCATCGTCGGCCTCTACGCGCCCGATGAAGGCCAGATCTACTTCAACGGCCAGCGCCTGGACGGCCTGCCGCCGTACTCAATCGTGCGGAAGGGGCTCATCAAGACCTTCCAGATTCCGCGGGAGTTGAGGAACATGACGGTCCTCGAGAACCTCATGGTCGCGGCGCCCGCGGGCGCCGGGGAGCGGCTGACGGACCTCATCATCCGGCCCTGGGAGGTCCCGAGGGCGGAACGGGCCGTCATCGACCGGGCGGAGGAGGTCCTCGAGATTGTGGGATTGCGAGCCTTGCGAGACGAGTACGCCAAGAACCTCTCCGGCGGTCAGAAGAAGCTGCTCGAGGTCGCGAGGGCCCTCATGGCGAAGCCGAGAATGATCCTCCTCGACGAGCCCGTCGCCGGGGTGAACCCGACCCTCACGCAGAGGATCCTCGGCGTCGTTGAGGACCTCCGGAATCAGGGAATGACCTTCTTCCTCGTCGAGCACGACATGGATGTCGTCATGAGCCGCTGCGAGTGGATCATCGTGATGCACCAGGGTCGTCGGCTGGTCGAGGGCGTCGCCGAAGCGATCAAGGCGAACGCGAGCGTGATTGACTCGTACCTGGGGGGATGAGTTGCCGCTGCTCGAAGTGGAGGACGTCTACGGAGGCTACGGGGAGACGGAGATCCTGCACGGGGTCTCGGCGTACGTCGACCCGGGGGAAATCGTGACGATCATCGGTCCGAACGGTGCGGGCAAGTCAACCCTGATCAAGGCGATCATCGGAATCCTGAAGCCGACGAAGGGCAACATTCGGTTCCAAGGCGTCGAGATCGCCGGACGGCGGCCCGAGGACCTCGTCCGGGAGGGCCTCGCCTACGTGCCCCAGAACCGGAACATCTTCCCGACCTTGACCGTCTTGGAGAACCTCGAGATGGGCGCCGTCACCCGGCGAGCGGGCAGCCTTCGGCTCCTCGGCGAGCGCGCGCGGGGTGCCCTTCGATTCGGGGGAGATTCACCGTCTCGGTTGGGCCGAGCCTTTCGTCGAACGCGCGGAGGCGAGGACGGCGGAAAGCAACCGGTTCCCGTCCACGCTCCTGCCTCGGATGAGTGGTTCTGGGAGCGGGTGGATCTGATCACGAACATCTTCCCCAACCTGAAACCCACGCTGAGACGCCGGGCCGGCTCCCTGAGCGGTGGCGAACAGCAGATGGTTGCCCTCGGCAAGGCCCTCGTGCTCGATCCAACCCTCCTGCTCATCGACGAACCGTCCGCCGGCCTCGCGCCGAAACTCGTCGGCCTGATCTTTGCGAAGATCATCGACATCAACCGGCGCGGGACCGCGATCCTGCTCGTCGAGCAGAACGCGAAGAAGGCGCTGGCGATGGCGAACCGCGGCTACGTCTTTGAGATGGGCCGGAACCGATATGAAGGAAAAGGGGAGGCGCTCCTCCAGAACCCGGAGGTAGGGCGCCTCTACCTGGGTGGCTGACGCCTACGTCTCCCGCGTCCTCGTGACGAGGCCCGCGACGAACCCGGCCGTCAGGAGCGGGGCCTGCATCGATGCGGGCGGTGCCGGCAGGAGGCTCACGACGAGGGCCTCCGGGAAGATCTCCTTTGTGAACGCAGCGCCGGTCGCATTGACACCCCACACGATGTATCCGCTCAGGGGATCTCCGAACTCATCGAGGTTCACGGCACCTGATGCGCCTTCGTAGTTGACCTCCCGGCCCGCAGCAATCTCGGTGAGGGCCTTCGCCCACTCGCCGGGGAAGATCTGCGTCCCGGGCGCGTTCGCGACCCTTCGGATGTTGTCCTTGATTGCCTGGCCCGTCGCGCTGCCCGCGGCCTGCGCCGCGAGGGCGACGAGGAACGCCGCATCATAGTTGTTGTCGTCGAACAGGCCCGGAAGCACGCCCCACTGGTCGTCGTACGCGGCTGCCCAGTCGTCGAACAACGGACCGGTAATCCCGCCGTAGGCGCTCGGTGCAGTTCCCTCGTACGTCGACGTGTCGAAGTTGTTCGGCGCATTCTTGAGGACGTTCAGGAAGGCGGCCTGCTCGAAGACGCCTTCGGAGAGCAGCCACTTCACGTCGTTCCATGCCGCGCCGTGGCTGGCCTTCCCCTGCTCCCAGTTCTGCATCATCAGGATTCCGTCGGGCGGGTAAGCGACGAGGTAGATCAGCTGAGGCGGATTCGTGACAGTGTCACCGATGATCGCCTCGAGGTCCGTCGCGTAGCTCGTCGCACCGAACTGCACCTCCGTGACGATTCGCACCGCTGTAACGGTGCCTCCGAGCCGCGAGAAGTTCCCCGCGAACACGTTCGCCAGGCCGGTTCCGTACGCATTGTTGATCCCTATTGTGGCGGCCCGGTCGATGCCCGTGAGGTTGTTCCTCGCGTAGCTCGCTGCCACGACCCCCTGCAGGGCGTCGGACGGGGCCGTGCGGGACCACCAGCCGTCGGTCAGGGCCAAATCCGAAAACCGCGGCGACGTGCACGAACCGGATATCTCGAAGATGCCGTTCGCCTTCGCGACCTCGATGACGGTCGCACACTGCCCGGAGCCCGTTGCCCCGATGATCGCGTCGACCCGCTGCCCCACTAGTGCGGTGGCGGCAGCGCGCGCCGTCTCGGGGGCCGTATTGTCGTTCTGATGAAACTGTTCGATCGGTCGACCCAGAACGCCTCCGGCCGCATTGATCTCCGCGATGGCCATCTGAACTCCTTGTAGGTTCTTCGGGCCGAACGCGGCGAGTCCGCCCGTGATGGACAGGACCGTCCCTATCTTCAGGACGCGATCCTCAGGGGGCCCGAATAGCCCACCGAACACGGCGGCCAAGAGGACGACCACGACGACAACCACCACGGCGATTACGATCCACAAAGCCTTACTCTTCTCGGCGGGCTTTGGAGCCTCGCCGGAAGGTGCCTGCTGCTCCTCCATAGTTTCCCCGCTGCCGACATTATTCGTCACTCCTTTATACATTTCCTAAACGACGGTTCGAAAACCGTTCGGCGGCCGCTCGCTCGTTCACGCGTCGTGGCGAAGCTTTCATTCGGTGGCGCCGGAACGCTTTAAATATACCGATTCTCATCCCGCGCCGAGGGGGCAAGGCGGTCATGCTTGGCGCGTTGTTCGCCGGACTCATGGCGTTCCAGGTGGAGTTTTTCTTCGGCGGGGCGCTCTGTCTCTTTTTCGTCGCCCTCTTCATCGTCTCAATCCTCATCGCGATTTGGGTGTATCGAGACGCCGAAAGCCGCGGGATGAGCGGCGTATTGTGGCTCATCATCGTCTTGCTCTTCGGCATCATCGGGCTGATTATCTACCTCGTCGTTCGCAAGGATCGCGTCCCCGCGATGATGATGCCGCCGCAGCAGCCGTGGGGCGCGCCGCCTGGAGCGATGCCGCCTCCGGGAATGCCGCCCGCGGGAGCGCCTCCCGGGGCTCAGATGACCTGCCGCAATTGCGGGTCGCCCCTCGCGCCCGGCGCGACCTTCTGTGGCAAGTGCGGCGCGAAGGTCTGAGCCGCAGCCCGAGCGTCCGCGCGCCCGCGATGCCTTTATGGCGAGAGAGCCCTCTCCCTCGAAGGGTGCGGGAATGAAGAGCTCGGACCTGTCCGGATTCTACAAGCGTAGCCCGGAGGAGCGCTGGAAAGCGATCCGGGAGTTCGGCGAGCTGACGGACGCGGAGATCGATGTGATCCGCAGCACGGGCGCTCTGAAGTTCGACCAGGTCGACCGAATGATCGAGAACGTCGTCGGCAGCATGCCGCTCCCCCTCGGAATCGCCGTCAACTTCCGGATCGACGGTCGAGACTACCTCGTCCCGATGGCGATCGAGGAGCCGAGCGTGGTCGCGGCGGCCTCGAACGCCGCGAAGATGGCGCGGGAGAAGGGCGGCTTCACCACGAGTTCGACCGGCCCCGTCATGATCGGGCAGATCCAGCTCGTCGGCCTGCCGGATCCGCACGGCTCCCGCTTCACGATTCTCGCGCACAGGGACGAAATCCTCTCCATTGCGAACGAGAAAGACCCGTTGCTCGTGAAACTCGGCGGGGGTGCGAAGGACGTCGAGGTGCGTGTCGTCTCGACGCCTCGCGGTCCGATGGTCGTCACGCATCTGCTCGTCGACTGCAGGGATGCGATGGGCGCGAACGCGGTCAACACGATGGCCGAAGCGGTCGCGCCGCACCTCGAGGCGTGGACAGGGGGCCGGGTCTACCTGCGGATCATCTCGAACCTCGCCGTGAAGCGACTCGCCCGAGCTCGCGCGGTGTTCTCGAAGGAGGCGATTGGCGGCGAGGAGGTTGTGGACGGAATCCTGGAGGCATTCGCCTTCGCCGACTCGGACCCGTTCCGGTGTGCGACCCACAACAAGGGGATTATGAACGGAATTGATGCGGTCGTCGTGGCGACGGGGAACGACTGGCGGGCTATCGAGGCAGGCGCCCATGCATACGCCGCGTGGAAATCGGACGGCTACCGGTCCCTGACGACCTGGGAGAGGGATGGGAACGGCGACCTCGTGGGCACGATTGAGCTCCCCTTGGCCGTCGGCCTGGTCGGCGGCGCCACGGCCGTCCATCCGACCGCGAAGGCCAATGTGCATCTCCTCGGAGTCAAGACGGCCCAAGAACTCGCAGGCGTGATCGCCGCGGTCGGACTCGCCCAAAACTTCGCGGCCCTCCGCGCCCTGGCGACGGAGGGGATCCAACGGGGCCACATGTCCCTCCATGCTCGGAACATCGCCGCGTCCGTCGGTGCCGCCGGGGACGAGGTTGACCGCGTCGCAGAGGTCCTCGTGAAGGAACGCAAGGTGAGGATGGATCGCGCAAAGGAGGTCCTTGCAGAACTTCGCGGTTCGGAAAACGAGTGACTAATATCCATAGGATCGTATTATTCCAATCAGACGATTATCGCCAGAAGCTATAATCGTATACCTGGCCACGCGGCCACCGAGAATTTTACCCCATTAGTCGATATCCGCGGACCCGTGCTATTCCGTATCATCGGAGGGCCTTTCCGTCGCAGCACTATCCGCACGAGTGAATAAAAATAACGTGTCGGATCTCGCGACCGCCATTGCCGTTCGGACGGAACGATCGCGTAGTCGCGCGTCAGACTTTCGTCCGACCGGCAGTCTTTTTTACTTCAACGTTGCTTCGGCGCGTCGGGATGGGTTCACTTGGTCCGCGTCGCTATCTACACTAGGGTATCCACCGAAGACCAGGCCAAAGAGGGCTTCTCCCTGGAGGCGCAACGGGAGCGCCTCGAGGCCTACTGCCGCGCCCGGGACTGGTCTGTGGCCGCGACCTACGTGGATGATGGCCACTCCGGACGGAACACGCGACGGCCCGCGTATCAGAGGATGATGGCGGAACGCGACGGCTGGGACGCCCTCCTCGTGATCAAGATGGACCGGATCCACCGCAACGCCCGGAACTTCATGGAGATGATGGACAGCCTCCTCGAATGGAGGAAGGACTTCGTGTCCGCGACGGAGTCCCTCGACACGTCGACCGCCATGGGCCGGTTCGTGATGGACATCATCCAGCGGATCGCGCAGCTCGAATCCGAACAGATCGGCGAGCGAGTCTACATGGGAATGTCGCAGAAGGCCCGTGTGGGTCCCGGAATCCTCGGATTCCATGCCCCCCTCGGATACCGGGTCGTCGAGGGCCAGCTCCTCGTGGACGAGGAGGAAGCAGACGTCGTCCGCGAGATCTTCGACGAGTGCCTCCAAGGCAGCAGCCTCGAGGAAATCGCGGCTGACATGAACGACCGAGGGCGCCGCACGAAACGGGGCACGGAATGGACCGCCGTCAAGGTCCACCGGATCCTCCACAACCCGATCTACGCCGGGCACCTCCGGTGGGACGGATTCCTGCGGAAAGCGGAGCACGAGCCGATCGTCCCCGTCGAGACGTTCAACGAAGCCCAAGAGCAGCTGCGGTCTCGCGCGCTCCTCTCGAACGCTCGGTCGCCGCCGATCACCTTGGAGGCGTGATCGATGGATGGCCGATGCCAGCGGTGCTGGGCGACGAAGGCCCTGGTGAACCACGAGGTCGACGCGAACCCCCGCGCGGATCCGACGATTCGCCGAGAGAAAGTCGTCCTCTGCAAACACTGCGCCGACGGCTCTCCCACGGACGCGCTCCTCTTTTGGGAGATCTACATGCGGTTCGGGTCCCAGCGGGAGTTCCTCCAGCACTACGGCGCGAGTTCGGAAGAGGACGCCCTCCGGAAACTGTGCGTCGAGCGCGGCCTCAACGAGCGAGAGGTCCTCCGGCGCGCCCGCGGGCAACAGAACGCGGAAGCGCTGAACAACGCGGTGAGGAAAGCGAACGCCTTTCTGACGTACGCGAGCCCGTACGGGTACGACTACGTGGACGGCATCCTCCATGTGAAGCAGGAAGAAGCGCGCGTCGTCGGGCTGATCTTCCGTCGGTACCTCGAGGGGAAGGGGATCGCGAAGATCTGCCAAGAGTTGAACCGCGACGGCTATCGGACGAAGACAGGACGTGCATGGGCGAGCCAGACGATCGCAAACATCCTCAGCAACCCGGTGTACTGCGGCCTTGCGCGCCTGAACGGCGGGATCCGCCGAGGCAAGCACGAACCCCTCATCGAGATCGAGACGTTCAACCGCGTCCAGAACGAGATGCAGCGCCGCATTCGTCGGCCGGATCAGAAGAAGGCGACCCCCCCGCAGCTCCGCCTCGAGGACTACACGGACTGAAACATGGACCGACACGCGAGATCCGGTGGATGCAGGTTGTTAACCTTGAATAAGGTTAACTTCGCAGAGGTCGATCGTGGTCCGGGCAGGCCTGTGTGGATGCCCTATCCGATCCGGACGCGCGGCGGTCGAGACCTCGCTCTTGGACAACGTGGAGACTCGAAAAGTCTAGGCGAAACTCCTGGAGGAAACGTCCACTTCGGCCCCTTCCGCGGTGGCGCTCCGTACCGGTTCGGTCTACCGAATGTATGCGAGGACCCGAGTTGACAATCCATAGTCCTATATGGCCCCATAGAACTATGGTTCCAAGGGTGACGTCCGTGGCAAAGCGTGTCAAGGAGCTCACGACGATCCAGCTGACGACGGAAACCCGCGACCGTCTGTACCGGCTGAAGTTCCGCAAGACGTACGACGGATTTCTGCAGGAGTTGTGCGACGCGTTCGAGCAATCGCACTCGGACGCCCACAAGTGAGCCCTGGACAGGAAGTTTAGCAAGGACATTGAATTCCATCACGTGTCCGGATACAGCTAAACAAAACATACGTACAGACTGAATCCACGGATTCCGGCCTCTCGGTGATAGGGTTATGCGCCCGACTGCCGTTCTGCGCCCCGCGGATGGCGAGCTGGACCGAGAAGTACCGGCCGAAGACCCTGGACGAGGTCGTTGGAAATCCGAGCGCAGTGGCGGAACTCCGAAAGTGGGCCGAGTCCTGGAACCGAGGACGTCCCGATAGGAGAGCCGTGATCCTCCAGGGGGATCCGGGCATTGGAAAGACGAGCGCCGCGCTCGCCCTCGCGAACGAGATGGGATGGACGGCCATCGAGATGAACGCCTCCGACAGCCGGAACGCAGCGGCGATCGAGCGGGTCGCCGGACGCGGAGCCGTCCTTCAGACGTTCACGGACCAAGGAGAATTCCTCCGCGCCGAGGAAGGCGGCCGCAAGCTGATCGTCCTCGATGAGGCGGACAACATCTTTGGCCGGGAGGACAAGGGGGGCGTCCAGGCAATCGTCAACATGATCCAGGCGACCGGACAGCCGGTCATCCTCGTCGTCAACGACTACTACGCCCTCACCCGCCGGTCGTCCTCCCTCAAGCGTCTATGCAAGACGATTAAATTTCAAGGCATTCACGCGGACGCAATGAAAAATATCCTCCACAGCGTGGCCACAAGGGAGGGCGTGTCCGTCACGGAGGACGTCCTGGAATTCATCGTGGAGCGAGCGGGCGGTGATATGCGCGCCGCCTTGAACGACCTCGAGTCCCTCGCGATCGGAAAGCTGCAGGTCCGCGAAGAGGCGACGAAGTCCCTCGGATTGCGGGACCGGGAACGCACAATCTTCCCCGCGATCGAGGAGGTCCTTCGATCCGGAGACGCCCGGCGGGCCCGCGACGCCGTGCGGGAGCTGGACGAATCCCCGGAAGATCTCATCCTGTGGGTCGACCAGAACCTGGGACGCGACTTTCCCCGGCCCGACGACCTGGCCCGGGGCTACGATGCCCTGAGCCGGGCGGACATCTACCTCGGCCGCGTGAAGCGACGCCAAGCCTACGGCCTGTGGTCATACGCTTCCGAGATGATGTCGAGCGGGGTCGCCGTCGCACGCAAGGGTCGACCGAGGGGCAGTCAACTCGAATTCCCGTTCTACCTCATCCAGATGGCGCGGTCCCGAGCGCAGCGTGGCGCCCGCAACTCCGTCGCACGAAAATGCGCCCGCCACCTCCACGTCTCCACGGAGTATGTCCGGAACGAGCTCCTCGCGATCCTGAAGGCCCTGTATCAAGGAGACGAGGAGCTCCGGATCCATCTCACCGCAGCGCTCAGCCTGGACGAGAGGGAAGTCGCCTTCCTCCTCGACGAGAGCGAGACGAGCCATGCGGTGAAACACCTCCTCGAGAAAGCGGCGTCCATCCGACCGAAAGGGCAGACCCCGGAAGCCGTAGGTCTCCAAGCCTATAGTCAGGAGGAGGGGGACGAGACGTGATCCGGCAGAGGGATCTCGTCGGCTTGGGCCTGCGCCTCGCGGACGAGGAACTCGTCACGAAGTACACATTCCCTTTCATCGACGGGAAGTGGACCGTCCCGTTCTTGGTGACGCACATCCTCGGGGGCGGGCCTCGCCTCCTTCGAGGTCCCATTCGCCGGGAAGGGTCGTTCCTGTCATCGGACCGCAAGGCGACGGACCTGGTCCCGGTGGACTCGATCCCGCCGGAGACCTTCGGGGCCCTCGTCCACTTCGATCCGTGGTGGGACTTCCGAGGCGTGCCGGGTGTCCGGCGTGAGTGGATCGACGCGATCGTGGCGTCGGACATCGCTCGACCGTTCGTCAGGAACGGCATCGTCCACAAGGTCCACGATCTCGAGTTCTCACACGACGCAGGAACGCTGAACGCAGTCATCGCGAAAGACGACCGATTTCAGCGGATCCTCCTTCGTCAAGGGGACGTGGACCTGCGATCTCTACGGCGAGCGGCCCCGCACCCGATTCCTGCGTGAGCGTGGCTCGAGCTCTGGGCCCCAAGGCGATTTCGGGGAGCCGAAACCCTTTAGCCGACGCCGTTCTTCCCGAGTCGGATGGATCCGGAGAAGAAGGACGTCCTCGAACGCCAGGGGTATCGCATCGTGGGGGAACACAGCGGTGTGAAGCTGTGCCACTGGACGAAGGCCGGCCTGACGAAGGAAATCGGCTGCTACAAGCAGACGTTCTACGGGATCGAGAGCCACCGCTGCCTCCAGATGACCCCCACCGTCGACGCGTGCAACCTCTCCTGCCAGTTCTGCTGGCGCACCCAGGAGTGGGGCTCCGACTCCCTCCTGGAAACGGACGATCCCGCGTTCATCGTGGAGGAGTCCATCCGGGCGCAGCGTGAACTCCTCACGGGCTTCAAGGGCCACCCGAACGTCACACCGGACCGATTCCTCGAGGCCTGGCATCCGACGAACGTGGCGATCAGCCTCACGGGAGAGCCGACTCTGTACAAACGGCTCGGAGAGATGATCGACGAGTTCAAGCGGCGACGGATGTCCACGTTCCTCGTGACGAACGGGACCACGCCGTCCGTCCTGCGGCGGATGCATGCGGAAGGCCGCCTGCCGACCCAGCTCTATGTGACGGTCGCCGCGCCCAACGAGGACGTATACCGCCGGCTCGTCGCCCCGAAGTCGGACCACGAGTTCCGGAAGCTCAGGGAGACCCTGGCGCTCCTCCCGAGCCTGCCGACCCGCACGGTGATTCGACACACGCTCGTCGAGGGCTGGAACCTCGGATGGGAGGACGAATACGCGGACCTCGACCGACTGGGGCGACCGATGTTCATCGAGTGCAAGGGGTACAGCTTCGTCGGGGAGAGCCGGCTCCGTCTCAAAGCTGAAAACGTACCGAGCCACGACTCGATCCGGGGCTTCGCCCGACGCCTCGCGGACCTCCTGGGATACGAGATCGCGGCCGAACGGGAGGACAGCCGCGTCGTCCTGCTGACCGCGGACGGGCAACTCCATCCGGTTCCCAGCCCCGCGAATTGAGGCGAACTCATTTTTATAGCGGCCTAGGCATGGGACCGTGAACGAAGTGGCCGATGCCCTCACACCGCTCGCGGACCTTCTGACGAACCTCTACAACAACCCGCTCGCCTTCATGATCGTAGTCTTCGTCTACGCGATCGCCGTCGCCGTGATCCTGCCCATCCCGATCGAGGCGGCCCTCCTCCTTCCCCTCGCCGACCAACGCTGGGGGTACATCGCTGGAATCACCATCGCCCTTGCGGCCGGGAAGACGGTCGGGGCGTGGCTC
>Ga0209619_10001775_pt1 | contig 15730 bp, 20 predicted proteins | sample Rifsed16ft3_FD_184011 | JGI IMG/M metagenome (GOLD analysis project Ga0209619, IMG submission 184011) | Soil microbial communities from Rifle, Colorado, USA - sediment 16ft 3 (version 2) | ecosystem: Environmental > Terrestrial > Deep subsurface > Rock core/Sediment | place: Rifle, Colorado... | reverse complement strand
TGTGTCTGATCCTGCTGCTGTTGCGGCCTGTCTTGCTCACGCTGCTGCTCTCGGAACTCCTGAACGCCCGTCTCGAGGAGATCCTGCAGCCCTGTCTCCTCTGTAGCAAGGCGAGAGGCCTGCTGGATTTCGCCCCAGCTCATACCGGAGGCGTGCGCCTCCACGACGGCCGCCCATTCGGCCCCCGTCCCGTCGGCGAGGCGGGCGGCGTGGCGAAGCTCGGCTGCGCTGATCCCGGCCTCCAGGTAGCCGTCGAGGGCCTCCGGCGAGAGATCAAGATCCTGGGCCGTGCGGTAGAGCTGGGCGAGCTCGCCGGGGCTCATGCCCTCGGCCAGGCGCGTCAGCGCGTCTTCGAAGTCCGCGTCGAAGCGGGTCGCGGCGCGCACAGCCGTGCGGATGTCGCCCACGCTTGCTTCGCCTTCAAGCACCATGGTCATCAGCTCCCCCAGGTCGACGTCGGCAAGCTCTTCGGAGAGCCGGTCGAGTTGGAGGAGAAGACCCCATCCGTTGCCCTCCAGATGCCAGTCGAGGATTTCCTCCCAGGTCAGGTCGTCCAGCGTCTGGGTGAGGTTGTAGGCATGCCACATCCGGCCGAAGCCGAGCTGCCCTCCGGTGAGCCCGCCGGTGAAGTAGTTGAAGACATCCTCACAGGTGTAGAGGCTATCGGCCTGATCGGGGTAGAGCAGGCTCACCGCCTCGGCAATGCGGGCGGCCATTGGATGGCAGGCTTCCTCCGAATCGATGACCACCACCGGAAGCGAATCGGCAGCCGAAAGCCCGCAGGCGTCGGTCACCGTGACGGAGGCCGTGTAGTGCCCGGGCGCGGTGTAGCTGAAAGACGAAGCGTTCAGAGCAGGATCGGAGGCCGCATCCGCGGCGCCGTCGCCATCGAGATCCCACTCAAAGAGATAAGGCTCGCTGCCGCCCTCGACCAGCGCCTGGAAATCTGCCGAGGCTTGGCCTCCCTCCAATGTGAGGAGGGGAGGAAAGGGCTCGCTTTGAAGCGTCACCGAGGGCCCGATGGTGAGGGTGCCGGCGGCCAGAGCGCTGAGCGCCGGATCGGAGGCGTCGGTAACCAGCACCGACCAGCTATACACTCCGCCGGCCGGGTAGGAATGGACCGTGGTCCAGGGGCTGGCCACGGCCGGCTCCGAGAGGGCCTCCCCGTCGCCGAATTCCCACTCGAGATCATAGGTGCTCTCGCCGGCCGCCGTCATTGTGAAGGTCGCCGTCTCGCAATCGAGCTCGACATCGACGTTCACCGGCAAACCTGCCTGCGCAAACGCGGGAGCTGCGGCAAGAAGACCGAGGACCAGCACGGATGGTATTGTCAGTCTGTAGAATCTCATAGTGCGTCCCTCATGGGTCGTGATAGTCACAGCCGCCCTAATTCGGCGGGCGGATGGGCTTCATTCAGGAAAACGGGCCCTAAGGCGGCGTGTTACGGGGGTACTCATGGGGGAGACGCGCTCGGCCGGCTAGGTGGGACGAATGTGCTATCCTGGGGCCAGACCCCTGTAACGCAAGGAGAGGGCAGCCGTTCTCATGGGTGAAGGGCAGAAGCCCCGCCAGGACGATGCGGCGCTCGTGGCCAGGGCACAGGCCGGCGAGGTGGAGGCCTTTGGTGTGCTCTATGAGCGCTACTTCGACCTTGTCTTCCGCTACCTGCGCAGCCGTCTTGCTGATGATCGCGAGGCGGAGGACATCTCGGCAACGGTCTTCCTGCGGGCCTTCCAGGCTCTCGGGCGCTATCGGGAACGCGGATGGCGGTTCTCGGCGTTTCTCTACAGCGTCGCCCGCAACGCGGTGGTCGATCACTTCCGCCGCCGTCGTGAGGACATCCAGGTCGAGGATCTCGAGGGCAGCCCGGCCTTGGGCGGCACACTCGACGAGGAACTCGGGGCTCGAGAGTCGATGGGGCGGCTACGCGAGATGATGGCCGCGCTTCCGCCGGACTACCAGGAAGTTATCCGTCTGCGGGTGATCCTCGGCCTGCCGACGACCGAAGTGGCTCAGTGGATGCGGCGCAGTGACGGGGCAGTGCGGGTGCTCTTGCACCGGGCGCTCCGGGCAGCGCGCCAGTGGATGGTCGAACACGATGAAGGCTAGAAGCACACGCCGGGCGCGACCGGCAGATCTCCTGGAGGATGCCTTGCGGCGGCAATCCTCGTTTGGTGTGGGCGGTGAGGCCGAAGGCTCGCCGCTGCCCGCGGGCGAGGCGGAGATCGGCGACCTGGCCGGCCTTGCCGCCGAGCTGCGCCGGCTTGCTCCACCCCCGCCGGGCGCGGCCGCCCGTCATCGCGTATGGGCGAGACTCCTCCCGCTCCTTCGCGAACATCGGATCTCGAGGGCCCGTGTAGGTCACCCCGGCGCGCCGATCAGGCCACGGGCCTGGCGGCCTGCCTTGGCTCTGATCGGGCTGCTGACCGCGCTCGGGCTCGTGGGCGTCTCGGCCGGCGCGGCTTTCGCCTCGGAAGAGGCGCTCCCAGGTGATCCCCTTTATCCGCTCAAGAGAGGGATCGAAGAGGTCCGGATCGCCCTATCATGGACGAGCGAAGGTGACGCGGCGCTCCTGCTGGAGTTTGCGGACGAACGGCTCCGGGAGGCGGAGGCCTCGGCTCGCGCAGGAAACGACACGGCTCTGACCGATGCCCTCCGGGGTTATGACGAAGCGTTGAGTCAGGTGATGGCCCTGGTCGACGTTCTCCCCGTGGAGGATGGTGAGGGATCGATCGCCGGGCTCGAGGATCACCTCGCCCGGCATCTTGAGGTTCTCGCCCGAGTGCAGGGCCAGGTGCCCCCCCATGCGGCCGAGGCGATCGGCGCGGCGATCGAGCGGGCCGGCCGGCGGCAGGAAGAGGCCGAGAGAATTCGGGGCGGGGGCGCAGGCCCGGACGACACCCCGCCGGGGCAGGTCGGCCGGACTCCACGGCCTCCGAAGGATGACCACCCCGGCCCGGACCGGGAGGAGCACCCCGGGAACGGCAACCGCGGCCAAGGCTCAGGGAATGACAATCCGGGGCAGGGACCTCCCGAGACGCCCGGGTCGCGGTAGCATCCCCGAGTTCCCCCCAAAGAAGAACCTCACGAAGCAGGGATAGGCGCGACGTCCGAGCGCCGGCGATAGCCCCCACACCCGGGGGCGAGGCGGAAAGCCGCGCTTACTGCTGTGGATTCCGGTGTGAGATGAAGACGGGCCGCCTCGGGGGCGAAGGAGGGCTGCGGAGTAGGGCCGCCCACACTCAGACCGCTGCGAGAATCAAGAGACCCATTCCGATCGCGAGGGTGCCAAGCGCCAGCCGCATCCATTCCTTATGGTGAAGATTCCAGTGAGAGAGGCGGCGGAGCGCCGGCCGGGCGACGGCCGCAGTAAGGATGATGGCCAGGGGAAGGACGAACACGGCGTTGTAGAGCACGAGGTAGCCGTATCCAGTCAGGGCTGAGGGTTGGAGAGCCAACAGGCTTAGGACGCCGAGGTACACCGCGCCGCTGCAAGGGACCGTGCACAAGCCAATGAAGACGCCGCCCAGTACAAGAGCCGGGACCGTGGCTTTCCTGGCCGCCCGGCGGGCGATCTCGGCCACGCGGGGTGGCGCTTGCAGCCTGGGCCCAAGATCGGGGAGGAAGTAGTCTTTGAGCATCCACAGGCCCAGCAACACGGCGGCCAAGCCGCCGAGGCGCGCCGGGAGATGCTGACGGCTGAAGAGATCAATCGTCTGCAAGATCCCCACGCCGAGAGCGAGGTAGGTCAGGAAGACGGCCCCGATGTATATAGAGCCGAGGCGTAGCATGCGGCCGCGGAGAGCTCGATGATCCACGGGCCCGGCGGGCAGTGAGGCGACCAGGCTGGTGATGAAGAGCAACAGGACGGTGAAGGCGCACGGATTGATCCCATCCAAAGCGGCAGCGGCCAGCACGGTGGGCAAGGTAATCGCCGGCAGGTAGGCGCTCATGGCCTCGCTCGGGGCGTTGGGATGAAACCACCCGGTCAGGGCAATGGCCCCCATCGCCAACACCCCCAGTGACGAAAGAACGATCGCGCGGCGCGCGGCGGTCCGCTGCATGGCCTAGGCCTCTACGATCAAGCGCCCCTGCATGGAGGGGTTAGCGCGTCCGCCGCAGCAGATGTCGCAATAGAAGACACACTCGCCGGGTTGATCGGGGGTGAACGTGGCGTAGCGTGTTCTCTCGGGAGGGGCGACGATATTCACCCCCAGCTCGTCCACCGCCCACTGGTGTTGCCCGCCGCCGTCGGTGTGGTGGGAATTGTCGAGGCTGGTCAGGCGAATGGTGACGGGCTCACCGGAACGGAGGCGGATTTCCGGCGTATCAAAGCCGGTCATGTCCGCCGCGACGTCGATGACAGTGCCTGCGATGGGAGGGAGAGAGGGCCGGATGAATGCGGATCGGATCAGCGCGCCGGCCGACCCAAGCACGCCCGCCACAATCAGGATGTAGACGGCTGCACGGATCCGCCTCTTTCGCAAGCGGGCTCGCTTCCGGGCTTCTCGGTTTGACATGCTGCCTCCTTACTATGCGCCGAATGTCAGACAACGTCGCCGCGCCAGCGATACCAGAGCCATCCGACGCCGGCGCCGACTGCGCCACCGAGGAGCCCCACCGCCCAATGGAGTGGGTGGGGCCGCGACCGGAGAGCTAGCTCCCCGACGAAGAGGTAGCCAGCGAGCCCGAGCCCTGCGATCCACATGTAGACAACCAGAGGCCAACCTTCCTCCCGTCGGCGATTGCGACCCTTCTTCGGTCTTCGTGTCTTGCCCATGCGCCTTCACCTCCAGGCCGGCTCGCGCGGCCGCATGTGCTCATTCGGAATAGAGTTCCCCAACCCAGCCTGCCCTCGGCGATTCGGACCCCTGAGAGAGGTGGCCGTTTCCTCCGGGGGGCCCCGCTTCAAATGGAAGGGATGAATTGCGGGATCCGGCCCGGACGGGTCGCGGAGGAGGGTCGTCCGAGGGGCGCATCTAGCCCGCGATCACGGCACGGTACTCGTGCCGCCCGTCGCCGCCCGCCCGGGCCACAGCATCGACGAGCTGGGCCGTCGAGGCGATTCGGGGATTGAAAGCCACAAGCGCTCTGCCCGAGGTGTGGTCGACCACGGCGTCCACAACGCCGTGGACCATCACCAGGCTATTGCGCACGCGAGCGGCGCAGTTGGGGCAGCCCATGCCGGTCACGACGAGCTGCGTGGAGATCGCCCCCTCTCGCTCCAGGGCCGAGGCTGTCCTGGTGAGCGGTTCGACGTGGCAATTCTCGTCCATATGAAATACCCTCCTAGTGGCATCCGCCCGAATGGCCGGCGTGGGCGTCGGCATCGTCGCCCGGGGCGCCCGCCGTCGGCCCGTTGTTCGCCGTGTGAGAACCATGGTTGCCATGCATGAAGAGATGGCTCAGGCCCATCAGTCCAAGCAGGGCGTAGCTAGCGGCCGTTCCTGCCGCCACTTTGAATACAACGACGGCAACGATCGCGGCTGCGGCGATGGCAAGAACAACCCAGAGGGCCCGGGGAATTCTCGGCCTGGGCTGGGCCTGGGGAATCGGTTTCATCTGCTCCATTGCCCGCCTCCTTCCTGATGCGTCGGCTTCGACATCGATCAGTGTAAGGCGTGGGAGGCGGAGATGGCAGGGCGATTCCGCCGGGCTGTGGGCTAGGCTGTTTGGCGGGGTTGGAATCAGACAACGGCCGCTAACCGACGGCGGCTGCGGCGACGTCCGGAGCTCGAAGAGGGGATGCGCAAGCTCGCCCTTGAAGAGTCCTGGGTTGAAGAGTAAGCTTCAGCCTGATGAAGAGCGCGGCTGGAGGCAGCCGGCAGTTCAGCGACGGCCGAGCGACACTGGCGTGGATCTCCGATCCCCGGCGCTGGTTCGCAGTCACGTCGCTCGTCGTGCTGCTCGGGTTGGTCTGGACTCTACGCTCGTCGGTCGCGGCCAGCGCCACAACCGGCGGGCTGACGCCGAGCCCGCGGGTTGGCTTCGCGGCGCCGGACTTCACGCTCGAACTCCTCGGAGGCGGGCAGGTGTCACTGTCGGAGCTGCGCGGAAAGCCGGTCATCGTCAACCTTTGGGCATCCTGGTGCCCACCCTGTCGCGCCGAAATGCCCGCCCTGCAACAGGTCTACGAAGCGAATCACAGCCGCGGGCTGGAAATCCTGGCCGTCAACACCACCTACCAGGACACGGAGGCGGGCGCGGCCCAGTTCGTGCGCGAATTTGGCCTGACCTTTCCCATCCCTCTGGATCGCAGCGGGGTGGTCAGCCGGACCTATCTCTTGCGCGCGCTGCCAACCACGTTTTTCATCGACCGAGATGGCATCATCCGGAAAGTGGTCCTCGGAGGCCCGATGAGCGAGACAACCATCCAGACGGCCGTGGAAGATCTCCTGCGGGAGGATTGATGTTCCCCATCCTGCAACTCGGGCCGCTGGCGCTGCGTCTGCCCGGGCTATTCCTCCTGATGGGGGTCTGGGTGGGGACCGCCTTGATCGACTGGGAGGCGCCGCGGCGCAAAGTGTCGGGCGCGGCGCTCAACAACCTCGTGTTCTACGGCCTGATCGCGGGCATCGTCGGTGCTCGACTCGTTTATGCCCTGCGTTACCTTTCGATCTACGCCGATGACCCCCTGAGCCTCTTCTCCCTGAACCCCAGCACTCTGGCACCCACCGAGGGGATCCTCATCGGGTTGATCGTTGTCCTGGTGTTAGGTCAACGCCGACATCTGCCGTTCTGGGCGGCTCTGGATGCTCTCGCCCCTGGCCTGGCAGCTTTTTCAGCCTTCCTCGGATTGGCACACCTCTCCAGCGGCGACGCCTTTGGGGCACCGACATCCGTACCCTGGGCGATCGAACTGTGGGGAGCGACGAGGCACCCGACGCAGGCTTATGAGATTGTCCTGGCCGGCCTGGCGTTTCTCGGTGTGTGGCGGCTCGGGCGCGTGTTTGCCTTTCCGGGTTTCCTCTTTCTGGCTTGGCTCGCCATGGCTGCCGGAAGCCGGCTTTTCCTGGAAGCCTTTCGCGGCGACAGTGTCATCATCTTCGGGGAGCTGCGCGCGGCCCAGCTGGCGAGTCTGGCGATGCTGGCGGTTGCCATGGCTGGCCTTCATCTTCGGGCGAGGCGGGCCCTGGTGGAGGGAGAAACCGCCGGTCAGGTAAAGAAGACGATGTAAGCCACGAGGGCGCCCAGCGCCAGAATGAGAAGCAGAACGACCAACCCGACCGGGTTGGTGGCCATCATCATCATTCCCCCCATCATCCCGCCGGTCATCGTACCTCCGGTGAAGAGGACATCGACCAGCAGCCACAGCAGCACAACGCCCACGATAATCAGCAAGATCGTTCCGGGTTCCATAATCCCTCATTCACATATGGAGATCGGGGCCGGCCCCGCCGCCGGGTGCCTTCGCATGGAGCGCGGACGTTCGCGGTACATGCGAAACCGCTTTGGCCCGCCATCCGTGTGAACTCAAATCAGACGGATCAGAATGAACAGCAGAAGGGATGCCAATCCCAACCAACACAGCCAATACAATGCCTCCGCCAACCAGACGCGGGCACTTTCGTGAGTTTGAGGCTGGTTTCTCCAGGATAAGAGCTCCGCGTGCCTCGCCCCGGTTTGCCTCGGCCGGGGCGCCGTCAGCCCGGCTGGGCGACGATGAGCTTGAACATGCCGGCCATGGCTAGGTCTTCGACCGAACCGATCTTCAGCCCGGCGGCGCGGATATTCTCCAGCGTGCGCCGGTTGAGGTTCGCGCCGGTCAGGCGCACCGACAAGGGGGTGAGCAGGTCGGTGAGCGCTCCCAGGAACGGGTTTTCTGGCCGCATGTGCTCCAGGAGCAGGATTTGCCCACCTGGCCGAACGACGCGGCCCAGCTCGCGCAGGCCCAGTACCGCATCGGGCACCGAGCAGAAGACGCAGGTGGCCACGGCTGTCTCGAAGGAGCTGTCCGGGAGCTCCAGCGCCTGGACGTCGGCGAGGCGAAGGTCGGCGACCAGCCCCAGTTCGGCGGCACGCTCTCGGGCGCGCTCCAGCATGCGAGGCGACAGGTCCGTCGCCGTAACCTCCACGTCGGCGGGCCAGTAAGGCATGTTCAGGCCCGTACCCACCCCAACTTCCAGCACTCGCGGCCCGTTCACCATGCCCCACAGCCGTTTGCGCCATGGGCGCTGCATTCCTTCCAGCATTCCCTGGCGGCGGTCATAGCTGGAAGCCTGGCGATCGTAGCGCGCCCGCGCCAGCGCCGTGGCTTGCTTGTCCACACGGCTTACGACCGAAGGCTGTTGAGCCTTCCTTGGGAGTATCGTGTCCATTGCCTGTTCTTCTCCCCACTTCGTGAATTGCCGTCGAACTGCTTCAAGACACCACTTCGCTCTGCCGTTTGACGAGCTTCCACGCGTGGATCCCTGCGCGCCATCAAGAAGGCGTAAGGCCTGCCGCCCATGCCGATCGCATTAGCCCGGACCGACGCCACCATGAAGGGCATCCGCCACCGCGCCTCCCCGGCTGCTTGCTGCCCGTCGCAGGTCGTCCACCCAGAGGTTGTAGATTGGCTCCACGACATCAGGCCATGCTTGATCTACTGCGCGGGCTCCACATAGAAGGTGAACTGGACATCGGCCTGGGAGTTGCCCTTGCCTACTTCGAGGCGCAGCCACCATGTCCCCACCTGCGGAAACTGCGCCTGGCCCATGAACATTCCGCTGCCGTCGTCCATCGGCTCCGCCTCGGAGGCTGCGACCGGCTCATTACTTGCCTCCGTCCCGTACTCGAATCGCGCCCAGTCGACATCCACCGGGCGGCGTCGGTCGTCGACCAGGGTGAAGCTCAGCCCCACCGTTCCCGAGGGCAGAGGGGGATTGGGGTCGGTTGAGAAGCGGACCGTCACCAGGCCGTATGGCGCGAGGTCGGCCACGGCCTCTCTGACGCGGGCATTGGTGAGCGTTGCCTGCATTCCCATAAAGATCAGGACCAGTGTGAGCCCGGCGAAGAGGACATAGACGAGCCATACCGCACTGGCCTTTCGCTTGGTCTCTGCGGAAGGGGGCACCATGTCAGCGGACAACCTCCCCCCGGAACGGGATCGGACCCATTTGGTCGGTATCGACAGGATACATCACAGATGGGCAGACGGGGAGAGCGATTTGGCGCGTCTGTCGATCGGGCTCGGGAGGCCGGGATCGCCGTGGACGTGCTAGGGGATCCCGCTCTCGGGCTCTTGACGGCTCATCGGCGAACATGCCGGGCGCTGCGCTTTGACCTCACTCGACGACGAGCCTGCCGCACGGTCTTCCCAAAGGGTTAGGGGTCCGCTCGCCCTGTTCAATTCGCCATGGAGGGCTTCTACTTCGTGAGGTCTTCCGCCTAGTGGTGGTGCTGATGATCCATCGGATGGCCATACTTGTGTGGGTCGGCGTCGAATTTGCTGACGCAATCTTGCGAGCAGAAGTAGAAGGTTCGGCCGTCATGCTCGCGCTTCGCGAAGGCCTTTTCGGCTTCTATCTCCATTCCACAGACCGGATCTCTGACCTTCATGGACAACCTCCTGACTCAAAGCCTCGGGGCGACTTCGGATGACCATGGGATCCTCGACAAAGCAGATCCCGGCACGGTGTGTCTGCCAGGCCATAGTTGCGCACCGCTCCCCCCCCGCCTCCGCCCCTTTCAATCCTACCCCACATTCGACGCGGCTCGTTCAGCGGGAATCACCGTGCTCCATCCGAGCCGCCGGCGGATCTGACGTTGGAGTTCTAGGCTGGCGGGGGGCTCCCCGTGGACGAGGTAGACCTGTGATGGTGGCTGGGCGAACCCTCCCAGCCACCGGATCAGCTCATCCTGGTCGGCATGCCCGGAGAGGGCGTCGATGCGGGCGATCTGGGCGCGCACCGGGACATTCTGGCCATGGATCCGCAAACTCTTGGCCCCCTCCAGGAGGGCGCGGCCGCGCGTCCCCGCTGCCTGGTATCCGACGAAGAGCACGGTGTTGCGGGCATCCGGCAGGCGCCACTTCAGGTGATGCAGAATCCGCCCTCCGGTCAGCATCCCACTGGCCGAGAGGATCACCGCCGGCCCGGGCATCTGGTTCAATGCCTTCGAATCCGCCGTGTCTCGCACGAAGTGAGTCTCGCGGCAGCGCAGCGGGCAAGCGTCGTGATCCATGAGGAGATTCACATCGAGGTTGTGATCGTCACCGAACCGGCAGTAGATATGGCTGGCGTCAACCGCCATTGGGCTGTCAATGTAGACGGGAAGATCGGGCGCCAGGCCCTTGTCCTGGAGCTTGCGGATGTGGTAGAGCACTTGTTGCGTCCGCCCCACGGCAAAGGCGGGGATGAGCAGAACCCCTCTCGCTTCGGCGACGTCGTTCAGCACGCGGGTCAAGGCTTCATCGATGGATTGATCCGCGTGCCGACGATCTCCGTAGGTGGACTCGACGACCACGACGTCACCCTGTTCGACCACCTCGGGGGGCTTCATCACCTCGCTGTTGTAACGACCGAGGTCGCCGGAGAAGACCAGCCGGCGGCGGGAGGCCGAAGCCGCGAGGTTCACCTCGAGACTGGCCGAACCGAGCATATGCCCGGCGGGCCTCCAGCTGACCTCCGTGCCGTCGAGCGAGAGCGCTCGGTGGAATCCCACAGGCCGGAGGAGGCCCAGGGCCCGATCGGCGTCCTCCGTTGTATAGAGGGGCAGAGCCGGGCGGTGTCGGGTGTAACCCCGCTTGTTGGCGTAGGCCGCGTCTTGTTCCTGGAGGCGGGCCGAATCGGGCAGCACCAGTTCCAGCAGAGCGCATGTCGCCTCGGTTGCGAACACCGGCCCACGGAACCCCTGCGCCACGAGGCGTGGCAGGTAGCCAACGTGATCGATGTGGGCGTGGGTCAGAAGGATCGCGTCGAGCTTGTCGGGATCGAACGGCGGCGGCTCCCAGTTCTTGGCCTCCATCTTGCGCCCACCCTGAAAGAGGCCGCAGTCCACCAAGTAGCGGCGGCCGTCCGTCTCCAGCGCGAATCGAGATCCGGTTACGGTCCCCGCGGCGCCCAGGAACGTCAGGCGTGCCGGCACTTGGTTTCTCCTGGGTGTCCCCGGGCGCGATCTCTTGTCAGCCGCGTGGGTCTGGAGCTCATCGGCCCCGGCGTCCGAGGCGCGGCACGAACCTCGGCACTTGCTTTATGTACTCGCGATACTCGGGGAGGCGCTGGGTGAGATCGTTCTCCTCGATCCTGGCCTGGACCATCAGCCAGGCCGCGCCCAGTGCGGCAGCCAGGAGGAATGTGGCCGTGGGGTGAAGGAGGGCCAGCCCGAGGATCAAGGCAAGAGACCCGGCGTAGATGGGATGTCGAACATAGGCGTACAGGCCGCCACGAACCAGAGGGTCTCGCATCGTCGGCCGGCCTGCCGGCGAGCCGATGTGGACGTGACCGACGACAAAGACGAGCGCACCCGCAGCCACGAGGATCCACCCGACCACAGACATGAGCAGGTTGGTGGCGATGAGCCACGCAGACGGGGATCGCCAGGCCCAGATCGCCCCAACGAACACCAAGGGCAGCCCCAAGACGTTGCGGAGGACGAAGGTCAGGGCCTGGCCGCCAGCCTCCCCGAAGCGTCGGGCATAAGCCGTGGTGAGCGCGCTCGCGCCGACGAGGAGGGAGCCTGCAACGAGCGGGACAAGAACCAGCAAGGTGACCGAAGTGAGAGACATGCAAGCCTCCATCCATTGGCTGACGCACCCCAACGGCTAGTGCGCACGCTGAGCGGCAACATGACGTTGGCCGTGGCCCCGGCCACCTGGATCACGATGGCCAGGCCGATCCTACCCTTGCTTTCGTGGCCACGGCCATGTAGAGCATCCCCGCCCAATAAGGCCTCACCTTCACGTCTCCGAAAGCGTGCAGGATGGCCTCAAGAGACCGATGAGATCCGTCCACCGTGCAGACTCGCATGAGCCGATGCGCCAGGCGGGCCTGCCAGCGGGGCCAGGACCCGGTGTCCATGCTCCGCATCTCCAGCGCCACGAACCGTCCCCCGGGGACGATGACCCGCGCGATCTCCGCTATCGCACGCTCGTACCCTGGAATGATGTTTAGCGCGAAGGCACATAAGGCTCTGTCGAAGGAGGCGTCGGGGAATGGCAGGTCGGCCGCGTCCGCTTCGCGCATTTCGACATTCTTCCACTTGTTCCGGAAGACTCGCTGCCGCGCGATTTCCAGCATGGCCGGGGTGAGATCCACGCCCACAACCTGGCCCGCCTCGCCGACCAGCTGCCGCAGGTGTGGGAAGTTCAAGCCAGTGCCGCAGGCGATCTCGATCACCCGGTCGCCGGGGCGCACGCCGAGGGCCAGCCGGGCTTGGCGCCGTTTGAGCATGCGCCAGGCGTGGGTGGCGTCGTAGCGCGGTGCCCAGGCCGTGAATGCCTTTCGGACTTCCCCAAGGGTGAACACGGAGCTCGTATTCTGTCTCGCTGCCTCCGAAGAACCTTCTCCGATTCGGATGCCATGTTCGGTGTCCATTGTCATGTTCGCCTCGGATCCATCCGCTCACGATCCTCGCCTATCGGCAACTCCGCCTCTGACGGAGATGCCATGCGACCTCAGAACCGCCCTCGGCGACCGTCGTGAGCCGTCCTTCTGGCTTCCTTGGAGACGGCTGCTCACATGCGATGGAAGGGCAGGCGCTTCATGGGGCAACTCTCCTTTCTGCCAAGGCCGGCGGCGGCACGGCAGCCGATCGGTCGTTCTTGGATAGCTGGCCTTAGCCTAACCCACTCCAGGGCGGGAAGAAAAGCGCCAGAGAGCGCGCGTGGGTATACGCAGGCTGGCCCATGGGCGACTAGCATGTACGCCTTCCCGAACGGTCCATTGCACCTGTGACAAGACTGGTGAGAGGCCAAGCAAGACTGGCGGAGATGGAAATGAGGCCCATCGTGCAGACCCAGGGCGCTAGGCCTTCGCTTGCATCGGCGGGCAGGAGCCTGTCTGGCCGGCTCGCAGCCGCCCGAGGGGATTGCGGCACGCCCGCCCGAGGCGTTCTACGGCAAAGACCGCAAGAACTCAGCCAGGTCGGCGAGATCTCCGTCGCCCAGATCCCAGCGTGGCATATTCAGGCTGAGCGCAGTTCCATCCGGGTGTCGGCCCTCGACGACGGCTAGACGGAAGGCGTCGAGGTCATAATCTGCCATCGGCCCGTCATGCCCGCCCTCGGGCTGGGGCTCTTCGCTGGGACCATCGTCCATTTCTGCGGCCAGGGTCGACCAGCGGATGTCCGGGGCGTCCATGAGCAGCATGTGCATCACGTGGACGCCGCCGCGCCCATCGGCCTCATGACAGGAAACGCAGGCCAGGCCCCCGCCTCCCGTCATCATCCCTCCGCCCGGCGGACCGCCCCGGTAGTCGATGCGCCCGGTGCGCTCACTCACGGCGCTGAAGTAGATTCGCTCGCCGTTGCTCGCGGAGGTCCCTTCGTCGGATCGGGCGATCGACCGCCCGACAAGCCAGGGAAGCATGCCGCACGCCCCGATCACCACGGCGGCCAGCGGTCCGAGAAGGGTCGGAATCCAAGGACGGCGGCTCATCGCAAGTTTGGCCGCTTCTCGCGAGGTGCCACCAGCTGTCAGCCGCCGCGTGCTGCCCGTCGCAGGTCCTCCGCACGGAAGTTGTACGTCGGCCGCTCCCGCACGGTCCCGCAGGCGTAGGTCAGGCCGATGGCTCTGGCCACGTCGACGTCACCTTGCCCGTCGAGGAGCGCCTCTTCGGCATGCACCGCCTGGACCAGGCCAATGAAGAGAGTGTGGGAGCCCAGATCGATGGCAGACTCCACGGTGCACTCGACGTTGACCGGGCAATCGGCGAGCAGGGGCGTTCTCACCTTCAGTGCCGGCGTCAGACTCAGGCCGGCCATGCCGATCTTGTCTTCGTCACGGCCGCTCACCACCCCGAGGTAGTCACATACGCTGGACTGTGCGGGCGTGGGGATGTTGACGACGAATTCACCGCACTGGCGGATCATGGCATGCGAATGGCGCGCCGGTCGCACTGAGACGGCCATGCGCGGCGGCTCGGCCGAGCAGGAGACAGCACGGTTGCAGGTCATGACGTTCGGCGTGTCAGCCCCGGTCGTGATCAACACGACGGGCACCGGATAGAGGGTGGTGTTGGGTTCCAGGATGCGTTTGGACACGATTGCTCCTTGGCGACCCATTGTCCATGGGCTGCGCCGAGGGAATAGGCACGTCCGCCAGGCGACCGCCCGATGATCACCTCTACGGGGATGGAGGTCGCCTAACGACCGGGTTCCACCCCAGGGACACAGAGTGTATCTCCGGCATGGGCGAGCGCAAGCGGCAGCGTCTGCAGGTGCCCGAACTCGTGGAGGTAGCTCAAGCGGAGCCGTTCGCCCTCGGGAAAGCCGGCCCGAAGGAACGTGTTGACCACCGGCGGGTGAGACAGCGTCACCCGGCCGACTCGCACCAGATGCCACAACCGATCTTCGACACCAAGCTCGGCGCGAAGGCCGTACCACGAACGGACGCGCAGCAAGTCTGGCTGACCCGCGGCCATAGCCCTCAGCCCTCGGAATACAGATATGCTCGGGTCAGTGGAAGGTGGACCTGCCCGCGATCGGGTTTGGCCAAGAGCGTTTGATTGACGCTGATCTGGCCCCGTTCGAATCCCAGGGCCGAGGCAGATAGGAACAGCCGCCAGGTGCGGTAGGTGATCTCATCCGAGGCCTGCAGGGAGTCTTCGCGCCGCGCCTCGAGTCGGCGGACCCACTGCCGCAGCGTCAAGGCATAGTGCTCGCGCAGGTTCTCGAAATCGTGCACTTCGAAGCCGGCCGCCTCCGCCGTCAAGTTGGCTTCGCTCACCGGAACGAGTTCGCCGTCGGGGAACACGTAGCGCTGAGAGAACGCGCCGGGTCCGAGAAGCCATACCCCGGTCCATCGCCTCCAGGCCGGGGCCTTCGAACCCAAAGGCCAGAGCCAAGAACGGCAAGCGCCGCCGAGAGCGACCGCCGCGGCGATGATCGTGTGCCGGCGCTGCCGGGGATCGCGCCAGATCTTCGGCCAATCCGACGGCGGGTGCGTGAGGTACCAAGGCAATCAAGAGGAGCAACCCGGCGATCATCGCGAGCCAGGGCCTGACCGTTGCCGCCCAAGGCGCCCTCGTCAAGCCTGCCATGAGCGCCAGTAGAGCGACCGCGGCCAAGATCAGTCCTTCCACACGATGACCCAGGTCGGAGGACCGGCGCGATTCCTCGGGCGTGTGGGAGCCAACACGATGGGTTCGCATCATTCACCGCCGTCCCTCCTTACACGATCAAGGGATCCCAGCCGCCATAGCGGTCGCGTAGCGGCCCGCGGGGGATGCTGAGGGCGATCAGGAGCAGGCCGGCGACCAGGGCGCTCACGCGGGCGGCCAGGGTGACGTCGGCGAAGAACCAGATCGCCGCTGCCAGCGCCAGCCCGATGAGCACGTTCAGAAGCCTGACCGCGCGGGTCACCTCTGCCCAGGCGACGAACGCGATGACGACCGCCAGGGCGCCGAGCATGCTCTCGAAGGTGAATGCGGGGCCGCGCGTCCTGAAGATCCACGGCGCGGCGACCACCCAGACGCCGAGCACCGCGCTGGCCAGCAAAGCCCAGGAGAAGCTGGCGCCCCAGAGCATCCCGGCCAGGCCGTGCGCGGGACGGCGGGTGAGGCCGAAGTCCTCCACCGGCCGGGGAAGATCC
>Ga0209619_10001773_pt1 | contig 15741 bp, 16 predicted proteins | sample Rifsed16ft3_FD_184011 | JGI IMG/M metagenome (GOLD analysis project Ga0209619, IMG submission 184011) | Soil microbial communities from Rifle, Colorado, USA - sediment 16ft 3 (version 2) | ecosystem: Environmental > Terrestrial > Deep subsurface > Rock core/Sediment | place: Rifle, Colorado... | reverse complement strand
CCTCGGTGCTGTCTACACGCCAGTCATCGTCCGTAATGGGCTCCACCTGGATCACGGGGACGGTATGAGGGACAACTTCCGCCTGCATCGTGCCGTCTTCCAGCAATCTCACCAACAGGCTTTCGGATTGCTCGGAAGGAGACTGGAAGCCACCGTCGAGAAGAAGTGCCCCTCCTCCCTCATCAAGGAGCGGAACCGACGCATCCGCGAGGTAGGCATCCGGGCGCCACGCCTGCGCAGCCTCCCTGAGAGCAGGAAGATTGTCCCTGAGCGACTCCACACGCACCGGCAGGGTTTCCGCTCTTCCACATCCTGTCACAAATACAAGCAGGATCAATACCTCAAACCTGGTCCGTGTCGATCGACTCATCCCGACCTCGCTATTCCGTCCCCATTAGGTCTAGGGTCTGAAGGTATTCATAGATAGCGGCGGCGTCGTTTCCGTAGACCTCAATGAGGTAATTGGCAAACCGGAATCGTTCGCGTCGAACCTCTTCGGCATGCGCTGTGAAGAGAGCGTTTAGGTAGTTTCTCTCGTAGTTCATCCAGTTGTTCTCGTCCACTTGACCAATGCGCTGCAGCACCATAGAGTGAACGGCCTCCGGCCCGTCGACCGCCAGGTCGACCACCAACCAGGCGTAGACGTTGAAATCGTCTCCGGTCGCCGGATCGGCGATCCACAGCGCGTCTACAGCCTCGAGATAGTCGCGAAACATCTCCTCCGTCAGGGGGTTGCCTTGCCGGCTGGCTGCCAGCTCGGCCAGATCGTAACCATAGTAGGCGTAGGCGCCGGCCAGGATCCGATCCGCCACCTGGTAGACGGAGCCCTCATAGGACCCCCACGGCAGGTTGTAGGGATCGAAGAGCTCGTCCAGGAGGCGCTCCATGGCGGCCTCCGGGGACTCTTCGCCTTCGGCCTCGGCGGGGAGAGCGCCGCCGAACGACTGCGGGGGGAGTGTTGCCATTTCCAGCGGGGCAATATCCGGCTCGAAGCGGCAGCCGGCTTGCGCGGTTGCAACGAGCAGCCCGAGCAACCTGGAGGTGAGTCGCAATACGTGGACGCTCCGCACCGTAATCCCTTTCCGGGTTGCGTCGAGGAGCATACATCCACACGAGGAAGATGGCAAATCGACCCGCGAGGAGTGTTGCGGCCCTTCCGCAGCGGCGTCTCCGGCACTCCGTCGTCCCTCGTCGGCGCTGGCCGCCCGCGCCGAATCGGGTACGATACGCACGTCGGATGCCGGGAGCCAGGAGGGTGAGAGATGAAGACCATCGTGATCCTGGGGGGTTACGGCAACACCGGGCGGGAAGTCGCCCGGCTCCTGCTCGAGCACACCGATGTGCGCATTGTCCTTGCCGGCCGAAACGGCGAGCGGGCGGCCCAGGCCGCCGACGAGTGGAACAAGCGCTTCCCCGGAGAGCGCGCCCGCGGCCTCGCCGCCGACGCCTCGAGCCCGGAGAGCCTGCGCCGCTCCTTCGCCGGCGCCGATCTCGTCGTCGTCGCCTCGAGCACTTCCCCGCACGTCGCCTCGGTGGCTACGGCCGCGCTCGAGGCCGGGCTGGACTATATGGACCCGCACTATTCGACGGGCAAGCACGCCGTGCTTCGCGACCTTGCTCCTCGCATCGAGGCCACGGGACGCTGCTTCATCACCGACGCCGGCTTCCACCCCGGCCTCCCGGCCGCCCTGGTGCGATTCGCCGCCCGACGACTGGACCCGCTTCGCTCCGCCCGTGTGGCCAGCGTGATCCAGATCGACTGGGCCGCTCTCGAGCTCTCCCCGGCGACACTCGACGAACTGGTGGCTGAATTTCGGGAGTACAAGGCGATTCACTACGTCGATGGCCATTGGAAATCGATGAACTGGCTGGAGATGATGCTCCCCGTCTGGTTTCGCTTCGACCACGGCTTTGGAAGGCGCTATGCGATGCCGATGTTCCTCGAGGAGCTCCGGCCGCTGCCCGATCTCATCCGCGGGCTGCAGGCGACCGGGTTCTACGTCGGTGGTTTCAACTGGTTTGTCGATTGGATCATCCTCCCCATCGGCATGGGGCTGCTCTGGGCCGCGCCGCGTCGCGGTCCCCGGTTAGTCAGTCGGATGATGCTCTGGGGGCTCGAACGCTTTGGCCGACCTCCCTACGGCACGCTCCTCAAGCTAGAGGCCAAGGGCCTTCGCAACGGCGCTGAGTCGGAGATGACTGTCACCGTCTACCACGCGGACGGCTACGTGCTCACCGCCGCGCCGATGGTCGCGTGCCTGCTCCAGGTGCTTGACGGAACCGCACGACGGCCCGGCCTCCATTTCCAGGCTCTTCTCGCCGAGCCCGAGCGGATGCTCTCCGACATGAAGCGAATGGGCGTGGAGGTGACGATATCGGAGGCGAGCAGCGGGTGAGGCCGCGTCCTCGGCCCATGCGGCAGCTGCCCCTCTTCCCGCCGGTCGATCGCCCCGCGCCTGGGCCGGTGCGCCGGCACAAGACGCGTTGGATCGTCCAGCCGAAGCTTCGCGAGTGCTCGGCGGTGAGGTGGTGCCAGAGGTGGCTGAGCGAATACGATCTGAGCCAGCTGGATTGGGTGCGCATCGATACGGGCCGCGGCCGCTACGAAGGCGCCTACGGGCGCTGTTGGTTCCCCGAAGGAGAAAAGGCCTGCCGGATCAGCTGCCAGGTGCCGGGGCCCTTCCCCGCCGAACAGCGCATCTACCTCCGGCCCGTCTACCGGCGTGCCGACGGCTCCTGGGAGCCCAGGCCGAAGGGCGCTCGCGTCTCACAACACTGGGCGTCGGCGGAGGGCCGGGAGTGGCTCACCGTTTACCGCAAGATTCTTTTGGACGATCGAAACGAGGCCATCGTGTGGATGATCGGCCATGAGGCCTTCCACTTCTTACGCCGGACGCGCCAGGTGAGCGGGCGCAACGTCGAGTGGCAGGCCGACGCCTTTGCCTGCGATCTCCTGGAGAAATGGCGGGCGGAACGGCCATCCAGCCGGGGATGACTGCTGCGTACTGAGACCACTCAGCTGGGGTTCTTGCCTAAGGACCAGGCCAGAGCAGGGGCGTGGAGGCGGAGGGTAGTGGTCTATCGCTCACTAACGTCCGGCGGCTCGGAATGCCTTGGCGCCATTCCTGCGTCGATGAACTGCTGAACCCGTCTCCGGGCTAGCGCGACGTAGTCCGGGTCGATTTCATAGCCGAGGTAGTGACGCCTCGCCTCGATCGCCGCGATCGCGGTCTGGCCGCTTCCCATGAAGGGATCGAGGACCACCTCGTGTTCATAGGTATACAGTTGGATTAGTCGGGAGGGGAGCTCGGCCGGGAAGGGAGCGGGGTGGCCGACTCTCGTTGCGGGCTCGGCGGCGAAGGTCCACACGCTCTTGGTGTACTCCAGAAACTGATCCCTTGTGATCGTGGCCGTTCGGCCCGAAGGTTTCGGGCGTGCAAACGTCCCCTTGGAGAAGACGAGAACGTACTCGTGCGTGTCGCGCAACGTCGGGTTGGAGGGTGACATCCAGCTTCCCCATGCTGTCGAGCTGCCGGCGCTTGACCCCTTCTGCCAGATGATTTCCCCCCTCATGTGAAACCCGATCTCGATCATGTCCGAGGCGATCGATCCATGCAGGGGGATGTAGGGTCGTCGGCCGAGATTGGCGACGTTGACGCAGGCCCTCCCTCCGGGGACCAGGACCCGCAGAACCTCACGCCAGACCCGTTGAAGAAAGGCCAGATACTCGCCGAGCGTAAGATCCTCATCGTAATCCTTGCCGGCGTTGTAGGGCGGGGATGTCACCATCAGGTGAACGCTGTTGTCTGGGAGATCAGACATATCCTCCGATGACTTGCACAGAATGCTATCGAGGATCTCGCCTGGAACGGGATGCTCGGCATACTTCGCCGGTTCTTCCTTCGGCAGCTGCGAGTACATGCGGCTCGCATAGAACCGCGAGGAGTCGTGGCTCTCTCGACCGGAGGAACCGAACGAGCTACTCGAGGTCCCCTTGCGGGACGCGGCACGGTTGCGTGATGCCACTCTAGTCAGGCCTTCAAGACGCTACCCAACGTACGTACGGATCGAATTGAATGCGCACGGTGCGAACCGTCCTGATTATCCCACACCAGGTGGACGACCCGATAGTCACGTGAGGGGCTGGTCGGCGCCGATGGTCTCGGCTACGGCACGCTCGAAACGCCGGAGTGAGCCTGGGGAGATTCGCCTTCGCCGCTTCCCGCAATCGCCTCGGCCTCGATCTCCACCCGCATTTCCGGGGAGATCAGGCGGCTCACCTCCACCATCGTCGTGGCCGGTCGAATCGCCCCGAAGAACTCTCCGTGCGCCCGGCCCACCGCCTCCCATTCATCGATATCGACCAGGTACATGCGCGTCCGGACGACGTCTTTCATGCCGGCGCCCAAACGATGTAGGGCCGATTCGATGTTCTGGAGCGCCTGAACCGCCTGCGCGTAGGCGTCGCCGGGGCCTACGATTTCGCCATCCGGCCCGATGCCGGTGGTGCCCGAGACATGAATCACATCGCCGACGCGCACCGCCCGCGAGTAGCCCACAATCGGCTCCCATCGTGCACCCGTGGAAATCGTCGTTCTCCCCGCCATTGGCCGCCTCCTCTTTGCGTCCGCTCCCCGTTTCAACACAGATCGATCACACCTGGCAACCCGCCCTGCCGGAGGTCAACGCGGGCGGTCGTAGAACTTCCCGGGTTCGTCAGGGTAATAGTGAATCAGCCGATGGTCAGGAAAGGCGAGCGCAAGCGCCTGGTCGACCAGGTCCCCGCGGGTGTAGGCCAGGAGCAGCTCGCTTTGGGCAAACGGCGGTGTGAGGATGAGCAGGGTTCCATACTCGGTCCAGGCGCGCGCGGGATGGACGATCACCAGGGCGCGGCCCAGATCGGCTTGCTCGAGCGGGCGCAAGCCCTCGCGTGATACGCCGTAGAGGCCGCGCAGACCTCCCACGCGCTGGGGGACATAGAACCCCAGATTCAACGCTAGGAGGACCATCAGGAGGGCGGCAACGGCGAAGGCTCGCACGCGGGCAAGGCGACTCGACCTCCGGCGCAGCCACCCTCCAAGCCAGGCGGCGCCGGCCGCTGAGGCGATGGCCAGGCCGGGCAGAGATTCGTAGTAGTAGCGCGGCCCGAGGAGCCACGAGCCGATCCAATAGGCCATGTACACCAGGACGAGGCTGGGAAACCCGGCGGCGAGCAGCAGCCCTGCGCGGCTGCGGCGAAGGGCATAGAGGCCAAAGGGGAGGAAGATCCAGGAAAGATAGGGCCAACCGAACAGATCATGAAGCCCGGCGGAGAGGCTGAAGCGCGTGTTGACCAGCGCCCAGTGCAGGTTGTGGCCGGAGGCCGCCCGCCCGATCCCGGGGCCAAAGCCGACCCGGTCGTATCTCCACCAGAGCGTGTATGGGTTGAGCCAGGGGTCGCCGGTGAGCGCGGCCTGCCAGAGGAAGAGCACGGCGGCGAGGGCCAGGGATATCCCGGCCACGCCCACGAGGCGGCGCCGCTCAGGCGCCTGGCCGCGCAGAAGGATTCGGACGGCGTGAACCGCGCAAGGCAACGCAACGCCGACGGCCGTGAGAGGCCGTGTGAGCGCGAGCAGGCCAAGCGAGAGGCCGGCGACGGCAACAAGCAGCGACGCCGGAATTGCTTTCGTCTCACCGGCCGGCGCGGGCATGAACAGATCGATCCAGGCGAGCCAGAACGCAGCCGCCAGCACCAGCCCCAGGGCATGACCCATGAAGGATCCGGAGAGAATCAAGAGCATCGGCGAGGCGGCAACCAGGCCGGCCGCAAGCACGCCGATCCACGGGCTGGCGACGCGGCTGCCCAGACGATAGATCAGCCAGACTCCGAGGCCGGCCAGGAGGGGATTGACCAGCCAGGCTGCTCCTGCGCGAGCCCCCAGGGAAAGCGCCGCCGGCCAGCCCGGCGGATATTTCCCGAACCGCTGGCCATCGTGGTCGACAACAAACGGCACAAGAAAAGAACGCGGCGAGGGAGGGGAGGGCATGCGGATATTCCCCTCGGCCATCACCCCGGCCTCCCACAGGAAAGCCATCTCGTCCTCGAGGTGGGGAAGGCCCTCGAAGACTCCCAGCGCCACCCAGGCGGAGGCGGCGATGGCGACGGCCGAGATGAGCAGCGCCACGGCCGTTGGCCAGCGGCGTCCACCGAACGAGGTCGCCGCCGGCAGTGCCGGCTTGCTCAAGCCATTCATGGCGCAGGCCTGCGGTCCGCACCCGTTTGACGAATCGCCTCCAGCGCGGCGGCATGAAGCCTCCCGTTGGAGGCAAGGACGCCCAGATTGCGATCCAGCGCGCGTCCGGCCCGAAAGTCGAGGGGCTCACCGGCCAGATCGGTCACCCGGCCGCCGGCCTCCTCCACGATGATGGCGCCGGCTGCCTGATCCCAGGTTCTCTCAACGTAGTCCGGCCGGCGCGGCGAAATCAGGCGAAAGATCAGCTCCCCCTCACCCGCCGCGAGAAGGAGCGACTTCGCCTGGCTGTCCATCCGGACCGGTGGCTCCCGAGCGCCCAGGAGCGCGGCGATCCGATCCAACTTGGCGACATCTGTGTGGTCGGCCTCGTAGGATCGCAGGAGGCGGGCGTGCTCGGGCTCGCGCCGAGATGAGACCCTCAGGCGGACGAACGCCTCACTCCCCATCGGCGAAGCGAAGGCGCCCGCGCCGCGCACCGCGATCGCCACGGTCCCCTGGGTCGCGGCGCTCTTGCACGCTGCCAGTCCCAGGACCGGGCAGGCGAGCGCGCCGAGGACAACCTGGCCCCTCTCAAGAAGAGCCAGCGCCACAGCGTATTGCCCGCCGCGCAAGAACCCCTTCGTGCCGTCCAGAGGATCCAACGCCCAGGTGCGCTCGGCAGGCTCACCGGCACGATCGATCCATTGGTGCACGTCCCCGGCTGTCGTCGCGGGGAAGAGGCGGCGAACGGCCTCGACGACCGCCCCCAGCCGATCTTGAGAGGCGTCTTCTAGGATCAGCCGGCTCTCCTCTTCCGCCACGATGCTGTCGGAAGGGAATTCGTCTTGCAGGAGCCGGCTCACGACGGCCTGCGCCGCGAAATCGGCCACCGTCACCGGCGAATGATCCTCTTTGCTGGCGGCGGGAGGCGCGGAGGACTGGAGGAAACGGCATAGCCCGGCCGCGTGACTCACGGCGCGCAAAGCGAATCTTGCTTCGGCGTCTAGCGTCTCGAATCGCATCCCAGCCTGGAAACGAAGGAGCCTGGTGGTGGGAATGGGTCAGCGCGTAGCGGCTTCCGGCACAGGCGAATCCCTCGAAGGTACAATTGTACGCCTTTCGCATGAGAGGCTCCCCTTCCGCGGGTCGGGAGAGATCTCCGAGCATCGGCGCCTGGCGGCTGCGCGCGCTGGATGGAGAACCTGAGACCATGACAAGCAAGAGCGAATGGGAAGTCTTCTTCGACGGCCATGCGTCGATCTACATGCAGGAGGTGTTCACAAGGGACACCCTGCGCGAAGTGGATTTCCTGGTTGAGCTACTGAGCCTGGACCCGGGCACGGAGATCCTCGATATCGGCTGCGGAACCGGCCGGCACTCTCTCGAGCTTGCCCGGCGCGGCTGCCGCGTTACCGGCGTGGATCTCTCGGAGGGGATGTTGGCCGAAGCTCGCAAGGCGGCGGAGGCAGCGGGCGTCGATGTAGAGTGGGTCAAAGCGGACGCCACGACCTACCAGGCTCCTCGCCTGTTCGACGCCGTCGTCTGCCTGTGCGAGGGCGCCTTCTGCCTCCTGGGAATGGCCGACGACCCCGAGACGCACGATCGAGCGATCTTGCGAAATGCGTTTGAGGCCGTGCGCCCCGGCGGGCGATTCGTCCTTACCGCGCTCAACGGGCTGCAAAAGATCCGCGCCGCCACTCCCGAAGACGTCGCCGAGGGGCGGTTTGATCCATCCACTCTGATTGAGAGCTTCACCATGGAAATCTCCACGCCGGAGGGCAAACGGCCGATCTCCGTTCGGGAGCGCGGCTACCTCCCGGGCCAGCTGGCGGCCCTTCTTCGGGATGCCGGCTTCACCGTCGAGCACCTGTGGGGCGGAACGGCCGGTCGTTGGGGTCGCCGCCCGCTGGAGCTCGACGAAATCGAATTGATGATCGTCTCGGTTCGTCCAAGGTAGTTCTTCGCCCCCGGAAACCGGGGGTAGTGAGGGTTCTGATGCGTCGGTATCTGCTGGTGATCCTCCCTCTGTTGATCGCCTGTTCGCTCACGCCCTCGACGACGCCGCTTGCCCCAGCCACTCATCGGGATGCGACGGCTTCGCCCAGCCCTGCCCCCGCGCCCACGGAGACTCTGGTCCCCTCACCCACGGCCGGCGCTCCGCCGTTTGTCACCTCCTTTCCTGACCCGTCGGCGTTTGTCTGGACGCGTCTGCCCGGCGATTTCAGCCGGCCAGTGGATCTGCAGGACCTCGGCGACGGCCGCCTGCTCGTCGTCCAGCAGGCAGGGACGATCATGATCCACCAGAACGGCGAGGTGCTGCCCGAGCCGTTCCTCGATCTTCGTGACCGTGTGGGAGTAGTTGCCAATGAGCAGGGGCTTCTCGGCCTGGCCCTCCACCCGGACTACGCTTCAAACGGCATCCTCTTCGTCAACTACACCGACTTAGACGGCGACACCGTGATCTCGCGCTTCCAGGCGTCGGCCGATCCGGGCCGAGCCGACGCCTCCAGCGAAACCGTCCTGATCCAGTTCGACCAGCCGTACCCCAATCACAACGGCGGGGGGATTGTCTTTGGCCCGGATGGGTATCTCTACATCGGGAGCGGTGACGGCGGCTCCGCCGGGGATCCCCACGGCAATGGTCAAAGGCTGGATACGTTCCTGGGAAAGATTCTTCGAATCGACGTCAACGGCGAGGAGCCCTATTCGATCCCACCCGACAATCCCTTCCCCTCTCGCCCGGAGATCTGGGCCTATGGGCTGCGCAATCCATGGCGCTTCGCATTTGACCCGTTGACGAGCGACCTCTACATCGCGGATGTGGGACAGAGAGATTGGGAGGAGGTGAACTTCCAGCCGGCCGGAGCTCCGGGAGGCGCCAACTACGGCTGGAACATCCTGGAGGGGACTCATCCCTATGCCGGCGGTGGGACGGATGCGCTCACGCCGCCCATCGCAGAATACTCGCACGATTTCGGATGCTCCATCACCGGCGGCGTGGTGGCCCGGGATCCAGGCCTTGCGGAGTTCACGGGGGTGTATCTCTACAGCGACTACTGCTCGGGGCTGGTCTGGGGGCTGGTGCGCGACACCTCGGGCGCCTGGCAGAATGCACTTCTCTTCGAGACTGGGCTGCGCATCAGCTCCTTTGGGCAAGGCCGCAGCGGCGAGATCTACCTGCTCGACCTTGGTGGAGCGGTCTACCGGCTCGAGCGCGCCGCAGAGCCCGCCCCCTGACGCGTGTCATCTCCCAGACCATCTCAAGGCGCGCCCGCAGCGGGGTGCTTTCGCACGGCTAAGGGCTCCCGGATCAACCCCCACATCCAACGCCTTCTCCGGTTTCGATCGGCGCGCCCTGGCTTTCCCTTCCACCCCCTTCGACTTCGCTCGGCCTGCGCTCAGCCCTCGCTCCGCTCCGCGTACATGGTCCCAGCGCTTGTTGGGAGCTCCCCCATGGGGCAGGGGGCCGGGGGCAACGCCATGAGATGAGGCCGCCCTCCAAGCTCACCAGCGAGCTATCTGCCCGCGGCCGCAGTCGAAGGGTGCAATAACCATCGGGGTGCACCCCAGGCGGACGGGGCAACAGGTGATGTCTGAGCGCCGGCGCGGGCCTCAGCCCTGGTTTTTCCGATCTGTTCGTCGCCGGCGGGGGACGTAGCGCGGGGTGCGCCGGAGGTAGTCTCTGATCTCGGGCAGGCGGAGGCGCAGCTCCCAATCGCCGAGCTCGAGCAAACCATGGATGAGCAGGGCGGCGACGATCAGGCAGGCGTAGGCGGGCACGGTGTCGAAGATCAACGTGACCCCCAAGAGCACGAGAAAGAGCGCCGCGGCGACGGGGCGGCGGATGTGGCGATAGGGGGCACGACCCTCCAGCCTGGCCATTGTCCAGGAGCGGAGAAACCCCGTTCCCCGCACATAGGCGGACTGGATTCCCAGGGCAAGCCCCCCGAGAACGAAGATCCATCCCAGGGCGGCCAACACAGGGAAGCCCGCGTTCTGGCTCGGCCTGACAACCGTCCACGACCAGTAGAACGACCACCCGAACGCCAAGGCAGCGGCCACTTGCAGAAGGAACGAGAGGCCCAGGAGCCAGCGCCCGAAAGAGGCGGAGGCTCTTCGAACCAGGACCGCGCTCGCCCCAGCCAGAGCACCGGCCGCCAGGGTGAGAGAAAACGGGTAGTAGAGGAGAAAAAGACCCGGGTCAGGCATTCTGGCTTGTCTGCTCGAGATCCTCAATGATCAGTGGACAGTGATCGGTGATCGGTGATCGGTCAGAAGGCCTTCCGGAAACATCACAACCGATCCCCTCGTGACCGATCACCGGTTTACCAACCACCATCCACGTTCAGACTCCAAGGATCATTCTCTTGCAGGAGGCCGTAGGGCGCAAGCGCGCCCGCAGGTCGAGGCGCGGGAGCTAACGCAAGAAAGCCAGGATTGCAGCCCCCAGCAGTCCGACTCCAGCAAGCCCGGTGAGGGTTAGCCCTCCCGCCAGAATGAGTACGCCCAGTCTGCTCCGGGCATCGGAGGAGACCGAAGGTGGCCTGAAGGATCGGCCGCTTGAGCTGAGATAGAGCAAAGCAAGCAGCACGACAGCGAAGAGCGCCACCGGCGCCAGCGCCAGGACCAGACGGATAAACCCCTCGCCCGTGAGAGCTGCGAGCCAGCCTTCGAGCCGGTCGGGCGCGAAGTAGAGGAGGGCGAGCCCGGCCAGGGAGGCGATCAGCATGGGCACGGTGGGAACCAGCACCAAGCCGACAGAGAGCCGGGCAGCTTTCCAGGGCACCTCCGCCGGGCGGTCTGCCGTGCCTCGGGCGATAACGGCGACATAGAGCGCCGGCAACGCGAGCGCGGCCAGAACCACGGGCGCGAATCGCACACCGGAGAGGAGCAGGAAAGTGCCGGGCAGCGGGTCGATGATTTGATGGAACCGATCCGGCGAGACGAAGGAGAGCCCCAGGGCGGCGACGGAGATCAGCAGAAGGGGCACGACAAGGGTGAGGACAGCCACGGCGATGGGGCGCGCCTTCCCACCCCGGGCGGGATGGGCGGGTGCGGCGCGGGCGGGCACGCCCGTGCCCGCGTCGCGGGCATAGAGGAAGGCGAGGACGACGATGGCAAAGAGCGTCGCCGGCGCGAAGGCCAGCACGATCCGAATGGCCTCCTCGCCCGGGAGGCGCGCGATCCATTGGCTGAAGCGCGCCGGCGAGGCGTAGTGCAGCGCGAGCGCAACGACCGAGGCCGCCAAGAGCGGCACGGCCGGGATGAGGATCAGGGTGGCCGCGAGGCGTGTGGCAGCGGACGAGCCCGTGAAGCGCCCCGGCCCCCTGGGTGGTGTGGATGACGCCATGCGGCCTCTCGTCGCGCCGGCCTCAGGGCGCGAGACGGACCTCCACGCTGGCAATATGGTTGTCGCCCAGGAAGGCCACGCTCGGGTCGCTCACGGTGATCCGGCCGGGCTGCTCACGGGCCACCATGTAGGGGACGTCGATGCGGAAGGTGCCGGGGAGGCCAAAGTCCGGAGCGGCGACGATCAAGGGGAGGCTGGCGATGCTTATGCCCTCGTCGTTATAGACGGTGACGACCAACGTCTGCTCGAAGGAGGCAATTCCGATGCCTTCGACGTGGACAACGCCACCGGTGATCGTTGCGCCGCCTGCGGGAAGATAGATGTTGATATCTTCCGGATGCGGGCTGGTAGTGACCACGTTCACCGGCCCGGCCTCGGCCAGAGTGACCCCGACGGAGTTCAGGTGTGTGATCCCGCCGTCGCGCGGGCTCGCGGAGAAGACTTGGACGAAAGCGTTTCTCTCCCCGGCGATGGTGAAGGAGATGTCGGCCGCGAAGGGGCCACGGGTTCCGAGCTCGGAGTTGATGATGGTCGAAGTCTGCGCCAGGAGGGTGCCATCATCGAGCAGGACGCGGATGCCAAGATTCTGTTCGAAGGTGGAGTCAGCGAGACCGGCTATGTGAATGCTGCCCACGAGGCGCGAGCCGGGCCCGGGTTCGAGGATGATGATCGCCTCCTCGGGCAGCGCCGGAGGCGAGGGGAAGGGCGACGTCTCCCAGGTGGCCGGCGACGTTCCGGCTGGCGGGAGGGTCGCCGGCGGGGGCGTGGACGGAACGGCGGAAGGCGACCCCGGCCCAGGGAAGTTGCATCCCGCCAGGAGAAATACACTTGCCAGAACGGTGAGCGCACGCGCTTTCTGCACGGCAGTCTCCTTGCTCGGCGGGCAGTGTAATCGGCACCCGGTGATTTGACATTAGAACGTTTGTTCTATATAATGAGGGCAGCGATCAAAGCGTGAAGTATGGAGGGCCCCGTGTGGTTCCGCCGCAGGCCCTTTGCTCCCCGGCCGGCGCTCCGGCGCAGCCTCCCTTCCTCTCGTGAGGCGGCGGGAATGCCGTCCAGGTGGCAGGAGAGGGCCTGGCCTGAGGCGTCGCCCGGTGATGACGGGCGGCTCGTATTCGAGACCGATGTGGAGCTGGGGCAGGAGCTCCGCCAGGCGGCGCGCGCCCGGGGCCAGTTGCCCGAAGCTCTGGCCGCCGACCTGATCGCCCGAGGGCTCGAGCACGAGGCCCGGCGGTTGCGGGCCGAGGCCGTCCTGGGCGCCCTCACCCGGCGTGAGCTTCAGGTCGCCTCGTTAGCCGCAGACGGCCGCACCAACCGCCAGATCGCCGAAGCACTCGTCGTCTCCCCCGAGACGGTCAAGACGCACATTGCCCACGTGCTGCAGAAGCTCGGCGTCCGCAGCAAGGCGGATCTGCGCGTTTTCGTCCTCGATCTCGAACTGGAATACCCGGCCTCCTTCGTGGGAAGCGAGATGGAGGTGGCGCCTGGGGGAAATAGCCGCGGCTGAGGTGGGGCTCGCAGCCCCGGGGGGGCGAGCTCCCAGACCCTCCATCCCGTTGGCGCCGAATGTATACTTAGGGGAGAGCAACCCATGAAGTTCGTCCGCGAGCCCAAGCCAACCCTAATCCTCTCTCCCGAGGAATCCACTGTGTATCAGGGTGATGCGGGAAGTGTACTCAACCAGCTTCCCGACGATTTCTTTCGCTGCGTTGTTACATCCCCGCCATACTGGGGGCTTCGAGACTATGGCGTCGATGGGCAGATAGGCGCGGAAAACGATCCCGAAGAATACGTCCACAAGCTAACTCGCATATTCGACCAAGTTCGCCGTGTGCTCCGAGAAGACGGAACCCTCTGGCTGAACATCGGCGATAGTTACACGAGCGGGAATCGAGGCTACCGAGCGCCTGACAAGAAGAACCCCGTCCGAGCAATGAGCTATCGGCCGAGAACTCCAAAGGGCCTCAAACCCAAGGATTTGGTCGGAATCCCGTGGCGCTTGGCCTTCGAGCTGCAACAGTCAGGATGGTACTTGAGAGCCGACATCATCTGGGAAAAGCCAAACGCTATGCCCGAGAGTGTCAAGGACAGGCCCACCCGTTCCCACGAATATGTCTTCCTCTTCTCTAAGTCTCTCCATTACTACTACGACTCGGCTTCAGTAAGCGAAGGAAATGGCAGAAACAAGAGAAGTGTCTGGTCAATTTCGACCGAACCTTTTCCTGAAGCGCATTTCGCCACATTCCCTCCAGCCCTGGTCGAGCCCTGCATACTCGCGGGCACTCGGCCCGGCGATTGGGTCCTTGACCCCTTCTTGGGCTCAGGAACGGTCGGCGTCGTCTGCGAACAACACTACCGCAACTACGTGGGTGTCGAGATCAACCCTTCCTACGTTCAGATCGCTCTTGAAAGGATCAAGCAGACTAACCGCTCTTATCTTTCGCTCCGGAAAGGCCCTCAATAGTGCCTCGCATCGAAGCTCCAGCCCCCTCCCTCCAGATTGAGTTCTACAAACGACTTTTGCAACTCAAGGACATCCTTCTCTTCGATGCACTCCTCACAACCACCGGGCAACTTGAGACGTCTGACATCGACAAGGACCTCGCCGCCTTTGCCCCTCCCACCTCGCTGCGAAAGCTCGCCTCTTGGGGCCTAAGAGGGGAACTCGTCTTTCCTGTCCCAACCGTGCTGACCGCAAACCCATACCTGCTTGGCTACTATCGCCTTCTCCTGGGTTTCTCACAGAAGGAGTTCTACACCGCCGCATCAGGTATTTCGAGATTCAAGGCCATGGAGGAGAGGGGGTCCCTCGGCAAGGCCCAGGCGCCCGCAATCAATGATCTTTGCCATGCCCTTTGCGCGAGTGCCCATCTGCTCATTCAAGGGGTCGGGACGCTGTCCACCTCGTCAATCCATGATCTCACGCTGCTCACACTCGGTCCCCAGCTCCGCGGAGGCAAACTCAACGTCCTTGGCTCGGCTGCAACCCAGAAGGTTTTCGACCTCATCAAGTCGTCACTCAAGCCCGCTCTGGTCGCCGCAACCCCGCAGAATCTTGAGCTCAAGAACGCAGCCGGAAGGATCGTCGTCGTCGAATTCGCGGCCGATCCTGACATCACAATCAGGGAGGTCCTCCCGTCCGGCGATTCCAGGAACTTAGTCGCCATCGAGATAAAGGGCGGACGCGACGTCTCGAATGTCCACAACAGGATCGGTGAGGCCGAGAAGAGCCACCAAAAGGCAAAGAAGGAAGGATACACAGAGTGCTGGACAATCGTCGGCGTGGCCAAACTTGACCTGGCGGTCGCGAAGAAGGAATCCCCCTCGACGAACCGCTTCTTTCACCTCGATGCAATATCAACTGCAAGGGGGACACAATACACCGAGTTCCGAGAGAGACTTCTCGCCCTCGCCGGAATTCCGTCCTGATCTCGCGGCGACTTTAGCATCTCGCCGGTCGAGAGGTGCGCTGGCCGCCATCTAGCGGCAAACACTCGTCAAAGATCTCCTGTGAGCAGCGTCGCCTTCCAGGCCGGTCGGCATCTACCTTTTGAACTCCTAGCTGCCTCGAGTCGCTCGCGCGATCATCCCGGCCACTCGTTTGCCGGCGAGCGACGCCCTCCAATGGGCGATCGACTAGCCAGGCGCAAAGCACGATAGGCGTCGTCTTGGTCAGCGTCAGAGGGCCCTTTCGCGGGCCTTTTCGGCCTGGAGCGACACGAGGAGGCCCTTGCCGTGGTACTTGCCCCCCAAGCCCTGGACGTATTCTCGGGTGATCGGTGTGAGGATGATCCGGCAGAGCTTCTCGTCAACCTCCACTCGGATCCGCGTGCCTTCCTTGATCCCCAGTCTGCGCCGGACCAACGCCGGGATCACGACCCGGCCTTTCGTCCTCGCTGAAATCTCCATGCCTTTCTCTCCCACGAAGCCATTGAAGTATCCCACGACTCCGCTCCGACTGGCTGACCCATCCGGCGCTACTAACCTAGAGCCGGCTGCACGCCGAAGGCCCCGAGCACGCCCGCTCGGGTACAATCGGCGCAGCCCCGCGCCAGAGGAGGGAAGGTGAGCACATCCGATTCGCTGATCGAGGCCATCAAGGCGCGGGACCTAGCCGCAGTGCAGCGCGCCCTCGGCGAAAGCGGCGGCATCCCGCCCGCCGAATCGGCCGGTGCC
>Ga0209619_10001772_pt1 | contig 15742 bp, 17 predicted proteins | sample Rifsed16ft3_FD_184011 | JGI IMG/M metagenome (GOLD analysis project Ga0209619, IMG submission 184011) | Soil microbial communities from Rifle, Colorado, USA - sediment 16ft 3 (version 2) | ecosystem: Environmental > Terrestrial > Deep subsurface > Rock core/Sediment | place: Rifle, Colorado... | reverse complement strand
CGCCAGCGCTCCAGGGGGGAAGTCGGGTGGGACGATGCTGTAGGGAACCGGGATCGCGTCAGTGGCGGTGCCGATATCCTGGGGAGGCTCTCCCGCCGTCGGGCCCATCAGCGTCGGAGGACGGAAGAGGCCGGCGAGCAACACCGCCGACTCGACGTCCTCGCCTTGGTATTCGGCGGGCTCGAAACGCCAGAGGCGGACCCCTTCCAGCAGAAGCTCGGTGAAAGGTGGCGTCGATCTCAGCGACACCGCTTGGAGGACTTTGCCGTCGTTGCCGACCTTGACCTCGAGAAGCACCTGGCCGCCCGCGACGACCTGGGGAGGCTGCACGGGGAGCGAGCCGCTTCGGTAACGCGCTGGTACGAAAGTGGGCGGGACCACCTGAAGGGAAGCGAGGGTCAGGACGGTCGCCAGGACTTCTTTCATTTTCTGATCCCCGTCCTATGATATCTCATAAGTTGACAACCGTTCTCCAGACCATAAAATGGCCATCCCCATGCTGGTGTTCGGACACGTCGCTTCGGCTGCTCTTCCCGCTCGCTGGGTGGCGCCGAAGGCGGACCTGCGTTGGGTCATCTTTTTCGCTCTCCTGGCGGATCTCATCGACAAGCCGGTGGGGCTCGTCATTTTTCGTGAGACGCTCAACAACGGTCGGGTCTATTTTCATTCTCTCTCAGTCAATCTGCTCATCACTCTCGTGCTGATCGCGTGGCGCAAGCCTCTCATCTATGCGCTCGCACTCTGGACGCATCAGCTTTGCGACCTCATGTGGACAAGACCCTGGGTCGCTTTGTGGCCTTTCACCGGCTACTTCGGCTATCGGGACCTTCCGTTTGAGAATTGGGTCTACAGTGTTCTGAACCCCTACAACGTCACCACCGAGGTCATTGGGCTCATCGTCACCATTTTTCTCGTGGTTCGCTATCGTTTTTACGACCGGGAGTGTCTCCGCGAGTGGCTACGGACCGGGACGCTCGGGAGCGGCTAACGTCGGCTTCCGATCAGAATTCGCGAAAGAAGCTCCTTGAGAAGGGCTGGCGGCTGGAGATCTTTACCATCGCCTGGAACGTGTTGGAAGGCGTCATTGCCGTTACGGCGGGCATTCTGGCCGGCTCGGTGGCGCTGACCGGGTTCGGCGTGGACTCGTGGATCGAGACGGCGAGTGGGGTGGTGGTCGGTTGGAGGCTTCGCCAAGAGCTTCGCGGGCGCTCCCTGTCCAAGGCCGAACACTTGGAGCGAGTGGCCTCGCGAGTCGCCGGCGGTTTGCTGTTTGCTCTGTCCGCCTACATCGTCCTCGAAGCGGTGCGCCGTTTGCTCGGATTCGGCGAGCCCGCCCAGGAAAGCATCGTGGGTATCGTCCTGACGTCGGTCTCCCTGGCGGCGATGCCTTTCCTGGGGTGGATGAAACTGAAGACCGCCCGCGAACTGGGGAGCACGGCTCTGCGGGCCGACGCTTATGAGACCATCGCCTGCGCCTGGCTGTCTTTCACTACTTTGGCGGGGCTCACCCTGAACGCCGTCTTGGGTTGGGATTGGGCGGATCCGCTCGCCGCTCTGGTGCTGGTGCCCCTCCTACTCCGGGAGGGCTGGGAGAGCTGGCGCGAGGCAGACGAAGGGGAGTGAGAGGGCGCCGGTTTTCCAACCAAGGAAGGCTCTGCTACCATTTGAGAGGTCTCCTTCCTCCAAGAAAACTCGGATGAAGCTCATCGCGTGCCAGGAGTGCAAGCGGCAGTGGGATGTGACCCGCTACCGAGTCGGCGAGAAGTTGCGATGTGTCTGCAACTTCGTGATGGAAGTGCCACGTCTGCAATCCTACACGCCGGAGGTGCACCACTGTCAGATGTGCGGAGCTTCGCGCTCCCCGGGACAAACTCCTTGTCAATACTGCGGAGCCGTTCCGGTGAGGGACTCGGCGGAGCTTACGCTCGTTTGTCCCCTTTGTCTCCAGCGCACGCCGAAGGAAAGTGAGTTCTGCGCTAGCTGCGGAGAGCCCCTCAACCCCGGGCGGCTCGACGCGAAGACCGGCAAGCTCGCCTGTCCCCGTTGCCGCACGCCCAAGCTGGTGAATCGCAAGGTCGGCCATTTCATGGTGGACGAGTGCCCGTCTTGTTCCGGCCTGTGGGTGGAAGCAAAAACCCTCGATGGGATCGTTCGCCAGCAGGCCCAGCGAGAGAAAGAGGAGTACCGGAGAGAAAAGGTGGGCACGAAGCCGGTTCGTGGGGAACTGGACAAGAGCCAGACCCAGGTGATGTACCTGCAGTGTCCCGTCTGCGGGCAACAGATGAACCGCCGAAACTTCATGCGGGCGAGTGGTGTCATCATCGACGAGTGCCGCAGCGACGGCGTGTGGCTCGATTGCGACGAGCTCGGGAGAATCGGGGCCTATATCTCGAGCGGTGGTTTGGAATACAGTCGGAAGATTCTTAAGGAAGAAGAGGAGCAGACCCGAAGGATCCCTATGGAGCCGGCGACATTTTCCACCGAGCTGCCCGGGACCGCGCCGAGAGAGGAGACGCTGAGCTCCGTCCTACAGTTCGTCCAAAGACTCCTCGATTGAGTGTTGCTCCGCCGCAGGCTTGACAGGCCTCTCCTTATGCACTACGCTGTAGTGCATGGCCAAGACCGAAGTCTACAGCTGGCGCCTTTCTCCCGATATGAAGGCGGCGCTGGAAGAGGCGGCCCGAGAGGAGAAGGAGAACGTATCGAAGTTGCTGGAGCGCATCGTCAAGAAATGGCTGACGGAGCCGCGGTCCGGCGGTGGGGACGACGGTGCAGACCAGAGACGCCTCCATCGGGCGGCGCGGTGCGCCATCGGCCGGATCAGGGGCGGCAAACCGAGTCGTTCGGAGAATATCCGCCGGGACGTCCGAGCCCGACTTGCCAAACGTCGTCGTGCCGGCTAAGGCCATCATCGACACCGGAGCGATTCTTGCTCTGCTGGATCGCGACGACCGGTGGCATCAAGCATGCCGAGAGGTCTTTGAATCCTTTCGCCTGCCTCTTGCAACATCGGCTGCGGTTCTTGCTGAGCTCTTCCATCTCGTGGGCGACCGTCCCCATGAAACTGGCGTGGCGTGGAGTTTTCTGCGTTCCGGAGCGGTGACGGTGCTCCCGATTGACGACACCGATCTTCCAAGTCTCGAGGCACTCATGAAAAAGTACGGTGACCTGCCCATGGATTTCGCCGATGCGACTCTGGTACACCTGGCTCGCCGCGAATCGCTCACCACCATCTTCACCGTCGACTACCATGACTTCGAGACGTATCGAATCGAGGGGCGGCGTAGATTCCGCATTCTACCAAGTCGGAGATAGCGAAGGGGCGCCAAACGCCCAAGATGGTTCCCAGGTTACCTACAGCGGGCATTAGACCGAGGGGCCTACCTTTCCAACCAGCCGCTGGCGGCAAGGAACTCTCGCAGACGAGGGTCGTCCGCGGATAGCGGCGGCAGCCAGGGGCCCAACCGCTCGCGCCTCCACCAGTTGTCGTCCCCGAGCGGTGCGAACTCGTAGCGATAGAGCTCGACGCGGACGTAGCGAGGTGCCTCCTCTGGAAAGGGGTTCTTGGCGAGGAGAGTCAACACGCTTTCGTCGTTGGTGAGCATCTTCCAAATCAAGTGTACCGACCAAGGGTACCTCTCCGGGGTTCCCATGGCGGCGAACCAGATCAGCCAGTCCAGGCGGTAGTGGTAAGGGGTGATGAGGCAGGGTCGCCGGTCGAGGGCACCGGGCTTGCATTTGAACTCGTACTCTTTCCACTCGGTGTCGGCGGCGATCACCTCGTCGCTGGTGCCTTGAAAGATGAGCTCGGCGCGCTCGCGGCCGACGCTCCCGAAGGCCCCGTAGGTGTTGACGAGATGAAGCCGATCGAACGAGGTGTTCATGACTTGCCGGGAAGAGAGAAGATTGGCGATGGGCTGAACGCTCAGCACCGCAACCAGAACGAAGACGGCCGAGACGGCGAAACGCTGGGCGGCCGGGTTGGCGGCGTTCGCCTCCGCCGCCGACCGCCAAAGGCTTACCAGCCGCTTGGGGAACACTCGCTTCAGGAAAGCGTCGTCGAAGCAAGCGAGGGCGGGGATGATGGTCAGCCAGTTGAGGAAGGAGAGATTGCCGCTGGCGATGAGGATCTGCTGGAGGGAAACGAACGTCAGTCCGGCGAGAAGGCGGGCTGTCCGGGGCCAGAAGGCGAAGAAGGGAGCCACCAACTCCGCAAGGTAGTTGAATAGCACACCCAGCTTGTGGAACCAGACGGGCATGAAGTGCAATACGCGACTGAGCGGATTGGGCACCGGCTGGGTCTCATAGTGATAGAGAAGGCAGGTCAGGTCGCTCCAACACGGGTCCCCGCGTAGCTTGATGAGGCTGGCGCCGAGCATGATCCGGAAGATCAACCAGCGATAGAGCCAGATGATGAGGACCGGCGGCGGGTTCTTGGGAAACGGCCGCGCGCCGATCGGCGGGCACAGAAACACCGCCAGGAAGCCGGTCTCGAGGAGCTGGAACTCCCAGCCGAAGGAGTACCAGGTCTGGCCCACGTGAACGAAGGAGATGTAGAGACACCAGAGCGCGAAAAGGATAAGGCCGTTGGCATAGCCGAGAAGAACCACCAGGGATAGAGCGGCGCCGACCCAGGCCACGGCCAGCAGGAAACCGTCCGAGGAGCGCTCAGCCAGAACAGGCTGGGAGCACGCAAGACGCCCGCGGTGGTCGAGCCAGCGAGCTCCGCAACGCGGTCCAGATAGTCTGCCACTGGCAGCAATCCATGAGTCCCGAGCAAGGGAAGACCCTGATGTACGAGAGTCCAGAAGGCGATGAAGTAGACGAGGCCGAGCAGGCGGAGTATGGCGAAGCGCGTCAGCCAATAGGTGGGAACGGTTTCAGGATCCCACAACCGATCCCAGAGCGTCGGCATGCGGCCTGCGGCGGTTTCGCGGCCAGGTGTGGCTCTGGTAAAGGAGGGCATCACTTTCTACGAGAGTCGCCGGTGTGCCGCGCTTGCCGGGAACCAGGCAATCCTGTACTCTATAGTTAACGCTATACAAAACGGAACAAGGCCCAGGGCATCGGATGCCTTTGTCGAGGTTCGCGGGGAGGCTCGTGCTATGGAGGTCAAGCGGCTCGATAGGCAAAGAACGGAGCTCTTCCATTTCGTTCTGTTGCTTCTTCTCCTCCTCTTGGCGGTCATCGGCTTTCTGTCTTACCACCAAGAGCAAGGGAACACGATTCCCTTGCTGGCTCTGGTCTCTCTCCTGGCTTGCCTCTACGCGGTAGGGAAAGAACGGCGTCTCAGGCGATTACAGACGGAGCTCAGTCAGGAGCTTTCCCAGGAACAGGACAAGTCGGCGGATCTGGAGGCACGGCTGAAGGAGCTCGCCGGTCTGTACCGGGCCATCAGCGCCGTCAATTCCAGTGCCGCGCCGGAGCGAACCTTCGCGGCGGTTCTGAGAGCGGGGTTGGAGCTGGTGGGTGGTAATCGCGGCTCGCTCATGCTGCTCGACGAAGATGAAGAGCATCTCGTGATCGCCGTCGCCGAGGGCATCAGCGAAGAAGTCATCGCCGCCACCAAGCAACGCCTGGGAGACGGTGTAGCGGGCTGGGTCGCCGAGAATCGTGAGTCCGTCTTACTGAGCGGCGCGGCCATAGAGGACGATCGCTTCAAGTGTCTCAGCACTCACGAGCAATCGGTTCGCTTCTCGATCTCGGTGCCGCTTCAACTCCGCGATGCCCTCCTCGGCGTGCTGAACGTGGGCATGGTGACCGATGAGCCCGGCCGGCAATTCACCGACTATCACCTGCGCATGGTGACCATCTTTGCGCAGCACGCCTCGGTCGCCATCGAGAACGCCCGGCTCCGCTTGATGCACAGCGTCCTTCTGACCGTCGTCGACGCCTAGCGTCCGCACCACCTTCGCCGGCTCAGCGGGCCCCCGCCAGCTCCTCGACCTTCGCCGCCAGGATGAAATCGCTCTCCGTCAAGCCATCGATCTTGTGGGTCCAAATGGTGATTTTGACTTTGCCCCAGGCCAGATAGATATCGGGATGGTGACCCTGGGCCTCCGCCAGCTCTCCCACCTGGTTGGTGAAGGTGAGTGCCTCGCGGAAGTTCTTGAAAGGGAACTCCTTTTCCAAGTGGTGCAGGTCGACGGTGCTCCAGCCGCCGCCCAGCCTTTCCTCCATCTTCTGTAGCTCCCGACCCGTGAGGGGCGGTACGCCCCCTTTGCAGGGGACACAGTCCATTTTCGCCAGTTCTTTGACCAACGGGCTTCCTCCTCTTGGTTAGCTTCCCTCGCAGCCTATTTATTTGACGAAAAATTACTCTAAATTTGCCTTGCTTTTTCTTTTTTCTTTCGTTAATAGTGGGATCGGTTGGAGGCTCTCATGATCCTAACCAAACGCCAGAAACAGATCCTGGACTTCATCGGCGAGTCCATTCGGAAGAACGGCTATGCGCCGAGCCTGGTCGAGATCAGCCACCATTTCAAGCTCAACTCCATATCCACCATACACAAACATCTCGTTCACTTGGAAGAGAAAGGGCTCATCCATCGCCATTGGAATCGGGCTCGGGCTATCGAGGTCGTCCCCGCGGAATCCAAACCGGAAGCACGCGACGTTCCCCTGGTGGGATTGATCTCCGCCGGACAACCGATCGAGGCCATCCGCACCAGCGAGGTAGTGGCGGTGCCGGAAGACATGATTGGGAGGCGGGACGTCTATGTGCTCCGGGTGAAAGGGGAGTCGATGGTGGAGGAACAAGTACGCGACGGGGACTACGTCATCGTGGAGAACCGGGTCTCAGCGCGCAATGGGGAGATGGTGGTGGCGCTCCTGGAAGGCGAGAACGCCACGCTGAAGAAATTCTACCGGGAAAAAGGACAGATCCGGCTGCAGCCCGCCCACCCCACCATGAAGCCCATCTTTGCCAAGGAAGAGGAAGTCAAGATCCAGGGCGTGGTCATCGGACTGATGCGAAAATACTGACGGAAACGAGGAAAGGAACGAACCATGGAACAGAAGAAGTCCATCAACTTCACCGTGATCCCGAACGAAGGTGAGCCTACCGAGCGGCTGTACGCGAATTTCTGCGCCATCGCTCACACGCCGTTCGATTTCACGCTGACGTTTTGCGAGATGATTCCCATATCGGAGCGCGACTTCAAGGCGGCGCCGGACGGCTCGACTCACGTCGTGCAGGCCCCGGTCAGGGCGAAGATCGTGGTGCCCGTTCAGCTCGTACCCGCTCTGACCGCTGCCTTGCAGGAGAACATGCGCATCTATCAGGAGTCGTACTCCAACGTGGGCTGGGGAAAGAAACCAGTGCACTAGTAGCTCGGCAAGGCTCCCATGAAACCTGAGACACGGCGGGTCGCCTACGTCACCCTGGACAATTTCTTCGAAGAGCGACAGGGAGGCACGAGCCTGGAAGCGCTCTTGTCCAGAACGTCCGATTTCGAACGTTGTCTGAAGCGGCACGGCAGAGAGTGGGTAAGACCGTCCGCCGATGAGGCGTTTGTCGTTTGCTCTACCGCCGCCGTGATCGGTCCGGAAACTCTCGACCTGGACTGGGCGGAACGACTCCGTGAGGATATTCGCGTCTCGATATCCCTGGACTCTTCCGTCGGCATAGCCTCCACGCGACTGGCCGCCCGGATTTCGTCTCGCATGGCGAGGCCTCGCGGTTTGATGGTTCTGCTCCCGGGCTACGAGACCCAATTCACCGCGACCGTTCCGCTGGCGGAACTGGACGAGCTCCGCCCCGCCCAGGCGGCGGCACTACACCGGCACGGGATCGGGACCTTGGGTGAGCTGGCTCGATTAGAGGCCAACGAGGCGCGCTCGCTATTGGGACCTCAAGCGACCCGATTGATGCAGCTGGTTCGCGGCACCGAGGGCTGGCGTGGAGGCTCTCGAGGAAGCGGCTTGGAGCGGGCGCTGGGTGCCCTCTGTCTGCGGGCGGCAAGAAGACTCCTCGAGCTGGGGTGCGGCGCCCGCGGGCTCGAGCTGGAGCTCGTGTACCACGACAGCGTCTCTTTGAAGCGCTACAGTCTCTTGCCGCGTCCGATCTCGGCACATTGGGAGCTCGCGGTCACGGCTAGAGATCTCCTGGGCGCGTTCCCCAGACGCGACCGGCAGGTGGTCGGACTCTCCCTCACCTTCACCGCACTGGCTCCGCGCTGGGGTCAGTTGCCGCTTTTCTCGCGCCCTCCGGTTCGCGATGTCCGTGTGCGTTCGGGAAGGTGCTCGGATCCGTTGGATTGAGAAGGAGGACCGTCCGTCCGGCGTCGTGTCTCACGCCTGTGGCCCGGGCAGCCCCTGAGCCCCTGAGGATGTGTGCTTTTCAACTCTCCCTGCGGTGCGGATCCCACGGTACCTGCCGGGGGCTGAACCCCTAACGCCATACCTATCAATGTGTTAGAAACAAGGTCCTCCCGTTCGCGTCGGAACGGGATTTGCACAGTACCCAGCGGCCCCAACATGGCCAAGGAGCCTGGAATGGATAGGCGGCGTGAGCCTCGGGTTCGGACTGAAGGAGAGATCAAGGTTCGCATTCTCGCTTCCGGCAAGCTGATCGAGGGCCGGCTGGTGGACTTGAACAATGCGGGTGCCTTCGTGGCCACCGACCTGGTGCTGCAGAAGGGCGAAAAGATCCATCTCGAGCTCGACATCCCCGGCGACTCCAAGTGGCCACCGCTCCAGGCGATGGTGGCCCGCTGCAGCGGCGAGATCAAAGGGCACCACCAAGTCATTCCGGCTGGATTGGGTTTGGTTTTCGTGGGTCAGGATCAGTTGGAGAAAGAGCTCATCCAGAAAGTGGTGATGATGACTCTGGCCGTCGATCTATTGGGGTACGGCGCTCGCAAGAACCCTCTGGCCGGCCCGAGCGACACGCACGCCGTCGAAGAGCCAGCCTACCGGCCCGGTCCGCACGTTTCCTGATCTCCCCGACGGCACGCTAATTCTCCAAGCTCTGTTCTTGCACGATCCGCCTCAGCCGGGCGTAGTCGATGTTGCCTCCGCTCAGTATCAGCCCTAGACGCCGGTACTTCGACGGCACCTGACCGTCCAGAAGAGCCGCCACCACCACGGCCGCCGAGCCCTCGATGGCGAAACGGTGCGCCTTGAGAACTTCGGCGATGGCGCGCGGCAGAGAAGATTCCTCCGCCGCCAGAACGTCGTCGACATACTCGTTGGCCAGCTCGAAGGCCCTCCGGGAGATCCCACCCTCCAATCCTTCCGCCAGGGTCGGCTTCGATTCGAGAGTGAGCCGTGGTTTGCCATCCTGCCGAGAAAGGTACAGGGCGGGAGAGGCCGAGGTGTTCACTCCCAGGATCCGGGTGGAGGGTGAGAGGGCTCGAGCCGCGACGCCCACGCCCACCGCCAGTCCCCCTCCTCCCACCGGAATGAGCAGGGCATCGAGATCCTGGATCTCCTCGAAGACCTCGCACCCTACCGTACCCGCTCCGGCCATGACTTCGGGATCATCGTAGGGCGAGATCCAGGTCCGGCCTTCTCTCGCGCACGCCGCCATCGCCTCCGCCTCCACGGCGTCATAGCCTTCGCTGGTGGATACCACCACCTTGGCTCCGTGACGCTCCATGGCCGCACGCTTGATGCTGGGGATGACGGAAGGAACGTAGAGGGTCGCTTCGATCCCCATCTCCCTCGCCAGCCAGGCGACACACTGCCCGTGGTTTCCCGCCGATGCCGCGACCACACCCCGGCGCCTCTCTTCCTCGCTCAAGGAGGACATCTTGGCGGTCGCTCCCCGGATCTTGAAGGAGCCGGTGCGCTGGAGGTTTTCGCACTTCAAAAAGACTTCGCGCCCGGAGATTTCGGAAAGGGCCGGCGAGGGATCGAGAGGCGTGCGACGAGCCTTCCTTTCCACGCGCGGTCGCACTTGCTGGATGAGAGGGAAGCTCAGCTCCATCGCGTCACTTCGACTTCGTCACCGATCGAGGCCGGTGATGCGGATCCCGGCGGATTTCACTCCGTAGCCCTTGTTGATCTCGAGCATGAGGGCGGTCATCGCTTCGACGATACGAGCATGCTTCAAAGGACCAGCCTTAATGCCACGGAGGCCCGCCTCGCTCATGCAGTCGATGGCCTCCTGGCAGGCCGCCGCGTCACCACAAACGAGGACGTCCTCTTCCATCTTTTTTTCGATGGCCTGAAGTGCCAAGGCGGAGACCGTTTGGAAGGCTGCCACCACACGGACGCCATCGCCCAAAGCGGCCAGCGCTTCCTCCGCCGCCGAGGGGCGTTCCAAAGGGCCGGGAGGCCAGATGACGGTGGCCACCATGAGGAGTTTGCCCTGGAGCGCTTCTCGGATGCTCTCCAGAATTTCTCTATGACCCTTGTGAGGCAGAGTGGATACGACGATCGGGGCCTCGGCGGCCGCTTGGCGATTCTCTGCGCCCCTAACGGCCATCTGACCGAGCCGTTCGTTCAGCTCGGCGGCGATCCGCTCCGCTTTGCCGCTCTCGCGCGAGCCGATGAGAACCGCCGCACCCCCCTGAGCCCAGCGAAGCGCCAAGCCCCGTCCTTCTTTGCCGGTCCCGCCGAGTAGGGCGATCTTCACGCTGAGCTCCGCTTCTCACCGAAACAGATCTTTGTCCGCTTGCCGGATGAGATCGGCACCTTTGCCCCCATCCGACCGGTAAGAATAGCCGCGGATTAATGCGACGGGAACGCGATCCAGCTTCCCCATGACCAGCTCCGCCGCTCCCGCCAGCTCGTCGGCGACCGCGATCACGGTGGCGAGAAGGGCGCGCCCTTGAGGATCGTGCTGGCCCCGATAGTCCAAGAGAGGCGCCATGCCGTCTACCCCGATGGCCACGTTCGTCAGACCCTCGCGCCACGGGCGCCCGAAGGTATCGGAGATGATAACCGCGACATCGACGTCGGCTCGCTCCCGAATGGAGGCACGGAGGTCGGCCGCCGATCGGTCCGGGTCGGCGGGAAGAAGAGCGACCGCATCCGGATCCGGTACGTTGGAAGCGTCCACCCCGGCATGAGCACAGACGAGTCCGTGATGTGTCTCGGTGATCAGAATACCGCGATCCATCTTGACGATCCGACGCGCCTCACCGAGGACGATCTCGACGGAGCGGGGATCTCGGTTCCCGTCCCGAGCGAAGGCTCGAGCCAGCGGGGAAGGCGTGATTTCGGAAAGGCGGACCAGGCGTCCCTCCGCCTTGGAAATGATCTTGTGAGTGAATACAAGAACGTCTCCATTCGAAAGGCGAAGATCCTGCCGGCGAGCGGCCTCCAGGATCAATCCCACCAAGTCGCTGTCTCGTGTAATTTCCGGAAGTCCGGTGAGTCCGATGACTCGAATCTCAGGATTCTCGCTCATGCGCGCGGTATTATCTCACAGGCATGCTATCATCGCGCGCGTGAGCAACCGCGACACGAGTGCCGCCAGAAACTACCACGACGCCACCAAGCATTCCTATTACAGTCTCCACACCTCGCCGCATTTTCTCGACTGGCCCAACCAACCTCTGCCGTTCAAGCTGTACCGCGACCTACCGGCCCTGCCACTCCCCCAGTCGCGCGACGTCTCGCCCGTTCCAGCGCTCGACGCCATCGCCGCCGAGGAGAGCGAGACTCAAGTGGAGAGAGTGCCCGATCTGGAGGATCTCGCCCGCGTGTTTTATTTTTCCGCGGGCATCACCAAGGTCAGGACCCATGCCGGTGGTCAGATCCTGTTTCGAGCCGCCGCCTGTACGGGAGCTCTCTACCACCTCGAGCTGTACCTCGCCTGTCGCGACCTGCCGGGGCTCCCGGCGGGGGTCTATCATTTCGGGCCGTCCGACTTCGGGCTGAGAAAACTGCGGTCCGGCGATTGGCGCTCCGTCGCGGTGAGGGCCAGCGGCCAGGAGCCCTCCCTCGCTTCCGCTCCAGCGGTGATTCTTCTCACCAGCACCTATTGGCGTAACTCTTGGAAGTATCGGCAACGCGCCTATCGCCACTGCTTCTGGGATAGCGGCACCTTGATGGCGAATCTTCTGGCGGAGGCGGTGACTCGGCAACTGCCGATCCATGTCGTTCTGGGATTCGAGGACGCGCCGATCAATGCGCTCCTGGACTTGGATCCCGACCGAGAGGTGACTCTGGCCATGATTGCTCTGGGGCGAGACGCTACCTCACCACCGCCGGCGTCCGGGCCGGTGGACGGTCTCGATATCCCGACGGTGCCTCTCTCTCCCGCGGAAGTCGACTATCCCGAGATCCGGGAAATGCACCGGGCATCCTCGCTCGGGAGCGAGGAGGAAGCGCGGCGCTGGAGAGGAGCGCCGCCGGTGGTGGAGGGTACGGCGCCCGCCGGGCTTCTTTTCCCCTTGCACGGCCTGCCGGCCACCGATGTGCCGCCAGACCCGCTGGAGGATGTGATTCGGAGACGGGGCTCCACGCGTCGTTTCGCTCGGTCAGAAATTACCTTTGCGCAGCTTTCCACATTGCTGGACCGCGCCACGAGAGGAATCGCCGCCGATTTCCTCGACCCTTTCGGGGCGCACATCAACGATCTGTATCTGATCGCCCATGCGGTCGAAGGCCTGCCGTCGGGCGCCTACGTCTACCACCGGGAGCGAAAGGCGCTCGAGCAGCTCAAGGAGGGCGAGTTTCGTCGGGAGGCCGGACACCTCGATCTGGGACAGGAGTTGGCCGCCGAGGCCAGCGTCAACGTCTACGCCATGTGCTCCTTGGACCCAGTTCTAGAAAGATTCGGAAACCGAGGGTACCGTGCCGCCCAGATGGAGGGGGGTATCCTGGGGGGGAAGATCTACCTCGGCGCCTACGCACTCGGTCTGGGGGCATCGGGGCTCACGTTCTTCGACGACGATGTGACCCAATTCTTCTCCCCCCACGCCGAGGGGAAAAGCGTGATGTTCTTGGTTGCGGTGGGTCACCCGGCCGCGAGGCCGGTTCTCTACCAGCGTTGAACGAGCTTCAAGGTGAGCCGTCGCTGGTGGTGGCCGGTCGGAAATCGCTCTCTTCGGTCTCGACGTCGTACTTCTCATAGTCCGAGTAAGAGTAGATGATCCGTCTTCGGTAGTTTTTGAAGAAATACAACCGCGCGTCGAGAGAAGTGGTGACGTGATGGAGGAGCCAGAGTCCGTCCTCGGTCTGCCACTGTTCGGCTACCGCTTGCGAGCCCTTGGATACTCTTCCGAAGAGGCCGAAGAAGAACTTCATGTCCTCACGGAAGATGATATGGAGCTTGGCGATCTGCGACTCCTTGGGATCTATCCAGATGGTGCCCTCCAGTCGGTTCAGGATCTTGGCATCGCGCGAACGTGGCTGGTAGCCTTCTCGCGGCGAGAACCGGAAACACCGTAGCCGTTTGCCGTCCGACGTATCGTCGGGGAGCTCGGTGAACTCGTATACGTCGAGAGCCTCGCCTAGGCGAGTCTGAAAACGGCTGACCCGGCTGGCTAGCTTCTCCTTTGTCTCCCGTTGGCGCTCGGCTTCCGAACGCTCAAGCTGTTTCTCGATGTACTCGCGGAACTTCTCCTCTTCTTCCTTTTCCTTCTTGGGTGGGAGCGGACGACCGTTCTCTGCCACCAGCCGGCGGTATTCGCCGTCGGGAGAGGGGGTCACCTGGAAGGTCTCGCTCTCCACCTTGTCGAGAGTGCCGTCTTTGTGAAAGTACTCGGTGGCGATCGTTTCCAAATAGGAGTACTGGCGTTGCTGCTCCTGGTGGAGCTCTTGCATCTCGATGACTTTTTCGATGAGACGCCGGGCGTCGGGGCGGGGCGGGCTAGAGGCGGCGGCCAGGAAGGCAAGCACCATCGAAACGCAATGTCCCATCTCGCATCCGATCATAGAGGGAGTGCTTTCCGGCCGCAAGCTCTGGTCGCTCGGCTTTGAATCCTGTGAGGTCTGTGACAAGATGCTCTTGCTTGACCGGACCCTCGTCGGTTTTTCCCCGCAGCAAACGCGGCGTTGTCTTCCTCCTCATTCTCATTTCTCTTGCCGGGGTACGACTGTTGGGAGAGCAAGGCGCCCGCATCGGTCCCTTCTCGTTCTCTTCCCTAGCTCTCTCCTGGCTGATGGGCGCAACCGCCCTCGCCTTCTTTCTAGTAGCGCGCTCGTCCAATCGTCCGCGCCCAGTGCTTCTCGCCGGTCTCGCCCTCGGCCTGGCTCTTCTGTATTGGCCTTTCGCCACCTGGCGATCGGAAGCGCTCCACCCGGTATCGTCTCTGGCCCTCAACGCCTCGCGTCTGTCCGATGGTACGGCGGCTCCAGCACGGGAGTCCTCGGGCCCTCTGTCCATAGAGAGCCGCCGGGACCTGAACCGTCTGACCGGTCGCCGGCGAGACGTGTTGGTGGAGCTGTCGGGATTCCTGGTGGCACCCCAATCCGGGCTCTATCGCTTCGATGTGAATTGCGACGATCGCTGTGTCTTCCGCATCGATGGGAAAAGACTGATACGGACGGCCGGATTCTCGAGCGAGGAGACCCCCCTGGAGGAAGGACCTCACTCCGTTTCGATTCGGTTCGAGCAGCGGGACGGTCCCGCCTACCTTCTCGTCCACTGGAGGCGGCCGGTTCTTCTGGAGCTTCTCCCCCTCGGTCACTTCATCTCCTCGGGACCGAACGACCTTACGCTGCGGCAGGTACAAGAGAAAGAGAGGCGGGCGGCGCTCTCCTTTCTCGCATCGCTCGCCTGGTGGAGCGGCGTCCTGGCGCTGGTTGTCGGTGCGGGAGAGTCGCGCCGGATGTGGGCGTCGCTGCTCACGGAGGGTTGGAGAGGGCGTTTTGTTCCGGTGGGCGCGGCGTCTCTGCTGATTCTCTTTGGAGCCGTGCTGCGAGTCGACGCCCTACTGGTTCGGGCCCATCTGGTCGATACCAGTTCGATCGCCTCCACGGTTCACGAGCGATTGAGGCCCTTGCTTCCCGACTATCGGGCCTTCTATCGCCCCAACTTCGGTGACAGTCCCTATCGAGCCGACGTGCGAAGCTATTTGGACAGGGCAGAGTCCATGGGCGTCGGCAATTTCTATGAGGCCTCGTTCCGCGAGCCCTTCTACGTGGCACTGGTGAAGCTCTTCGTGGCGCTCTGCGGCGGCCGAGAGCTGGGGGCTCTGGTGCAGAGCCTCTTCTTTTCCATTGCCGTTCTCCCCTTGGTCTTCGCGCTGGCCATCCCCTTGATGGGTCGTTGGTGGGCGCTGGCGATGCTGCTGCCTTTGGTGCTTCACGAATGGCTGGTGTTCGAAGCGCCGAGCGGTTATCGCTTGAGCGCCTACGCGTTCTTCTTGATCTGCTTTGCCGCCGCGGTTTTCTTCCCGGTAGGGAGGCACCGCGTGTTGCTGGCGGTGCTCTCGGGAACCCTGGGCGCCATGGTGTGCTTGATCCGGCTGAGCGGTTTGAGCTTCGTCATCCCGCTCTTGCTTCTGGCTGGGTGGGAGAAAAGACGGGAGGGCGGATGGCGCACGGTGGGAATTGCCTTTCTGACCATGACTATCTGGGTGGGGCCCTACCTTCTGAGCTGCTACCGCGCACATGGAGATCCGTTCTATAGCATCAGCTTTCACACGCAATTCTGGCTGCGTGCCGAGCATCCCCAAGCAGCCGCCAGGCAGGTGAGTGCCTATCGGTACCTCGTGGATTTCCATGGGATGGAGGAGCTCCTGAAGGGCCACCTGCGCGGCCTCACGGTTCTGCCGGTGCGCTCCTTCTGGAACGGACTGCGCCATTTTCCCATCCTGGATGCTTTGGTGATCTCGGCGGG
>Ga0209619_10001771_pt1 | contig 15750 bp, 19 predicted proteins | sample Rifsed16ft3_FD_184011 | JGI IMG/M metagenome (GOLD analysis project Ga0209619, IMG submission 184011) | Soil microbial communities from Rifle, Colorado, USA - sediment 16ft 3 (version 2) | ecosystem: Environmental > Terrestrial > Deep subsurface > Rock core/Sediment | place: Rifle, Colorado... | reverse complement strand
CGGGGGGTGGGATTTGAACCCACGAACCCCTTCGGGACAGGGTCCTGAGCCCTGTGCCTTTGACCTGGCTTGGCAACCCCCGCATGGTGCGCGGGTTCGGGAAACATGCCTGATAAATGCTTCAAGACCCTGAATCGCTGGCAGAGACTTCTCTAACGTTCCGTTCAGGATATTCTGAAATAGAGTTTTGAAAAAGGGGGTTTTCTTCCCGGAATCATGATGGTAGGGTTCTACTTGGTTCGTTCTAGAATGATCTCTATGGTGGAGACGTTTCTGGCGTCCTGGGCTTCTCCGACTACCTCCGTACCCAGACTCACACTCTTGCTCAAGCCGCTTTGGAAGAAGCGGTTGTTCACCACTTCGGCCACGTCGACGGCTGTGCTGATGGCTCTTCCACGAGCCTTTATGGTCAGCTTCTTGGCGCCAGTGTTAAAGTGCATCATGACCGCGGTAGCGTAGGCCATAATCGGCTTCTTGCCGACCAGTATGGTGTCTGGTGGGATGTTGCTTCTGCGCATCTGGGTAGGAGCCCTCTCAGTCTTCTCTGGTTCTTCTGCCATGCAATTCACCTCCGAGGTGTCAGTTGTACAGTGTTCGGCAAACCAACCTATCGGCGGAGGGCCCTTATCTATCTATCTGGGCCGCGCCATACCTTCTTGGCATGACCACGAATGGAGAAGTCTACACTAACGGTGCACGCGCACATGTTTAGACGCTTAATTCAGACCGAGGCTTCCCCTACACACGTAGATAGCTGACGGCTCATTCACTGCTCCAGCACTCGTCTGGAATAAGCAGGAGCGGGCTCAGATGCTGTCGACGGAGCCCTTGCAATGTCCCGCGACACTCTTGGCCCCTAGTATGTGAACCCAGCGAAATCTCGTTCAATCATTATGAACAAAAATATGAACCGTTGTCGCTGATGTTCAAATCAGATGCATTATGCGCAAGCCCGCCCCTATCTATGAGACATGGCCAAGTTCATTTTCTCACTTGGAGACGAAAACTTCCGGCTGCTGCTGGCTGAAGCGAAGACACGAGACATTTCCATCCAGGAGCTAATCAGGGCTGTCATCATTCCCCCTTGGGTGAAAGACAACCTGAACGCTCGAACGCACACGGACCCCACAAGCATACTCTCAGCGGCAGCTGGGCATCTCAGCCAGCGGACCGGTATTCTACCCTCCTCGATTGGGCGGCTCAAACCCTAGCCTAGCCCAATCGACATCTTTTTCCTCGCCAGGTCCCACACAGTTTATAGACACCATGGAGTGTTTCTCTCCTAGTCTCCAGACTGAAGTGACCTGTTTGACTGAGGATGTGAAACGCATGGCCGAGCTTCTAAAGTCGGGGGCCACGATGCTCTCCGATATCTGTCCAGAGTGCGGTTCTCCCCTCTTCAGGATCAAAGGCGAAGTGTTCTGCGCAAAATGCAACAAGCCAGTCGTCTATGCACGGGCGACAGGACCCCAGGCCACCGTTTCTCCCAGCCACCTCCTAGACTCCCTCGAACAGACTGTCGTGGTTAAGCTGAACGAGGCTAACGAATTCTTGAGGTCTGAGAAGGACCCGGAGAAGCTGGCGTCTTATAGCAACCTTGTTTTCGGCTGGCTCTCTACCTTGGAGAAGCTTCGCACGGTCAAGGAATCCTTCAAGCAGTAAGCACCCCTCCCAGGTTCTCGGGGTCCAGAGCCCGTCCGTCTGCGAGGTTCAATAGTTCGACCCGTCTCTTTCTCCGCTTCGCCAGAATTATCGGCGCTCCAGCCTGCCGTGATAGTGCTAGTATCTCTTCCCTGCGCTCTTTTCCCATGTATGAACGACCGGCCTTACACTCTATCAAGACAGGCTTTCCGTTTTTGATGCACACCAAGTCAATTGGTTTGGACTGTGCCGCACGTATGACCACGAAGCCCTGTTTCTGGAACATGTTTCGGACCCTGTACTCTAGACGCCTTCCGGCCTCATAGTTAGACAATCCTCTTCGGCCGAGGCGTCGGTTCGTCCACCTAAAGAAGGGTTAGCACTGTAAAAGTGCCTGGTCTTAGCGGGTTCTATTCTTCTGCGGGTTCGCGCCGGTGGGTTACCAGAAACATGAGAACGACTATCGCCAGAAGGGCCAGTGTTGAGGAGATGATGATCTGGTTGCTAGGAATGCTGGTGAAGCCTGCGAGCGGCAGTAGGCCGATAGAAAGCCCAAGGGTTACGAGACCAAGCTTTGCCTGGCCTGCGAGCTGGCCTCTCAGCCATCCATGAAGACCCGTGCGCAGCGTTGATGAGAGCTCATCCTCCTTCCCTCTCAGTCTCGAATCTTCTCTGTTGAACGTTGACACCACCAACGAGGCTTCCAGTAAAAACACCACCAGCGTGAACTCGACAACAAGCACCGCCGTATCGGGAGGACTCGTCTTGAGAACGCTGCCCGCGGCTTTTCCAAGAATCAACAATCCCAAGAGAAACAGAGACGCTGCCGTGGCTAGGGCCTGTCTGTTCACCATCATACCCACCAATCCAAGCGAGGCAAGGGCCATCATGACGAGGAGGTTCTGATTGAGGAGCAGCGGCCCCGGAACCGCCAGCGCTACTAGCGGCGATAGGAACAGGTGCTGAAGCCTGACAAGCAATACCCCGAGCCTGAGGCCCCAAGCTAGGCTTGTAGTGGCGGCCGAAGCCATTTCGCCTCCCGAAGCTTCCTAGACAGCGGAACCCCCGCGGGCCACTGTATGAGGGTGCACATTCTTTCTGCGGCGATCAGAATGTTCGTCCTCTCTAGCTGGGTGATCTTGTAAGCGAGTTTTTCCGCGCCTGACTGGAACGAGGAAGGTTCCACGGGCAAAGGCGATAGTACCACCACGCCATATCCGGCGATGGCTAACTGTCGTATTCCTTCGAGTATGTCCGGCTCTAGAAGTGGAGAGATTATCACCAGCTGTGCCCGAGCCGGCAGCATGAGACGAGACAGAAGTGTGATGACATAGCTGGTTGATATGATTGCCCTTCCAGGCTTCGCCAGGGCGAGCGTGTAGAGAATTTTCCGTTCCTGTCTCTTCCCAAAGCCCGGCGGGACAATTCCTCTCTCTTCTCCCTGTAGAATCAGGCCGACCCTATTCCCCTGTCGCAGCAGGAGGCTGGCCATGGAGGCTGCTGCTCTAACGCTCCTCTCGAACAGGTCCTCCTCCGAAGACTCGTAGAACGCCACATCCGTATCCAGGACCACCATAACATCCGTCACCCTCTCCGCCTCCGTCTCGTTGACAACGAGCCTACCGCTACGCGCCGAGGCTTTCCAGTTAATCCTCTTCAGGTCGTCACCGGCCTCGTAGGTTCTCAGGCTGTAGAACTCCGACCCCGCCCCGCCTGTCCGGGCCGGGATTGTCCCGGCCCAGGGCCCAAAATGCCTAGGCCGAAGCTCTGTGCCCCGGACCTTTTCAGGCCGCGGCATGACCGCTAGGACCTCGGCGCCCAGCCTCTTCTCGACAAGGTAGAGTCCGAAAACGTCCCGGACCCTGACCGTCATCGGGCCTATCATGTGGTGGCCTCTTCCGGGGCTGGGAAACTCCAGCAATAGGCCCATTTTTCCGCCGGGCGGGAGCGGGGCGTGGGCCATGTTGGACCCTTTCTCTGGCCTAAGCCTCTGCGACAACAGCTCGTGAACCTCTACATTGTTTAGTGGCTCCGCGCCCTTGTTCCGGACGGTTGCCTCGACGCGAATGTCCTCATCGCCGAAACTCTCATCTGGAATAATCCTTCTTTCCAGTTCAACCTCAACCTTTTCCGGAAACCCTAGGGCATTGGTGAGAAAGAACAGCGACGCCACCGGCAGGACCAGAATCGCAAGCTGCCAGTCCTGCAAGAGCAGCGCAAGCACTAGCAGCAACGAGGCCAGGGCGAAATATGCTGTGGCTTTCTTGGTGAACAATCCGCTGCCGGCTACTGTTTGACCCTGGGAACCGGCACCGTCTTCAAGACCTCGTCAACCACCGTCCGCGGGTCCGTCCCCTTCACCCACGACTCCGACTTCATGATCATACGGTGAACCAGGGCGGTAGCGGCCACTTCTTTCACGTCGTCAGGGATCACAAAGTCGCGTCCGTGAAACACTGCCCGTGCACGTGCCAGTTTGAAGATGGCCAGTGAGCCCCTTGGGCTAGCCCCGATCTCCACCAGCCTCTGGCCACGGGTCGCCTGAACAATGTCCGCAACATAGCCCAAGACATCATCGTCTACGTGTATCTCTTCAACAGTCCTTTGCAGTTCGAGAATCGTCTTCGTATCGACCGCTGGGTCCAGGAACACGTCCTCTCTCGCCCTAAGCATCCGACGCCTCATGATCTCGACCTCTTCCGTCCTGCTGGGGTAGCCGATGCTCAGCTTGACTAGAAACCTGTCCAGCTGGGCCTCCGGCAGCGGGTAGACGCCCTCGTACTCTATCGGGTTTTGTGTCGCGATTACGATAAATGGGTCAGGAATCGGATGCGTCTTCCCATCAAGCGTTGCCTGGCGTTCCTGCATCGCCTCCAGGAGAGCGGCCTGCGTCTTCGGCGGGGCCCTGTTAATCTCATCAGCCAGCAGAACATTCGTAAACACTGGTCCTCTGCGAAGGTTGAACTCTCCAGTCTTCATACTGTAAACATACGTCCCAGTAATGTCCGCGGGCAGAAGGTCTGGCGTGAACTGTATCCTTGAAAACTCGCAGCCCATGCTCATCGCAAAGCTCCGGGCGAGCAGCGTCTTCGCGAGCCCCGGGTAGTCCTCGAACAATATGTGCGCGTTCGACAGCACCCCGAGCATGACCCGTTCGAGCACATTCTCCTTGCCCACAATGACCTTCTTGACCTGGCCGACTATCGCCTGGCAGGTCTTGCTGGCTTCCGCAACGTTCACGGCTTCCACGCCTCGACCAGCGCGACAGCCTCTTCCAACATCCTAATACGCGCCGCTCCCCTCGCCGGGGCTGGGCTATATAGAAGCCTGTACAGTCTATCACTCTTCAACAGGCCCGGCCCGAGACGCGGGTTCGCAAGTATTTCCCGGACCCGTTCCCTGTCCATGCCCGTCTCCAGCCTGACCTTTTCCACCAGCGCGTCACGCACCCGTGCCACCAGCAGGTTTTCGAAATATCCTGGGCTTGCTCTGGACCCGACGTCCACCTGGCGCGCCAGCTGCGCAACCTCCCGGGCCAGCCTTCTCGGTGGCGTTACCACCCTCCTCGTCTCCGAGGGAACAGTGGCCCTGGCCGACAGGTCAACCGCCAGAATCAGCACCAGGGCCAGCAGCGGGCCCACTAGAAAGTACAGTGGGGGCGCGAATCCTCCGGGCAGAAACCCTCCGAGGGAAAGGAGGAGGCTGTAGTAGACGACCGCGGCCACCAGAACAAGTTTCAGAGTGTTGCGCTTCAATTCTCCAGCGTCGAGGTCGCCTTGAGTTCGTCGCCGATCTCCAGGAGGCACTGTTCCGCCAAGCCGCTGTCGGCCTCGCTAATCACGTGCAGGCTGTACCGTGCCTCTTCGAACAGCCGCGTAAGCTCACGTATCCCCGGCCCTCTCAGCCGGAACATGTCCCGTATGCCGTTCTCCAGCTCCCGCGCCGTACGGTCAACGCTTACATCCGCCCCCAGGCCCGCCGCCGCCCTGATCATGCGCTCGAAGCAGCGCATTATCCTCGTCTTCGGGTCCACCACGCCCTCCATCGCCAGCTCGCCCAGCGCGTCCTGCACAGCCATCCTCCCCTCCTCCAAGACCCTCACGGGGAGAAACCGGCCCCTGCGCGTCTCGTCCATTGAGACCTTGATACTCCGGACCAATATCAGGGTACTAGCCACTACCAGAAGCAGGAATCCTGCGCTGAACCATGGAGAATCCAGAAACCCTGCGAGCCCCAGAACGGGCCCCGCGAACCCGGCCAGTGACTGAAGAGGGCCAGACGGGCCGTTTCCGGGAGCCACCTCGTCGATGACGACCTGCTGTAGCGTCTGTGTCGAATTGGTCGGGCTGCAGAATATTCCGCCGCACCTCCAGAACAAGACCCCTACCGCAAGGCTCCAGAAGCCTATCCAGACTGCGAGGCGTATCGTGCTGGACTGTTTTCTGTTCATCTTTCGCCGCTGGGCTATGCCGAAACCGAGGGCGTCAGACACTACGCGCCAGTTCACGACCAGGAATATGACGAGGACGAACATGGACACGACGGCGAAGACGGGTATGAGGTAGACGAGGTATACCAGCCAGTAGCTGTTGGAGAGGATGCTGGCTCCGGCTGTTCCGCTCCGGCTCAGGCTCCCAAGTATCCATGCAAGCAAGAGCAGAGCTGCGAGGTAGGGTAGTGCTTGTCGGGTCCTCAAGGACCGTGGAGCTTCCGCTGAACCCTAGAGCCTACAGCGAATAAATACTTGTCCAACAGACGGGTTTTGACTACGCTATTCGCAGAATAAAGGGTTCAGACCCGGCCTAGTCTAGTCTTTCACGGCTTCCAGCAGGCTGGCGACCTGCCAGAGCCTCGTGCGGGTGTACGCGGGCATGTTAGGGTCCTGGGAGATTTCGTCAAGAATCGAGATCGCGTTGGAAGCCCGTACTCCTATGCTGTTAGCCGGGGCTTGCAGTGCGTCCATGGCTGTCTTAGCGGCTCGGCGTATGTTTCGCGGAGTAGTGTTATCATTTGCGACCTCGTTGAGAACGCCCATGGCTTGCTTGATCCGGGACTCGTATTCCTCTTTCCGTTTCGCTTTCTGCAACCGTTTCCACCAAGATGTTTAGAGGGCTCCTTGAGGGTCCTAGACGCAAACTAGCCCGTGAAGGACCCGAAAGGGTCCCGATTAAAAGATTTCCATACTTCGAGCCTCCCGTTGTGAGTGGCAGAGTCTATCCTCAGAGGTTTCAGGTCCGACATCCCACTAGAGCGGCTCTTCTAATGTGCTGTTTTTGCGGGTTCGTGTCTTGCATGTATTCCCTGGCAGCAGTTCTGGCACTGCCCACATACAGGGCAGAAGTGGTCTAGAGAGAATATTTCCCGCTGACATGTTGGACACTTTTTCCACAGCTGAGCGGCGCTCTTACGGGACAATGCTAACAGGACCCTTCCCGGATAGTGGGAATATGAATTTTGGTTCAGGTATCATTTTTTGTTTCCTCTGCGGGTTATGAGCCCCGACCCAGGCCAAGGACCCTGAGGACTGTTACTTGGACCGGTGTGAGGTTTGCGAGCTTCCCTTTCGTACACGCAGGGAAGTAGAAGACCATATCGACATGGGCTTCACGCCCGGCGAACTCGACCTGTGGGCCCAGGGACGCTTCCGCTTCGAAATCCCACAATCCTCCCTCGCCCACCACAAGGACCACGTGTTTCTAGCCGAACTCTACCCTTTCATGAGCCTGAAACGACCAGAGCCGCTGACCGCGGAAGAAAGGAAAACCCAGATAGACACAGTGTTCCCCCCGGAAGTCCGCGAAGCAATCTCCAAGATGAAACTCACAAGAGAAGACGACGCACAAGTATAGCACGAAGTACAAGTCAGAGCTCGACCCGAAACTCGGTCCGACATACGCTGTCCGTCCGAGCGTGGTCTTCGGTCTCATAGAGGCAGCTGACGAGTTCTCTGGCGCTGCCACTCGCTGGGCCTTCTCCAGTGCCTGAATCAGCAATACCTCTCGGCTATTGTCAGCCACTTGATCTCAGAGAAGTCTATGACCCCATTTTCGCTGTTTTCGACGACGGTTGGTTTTCCGTTTCTCTCCTTAACTGATGCTTCGAAGAAGAGCCCGTTGCGGAGTTGTCCCACGACGTTTTCGTCTAGGAACTTCCTAACTTCCCACTGTTTCATCCATGTCACCTCAACGGTTCAATACTTGTTACCTGGGCTTAAGGACGGCAGTTACAACATCACCAATTACAGTTTCACGTGGTGAACTGTGAAGCACGTAGTGTAGTGTAGTGTGTGATGGACCCGTGACCGCGACACTCCCGTATTCCATAAGGATTCCCAGAGACCTCCTTGAAGAGATGAAGAGGCACTATGACAGGATGGAGCCGCCCAAGCCAACCTTCTCCGCAATACTGACCCATATTGTCAAGCTTGGCTGGGAAGCCTACCGGACACCGGCAAGGTCCGAGTCCCGGCTGCCCGAGGCCATAATCCCTTCAATATCGAAAGGCTTTAGCTCCTCGCGGGTACAGTCGCGGCAGTAGAACCTGAAACTGTTCTAAGCTTCAACTCTGCTAGGGGAGTTTCCACAACAACAGTATTTTGCAAGCGTCCCAGGTTCGATATTCTAGATTCGATAGCGTCTCCCGGCCTCAGCAAGAAGGGGTCTTTGTCGGGTTTCCTGTAGATCGCTACCCCGGAGGGGGTTCCGGAGGTTATGATATCTCCCGGTTCCAGGGTCATGGAAGAGAAGAACTCCACCAGTTGTCTGACCTTGAAAACCATCTTCTTCGTGCTTGACAATTGACGCGTCTGGCCGTTAACTCGCAACTCCATCTCCAAGTCGTCCGGGTTCCCAGCCTGGTCAGGAGTAACGAGGAAGGGACCCATAGGCGCGAAAGTGTCAAAGTTCTTCCCCATGTTGCAAAACCCGCGTTTCATCTCGGCGAACTGTATGTCCCGGGCGCTGATATCGTTGAATATGGAAAAGCCTGCGACATATTGTAACGCCTCGTCCTTGGGAATGTTCTTGCATCTTCTCCCGATGACAGTCGCCAGTTCCACCTCATAATCGAGCAGTTTGACCTGTCGAGGGTAGACAACTGGGCCCCTATGACCAACGAGGGACGTGGGCGCCTTCAGGAAGGATATTGGGAAGGGAGGAAGAGAGGTTCCGCCTTCTGAGAGGTGGTCGGAGAAGTTTCCTCCCATGCAGATAATCTTAGAAGGCCTACTAACCGGAGGGAGAAATGTTACCTCCTCAAGCTTGTAGACGGGACCGTTCTTGGTCGGTTTGCCGTTCCGAACAAGGTCCAGGCCCGCTTCTGATGCTGCCGATGCCTTCCCGTGCGCTTTAGGGTCCTTCAGAAAGTCGAGGATTGGTTCCTGCGAACCTTTCGCGACGGTCAGCTCGGAGATGTGGGTGCTGTCTACCATGACTCCGATTCTGCTCTCGGAGGGCTTTTGTTGAAACCTGACGAGTTTCAATTCTGACTCAGCAGTCCGCCCGTCTCGCGGCTATGTAAAAGGACCCTTTCTGACGGGTCCTCGAACCTAGGTGTTATTTCCCGAGGAGTCGCTTGCTCTTCTCTTCCGCCGCTTCTTCGAGAATGGCTCTGACCAGCTGGACCTGTCGTCGCAGTTCGAGTCTATTCCGGTGAATTCTCTTGACGGAAATCAACGCTCGGATCCGCGTGTACTGACATTACGCTAGTTAGAGGGAAGAGGAGGGTGAAGCTGTCTCGAAAGAGAGCGTGAACTAACTAGAGTATTGTATGAAGTGATAGAGGTTTTTTATCCCGTTCCAGACCCCAGTCTTCAGCAGGTTGTTTCGGCATGGTCATCGAAGAATACCGGGTTGAAACCGACACGATGGGCGAGGTGAAGGTTCCCAGCTCCGCCTATTATGGCGCTCAGACAGTGCGTGGAATAGAGAACTTTCCCATTTCTGGGCTGCGGTTCCAGAGAGAATTCATCCGCGCACTCGCCCTTGTCAAGCTGGCGGCTGCGAAGGCCAACATACAGCTCGGACTACTGGACCCGAAAAAAGGCGAAGCAGTCGTGTCCGCGGCCAAGGAAGTCAGTGAAGGAGCCCTCTACGACCAGTTTGTCCTAGACGTGTTTCAGACTGGAAGCGGGACCATGACAAACATGAACATGAACGAGGTCATTGCCAACAGGGCCATCGAGCTCCTAGGCGGGAAGAGGGGAGACAAGAAGGCCGTTCATCCCAACGACCACGTGAACATGTGCCAGTCCACGAACGACGTCTTCCCAACAGCCATTCACGTCTCAGCCGCAGAAGCTATCGAGCTGAAACTGATTCCTTCCCTGAATGTTCTCGCTGAGGCCTTGGAAAGGAAGGCCCAGGAATTTGAAGACGTGGTAAAAGCGGGAAGGACCCACCTGCAAGACGCTGTGCCAGTGACGCTGGGCCAAGAGTTCAGCGGGTACGCCAGCATGATCCGACACGGAATAAGCAGGGCGACACACGCTCGAGATGTTCTCCTGGAACTGCCGCTAGGAGGCACAGCGGTCGGCACCGGGCTCAACGCCCACCCCCAGTATGCTGAACTCGCAGTCAAAGAGCTCAATCACCTAACAGGGCTGCGATTTCGGAAAGCAGAGAACCCGTTCGAGGCCATGCAGGGCAAAGATGCCTGTGTCGAGGCCAGCGGCCAGTTGAAGACCATCGCGGCGAGCTTGATGAAGATTGCAAACGACCTGCGCTTGCTGAACTCTGGGCCGAGGACCGGGTTCGGAGAAATCGACATGCCTGCGACAGAGCCCGGCTCTAGCATCATGCCTGGAAAGGTCAACCCTGTCATCCCGGAAGCGGTCAACCTAGTGGCGGCTCAGGTTATGGGCAACGATGCCGCCATTTCCATCTGCGGGGCGCTGGGCCAGCTGGAGCTCAACATAATGATGCCTGTAATCGCATACGACCTGCTCCAGTCCATCGACATTCTTGCGAACGGGTCAAAGGCCCTAGCCGAGAAATGCGTCAACGGCATTACAGCAGACCGTCAGCGGTGCAGGGACTATGCGGACAGAAGCCTAATGGTAGTCACGGCGGTAACGCCCCACATAGGGTACGATAACGCGGCCCGAGTGGCCAAGAAAGCTATCGCCGAGAACAAATCGATTCGGCAGGTTATCCTGGAAGAGAAGCTTCTGTCACGGGAGAAGCTGGACCAGGTCTTGGACCTGAAGAGGATGACTAAGGGCGGACGAGCCTAACCCTTTAGAAGCCTACCCTGGAAAGCCTCTCTTAGTCGTCTACCTTGATGGATACTCAGCAGATTATGAAGACGGCCCTGAAGCTGGCCGCGTTCAAGACCGTTCCGGCTGACAGCGAGATTCACGTGAAGGGCCGGAGGATCAGAAAGGTCCTGGTCTCGATTAACGTTGGAGTTGGCGAGCTGCTCCTCGCCCGAAATCTGGGATGTGATGCTGTAATCGCCCACCATCCCGCAGGGGGAACAGCCATGCTTCAGGGTTACAAGGTCTTCCAGCGCCATGTAGGGCAGTTGAGAGAGGTGGGTGTCCCTGCGGAGGCTGCCGAGGAAGCTGTCAGGCCAAAGTATCAACAGCTCGAGCTTCAACACCACTCGGACGTGTACGATCAGACACCAGCGGCGGCGAAGAAGCTTCGAATGCCGCTTGTTTCAATTCACAGCCCCTGCGACGAAGCCTCAAGAAAAATAATACTCAGATGGATCAAGGGCCTAGCCGACGACATCACCGTCGGAGACCTTGTGAAACACGTAAGCCGCATACCAGAATACCGGAAGGCACAGACGAAGATCGAGGTCCGCCTCGGCACACCAAAGAACAAGGCTGGAAAAGTCGCGGTCTCACACGCAGCCTATACCAACGGGGGCTACGACATCGCAAAATGCTACTTCAAACACGGAATAGGAACAGTCTCCTACATACACATCTCAGAATCCGACCTCACCAAACTCAGAACAGACGGCGTCGGAAACCTCATCATCCTAGGACACGACTCGAGCGACTGGCTAGGCGTTAACAGCCTCCTCAGAGAGCTTGAGAAGAACGATGTGGAGGCCTTCCGACTCTCGGACTTCTGAAAAACCTCCCATCTAATGCAGGAACTTTGACCAAGAGCGTGACGTCTTGAGCGGCGTTAGGGTCCGAATGGAAAAGGCGAAGGTTACCCTTGATCGGGGCGGAGAGATGAGCTTGGTGTACGGGGTCCCCGACGAGTTCCCCCCCGGAGACCCGGCCTGCCTAGTCTTCGCCCACGGCGCCGGTGGGCCAATGTACTCCCCCTTCCTAACCTATTTTCACACAGAACTTGCCAAACACGGCTTCCTCACGGTAAAGTTCAACTTCCCATACATGGAGGCCCGGAAAAAGACCCCGGACAAGAAGGACGTACTCGAAGCCGCCTACCGTAAGATTGTGGAAGAGGTCAAGTCAAGCCAGTACAAGCCTGACCGTATTTTTATCGGCGGAAAATCCATGGGCGGCCGGATCGCGTCCCAGGTCGTGGCCGGCGGCGTCGAAGTCAACGGACTATTCTTCTTTGGATACCCGCTGCATCCACCCGGAAGGCTTGACCGCTTGCGCGACGAGCACCTTTACAAGATAACTCGGCCTATGCTTTTCGTTTCGGGGACGAGAGACTCTTTCGGGACCCGAGAGTTGCTGGAGAAGGTATTGTCGAGGCTCGGCTCAATGGCCAGTGTTCACTGGGTGGAAGAGGGTGACCATAGTTTCAACACGCCCGAAGGCAAGAGCGCTGTCCCTAAGACCTACGAAACGGTGGTTCGGGTCCTGGTCGACTGGGCTCAGACCAGTGCCTGAGGCGACTGTTCGATTTATTGTTCAATGTAGCACTTAATAATGAGAGGCGCGCTCTTTAGGAAGATGATTCGCCATGTGTGATACCTGCGGCTGTTCCGCACAGCAGGACGAATCTGGAAAAGAAGAGGAAGCCTAGCCCTATACCTGCTGGGGCATTGAGGTTTTCCCTAACACCCTAGGCAGAGCTGTAACCATTACAGCTCTCCAATTTATCTTCACAATCAGTTTCTTCTTCAGAAGTAGGGCTGTATGAAGGGGAGGGAGGGCAGAGTAAACAGTAGACCGATTGCTAGAACCCCAAGTACGAAGGTTAAGATTACGGCAACGATTACCGCCATTATCGTCACTCCCAAAGCCCCTAACCATCCCGTCTTGAAGTAGTGTCGTACCAGGGCTAGGAAGATGATGAACCCCAACAGCAGACCGATAAGGCCGAGAAGGAACACCGCACCCAGAACCAGGAACGTTCCCGCGCCGGCTATTGCTAACGCCTGGCCGAAGGTGACCCTGCGGCCTACGATGATTTCTCCGGCCACCCACAGAACGAAGCCAATGATGAGTAGGTAGATGATGAAGGCTATTAGGAAGGCGACCAGCAGCGCGCCCGCGCCACCGAGGCCCGGAATGTCGGGGAGCATCGACTCTTCCCTTGCAGGGTGAAAGATTTGGCTTGCTAAATTAGCCTTGTTGCAACCTATTTACAGATTCGAAGGTAAGGCTGCGGCCTGGTTTCGTAGAGGTTTTCCTCAGGAAAGTTTAATCTTTGCTTCTTTTGCGGTTGCGCGTTGCCCAGGACCAGAATGCCGGGCTCGCGCCCTATCCAGATATGGATGCGTTGAGGTAGTATAGCCCGGTCCGCGGCCTGCGGGAGCCGACCGAGAGTATGCACGGCTGTCACCCGTGTGACACTCGAGAAATAGTCGAGCGCACGGCGGGTTCGAATCCCGCCCTGGGCGCCATCTAACACCCTAGCTATGTCATTAGGCGAGACGTGTGAGGGGGTTTGACTAAGCAAACTTTGAAGCCAAAATGCCCGTTCTGCAATTTTCGCGACAGCAAAGTTGTGATATGCGAGGATAAGGTCGCCTTTGCAATCGTGAGCAAGAACGCGGTCAATAACCACCACGCCCTCGTGATTCCAAAGAGACACTATGAAGCGTTCGCTGATCTACCTGATGATGTCGCATCGCATGTTTTCCTTATGGCGAAACAGGTTTCGCAAGCCATTCGGCTGGCTTGTCGTCCAGATGCGATATCCCATCTTTCGGACGACGAGATCTCATGGAAGGGCTTCAACCAAGTCGCTCACTACAAGTTCCATGTGATTCCACGATTCAAGACCGACCGAGTGGAAATCAATTGGCACCGTAGGAAAGACCCTGGGCTTCGAGAGCGGTCTCGATATGCCGCCCAGATACGCCACGCATTGACAGCACAGGAGGCTTCGCAAGGCAGACCCACAGCTAAGACTTAACATACACCTATCTTGCCGGTAGTCTAGGTTCGGGTCCACGTATTGGTTTCCATAGTCCATTCTCCCCCGCAGGAGATAATTGTAACCGGCCTCACCAGCTTCAGCTCCCAGCAAAACCTCGCCTCGATGATCGCGTTCGTCATGAACGTCTCCGGCCAGCCGATGGCATTGTACTGGGCCGAGGGAGTTGTCTTTCTCGCTGACTTTGTCGAGCCGGAGGCTCTGCCTGAGGAATATGTCAAGGGACGGGTCTACGCGTCGAACGTTTCCCACGCTCCAATGCCCAAGTACAACATCTCAATCCGCGTAGCAAACGTCGAGGTCCCCGTGATCGACGTCTCGTCCAATGTTGGACTGCGCGACCTGGCACGGTGGATACGGGAAAACCACCAAGCCTCGCCCGAGAAATCTTAACTAGAACGGGAAGCCCGGGCCTATTTCGTCCCGGGGTAGCTCAGCCTGGAAGAGCTTCCGAGTCGCCCATCCCAACAGGATTGCGACGGAGACGCTGTAGGTGTACGCCTAGGGCGCACACAGGTCAGCCCTCCAGGCTCACAACCGACACCGGAGACGGCTCAGTGCCGACGAAATGTCGCCGGTTCAAAACAGGACAAGAACTGTGGAAGTCCGGCCCCCGGGACCAACCCGTTGTCTTTAGGAATGCCCTAAGTCTGATAACGTGATTCTCGCAATCAGGATGATTCATGGTTCGAATCTCAAAGGAGATGCAGAAAATTCTGCTCGCTGTGCTCTTGGCCACATTGGTTTCTGGCATTGCCGGGTTCAACCTTGCCAATTACATAGAGTTGCAACAAACGGAGAACGAGAATGAACGTGTTCGCAAAGCGGTCTCCTTCCTCGTGGACATGCAATTCAACCCAAGTCTGAATCTTACCAGAGAAGGTACGAGCGGTAACCGAACCAGCACCTATTGGTTGCTGTCCGATAATCTACTTGCCAGCAAAGCACTGTGGCCATACAATGCGTCCGTCGCAGCTCGAATCTGGAATCGGTTGATGGAATATGGATACACTAGGGACTTTCTGCATGAAGCATTGTTCGGTCAGAGCATACCAACTCCTCCTTCGATTGCCACAATTTATACCGTCGAGTCCACATCGCTCTACACTATCAAGCTGGAATATCATAACTCGTCTTCTCTCATCAATGACTATCAAGAGTACGGTGATTTGCTAGTGTATGTTGCGCTTAGTTCGGAATGGTTGGGAAATCGCCAAAACGCTGTCGGAAACTTTACCAAGGCACAGGCGATGTGGGATGGGAAAGGGATCCGAGACAAGGCATTCTCAGATGAATACCAGACGTACAAGCTCGCACTTCTTCTATATGCAAGTAAGATTCTGACTATTCCGCTGCGGCAGGAAGAAGAAATGGAGAATCTTATGTGGGCCATGCAGCGAAGCGATGGAGGCTTATGGACAGGATATGACGCAGGCTTCAAGCCTTCGTCTGAGGATGCCAATACTGAAACTACGGCGCTAGTTATTCTTGCGGCGTCCTAGAATGACTGACCCGCAAGAGCTGCGCGACGAAATGTTGCTATTTGGACTTTACTTGGGCGGTTCGGTTCTCAAGCTCTCGCAGTAAGAGTTCGTTCTGCTTCATGATGATTCTGTTCTGGTCGGTGAGGATGCGAAGAGCGCTGGCGATCAATGATAGGGACGGGTTGTCCCATTTGAACTCGTTCTCCTTCGCGGCCAGGGCCTGTTTTCCTTTGATTATGGACCCGCGAAGGTTCTCGTCACTGTCGTCCTCGCCGAAGGCCACTCGTTGTCTCTTGTCGAGCTTA
>Ga0209619_10001770_pt1 | contig 15751 bp, 16 predicted proteins | sample Rifsed16ft3_FD_184011 | JGI IMG/M metagenome (GOLD analysis project Ga0209619, IMG submission 184011) | Soil microbial communities from Rifle, Colorado, USA - sediment 16ft 3 (version 2) | ecosystem: Environmental > Terrestrial > Deep subsurface > Rock core/Sediment | place: Rifle, Colorado... | reverse complement strand
CGCCGGGCATCCATGAAGTCCAAGTTGAATTTTGTTATCGTCCCATCCATGTCAAGTACGATGGCCTTGATCTTCAAGCACGGTTCTTCCAAGTTTTTCTTGGACAACCACTATTAAATGAATTTCCCTAAAGGTTAATGATGATTCTCATGACTTGGAAGGCTGTCGACCAGCCAAAGTCCGTCGTTTGTTCTACCCACAAGGTCTAATGCTTCAGAGGATTTCGGCGATTACTGGGACTTTTCCAAGTACGACCCGTTGTTTTACGCTGTTACGACATCAGAGAGAGCAAAGTCCTGGCTATTCATGGCTTCTCGAGGAGCGGTTAGAAAGGCGCCCTTCAAGAATCCAGCCTGAGCAGGACACTTCTCAATTGACCACCCAACCCTGCTTTGCGTCCTATGACGCAAATCACAGAGCATGTGCGATGGTGGTTCAGCATGGGAATTTACACGTCCTGAGCAGAATCCGGATATGCTTAATTTGCACTCTCCGAGAGCGCTTTGCAGGGCGCAAGATAATGTGTCATTACTGTTCGGGTTACCCATCCTATCCCTACTACTCTCCATACCAATACTACGGAATGAGCTACGGCTATCCTTACTCCGGCTACGGATTTTCCTACTACGGCCTTCCGTTAGGCTACGCGTACACCTATCCTAGTCAACCTGTCTACTTCGCGGCGGCGCCACAATACCCTCGCGGAGAACATCGCGTCGGCAACTGTCTAATGATCTGTCAGTGAAACAGCCCTCACCTTTTTTTCCGAGACCTGAAAAGTAGCGGAAGCCATATTCCGAATACGACCGACCATTCGATTGCGAACGGAAGTAGCAGCAGTTGAGCGAGTCAGGGAATGTCCGTGACATCAGAATTCTACTCGCTGCGATGGGGCTGAACTCGCTACCTCTCGGCTACACGCTGGTCGTATTGCCGATCTACCTGAATGAAATCGGCTTTACTGGTGAAATTATCGGAGCCATAATAGCTGTCTCGTCGGTCGCGAATACAATCGCACTTGTTCCCTTTGCTTTGGCAGCGGATAGATACGGACGGAAACACTTCGCTTTTTGGGGTTTCCTCTCGGCGACCTTAGCTTACGTTATCTTTGCTTTCACACGCGACCTGAATCTACTTCTTGTGGCCAGCGCGATAGGTGGAGTAGGATTGGCAGGCGGGTTCAGCGCGGCTGTGTGGACCCCAGCCTGGACTGCTTTGCTGGCTGAAAAGACGCCCCATGAAAAACGGACGAGTGCCTTTGCGTGGGGACAAGGAATCTGGGCTATTGCCCTCACAGCCGGCTCAGGTATGAGCGTCCTTCCCGCTTTCTTTCGCTCGAATCTTCAAACAACCTATCTGGCTTCATTTCAATACACTTTCATGATATTTGCGGGCTTCGCGATAATATCTGGCCTAGTTCTCCTTCCTGTAGCGGAGCGAAAGGAACTCACTCCCGTCCTCAAGAAAGAATTCTCTAGGACATTCTTTCCAAAGAAGTCGCTGCGCCAGATCTACCGATTTTCTCTGACCTTGGGATTAGTTGGGTTCGCTTCAGGAATCGCAGTGCAATTGCTCTCGCTTTGGTTCAAGAAAATGTATGGAGTGAATGAAGCTATTATTGGTCCTTGGTTCGCTGCGTCTGAAGTTACGTCGCTAATCGTCGTACCCATAATTCCAAGACTGACCAAGGCTTTGGGCAGTCCAAGGAGCGTGTTCGCGACGCAGGGATTATCAGCCATCTTGCTAGCGTCAATGATTTTGGCTCCGACTTACCAGTTGGCTGGCTTTGTCTACATCTTCCGCAACTTCTTCATGAACATCTCTTGGCCAGTTCAACAATCATATCTCATGGGGACTGTGACCGCAGACGAACGTGCGTCGGCTTCCGCGATAACTTCAACAATCTGGGGAATCGGCAGCTCGATAGGCCCCATATTTGGAGGATACCTCCTGGGCGGAACCGGCTACGCGTCAATCTCTGCCCCAATCATAATTGGAGCAGTGGCTTACTTCGCATCCGCAATCGCCTTCTTCTTCCTCTTCCGCGGAACACCCCCGCCAGAGGAAGCAAAGGACCCTCGCCCTTCAGAGGTTGCAGAAGGGTACAAGCTTTTGTGAGTCAGCATTGAAGCCAAATCATAGTGTGAGATTTGTCTTCTTCGACCATGGAGGGACACTCGCACATATCAAAAAAGACACTCCCGAAATCCCATTTGAGATACTACAAGAGTTGGGCTACGACTTTTCACAGGAACAGGTGAACCGGGCTATCGCTAGTGCTGAGGCATTTTGGGACGAGAAGTATCACCCTCTCCCACGAGGACAACGGTCAAACTTTGAAGACTATTACAAGCACGCATTGCAGTATCTAGGACTGCAGGAACACATTTCTGCAATAGCAAAGAAGATTGACTTGGAATGGCATGACAGAGCCGGGATCACAGTTTATCCTGACACTATCCCCTGCCTTGAAGCACTGAAACGGCGCGGTTTGCATCTCGGAGTAGTCACTCAAAATCTTCGCACAACAGAGGAGGTGAAGCGGCTACATCTTGCAAGAGAGGGTATCGAGCAGTACTTCTCAGTAGTAATATCGAGTGAAAGCGCAGGGTACGACAAGCCGGACAAGCGCCTCTACCTGAAAGCGGCGGAACTGGCTGGTTATTCTCCGCAAGAGATCATGCACGTTGGGGACAGTTATGAGCTAGATGTTGTCGGTGCGAGGTCGACTGGTATGAGAGCAGTACTCATAGATCGTTCTGGCAGATCGCCGTCATACGACTGCGAAACCATCAAATCCCTTTCAGCAGTTCCACTACTCGTAGACTGAATCTGGAGACAACGCCTTGCCCAAACGAAAGGTTAGGTTGTATTATGCAGGAATCCAAGTCCGCGACATACGAAAATCGCTCAGATTCTACCGATTTCTTGGGCTTAGAGTAAGTCATCGAGGTACTATGCCTCACGGTGGGAAATGGGTCCATTTAGTAGACCCGTCATCAAAGCAGAGGTTGGAGTTGAACTGGTATCCGAAGGGAAGCAGGTTCTATGAGAAGTATCGTAACGGTAGCGAGCTGGATCACATCGGTTTCATCGTGAATGATGCAGTAAAATGGTTCAGACTTCTGGTCCGTCGAGGGGCCAAGCCAGCCGCCGAGCCTTTCGGCGACGAATCAGAGACCTTGGCGTACGTTAAAGACCCGGACGGAATTTGGATCGAACTAATCGGACCTGGCAGAAAAGACCTGACTGACAGCAAGTAAGCGTTAGACGAGCTTCCAAGCTCTACTGAGTGGGCACCATCTTCTTGCCGCTCCAACTGAAACCTAGTTCTTTAAGCTCCTCGAAGAACCAGGCAAGATTTTGTTTGGGTTCGTGGAATTTCTCGATGACATCTTTCGTTACGTAGCCCAAGAAAGACGCGAAGAGTTCCTTGTCTTCTTTGTATAGGCGGTTGAGGAAGAGGGAGAGTCGGTCGAGTTCGTAGTCGCCTGTGACCACGTCTGCGTAGACCTTTTCCCAAATGCCTTCTATGTTGAAATGGCGCACGGCTTCGCGCATGTAAGGGAAGAGATCTGTGAAGTATTCACGGAGCATCCCCTGTGAGCGGAAGATAGCCTGAACAAGTCTTCGAATACGCAAGTCAACTTCTGGAACGCCACTCAACTCGATCAATTCCGTACCCGGTTCGAAGTGCACTCTGCTATCATTGCTAAGGATAAAGTTGACTCAGCATCTTCCGGATCCTTTCCTCGACTTGCTGGGGTTCGATTGGACCTTCTTCCGTGACGATTGCAGAGATGTATTTGCCTGGAGTCACATCGAAAAGAGCCTGTGAGATTTCCACAGGCTCGCCTAAGAAATCCTGAGTACTGAATTTAGCCGTCTCGCACACGACATAACATGAAATCCCCCTTTCATTCGCGGCCTTCGCAATGCTGCTTGTCCCAATCTTGTTGACTACGGAGCCATCGGCGAGGACACTGTCTGCTCCAACAAACATGAGGTCAATGTCCGCAATGACTGAACTGACCGCGGAATCAGCTATGAGCCTCACAGGAATTCCTAGATTGATGAGCTCGTTCGCAAGCCGTTTACCTTCCAGACCTGGGCTGGATTCGGTGACATAGACAGTTAGCCTATGCTTGCTGTTCGCGGCTAGTTCCAACGCCCGTTTTACAGTGCTGCTGTAGCTGTGCGTGAGCACTCGGCCTTTGTCAGGCAGGAGAGCTACGGAATTTCTGGAAGCATCTTCGGCCGCGGCGATTGCATCTGCCAGTGCCCTTTCGGCCAAGTATGCTACCTTTTCTCTGAATTGATTCTGCGAGGTGGAATCCGCCCTTGCTGTTGCGATGTTGTGTAGAAGCATTCCAGTTAGGTTTCTTGTGGTGGCCATGCTTGGTTGTGCTCTCCATAACTTCAAAGCGAATGAGAGTAAGTCACGGAACAATTCAGCGGTTGAGCTAGCTGTAGAGGCTTTCGGGACTTGTGCTAAGACCTCGATTGATTTTCGACCAAGGTAGCTTGCCCCGTGTAATCTGTCCTGGGCAAGTTCGTTGACGCTTCCTTCGACCTTGGACAGCGCTGGAGACGTAGCCTGCAGATCCCATCTGACACGCTCAAAGACCTCTCTTAGTTTCGGAACCGTTTCGTACGAGTGAAAGTCGTCTGGACTCACCCACTTGGATTCCGTGTGCTCCCAATCCAGACGGATGGGGTGCTCATCCGCATCGAACAGGAACGGATGCACAATCCAGGCAACGTCCATCCCTTCGTCAAAGGCTCTCAGAGGTTGACCGGATCTCACCAAACTAACTCGGGGAGAGCTTAGTCCCAGCTCTTCTTGTATCTCGACCTTCGCTCGCTGAAGTGGATCTTCACCCGGTTCAAGATAGCCGCTCACGCCAGCCCATCTCCCTTGATATGTTCCCACCCTTTCACTTCGACGAAGAAGTAGAATCCCAAGATCGGATTCAAGAAAGGACGTTACAACATGCCTAAACTGCAATCCGATGCACTGGGGGACGGCGTGTGGTTCTATTTTCTGACAGGATTCACTTGTGGTCCTACGTTCCCTAAACGACCCCAGAGCTTAGCTGCAGCCGTTTGGGATATCGACTGTGCCTTCTCTTCGTCGAAGGTGACGAGTTTCTTGTTCCTCACGATAGGTATTCCATCCACTAGCACTTGCTCCACATCGTCTCCGTCTACTGTGTTGATCAGGTGCCCGACGACGCTGTCGGCGTTGAGAGGTGTGGGGAGTATGTTCGGTTTGATTATGATTATGTCTGCGTGTTTGCCTTTCTCTATTGATCCTAGTTCGGTCTCCATCCCATAGAGTCTTGCTCCGTTGATTGTAGCCATTTCAAGGATCGTGTAGGCATCGATGACGTTCGGGTTTCGATGATGTACGCGATGAAGGAGGTAAGTTGTACGCATGTTCTCGAACATGTCGAAGATGTATCCGTCATTTCCCAAGCCCACGTTAACGTTCTTCTGTAGCATTCTGGTGATTGGGGCGACGCCCACTGCGTTTAGCATGTTGCTCATCGGATTATGAGCTACACCTGTTTTCGTTTGGGCTATGATTTCGATTTCATCTTCGTCGAGGTTGACGCAATGCGCCAGTACCACATTTGGCCCGACTAGGCCGAGATCCCGTAAGCGTTCCACTGTTCTCTTGCCATAGTTCTCAAGGTTATGGTGGACGTCGCCCATTCCCTCGGACGTGTGTATGGTGATCGGAGCATGACACTCCTCGGCCAGCTTCTTCACTTTCCTAATCAGGTCGTCCGAAACCGTGAAGGAGGCATGAATGCTGAACAGAGGTTTGGCCTTGCTGCTGGGCGTTGCTGTAGATTTCTCGGCGAATCTTACGTTCTCCTGCACACCCTTCATCCCTTCATCCATCGAATGGCGCTCGGTGGCCTCGAAGGCGACGTAGCCCCTTATTCCAACCTCGTTGACCGCACGTGCTATGTGATCCAAGACTCCTGAAATCGAATTGGGACCTGAATAGGTGTCGGCGAAAGTCGTGACGCCTGATTTAGCGAATTCTACACATGCAACCAAGGCGCTTGCGTAGGCATCCTCCAAGGTCATGGCTTCATCAACCCGCCACCAGACACGTTGAAGAATTTGTGTGAAATCTGACGGAGGCACTATTTTGAGGGAAGCGCCTCGCAATAGCATTCCGTAGAGATGGGAATGACTGCAGATAATTCCGGGCATAACGATGCGCCCCGATGCGTCCAAAACTTCAGCAGTCTTGTGTCTACGCTCCATGTCCTCCGTCTTGCCAATTTCAACTATCCGATCATTCTCGATTGCCACAGAATGTCCTTCGAGGATGCTTCGCTGCTTATCCATCGTAACTAGTACGCCGTTCTTTATGAGAAGGTTGACCAAAGGCGAGGCCAGGCTTCATGTGCCGCGCCATTCGATAAAAGACGTATCGTTACGGGAATCCTCGCCTGCCCAACACGCTGCAGAGCGACACTATCAGGCGCGACGTAAGAAGAGTTGAGAGTATCATCATCGCTAAGACCACTGTCGATGTCAGAATCATCATGGCCACTACCCCGCCGGAGAGTTCCGTGACAAGAATCGCACCGATGGTTCCAAGGATAACGATGATTAACGGTCTTTCAAGTCGTCTGGCGATTTTTCGAACTCTTGATGTTCTCCAAAACAGAGCGCTGAAGGGAAGCGCGAGATAGCTTGTGCCAAGTAGCCAAGTCACAACTAGTCCTGAGATAACGGCTGCGGTTTCAGGGTTGGCCCGCAAAACACTGAATGTTGTTGCGCCGACTCTCAGGATCGCAACTAGTGGGTAGAGAACGAATTTCATTGGAGTTCTCAGTGCTTGCTGTTGTGTTATGAATTCTGCTACTTTTGGACTGAATGAGTAGTACCAAGCATTGAACACAGTCATGAAGCTTGAACCTGCATAGGTCTTCAGTATCATATTGTCTCTGAAGTTCCTCAGGAGTTGGACCTCGGGAGAAAGCTCGGACCCGTAGGTTGCGGTGGCGATGATGCACTGTTGACCTGTGATCCTGACAGTAAGGTCCACGAAATGACTGAGCGACCCGCTGACCCCTAACACTCTGAGCGTGAAGTTCCCGAGAGTTGCGCTGCTACCGGTCGTCACTCTTAGAATTGAAGTCGCTGTCGCATCTGGCAAAGGAGTGATCGCACTTGGAAGTGAAAAAGTGGTGTCCTCTGGAGCGGCGCTCAACCAAGAAACAAACAGTAAGACATTGGAACTGAACCCATTTCGCGACAGCACCGTAATTGTGGCTGCCCCGCTGGCTCCTTGAGTTACCGAGATAACCCTCGATGATGACCATACAGAAAAGTCCGCCACAGCTGATGGAGTCACGATCACCGTTAGGATTGCATTGTGAGAGAGCGAGCCACTGCTTCCCTCAATAACAATTCCGTAACTTCCCACCGGCATTGAAACTGATGTCAAAATAGTCACCGTAGATGATGCGGTTCCTCCAGCAGCTGGTGTAACCGGATTAGTTCCAAAGGTAACTGTTATCCCGCTTGGGACACCAGAACTCGCAAGAGTCACACCTGAAGCAAAGCTTCCTATTGACTGAACGGCTACCGCGGAAGAAGCCTGGGCACCTTGAACCAATGACACCGAGCTAGGGGAAAGCGAGATCGTGAAATCGCGCACTGAGGAACTCACCTGAACCGCTAAGTCTATGCTGTGCCTGAGCAGTCCATTCGTCCCACTTACGCGAAAAGTGAAGGTGCCAACCGAAGCAGCAGAACTTGCGGTTACTGTGAAAGTCACAGCGGTTGTGCCTCCAGGCGGAGGCGATACTAATGTGGCAAAGGTGAATGTGACACCTGACGGCGTTGATCCAATCCAACCAACTGATAGTCCGACTGGCGAGTTGAAGCCGTTGATCGATGTCACGGTGAGTGTGGTTGTGCCACTCGTGCCCTGAACCACGAATACCGTCGTAGGCGAAGCGGATATTGAGAAATCGGCATATCCTGTCTGCGTAATGGCGACGATGAGAGTTGTGCTGTGCGATAGACTGCCACTGCTTCCCGTTATGGTAATGGTGTAGGTTCCAGTTGTCGCATATGATGCAGTTGTGAGCGAGATCAGGGAACTTGCTGAGCTCCCAGCAGGCGGTGTAATTGGATTTGGCCCGAACGTCAGAGTCAATCCAAGAGGGATACCTGTGGCGGTCAACGAAACCGGTGAAGAGAAGCTACCTGAAGATACTACTGTGACTGTTGCCGATCCTATCGCGCTGGGTGCGACAATTACACTTGCTGGGGAAACTGTGATCGTGAAATCTCCCGACCCAATTACCTTCAAAGTGAGAGAAGTCGAATGAGAGATGGTGCCGTTTGTCCCAGTAACGATGAGGGGGTATGTGGAGGCGGGAACACTCGAACCAACCGAAATAATCAGAGGTGACGAGGCACTTCCTCCTAGTGGGGGTGTCACTGGATTTGTGCCGAAGCCGGCAACAGCCCCACTCGGCAATCCGGAGACACCCAAGTTCACGGGCGAACTGAAGTTGATCATCGAACTGACGATGACTGTAGTGGTTCCTGCCGAACCCTGAAGTACATTCAAGCTACTTGGAGAAACTGAAATCGAGAAATCGCCTGCGGCAAGAGTGCCGATGTTGCCCGCATTTCCTTGTACAGGCGCGAGGAGGAACAGGGCTAGCAGTGAGATAATGACGAGGCTGGATGTTCGCGTCAATCTGGAATTTTGAGGCAACTCGACACGCTGCGTAAGGTAGACATGGTCTGTCTATTTGTTCGTTGCTTCTCGTTGAGCGATCGCAAAGCATCCATGTCTACACATAATCTACGCGTAGCTATCCTGTAACGTGTAACGTCACTTGTAGAACCTACGGCTAGGAAATCTAACGCACGCTTAAACCTGCTCCAGAAAGAGCTTTCTGATTTCGATTATCTAAAGCTAAAACGGATTAATGGAATACTGAACCCGTGCTAGGCTTGCGACTCAGGCTTGTTGGTTTAGGAGACTCCACCACGGCTGGGACTCCTGAGTTTCAGTCTCCACTTGAAGCTCCTCCCAATGGCAAGGGCAATCTTCAGAGCCAGTATGCGTATTGGATGATGAAAGCTCATCCTGGATGGGTGGTGTTGAACCGCGGGATCAATGGGCAACGGTCCGACGAGATTTTGGCCCGGTTTCAAAGGGACGTAGTGCAAGAGGCACCGGATTATGTGATCGTTCTCGCAGGTGTCAATGACATCTACCAAGGCATACCTCTTGAATCGATAAAGAGAAATATTCTCGAAATGTACGCGAGCGCAGTGAAAGCCAAGATAGGTCCGGTAGCGGCTACCGTCCTTCCGTACAATACCGCCTCCAATTCGAAGGCGTCAACAATCCGACAGCTGAACAGCTGGATTAGGAGTACCGCCAAAAGTCTCGGAATTCCATTCTGCGATACGAGTGCCGCGGTTGCGAGTCCAAGCAACCCAGACCGTTTACAGGCATCCCCCGACGGTCACCATCCCGATGTGGCAGGCTACCGTACTATGGCTATGCGGCTCACCGAAGTCATTGAGAAACACGCTCTCAATGTCCACACGGAAGCTGGCTAGAAAACATCAACACGGACTTGTTTGAGGGTTGAAAGGTGTTCCTCCTGCCCTTGATTGCGCGTGATCTGTTGCCGAGCATGGTGTTTCTTGAAGAATACAGACAATTCCATTCTACGTCCTGGCCGCGATACTATAGTTCGTGCAATTGTGCGAGGAAATTAAAGTAAGTAAAAAAGCGAGAGAGTCTTTTTTGGCGCGCTCTTCTCCATATGTAGTAGATTCTGGCTTGGGGAAGGCGAGTCCAAACGAAAAACGGTGGGCCGGCGAGAATCTCACTCTAACGGCTGCTCTAATTATTGCCGCTCTTTACTTGCCGGCGCAATGGAACAGCGCCCTCGCGCTTTCTAACGGATACTTTGCCTGCTCTCTTGGCGTTTGGCGTCCTAGGTATAGGCGGATTTACTTTTGCAAAGCGGGAAATGGGACCGGAGAAATTCCCAAATGTCTGGATATACGTGCACGGGACTTGGTTAGGCTCCGTTCCGCGGTCGTCTAAAGCTTCAGATATTGTTGGATCTGTTCCTCGACAACCTTCAAACTGCCTTCCCAGAAGTCCGGTTTGCGGATATCGATGTCAAACTTGGCAGCAAGCTCAGCCGGCGTGCCTTCCCCAGTCCGTGATAGTAGTGTTTCGTAATCCTTCACGAATGAGCTGCCACGCTCTTTGTAGATCGCATATAATCCTGTACCGAAGAGTAAGCCGAAGGCGTAGGGATAGTTGTAGAAAGACAGGTTGGGCATGTAGTAGTGAGGCTTCCAAGTCCACATGTACTTATGCAGATACTGTCCATCCAATCCGTCCCCATAAGTTGCCTTTTGGCAACGTAGCATGATCTCGCAAAAATCATCGGCTGATAGCTCCGAGTTAGCCCTGCGCTCAAAGACCTCTTTCTCGAACGTGTATCGCGAGCTTATGTCAACAACGATCTGATTCGCGTTGATCAACTGGTTTTCCAGAATTGCGAGTTTCTCATCAATGGTTTTCGCATCAGATAGGGCCGCGTTGGCGATGATGGTTTCGTTAAAGGTTGAAGCTGTTTCAGCCAGAGTCATTGGTGTAGTTGTCTGTAAGATTGTTTTGCCAACTTGGCAGTAATTGTGGAAGGCGTGGCCAAGCTCGTGCGCAACCGTCGAAACTTCATCGAGTGAACCGTCAAAGTTGCACAGGATACGGGACTCGTCCACTCCGGGCACTTCCATGCAGAACGCACCGCCGCGTTTACCTTTGCGTGGTTCGGCGTCGATCCAGTTGTGTTCGAAGGCTCGCTGACCCAGTTCCGCCAGCCGATCACTGAAAGTACGGAATTGAGTCAGAATGAATTTCTTAGCTTCGTCCCATGTGTAACGTCGTTCGCTCTTACCAACTGGGGCGAATATGTCCCACCACGGTAGCGCCTTGTTACCGAATCGTTTCGCTTTTGCCTGCAGATATTTTCGGAACATTGGGAATGAGTTCCGCATAACACTGAGCAACGTTTCGACGGTTTCGCGGTCAACTCTTGAGCGGTCCAGTGAGGCGTGAAGAGCGTCGATTCGACCGCGTCGCTGGTCCAATGTGAACACGCTACCTTTCACACCATTTAGCGCAGCGGCCAGTGGCTCTCGTACCGACTCCCAAGCAATCAGTTCAGCTTCATAGGCTCGCCGGCGGGCATCAGGATTAGTATGGTGATTCAAGTTCTGAAGGGCGGTTATAGGAAGTTTCTGGACTTTCCCCTCCAGTTCGAAGTCCACGGTAAGCTGAGAACAAACCGTACCATGCAGCTTGCTCCACGCATTCCCTCCACTCAATTCCAGTTCAGCTGCTAGAGATTCCTCTGCCTCGCTCATCATGTAGCGACTCTGCTCGGCAAGCTCACGTAGGTAAAATGAGTGCTCTCTTGCTGTGCCAGGTTGATCCAGCAGCTTGGGTAAGGATCCTGCAACGGTCCCAAGCCAGCTTTGGAATCTTATCTGCTGCTTTCGGAGGCGAATGCCAACCATTTCCAGTTCGGACTCCAATCGCTTGGCCGTTGTGTTGAAGGAATCAGTAGTCACATAGGACGCAACGTAGGCGTTGAGGGTCGAGTACAACCGCAGTGTAACGTTCATCTCCCCTAGGTACTCAGCGATTGTCGTTTTCACATCAGTTGACTCAGTGCGAGATGCTGTTCGAGAAATATGGTGTTCGTTCAGATAACGATCAAAAGCGTCCACTTGGCTCTTCAAATCAAAGGTTGCTCTCTTGAACTGCTCAGACTCCAAGCCTGGGTAGACATTCGAAAGATCCCATCGAGGCAGGTTCGCCAGATCAACGGTCTGCAAGTCGCGTCCCACATGCTAGCTTCGACAGCTCGGCATTGACTTCTTTAAACAGTTTCGCCCCGATGATCCTGCCCAGATGTTGTCACCTTGCGAACACCAGAAGGTTTAGTCGGTTTGGCCCAATCATAATTGGGTAGGCGCTGATATCGACCGACTGCCAAAGGCTTGGGTAATGATGCTGCTGACTAAGAAAGTGGCTGGGATGCCCTGGTTCTCTAGGCGATATTTCGTGTGAGCACTGTTATTGAGTCATGTCACCTCGTCTTCGTTGAATCTCACAACATGATTCTCAGGACAGCCGAATCTTGTATCTTGTTATGTACTCCCCGAAAGCCTTCATTGAGGGAAAGTCGAAGTAGGCTTGGAGCGTCTTCTCGAATTCTTTGATAACTGCCTCCTGGACGCCGAGAAGTGCCTTTGCTTCTTTCTCAGACATCGCCTCCCTCGTTGCAAGCGTAATCCAGAGATTTGCCAACTGCCCATATGCAAAGAGCTTCAGCAAATCCCTCTGGGGATCTTTCTCAGTAGACATAATTCCACCTCCACAATAATTGAAGTTAGTTATCACACGCAGACTTACCTTATAAAAGGAATAGACAGCATGATTGATTTGTCTTAATTCCTCGCTCTTCCAGAAAGAGCAGCAGCTGTGAACGTGGCGGGGGGCTCCCCACCTAGGTGAAGTGTCAGAACTTGGAGTTGCAGCGCTTGACTAGTGCGTCTATTCGCGTGAGGGTGAGGCCCACCCTGTTCTTGGTGGGGCCCACATGAGTGGGACCCACGCTTTGACATCAAATGTCTCTATTGCTCTTCTTTCATTCTCGGGAACTCTCGATGACTTCGTAGATCTGAAGTAAGCCTCGACTCGCTCCTCCCCCTGTCTGCCCATCTCACCAGTATCATCCAAGAAGAAGAGCAGACCAGTCGTTGGAGCTGGGACGTGGCTGCCTGTGACCATTACCGCGGCCTTGTGCCGCAACTTCTTCAAAGCAACAAGTGTAGCGGGCGTTGTGGCCACTCCACAATTGAGTACATTGATGCCGCCATCGGGCAGACCGGAGATCACGGCCTTCTGTATCAGTTCTGATTGAGGTCTGACATCTCTGGCAACCAGGACGGTTCCGTTGTTTTCCAAGAACGCCGCAAATGACAGACTCACTTTCTTGGCGAATTCGGGGGTCAGAAATTCGTCTAGTCGACCTCGAATTCCTGAAGTACCGAACAGTGTTACCGGGACGCTTTTCCCGGCCTTGTTGGTCACCGCTCGCAGCCCATCTCTGTAACTAGCGTTTCGCCTTTCTTCTCTTCCTGCGACTAGTCTTTGGTGGCTTTTTGCGTTTGGAGTAGCCTAGTCGGATTTTGTACTTGCCTATTTTGAGGCCCCATGAACGACCTTTCTTTCTCGGCAAGAATGAACCTCGACCTTGCAGTATCGGTGGTCTGTACCCTTATTATTTGTGGGTTGCCATCCATGCTTGAGAAGCTTGGGAAGCCTCGCTGTCGAGAACGCTCGAATCATTCTCAAAGGACGTGTTCTTCGAACAAGCATCTTGATTGAAGAAGGCAAGATCAAGTCCCTGACTCGACAAAAGCACCCCCAAGTCGATGATCGCATAGACGCCCGGGGCAAGTTCGTTCTTCCTGGGTTGGTGGACGGTCACGCTCACCTCCATGATCCGGCGTTCACGAATCGAGAAGATTTCACTAGTGGTAGCAGTGCGGCGGCGGCAGGCGGTATCACGACTGTAATCGAGATGGTACTGTCAACACCAGTTGACACTCCAGAGCGAGTGAGAGCCAAGATCACAGAGGGGGAACGGAGTTCCGTCGTCGATTTCTCCTTGCACGCAGGCATGATGAACCTGAACAATCTTTCCAAAATAACCGAAATTTCGAAGCTTGGTGTTCGCTCCTTCAAGACCTTCACCTGCAAGCCGTACTACGTCGACGACCACACATTGATGTCCCTCATGCGCGAAACTGCAATGCAACGTTCGATTCTGAACGTGCACGCGGAAGATGAACAAACAGCCAACGAGAATCTTCAGAAACTGACTGCCGACGGCAGAAAGGATCCGCTGGCGCATGCAGAATGGAAGCCCAACATAGCTGAAGAACACGCTATTCGAAAAGGCGTGGATTATGCAGGTGGAATAGGAACACGCCTGCATATCTCACACATGTCGACAGCTGAGGGCGTTGCAATAGTGAAAGCCGTAAAGAAAAAACGGGTCAAAGTCACAGCTGAAACCTGTCCGCACTACTTGACCTTCACGAGGAACGACATGAAGAAGCAGGGACCATATCTGAAGATGAACCCATCATTGAAAGGTCCAAGGGATGTGCAGGCTCTCTGGAGTGGATTGCGGAATGGGACGGTGGATATGGTTACGTCTGAGCATGCGCCTGGGACCCGAGAAGAAAAGGAAGTGGGGTGGACGAATATTTGGTCTGCTTGGGGCGGTGTCCCGGCAATCGAAACCATGCTCCCAGTCTTGCTGAGCGAAGGAGTAAACAAAGGCCGTCTAAGCCTCGCCGGGCTTCAGCGAGTCTGCTGTGAGAATCCAGCGCGGATCTTTGGGTTCTATCCGAGAAAGGGTATTATTGCGAAAGGGGCGGACGCTGACTTGGTCATGGTTGATCTTAAGATGAAACGGAAGGTACGTGCTGACCAACTCCACTACAAGGTCGGTTGGACGCCCTACGAAGGATGGACAATGAAGGGATGGCCCGTTTTGACAATACGCAGGGGAGAAGTAATCTACAAAGACGACCAACTGCTACATAAGTTGGGCTCAGCGAAGTTCTTGCCAATGCATCTCTAGGGAGGCTGAGCGTCAGATGTTCTCTTTGATAGTTTTAGCAGCGGGAAAATCAACTCGCATGCTAGGCAAGAACAAACTCCTAACTAGAATCGAGGGTAAACCAATGATTAGAAGAGTCGTCGAAAACGCTCTGAATTCGAAGGTTGACGAAGTAATAGTTGTTCTTGGTTGGGAAGCAGAACGAATTCGCGGTGAACTCCAAGATTTGCCTTGCCGTTTCGTGGTCAATAGAGACTACGAGAAAGGTCAGAGCAGCTCAGTAAAAGCCGGGCTCAAAGAAGTTGGAGCAACCACTCAAGCAGTGCTTGTGCTGCCAGGCGACGTGGCGTTGATAGACCCTCGTTCAATCAACATGGTACTAGAAACCTACAACCATGAAAGGCAACCAATTGTAGTGGCAGCTCACAATGGCAGACTTGGCCACCCTATACTGTTGGGAAGGGAGTTGTTCGGAGAGATTGAACAGATTGACGAAGCATCCTTCGGCCTGAAGTCAGTGGTCAAGAAGCATGAACAGGCCATGCGACTGGTTGAGACAGATTCTGAGAATGCTATACGAGATGTGGATACTCCGGAAGACTTGAAGCAGTTAAAACAGGTTGAGTGAAATTTCGGCTAGTAGCAGGTCTTTTTCGTGACCCACCATGTCCTCTCCTGCTGACCAGCAAGAATTTTGGCTGCCCAACCTCTTCTCGGAATAGGCAAGCGCAATTTTTCGAGCTTTCGTTCGCTGGTGCGCGGCTCGAGCAAGTCGCGGGACGTTAAGTACCGCATTGAAGGTTCGCCCGGACCCATAAGCCACGAAATGACTGGATCCTGAATGGTCGAGTCAAGATTTCTGCGTGGCATCATGTCATTATCTCTGATAGGGCAGTTCCAATTTACAGGCAGATCATTTGCTCGCGGCGAGGTCCCACGGAAACGTATTTGGTTGGAATTCCGACCAGTTCTTCAATGCGTTGCAGGTATGCTTGAGCTGCGGATGGTAGCGCGTCCCA